>Ga0302275_10002236_pt1 | contig 20494 bp, 15 predicted proteins | sample III_Bog_N2_2_FD_200229 | JGI IMG/M metagenome (GOLD analysis project Ga0302275, IMG submission 200229) | Peat permafrost microbial communities from Stordalen Mire near Abisko, Sweden - III_Bog_N2_2 | ecosystem: Environmental > Terrestrial > Soil > Wetlands > Peat | place: Sweden: Abisko... | reverse complement strand
CATCCTCAACCCCTCCCTGCGTTAACCTTAGAAACTATGGGCCGCATCCGCGTACTTCCCGACCAGGTTGCCAACCAGATCGCCGCCGGCGAGGTGGTGGACCGGCCTGCCTCGGTCGTGAAAGAGCTGCTGGAAAACGCCCTGGACGCCGGCGCCAGCCGTATCCGCGTCGAGGTTGAAGCGGGCGGGCGCAGGCTGATTCGCATCAGCGACGATGGCTGCGGCATGAACCGCGACGACGCCTTGCTGGCCTTCGAGCGCCATGCCACCTCTAAGCTCCGTACCGCCGAAGACCTGCTCTCCATCGCCACGCTGGGATTTCGCGGCGAGGCCCTGCCATCCATTGCCTCGGTAGCCCGCGTCATCCTGGAAACGGCCACCGGAGAGGAGAGCGCCGGAACGCGCATGGAAATCGCCGGCGGAAAGATCCTCCGCGTGGATGACGCTGCCCTGCCACGCGGCACCACACTCACCGTTGCCGACCTCTTCTTCAACACTCCGGCCCGCCGCAAATTTCTTCGCGCTGAGTCGACCGAGCTATCCCATGTGACGGCGCTTGTCACCCACTACGCCCTAGCCCACCCTGAGAAGCACTTCGAGCTGCTGTCTGCCACGCATACCATCGTCTCCGCGCCGCCTGTCACCCGCACAGCGGAGCGCGTTTATCAGATTTTCGGCAAGGATACGCTGGCCCAACTGCTTCCCGTGGCCGCGGAGCTTCCGCTGGAACGAGCCGGTCTGCCTGAACCGCCGCCCTGGAAGAAAAACCCCGATGATCCTGCTCGGAATCCCGGAGTCATGCGGCTGACCGGCTTCTACTCCAAGCCTGAACTGCAAAAGCTCAATCGCAACTCCATTTATATTTTTGTGAATAAAAGGCTTATTCGCGACAGGCTGCTGATGCACGCCATCACTGAGGCCTATCGCAACGTGATTCCGCCCACCAGCTTTCCGGTGGTGCTGCTCTTCCTGGAGATGCCGCCGGAAGAGGTGGACGTAAACGTCCATCCGGCAAAGACCGAGGTGCGATTTCGCCAGCAGAGCCTGATCCATGACTTTGTTCGCGACAGTCTGCGCACGGCCCTCATCAAGGCGCGGCCCGCTGCTGGTTTTCTGGCCGCGCTGGACTCCGCGCCCACAGCCAGCCCCTCGCTGATGCCGCCGGCTGCATCGCCCCTGCCCGGCTCACCAGGCAGTGAGCCTCTGCCGCCCGACTCCGATCCGGCAACGTTGCAGACCGCCAAAGCTGATGCGGAAATCTTTGAGCTGACACCACGCCTTCCCACTCCAGTTTCCGGCAGACTGCCCTTTACCTCTCAGAGCTTCCAGCCAGGCTGGGACAACCGGCAGGCGTGGGGCGAGGCCGCAGCCGCGCTCTTCGCGCCAGCCAGCCTGCCACCCGCTGGCGACTGCTCCCCTCGCCCTGGGGACGCTCCTGGCACAAATCCTGCCATGGAAACAGCCTTCGTCGAGGCCGAGCAGGCCGTCGCCAGCCTAAACCAGCTAGGTTCGCTGCGCCCGTTGGGGCAATTGCGCGAATCGTTCATTCTAGCCACCGGAGAAGATGGTTTATGGATCATCGACCAGCATGTGGCACATGAAAGAATTCTTTTTGAAAAAATTTTAAGAGACCGCCAAGTAGAAAAAGTAATGCGTCAAAGGTTACTAATGCCCCTATTGGTGGAACTAAAGGCACAGCAAATGGTGGTCTTCGCGGGCATTGCCGAGGAGCTGGAACGCAACGGATTTGAGGTAGAACCCTTTGGTCCTCAAACACTTGCGGTGAAGGCTGCCCCGGTTGGCCTGGAGGGAGCGGCTCTGGAGCGTATGTTGGCCGAGGTCATCGAGCAATCCAGCGCGGATTCTGACGAACCCATGCAGAATCATGATCTTACATCGCTTCGTACGCGCATTGCAGCCTCCATCGCCTGCCATTCTGCCATCAAGGTCAACACGCCTCTTGACCCGGCTCGAATGGAATGGTTACTGTTGGAGTTAGCAAAAACGAGCCACCCAACCAGTTGTCCGCATGGACGTCCAATCGCTTTGCTGTATTCTTGGAAGGAGATCCAGCGGGCCTTCCATCGGATTTGAAATAGGTGGTCGGTGGCAGCCTTCCCCTTAGGGGACGGGGTTGCTCGGCGTCTACGCCAGCCTGGAAGCGAGGTTTTTCTTTGACATCGGAACAATTGGAAGCATCGCGCGCCGAACGGATGCGCCTGAACGGACACGGGACTCTCTCCCTGGAGGATGCCCGGACGTGGATTGAGGAGACGGGATTGTGTCTCTTCCTGCCTAAGCGGCAGTTTTCATCCTCTATTGCGCCGTCGTTTGTTGAGGCGGTAGCCGGCAAGAGAGACCCCGCCCCTGACCGTAAAGATATTGCTGTCGCAGAGCAGTTGCTGGTGCGCCTGGAGTTAGACGGCGTGGCCGTGAGGCTGAACCTGCTGGGTCTGCCCGGCGAGGCGCCTGACTTCGTAGTGGCAAGCTGGGTTCTGCCTTACGTCTATGCCCTGCGCGGCGATCGCGACTGGCGCCGCATCCCACAACTGACAGGTTCACGCCAGGTTTCGCAACTGGCTGTCCAGGCTTACAAGCTGCTGGAGGCAGGCGACACAACCCTGAGCAAACTCACCCACGCTTTGGGTAGGGAAGTGACCGAAGCTGCCGTTCTGCGCGCCATCACCGAGCTCTGGCAACAGCTTCGCATCATCCCGGTAGTTTCTGCCCCCGGCCAGGCAGCTCAGTGGCAATTGCTCCGCCAGCGTTTCCAGAAGGCCATTGCCGAAGGCGCCTCCACCTCCCAGGTGACGGCCATCTCCGTGCTGGCCTCTATTTACCTGCAGGCGGTGATTGCCGCCAGCATGGAAGATGTTGAGCTATTTTTAGCCCCGCTTACCGCACGCAGTAAAGTGCGCGAGGTGCTGCGTGGCCTGGTCGCCACACGTCAGGTGCACACCATCTCGCTGGGGCACGCACCCCACTTCTATGTCGCCGGCACACTGCCTGAGTTCGCGGCCCCTCCCACGATCTACGCCAGCGCGGCCATACCGGCCTCGGCATACTTTCTCCGTTCTTATGATGAGGAGTTGCCAGAGCCAGCGGCAGCAAAGCAGGTATCGCCGGCAGCACCAGCCCCGGAAACTCCGAACCAACCTGCAGAACTCCATGCGCCCCGCACTGCGCCCACACGTAAACCGGCCGCGAATGTAAAATCCGCATCTGCGCGACCCCACTTCAGCCGTCCCGCAACTCACTCCCGGGATCGCAAGCCGACGCAATCGTCCTCCAGCAGCCGTCCGCTCCGGCGCGCGGGTGCTAATTCTGCCAATGGGAACGGTTCCAACGGCAAAAGCAGGCCGGCAACTCGCCCATCCTCTTCCGGCAATCACGCCTCAAAATCTTCTGCACCCGCCTGGACTCCGCGCAATGGAAACCAGCGAAAGGTTTATTCCAACGGCTCCAGGACCACTGGTAAGCCGGGTACAACTTCCCGGAAGGACTCTCGGCCCGCCGCACGGCCAACTCGGATGGTCGGCAACCGGAAGCCCGCTCTTGCCGCCAGTACAAAGGCTGGCAATGGCAAACGGTTTGGCCTGACAGCCCGGCCTAAGCACGAGGCGAAAAAACGCGGATGAGCGCCACCTCCGTGAGCTCACTCCAGCCGTCCCACAAGGTGATCGTCGCCATCGATGGCCCTGCCGGAGCGGGAAAGAGTACTATCGCCCGCCACTTGGCCCAGCATTTTGGCCTTCTGAACATGGAGACCGGGGCCATGTACCGCGCCTTCGCCCTCAAAGCCCTCCGGGCGGGTCTCTCTTTGGAAGAGAGTAAGAGCCTGGAAGCCCTTGCCGCCGAAACCTCTATCCGGCTTGAGCCCGGCGAGGAGGAAAATCGCGTCCTGCTCGACGGCGAGGACGTGACTGGCCTGATTCGCAATCAAGCTGTCACCGAAGCCGCCTCCAGAGTCAGCGTATGGCCCGCCATTCGCGCCTGGATGGTTAGCCTGCAACAGCAGATGGGCGCTCAGGGCGGCGTGGTCATGGAGGGCCGTGACATTGGCACCGTGGTCTTTCCCCAGGCCGAGGTGAAGATTTTTCTCGATGCCGCTCCCGAGGTGCGTGGTATGCGCCGCTACGATCAGCTAGGCTCCCAGCCGGCCCAGCAGCCCGAAGAGGTGATACGCGACCTGCGGGACCGCGACCTGCGGGACCGTAACCGCGCCAATTCCCCTCTTAAACCAGCTCCGGACGCCGTGCTGCTGGATTCGACCCACATGACGCTGGATGAGGTTCTGGTAGCCGCTGAAGCCATCGTAGCCGCAAAGCTCACCCCTGCCGCTTCCAGCAGGACGGGTTCCGCCTCGTAGCCGTTGCGTTCATCCTCTGTGGCAGGTGATGCGCTGGAGACACTTCTGCAATGGCTGGTTGTACAGCTTCGCGTGTACCGAGGCCCAATGCGATAGGCTCATAGATATATGGAAGTCACCTGCACCCGCTGCCACCAGACCATTCAGACAGAGAACTGCTATTGCCCTGCCTGCGGCCTGCCGCAATTGGTGTACCCGGAAAACGTCCCTCCCGGGCAGACCCCGCCGGTGCGCTGGGACGGGACGGGACGGGATGCGGGCAGCGTCGATTGGAAGCCGGCACTACGGGCAGCTCTCCTTTTGGCGGTTCCTGCCGGACTGCTGTCAAGCGGAGTATCGCCCCTTGGTGCTCTGGGCCTGATTTGGATGGCTATTGCCGCAGCCTGGGCCGTTACGCTCTATATGCGCAGCCGGCGGCCCGCATGGATCACCCTCGGAGCCGGCGTACGCATTGGCCTGGTCACCGGCCTGCTGGCTGGATGGCTGGCATTTGGCGTCAGCGGTAGCGCTCTTTTTGTCCAGCGATTCCTTCTCCATCAGTCCAGCCAGATTGATGGAATATATAAAACCTTAGTCCTTGACAAGTTCCAGGAGAAGGCTCAGCAAATGCTTGCGGGCATGGGACCATCGGATGCCGCACAGTTGCAAACTCAGTTGGCCCAAATCCAGGGCTGGATGCAGTCGCCGGAGGGTCATGCGGGGTTTTGGGCCTTCGGCCTTGCCTTCAATTCGCTTTTTCTGTTGTTCTTTGCCGCCGCAGGGGGCGCTCTGGCGGCGCGTATGTTGGCCCGCGCCCGCAAACCAGAGGTATAGGCTTGCGCAGTTTGGTTGTTTTCAACTTGCTCGCAGGCACAAGACCCTCGTATCATCCTTTGAGAAGCTGGCTGCAATAGCCACGCAGAGAGAACATCCATGAGCGAAGCCATGAGCAAAGCCACCCTGCGCATCAAGGGCAGGCTGATGTCCGCCTCGGAGGTCGAGCGCACGCTGGTGCGCCTGGCCCACGAGATTGTGGAAAAGAGCAATGGCAGTAAAGACCTGGCCTTGGTCGGCATCAAGCGCCGCGGTGTTCCGCTGGCTGAGCGACTGGGAAAGCTGATCTCAGGAATTGAAAAGCGCCCGGTCGATACCGGAGTACTCGATATTCAGTTCTACCGCGACGACCTGACGACTGCTGATGTTCGCCCTGTAGTCACACCCGGCGCCATTGGCATCGACATCGAGGGTCGCGACGTGGTGCTGTGCGACGATGTGCTCTACACGGGCCGCACCGTCCGGGCAGCACTCGACGCTCTTTTCGATCACGGACGGCCACGCCGCGTGCAACTGGCCGTGCTCATCGACCGCGGCCATCGGGAGCTGCCCATCGAGGCCACCTATGTCGGCAAGCATGTGCCCACCAGCCGCCGCGAGATCATTGAAGTCAAGTTTCAGGAAGTCGACACCGACGAGCAGGTATTGCTGGTCGAACGAACCGACTAGTCCCGCGCTGGTCAGCGGCGTACTGAAACGATTTTTCTAGATCCAGCCGCGGATGGCATAGTAGACGATCTTGGCGGATTCTCCCAACATGGTTTCGAAGGCCTGGAAGCGCCCGTTCCAATGCTCTGTGGAGTGAAGCACATCCGGAACCGCCATGGGCGCTGCTTCAATACCCAACTTGCGAAAGACGCGAATCGCCCTGTACATATGAAAATCGCTGGTGAGCAGAACCTTCTTGCCGGGCAGGTTTTGGATCAGGCGCGCCGTCTCGATGGCGTTTTCGCGGGTGCTGACGGATCTCCTCTCGGTGACGAAGGCTTCGCGGGGAATGCCGTCAGCGAGCAGGAAGTTAAGAATGCCCGGGTCACCGCCGCCGCAGATCACGATCTTTTTGAAGCCGCCGGTTTGCCATGCAAAAAGCGCCTGGCGCGCGCGCCAGTAAGACGAGTAAGAGATGCCGCCATACTTGTCGTCGGCCGCGGCGCTGAGCAGGATAAGAATGTCGCCCTTGGGCTGCTCAATGGGGCCGGAGTACGCCTGTGCCCACCACGCAACGATAGGTGTGGAGATGACCAGCACGGTAATCAGTCCGACGCCCACAAGCAGGCGGTTGAGAGTTCGGCCGATTTTGCGTAGAGCCCTCATTTGCCGCCTTTCGCGCGGGCGCCTATCAGCGATTCAAAGATCCCGAGCAGTTCTGCCGAGACCGCCTCCCAACTTCTGCTTCCGTGCGCGGAGATGGCGTTGGCGTCCCATCTTCTGTCGAGGACGGATGCAAGGGCTTGAGCGAGCGCGCCGGCGTCTCGAGGAGCCACCAGCCTACCACATGTATCGTTGAGTATCTCTGGGATGCCGCCGACATTCGTGGCAACGACAGGTCTGCCGCTGGCGAGCGCCTCAAGCACCACGTTAGGGCAACCCTCCATGTAACTCGGCAGGGTGACCAGGTTTGCCGCAGCCATCCAGACAGCAACTTCGTCAAAGGCGCAGCCGGGTAGCGCGTGGATGTAGCCGGCGGCGTTGTTGGCTTGAATGGCGCTCAGGATGAGAGGCCTGTCCGGTCCCTCGCCGACCAGATACACGTGCAGGTTTGAGCGTTTCTGGCGCAGCGAAGTTGCCGCTTCGACCAGTTCGCGAAGCCCTTTCTTCACGTCCATGCGCCCTACGTAGAGGACGACCTGCGAGGATGGGTCGATATCCAGCTTGCGCCTCGCCTCATCACAATCTCTGACATGAAAGACGGAGGGATCGCAGCCATTGACTACAGCGCGTGTCTTCTCCGCCGAGGCGCCCATGGCTATAGCCTTCAAGCGCAGATCGCCGCTGACGGTGACCAGAAAATCCGCCTCACGCAGAACGGCGCGCGTGTGCAGGTACGATATCGGATCGCCAATCCTGTTAATGTCGGAGCCAATGCTCATGGCAACGACTGGAACCGCGAGGGCTTTGCCAATCCTCAGAGCAGCATAACCATCCGGATAAAGAAAACAACTGAATATCAGATCGGGCGCAAAATCTTGCACGTGCGGCAGCAGTGCGCGGGCGGCCATCCATCCATTGAACGGGCGAGAGAGTAATGGCAGCGCGGGATAGTCGAAGTAGTTCGCCTTCACATCGGGCGGACTGTAAGTGGCGTCAAGCTTGTCATAACTCCGGCTGCGCGGCTTGAGCAGAGAGGGATAACTCGCGTTGGGATAAAAGACCCGCACATCGGCCTTGCGGGCAAGCACACGCAGCGTCTGATAAGCCGACCGCCCCTGCCAAGGCTCCGCCGCGCTGGGAAAATAGGTAGTAATAACCGCGATCTTCATGGTCCAACCTGCGGTATCAACCCGTTTGAGGGAATCCGGTTGTTCTCCAGGATGGTCTCGAACTCGCGGCTAACCGCCTCCCATGAGAATTCTCTTTGCGCTCGCTTGAGCGCTTTGTGCGAGATTGCGCGCCTGGCCTCGTCGTCAGAGAGCAAGCGAACGCATGCCGCGGCAATCTCGCCAGGATCGCAGGCCAAAACGATGTCCTCGCCGTCCTTGTAGCGCAGCCCCTCCGCCCCCACTCTCGTAGAGACGACAGGAATTCCCGCCGCCATGCACTCATAGATCTTCAATCGCGTTCCTCCGCCAATTCGAATGGGCACGATAGAAATCTTCGATCCCCAGAGGTAAGGCCTCATATCTTTGACCTTGCCAGTGACGCATACGCCCTTGAGCCCCTTCACCGCCTTGAGCACCTTGGCATCAGGCGAGCGTCCCGCGATGGTGAAGGTTGCGCCGGGAATCTGTTCGCGGATCAAGGGAAGCACCTCCGCGAGAAAATACAAAACCGCATCCACGTTGGGGAGCCAGTCCATCGATCCGCAGAAGACGATATCCGACATATGAGGGGCGTTACCGCGGGGCGCGAAGTATTCCACATCAACCCCCGTGGAGACACTGGTGACTGTCTCAACTCCGAACATATTCCTGATCTTCAAAGCATCGATTTCCGAGACCGCTATCACGTGCTTTGCTCTCCTGCAAGCGTTTTTCTCATATGCCTCCATCTTCCTGGCTTGCATTTGAAAGAAGGCTTTCCCGAGGAGAGAACTGCTATGCTGGGCGTGCCTTTGCCAGATTGTTGTTTCTACATTGTGCTCAAAAAGCACACACGGTTCCAGGTTTCTAAGATTCGGAGCTGAAAAGAGAAAATCGCAGACGATGGAATCATAATGTTCTGCGGCAATCAAGGCATCGATCTCTCGCATGAACGGTCTCGATGAATAGCGAGACACTGCCAACGGCATTACTTTCATAATGCTGCTTAAAAGTTGGGGAACAATTCCAATGGATCCCCTGTCCGGCGCAGCGTGCTCCACGGAAAAGTGGCGGCTTGAGTACTCCGAGCTTAGCCGTGGACCCTCGGTATTTCGAGGATGATTGAGCGCGGCAAAATGGATCTCATGGCGCTTGTGCAGCTCCTTCAACGTGCCGAGGGTGCGAATCTGGGCGCCGCGATCCGTGGGGTGCAAGAAAAAAGGGCAGATCCAAAGAATCTTCATTGTTGCGGGAGATCTCCTCGCCAGAGGCGATTGACGGCGTAGTTACTCTATGGCTGTCCGCAATTCCATGATAAACTCCCCACGTGTGAGGTTGTGTTGACGAATATAAATTCCAAGCAAAACGTAATCGTGATGGGCCTGGGATACGTTGGCTGTGTGAGCGCCGCCTGTCTGGCTGAAATTGGGCACAATGTGCTCGGGGTTGACCGCGACATGAATAAAGTGGAAGCGGTTCGGAAGGCGCAATCGCCGTTTTTCGAGGCCGGGCTGGATCACCTTATCCAGAAAAATGTTGCCGCGGGGCGGCTTCAGGCTGGAGCGCTGGATGATAAAGCTCTTGGCGAGGCTGATGTTGTGATGTTGTGCGTTGGCACACCTTCGCAGGCAAATGGGAACATCGACCTTAGCCATTTACGGCGGGTTTGCGACGACATTTCGGTCCTGCTTCGGCCCAGGAAAAAGCGCCTGATCGTTACCGTGCGCAGCACGGTGTTTCCGGGAACCTGCGAGAGCCTTCTTGAGAGCGTCTTCTCCCACAGAGAGGATGTGGACATCGTCTCCAACCCGGAGTTTCTCAGGGAAGGCACTGCCGTGAAAGACTTCATGGAGCCTTCTCTGCTGGTGGTCGGCGGGAGCACGGACAAAGCCGCGCAGTCGGTGGCCGGCTTGTACGCCGGTCTTCCCGGAGAGGTCTCCATCGTCTCGTTGCGCACTGCCGAAATGATCAAGTACGCCTGCAACGCCTTTCACGCGTTGAAGATCGGATTCGCAAACGAGATTGGCTCGCTCGCCTCCAACCTCGGTGTCAGCCCTGAGCAGGTGATGGCCACTATGTGCCGCGACACAAAGCTAAATATTTCACCGGCGTATCTCAAGCCGGGCTTCGCGTTTGGCGGATCGTGCCTCCCCAAGGACCTGCGCGCCCTCACCTTCCGCGCCTCCAGGCTCGATCTGAAGTTGCCACTACTGGAGTCGGTTCTGTCCTCCAACGACGAGCATCTCCGGCGCAGCATCCGCGAGGTGCTCGAACTGCCGGGAAACAGAATCGGCATCTTTGGCCTTGCCTTCAAGGAAGATACCGACGATCTTCGTGAAAGCCCGGTGATTACGATGATTGAACATTTGATTGGCAAGGGAAAAGAGGTTCGAATCTACGACCCGCACATTCAACTCAACGAGATCTACGGCAGCAATCTTAGCTTTGTGGTTTCCGCGCTGCCTCACATCGGCAGACTCTTGACGCACAGCCTCGATGACCTCATCGCGTCCTCCGGCGTGCTGGTGATTGCGCAGAAACCCGCGCCCGCCGCGCTGAATCAGATGACGGCCAGCGGCCTCGCCATCCTCGATCTCACCAAGCTCCCGCTCATAGCCTCGTCCGCGACAGGACCGACTCTCTAGCCAGGAGCACCAGGAGCCCTCATGCTCAAAAGATTTAAGATTCAAGCCGAGGACATGCTCCGGTATAACCCGGCTGTCCGCAATCTGCTTGCCTCCGCCGTTCTCTTGAAGGCGCCCGCGGCGCAGGCCGCGAGCACCATTGAGGCGGCTCGCATCATCCACAAACTCTGCCAGGCGGCGCGTCTTACCGCAACTGATTCGATGATGCTCAAAGCGGAGGCGTCGATCGCCCGCCAACTTCCTGCCATCAATCCTGAGCAGGTGCCCTGGGCTGAGTTTCTTCCCGACTTCGGCCTTGATCGCGTTTACAAGGCAATCGTTCTGAAGCGTTATGTGAGCGAGCGCGAGAAGGGCGTCGTCTTTGTCTCCTTCGACAATCAGATGGCGCGACTGGCCAAGGCCAGGGACCTGCGGCAGTTTGCAGAACACTACACCCTGGTGCTCTCCCCGCAGTGGTCGCCGCCGCACACGATTGCCTCTTACCTCTTCCCTCGCCTCTATCCGGACCCGATATTCTGCCTCATCAGCAATCCACGCGACCTCGAAATCTTTCCGCGGATCAGCGATAAGTACCGGATGGTTCCGCTTTATGCGTCTAACTGGGTAGACCCGCGCGAATTCACTCCTGTTCCTATTGCAGAAAAAAACATCGACATCTTCATGCTGGCGAACTTTGCCAAGTACAAGCGCCACCATGCGCTTTTTGCGGCTCTCGGCGGCCTTCCGCGCGACTATCGGGTCTTGCTTGTAGGCCAACGAGAGCGCGGACGCGACAAAGATACTCTACTCAGCGAGGCTGCGGCCTTTGGCGTTCGCGACCGCATTGAAATCCGCGAAAACGTCAGCGACGAGGAACTGCATAGCTGCTTTGTGCGCGCTAAAACCAGCCTCATACTCTCCCGGCGCGAAGGCTCCTGCGTCGCCGTCGTGGAATCCATGTTCGCCAACACGCCTGTCGGCCTCTACGAAGATGCGGAGGTGGGTTCGCGCGTCTTCATCAACGAGTACACCGGCCGTTTGCTTAAACACAATCATCTGGCTGGGCAACTCAAAGACTTCGTCGAATCCTCTGCGCAATTCCAGCCCCGCAAATGGGTCATGGAAAACGGCGTCGATTGTGTCGCTAGCTCTCAGGCGCTGAACAATGCTCTGAAACAGCACGCGCAAGCGAGCGGCGCTGAATGGACCGAGGACATCGCCACGTTGCGCTGGCGCCCCAACCCGCAATACTACGACCCGCAGGATGCCGGACGGTTGCACCCCTGCTACGATGAGATCGAAAACCGCTGCGGCATATGCATTGCTGCACCATAGTAGCCGTTCGCTTTAATCCTGAACTCATCTGAAGAGGCGAGGTGATCGTTGCATGGAACACTCTGATGGTCAGAATGCGGGCTCTATAGTCGATCGCGGGAAGGCGAGAAGTGGCGCAAACAGAGGGCTTCATCTGGCCCAGGTTGTCTTTGTACTGTTTTGCGCCGAAACGCTTTTTTCACTGCCCTATCGCAGTGTTTATCTTCTTCGCCAATCGGCCTCTCAGGCGTGGATCGCGGCCCTTTTCGTACTCGTAATGATTTGCGCTTGTTTCGCATTCCGCCAACCGGTTCTGCGCGCGCTGGGCAGCCTGCTGAGCGCCCCATCGATAGGGAACAAAGCGTGGCTCTCTTTCTGGCTGATCTTTGGTCTGGCCCTGCGGCTGGCCTGGGCATTGCGCTTTCCCGTTACTCTCAAATCCGACAATCTAATCTATTTTGACGTTGCGGCAAAAATGGCTCATGGGCAATCCATCGTCAGCGTCTTTAACCCACCAGGCCTGTCTTTGTTTTTGGCGCCATTTTTTATGGTCGTCGGCACGCACACATGGGTTCCCCTGCTTTGCGCCTTGCTCTTGTTTATTGCGACCTATCTGTTGACTTACGCTCTCGCCGCCCGCATTCAAGGCAGCCTCGCGGCCCGCATCGCGACCATGCTGGTTGCCATCTGGCCCAGCTACTTTACCCTCGTTGGAGTCAATTCCAAGGAGACGCTTCTTGCCGCCCTTGTGCCGGCCACCTTGTATTTCTATTTGAAAGCTTGCGATCCGAAGGTCGGTTTGAAAGAAGCTCATATTCATTGGGGCTATGTGATCGCCGCGGGCCTTTGCATGGGATTCGCCGCGCTCACACAGCCCGGATATTTGCTTTTCCCGTGTGTTCTATTCGGATTTGAAATGCTTCGAGACAGGGGTTTACTAAAGGCCGCTGTACGGATCACGGTCTTTTCCATAGCCATGCTTGCGTCAATAGCTCCCTGGACAATTCGAAACTATCTTGTATTTCATCGCACGGTGCTGATATCTACCAATGGGGGATCCGTGTTCTATCGCGCCAACAACCCCAATGCCAATGCACAATATGAACCTGAAAACGCGGCGCCGCTATCGAAAGACGAATTCGAGGCGGATAAGCAGGGTTATAAGATGGCCGAGGACTGGATCGTGCATAACCCTGGAGCATTTGCGGTTCTTATGGTCAGAAAGCAAGTTGTTTTCCTGGGGGATGACGCAGTGGGCGTCTTCGAAACCTTAAAATTCCACATCGATCATCCTGTCCCTCTTTACGCCCCCGCTAAAGCCATTTCCAATTTGTTTTGGCTTGTCCTTTGGACGGTGCTGTTCTTTGGTTTCCCGCTCTTGTTCAAGCCGGGAAACTGGCGGCTATGGTATGGACTTCTGTTTCTTCCATTTCTCTACCAGTGGGCGATTGACAGTGTCTTTGAGAGCGGTCCGCGCCACCATGTTCCCTATGTGGCGCTCCTTGCCGTGCTGGCAGGCATGGTGCTGAGTTCAACGGCGCGGCAAAAGCTTCATTCCAATGAATAGTTCCCGGTGACGGCATTAGCCGAAGAGGCCTGATCGGGATTCCTATTACGCTTTCACATCCGGGATAAGAATAGGAGAGCGTGCAGGACGGGCGCTGAGTCTTCTTCCCAAATCGATGAATGGGGACTCGATAAAGTGGTAAGTAATAGTGGAGGCGCCCAGGGTGATGGCAATGAAAAACAAAGAGCCTAAAACGGACGCCTTGATGCCAAGAACGATAAAGACCAGATAGAGAGCGGGAATGTGCAGCAGATAGACGCCATAGGAGTAGAGGGCCAACTTCTCAGCGGCGCGGTTGATGTATTTCAGAGTGGAGTTGTGGAAGACATTAATCGCCAGCCCGAGAAGCAGGCAGAAGGCCCACCCGATCCAGTAAAATCCTGCGCGATGTAATCCCATGGCAAGGCAGTATCCGCAGATGAGCAGAAGCACGAAAAACGGCCAGAGGGCAGCAGGAACGCGCTGAGGAATGCGATCCCGCAGACTATAACAGAGAACTCCGCAGAGGAAGCAGGGGATATATTCTGCCATGCTCAGGTGGCCTTTGGTTACCCAGAAGACCAGGATGCCCAGACCGCAAGAACCAACAAACAAGCTGCTCAACCAGAGGACCGCCCGCCTCCTCAGTGTGAGAAAGTAGAGGGCGGGCAAGACGAGATACATCTGAACTTCGAAGGGAAGACTCCAGAGTGGAGCCAGAATGCTGGTCCTTGCGAAGATGTTCTGCATGAGCAAGTAGTTTGAGAAGATCATGGGCGTCGTGATGATGTCCGGCGTTTGCCAAGTGACGTCCGGGATGTGAAGGACGAGTGCCAGAGTTATACAGAAGATTGAAAGTGGATAAATGCGGAAAAAGCGGCGCAGATAAAAACGCAGCGTAACCTTGCCTGCAGCGCGGGTCATGCGCTCCAGGGAATACATCAGAACCAGGCTTGTATGGACGAAAAATGCCAACACTCCAGCTTTGCCGATATGATTAGCGAGCGCCAAGACAACCTGGTTATGAAAACCTGTGTGCGTAGCCAACGTAGGCACGAGATGGTCGATAACGACTACGGAGACGGCGAAAGAGCGCAAAATATCCAGGTTGGCACTGTGTTGCATACGCACTCCGAAAATCTCAAATTCGATTATAGGTCATACTCTCAGACAAGTTTGTCAACGGCGCGGAACATACCGTAAGCCGTTGCCCAGTGTATTTCAATGCTCCTTCTATCTGCCTCTTCCGCGAGCCAGCGAAAGAGGTTGAAGAGCCCGCCGTTCAGCAGCGGTTCGAGATTTCTCTCCGCTGCGCCGTGGGCGTGAAGCTTTATAAATAGATCGTCGCCGATAGTCGGCGCCAGATCGAACCATTGGCGCACGCGTGAGGGCGTGGGAAGATCGTAGCCGGCAATTTCCCCCGTCTCCAGGCGCGGCATCAGTCGTCCGTTGAAGCGCATACCGACCGGCCCGGTAATCATGAGCAAGTCACCTCGTCTGCCGCCACCGACGGTCGCTTCGATGCCGTGATCGTAGGACCTGGGTTGATTGTCAGCGTTATTTGTACACCAATAGATTTGATTCACCACGCGTCCCTGGGTCGGCGAAGGAAGAGACGGCATAGTGAAATCGGCATAGCAACCCAAATCCCGTAGTAAGGCAATCTCGCCGTTGAGGCCGCAACACTTGCCATCGGGGCGTGAGTTGTCGAGCGCCCAGTTGCCATGGATGAAGCCAAAGATGATACGGCCATCCTTTTGGCGCAGTAGTCCATGGTCGCAAGTCAGGCGGCTGCAGTAATCAGTGATTTTTTGAATAAAGGCGTCACGCGTCTCGTTGTTGTGATGCAGATGCACTTCCACGTCGCCGATACCGAGGCGGACCATCTCCGCTATGCCGTCGAGCAGTTCGCGTTGGTATTCTTCCTGCGGGTAAAAAAAGCTGTACTGGGGGCGCTGGCCGGCGGCATCTCGGGGAGTGTCGTCTGCAATGCGCGGCCACTTATCGCGCCATCGAGCAACACGGCCAAGCGCAGTTTCCATGGATGCTCCCATGCCCAGCGGCTCATAGTGATCCGTGATGGCAACCCAGGCGCGCTTCGGCCTCCTGGGCCGTATACTCCTGCATAGACGGTCCCTCAAATACGGCACAAGCCAGATTTCCGCGTGACGAGGGAGCTTCATAAAATGATTTCCTTTATGCGTCTTGACCATCTGCCCGAATGTGCTGCGGTCAAGCTTGCATTTTAAGTATCGGGGATGCGTCCTCCAAGCGTCAAAGGCTCTTTCTCCAGCCGTCTTGACACGTATCACGCGACGCAGGCCTCCTGGTTGTATAGCTTCGGGGAACAGATGCTGGTAGAGGATGGAAACTTCTATCACAGCAGCGGCAATCAGCGGTATACTGTCGTCGCCGGGAAAGCAAAAATGGAAATCCCGGCGGGCATGTTGCCATAGCTGGAATATACGCTATACGTTTTCGATAACATCGGGAAGTTACCTCGCATCCGTGCCTGGTTTACATGCGGCGTGGCTGCACGATTGAAGCTGGAGGTTCAATGCAAGACGGGCGGGGATCTTCCGACAGTCATCAAATAGGATACCGCTCAGATATAGACGGCCTTCGCGCCGTGGCAGTGCTGTCTGTGATTGCTTACCATCTATCGCCTAAAATCCTCCCTAATGGCTATTTGGGCGTGGACATCTTCTTTGTCCTGTCTGGCTATTTAATTACAAAGGTCATCTGGCGCGAGGCGCTCAATAAGACATTCACGATTGCACGCTTTTATGAACGCCGCGTCCGGCGGATACTTCCAGCGCTGGTCGTCGTTCTTATTGTCGTCTCCGTCTGCGCCATTGCGCTGCTGCTGCCTGTTGACCTGACAGGTTTTGCAAAGAGTGTTTTTGCCAGCCTTGGTTTCGTTGCAAACATATATTTCTGGAGAGACACGGATTATTTCGCGCAACTTGCCGAACAAAAGCCACTGCTTCACGTTTGGTCTTTGGGGGTTGAGGAACAGTTTTACATTATTTTTCCGCTAATGGTGGTTCTATGTATCCGATGGCGACGTTCAGCATTGTTGCCGCTTACCTCAGTGCTTGTGGCGCTCTCCCTCTTCGCCAATATTTGGCTTAGCAGATCAAGTGCGGAAGGAGCAGCCTTTTACCTTCTCCCTACGCGCGCATGGGAAATAGGCGCGGGCGCGCTTCTGGCGTTGACACCGCCGGTCATGGTTGCCCGTCCATGGCTGCGTCATTGCCTGGCGCTACTTGCAGCAGTACTCCTGTTCACCAGCTTGTGCTTCACTGGAATTCCGCTGGGCGGCCTTGTTCCAGCGGCCCTGTGGGTGGTGCTGGGCACAACCTTGGCAATTCAACTGGGAGATGCTGGTGGCAATTGGCTTTCTCTCGCACTCTCCAAGTCCGCGCTGGTATGGGTTGGGCTCATCTCCTATTCTTTGTACCTCTGGCATTGGCCGATCTTCGTTTTCGCTCACTATTACCTCGTGAAAACTTCCCTGTCTGCGGTTGAGGCATCATTGGCGGTACTGCTGACTTTTGTGCTGGCTACGTTGTCCTGGCGTTATGTTGAGCGGCCCTTTCGCAATCGTTCGATGAAAATTGGCCGCGTGCTGGTTTGGGTTTTGTGCGGATGCGCGGTGCCTGCGTTTGTCTCCATGGCTATCCTGTTGTACAAAGGGTTTCCCGCGCGGTTCAATGAAGATGCAGAGCGGGTCAGCGCCGCAGTCGGTTCTGAATATCATTGCAGCGTGACAGAATATATCCATTTTGGCAATTTGCATGCCTGTCCCATGTTTTTGCCAAGCCGTGATCCGAAAGACGCAACTGTCGCCCTCGTCGGCAACTCTCACGCGCAGATGTATGCGCCGCTTGTAACCGGATTTTTGCAGGCGAATCATCAGGAGGGCATTCTCGTTCCACTGAACAGATGCCTGCCCATGCCGGACTACAATATATCTCCGTCATGCATGGCTTCTGCCGCTGAAAATTTGTCTGCGGTAGAAGCCCTCCCGCGCATCCGTATTGTTATTCTTTCCATGACCTGGGAACACCCCGGTCAGATGTACACATCGACGGGACTGACGACCTCAAGGAGCAAATCAAAATATCTTTTTGAGAGCCTTGATCGCCTGATTCAGAATTTGCAGCAGAGCGGCAAGACGGTGGTGTTGGTGGGTCCTGTCAAGCCACCAACCTGGGATGCGGCCTCAGTTGTGGCTCGCGACATGGCTTTCGGCCACAAGATCACAGAGCCAATGTTTTTACCTGAGAGCACGTTCCTGGCTGAGCAGGGCGACGTCCTTGCACATTATGCATCTCGGAACGACATCATTTTTATTCGCCCTGACCGTATCCAGTGCAAGGAGGGCCGATGCGACTTCTTCCGCGATGGATCAGCGCTGTTTGCAGACTCCAGCCATATCGCAGAAGGGGCTCTACCGCTCTTTTGCCCGGTATTCGATCCAGGGTTACAGCAAGCTTTTATTCGAGCCAATCTTCCCTTGGCGGGTGGCTCGCCCATCTCCAAACCATCGGAATGATGGTTTATGAACTTTCCGCGCCATGAGCCTTTGCTGTCAGATGTCCGCTGCTACGAGCTCTTTTCCACGATAAAACGAGGTCTGGCCTTTACTTCAGAGTATATTTTTGCGAGGTATTGTCCGATGACTCCAAGGCAAAGCAACTGTATTCCCCCCAGCATGCAAAGGGGAATCACAATAGAGGCCCAGCCCGGAACAGCGGAAGGATTGAAAAACCTGGTGGCTAAAGCCCATGCGGCAATTCCAAAACTGAAAAGAGAAACACTCATGCCGAGTATCGTAATAATCTTCAGCGGTATCTCGGTAAACGATGTAATACCATTCAAAGCGAGTGATACCATCTTGGTGATCGTGTACTTTGTTTCTCCTGTATAGCGTGCTTGCCGGTCATAGTAGACCAGTTCATATTGAAAACCAAGCTGCGGTATTAATCCCCTCAGAAGCAAATTGGTTTCTTTACAGTTCCGCAACTCCTCCACCACGCGTCGGCTCAGCAGCCGATAATCAGCGTGGTTAAACATCAGTTCAACGCCCATGGCCTGCAGTAGCCGGTAATAGCTTTCCGCGGTAGTGCGCTTCAGGAAGTTATCTGTCTCGCGGCTGCGCCTGACGCCATAGACAATTTCGGCTCCGCGCATATAGGCACGCACCATATCTTCTATTGCGGTAATGTCGTCCTGGAGATCAGCGTCCATACTGATCAATACATCGCCCGGAGCGGTAAGTAATCCCGCAAGGATCGCACTCTGTTGACCGAAGTTTCTGGATAGCTTGATGCCGTGTATTCGAGCGTCTTCTTTCGCCAGGCCCTCGATGACATTCCAGGTTTCGTCAGCAGAGCCATCATCGACAAAATATATAGATGGCTCAACAATCAACGCATTTTGAGTTAGTCTATCAAGCAAGATGCCAAGGCGTGAAGCCGCTTCCGGCAACATCTTCTCTTCGTTATAGCAAGGAATCACAAGGGTAAGTTTTGGGCAGGAAGCGCGGCGAGCCGTTTGAATCATAGGACATCCTTCATACTAAGCCTGAAAATGAGATTGAGTGTTCTGTGCCGTCGAATCTAAAGCCAATCTTCTTCCACAACGAACGGCATACAACGATGAGATTGTGCGTGGCGGGAGTAATCATCACACTCATCGCATGGAATCACTCTTGCATAGCAATAGAAACGCTATCAACTGGTGAGTCCTGGCAGGATTTCTGTTATTGTTGCACGATTGCCTTGGTATATACCGGAAATACGGTCCAGTGCTCGGAGGGTTTAGAACACGTGCATTCGCTGGATTAGGCGCTGCCATTTGGTTTATTCTGCTTATGGCTCCGGCTGCGCGAAGGCTAGCTACCATGGGATTTGTTTTAAGCGTCCTTTACTTCGTTACGTCTTACCTCACGCCACCCGTTCTATTCGGGCCATTGGCGATGTTTCGTATTGAGCTAATCCTCGCGGTACTGCTTTTATTTGTGTCGATTCCAAAGTTAATGGGATCTGTCATTCTGAAAACTCCGCAGTCTCTGGCCTTGATTGGGTTGGCGTTTGCCGGGTCTTTATCTGTGCTTTTTGGAATGCATTGGGCCTGGGGGGCTCTGCTAGCGTTTCCGACATTTCTTCCATGCGTATACGCCTATATACTCGTCTGTCTGCACGCCAACTCAAAAAAGAAGTTGCAGATTATTGTGTTTATGCTGCTGATTGTCTGCTTGTTTGTGATTACTAAAGGGTACATTGATGAAAGGCGGGGAGTTTCGGGGGATAACACACCTCAAGCTGAGGATTCGGAGAGTTTCAATTCCCGTCTGTGGGACATGGAGCATCCATATATTTTCACAATGAGGAACGACGCGGGAGAATCTATTTATCGGCTGAGAGGACTGGGAATCATCAGCGACCCAAATGATTTTGGTCAATTGATAATCTGTCTAATTCCACTGATGTTCATCTTCTGGCGGCCAAAGAAGACGCCTGGAAATATTGTATTTGTCTTGATTCCAGTGTGTGTGCTGCTGTTCGGGGTGTATTTGACACACTCGCGCGGCGCCGTGCTGGCTTTGATGGCAATGCTAATCTTGGCGGCACGGCGGCGTACCGGAACCATACCGGCGGTGTTGATTGCGGCCGCGGTATTTATTGCGGCAATGGCGCTGAACTTTACGGGCGGGCGCGACATTTCTTCCGGTGCCGGATCGGACCGCACAGCCCTTTGGAGCGCAGGATTGCAAATGTTGAAGTACCATCCATTTTTCGGAGTGGGTCTGGGGAGTTTTACCGATAACTGCGACGGTTGCGGTCTTACTGCTCATAACTCGCTGGTAATTTGCGCGGCAGAGCTGGGCCTGTTCGGATTGTACTTCTGGTGTCTATTCCTTTTTCCTTCAATAAGGGACGCTGTAGCGCTTGCTTCGCCATCAAAAGTGAGTGAAGCAAACCCTCTTATTCCAGAGAAAGCACTTTTCGAATCGGCAAGTGGCGGGGTTGTGGTCATAGGAAAAGAAGAGATCAACCACCTTGGGCGATTACTGGTTTTGTCGTTTACGGGTTTTCTGGTGGCCGGATGGTTTTTGTCTCGCGCTTATGTCATGACGTTCTTTCTGCTGGGGGGCATGATTGAGGCAGTTTACGAAATGGCTCTCCGTCGAGGCATGATCGCTCCCCGCCTGCAGCTGAAGCGCGTGCTTTCTTACACGGGCATATTGGCAATATCGCTGATTATCCTGATGTACATTCTGCTGCGAACGGTGAATCTGATGCACTGAGTCAGGAGGTTGAGAAGTTTATTCGATTCTGGCCAGGAATAGAGGACAAAC
>Ga0302275_10002227_pt1 | contig 20526 bp, 16 predicted proteins | sample III_Bog_N2_2_FD_200229 | JGI IMG/M metagenome (GOLD analysis project Ga0302275, IMG submission 200229) | Peat permafrost microbial communities from Stordalen Mire near Abisko, Sweden - III_Bog_N2_2 | ecosystem: Environmental > Terrestrial > Soil > Wetlands > Peat | place: Sweden: Abisko... | reverse complement strand
CAGACCTCGGGGCGCAGCATCAGCGTCATATTGGTTGAGAGCAGGCGGGCGATGGAGCCGGCCACCAGCCACGCCGAAAGGCCCACCCACCATGCCGACTGCCCCGCCTCAAGCCGCGCTGAGAACCGGTAAAGAAGCCAGTAGGTCAGCATCAGCAAGAAGATAATCGAAATCCAATAAAGGCCGATCAGCACACTGCTGGTATAAAGCGCCCGGCCGTAGAGAACCTGGGAAAACAGCAGCGGCGGCACGGCCAGGTTGATGACAAAAGTCATGACGACGGTGAGCCGGCGAGCCAGCGCCCGCGCGGTAACCAATGCGGCCGGCGAGTTGTGGAAAAGGCTGAGCAGAACTGCGAGCAGCAGTCCGCCAAGAAGCATTTCAACCGCGACAAAATGCAGCGATAGCGTGACGATATGCAGCAGTTTGAACAGCCATATCGGAGCCGGCAGAGGGATGGGGTCAACAGCAGGGAATGGGTGCATGACGCTCCTGAAAGCCTGGAGGCAACTCAGAGTCTAGCCGTGCAAGGGAAGGGCCGCATGTGACGGGCCTCACTCTCAATCCGGGCAAATCCAAACAAGCATTCGCCTAGGGCAAACGCACCAAAATCTCCCTGATCGTTATCCGTGATCGGCTTTGTAACAAGGGCACGACTTCAGTCGGGCCGCCACGGAAGCATAAGATAAAAATGGCTTTAGCCCCTGCCAACCTTCCCATGTCCCCTTGCCCACTGCCGGCCGATACCGCATTCAGGGGCTAAAGCCCACCGTGTTTCCTTTGCCCATTTGCGGCCCGACTGAAGTCGTGCCCTTGTTACAAAACACAGGAACTCAATGTTTTGCGCGGTGTTTCTCTTTTCCCTTATAGGAGCGAAGTCAGATGCGTTTGCACTGGGCATTTGCCGCGCATCTCCGCTCCCGGAGTGGCAATGCACTACGATGACTTCATGGGACCGCTTCTCGACATTCGCAACTTGCAGATTCGCTTTGGCGCGGCGGAAGCAGTGCGCGGCATCGGCCTGCAGCTTGACGAAGGCGAGGTGCTGGGGCTTGTTGGCGAGTCGGGGTCAGGCAAGAGCGTTACTGCGCTGGCGATTCTGGGCTTGCTGGGAGCGGCGGCGCAGGTTGAGGGGCAGATTCTTTGGCGGCGCCCTGACGGCGAAACCGATCTCCTGCGGCTGCCGGAGAGCTCCCGGCGGCGCTTGCGCGGCCGCGAGATTGCCATGATTTTCCAGGAACCGATGACGGCGCTGAATCCGGTGATGACGATTGGCCGCCAGGTGGCCGAGGGAGCCGAAGCGCACTTCCCCTCATGGACAGGACGCGACTCCAAGAGAAAAGCCATCGCCGCGCTGGAGGCGGTAGCGATCCCCGATGCGGCGCAGCGCTACGGCGACTATCCGCACCAGTTTTCGGGCGGGCAGCGCCAGCGCATTCTCATCGCCATGGCGCTCATCAACCGGCCGCGACTTTTGATTGCCGACGAGCCGACCACCGCGCTGGACGTCACCGTGCAGGCGCAGGTACTTGAGTTGCTCAAGGAGCTGCAACAGCAGCATGGGCTGGCCATGCTGTTCATCTCGCACGATCTGGCGGTTGTGGGCCAGGTGGCCAGCCGCGTTGCGGTGATGCGCGCCGGCCAGGTGGTGGAGACGGGGGCTTGCGGACAGTTGCTTACTGCGCCGGAACATCCTTATACCAAGAGCCTGCTGGCAGCCGTGCCCACGCTGCGAACGGATCGAAGCCAGCCGCTGGCAATGGTGAGTGGTCCGCCAACGGGATGAGGGTTATACTCACACCATGCGGAATGAATTTACAGCCGTGATCGAACGCGACGGAGAATGGTTCGTCGGCTGGTCGCCTGAGATTCCCGGCGCCAATGGTCAAGGTCACTCCATAGAAGAGTGTCGAGCCAGCTTGGGCGCCGCCATTCAGCTAGTTCTGGAGGACCGTCGAGAGGATGGCATGCGCGGAATTCCTCCCGAAGCAATCCGGGAGACAGTGACAGTGCAATGAAGCGTGAGTCGCTGCTTCGCCATCTGCGACTTCATGGTTGCTATCTAAAGCGCGAGGGCGGTTCGCATTCGCTCTGGTGCAATCCCAGCACAGGCCGGGTGGAAGCTGTTCCAAGGCACACTGAAGTTGCTGACATTCTTGCGCGAAAGATCTGTCGCGGTCTTTCAGTGCCTGATCTCGGCAAATAATCGACCATCGCACACTTTGCAAGGCCATTTCACGCTGAAACCAGTTTCTACGGGGAAACACGCCTGCCGCCTCTCGGCGATCCGAGGGGCGGCAGTGGGGTGGCGAGTGTTACTCGGCTGCGGCTGCTTCCGCCGGGACCGCGGCGGCCGGGGTCTCCTCGGACGCCTCGGCCACAACAATGACCTTCACGTGCCCGATCACATCGCGATACACCTTGATGGCCACCACGAAGTCGCCCACGCTCTTGAGCGGCTCAGGCAACTGGATCTTGCGGCGATCGATCGCCAATCCCTTGTTGGCCAGCTCGGCGGCTATATCGACCGAGGTGACGGAGCCAAAGAGATGGCCCGCCTCGCCCGATTTGCGGATGAAAGTGAGCACGACCGGTGCGAGATGGGCAACCATAACCTCGGCGTGAGCCCTCTCGGTGGCATTGCGCCGGGCGGCAGCGCTCTTCATTTGCTCGACGACTGCCTTGTTGCTCGCAGTGGCCTGCATGGCAAGCTTGCGGGGTAGCAGAAAGTTGCGGCCGTAGCCGTCCGCGACCTTCACCAGGTCTCCCTGGTTGCCCAGATTGGCTACGTCTTCCTTCAAAATGACTTCCATGTAAGACTCTCCAGTGTTTCGAGAGGCGCGGCCGCGGGCGGCTTTGCCTTTGCATACAGCGTCTGCGCCGCAGGCGGTCTTGTCTCTTCGACATGGACCCTGGCCGTTGGCTGAGCCGCTTGGGTTTCTCTACCGGCTCCCCGCCTGTTGCCGCTTGCCAAGTTTCATTCGCTCCGGTCCGCTCTTCGGCTGGAAGAACGAGACGGGGCTGGCAAGAGTTGCAAGCGCGGAAGCCGGGGCCGGCAGTTTAGTGCCTGGTGGCAAACGGCAGCAGGGCGATGTTCCGGGCCTGCTTGATGGCGCGGGTCAGGCGGCGCTGGTGCGTGGTGCAAACGCCTGTGAGCCGTCGGGGCACGATCTTTCCGCGCTCAGCCACAAACCCTTGCAGAAGCCGCACATCGCGGTAGGGAATCGCGTCGATCTTCTCGGTGCAGAACTTGCAAACTTTCTTGCGCCGGAAGAACTTTCCGCGGCCGCCGGGACCACCCGAGGGCCGGCCGCCAGGGCCGCCTGCGGGCCGGCCGCCGGGGCGGGGGCCTGAGCTGTGTCCTGAACCCGAACCGGGACCAGAGCCGAAATTGGGTGCAGAACCGGAATCCGGGCCGGATGCGCCTTGGGGTGATGCTGCGCCCGTCTCGGGCGCCTTTCCATGGGTCTCTTCAGCCATTGTGTTTCCTCTTCACTCTCTTGGGTCCGGGCCGGCGCATTCGCGGCGCTCCCAGACGCTGGATCGGGCCGGAGCCGGTTGCCCATCATAGGGTCCCGCCGCGGCAATTAAGAACAACTGTGCTAGACGGCGGCCTGAACCGGCTCGGCCTTGGCCGCAACCGGGGCTGCAACAGGAGCAACGGGCGCGGCGTGCGCCGGCGCTGCCGGGGGCACAAACGCCGGAGCCGCGGACCTGCGCACACCGCGCAATGCCTTGACCTTGGCCAGCCGCTTCTCTTCTTCGTCGATGCGCACGGTGATGAACTTGATCACCGGCTCAGTGACGCGCAGACGGCGTTCCAGCTCGAGCACCACCGCGCCGTTGGCCTCAATGGTCAGCAGAACGTAGTTGCCGTCGTTGAATTTCCGCACCATATAAGCCAGCTTGCGCCGCCCCATCTTTTCGACAGTCTTCACCACGCCGCCGCCGCCGGTGACGGTAGCGGAAAAGCCGGCGATCAGCTTGTCGGCATCTTCTTCGGCCACGTCGGGCCGAACAATGAACATAACCTCATACACACGAACCATCAGAAATTCCTTTTCCGCTGAAGCGTCAGCCCCAGCTAACAGTTCCCAGTTAAAGCTCCCGGTTCAAATTGCGTCGTCTCCTGGCCCAGTCACTCATCCTGTTCCCTGTTCCCTAATCCCTATTCCCTGTCTTTCCTGTTGAACTCGTTCATCGCAACTGCCGGTCCATCTGAGAGGATGCGCCTCGTGGCAGTTGCCACCCGGTCGAGCACCTCGTCGATTACCGTCAAATCCGCTTTGCGCATCGGCGAAAGCAGATAATCCCTGCCCGGCCGCCGGCCACCGGCCGCAACGGCTTCGGGCGGCAGATCGGGTCCTACTCCGATGCGCAGGCGCAACCACTCCTGGTTTCCCAGGGCGCCGGTGACGCTGCGGGCTCCATTGTGCCCCGCCGGCGAACCGCGCTCCCTGATCTTGAAGGTCCCCAGGGTCAGGTCCAGCTCGTCGTGAATCACGAGCAGATCCTCGGCTGGGTCCGCCTCAAACTCGCGAACCAAAGCGGCCACTGCCAGTCCGCTCAGGTTCATGAAGGTCTCCGGCTTGGCCAGGATCACTTCGCGCCCTGCCATGCGGCAGGTTGCGGTAGCGGCCCGGCAGCGCCGGTTCTGGACCACAACGCCCTCTTGCTGGGCGATGCGGTCGATGGCCATGAACCCCACATTATGCGGGGTCCACAGATACTCTGGGCCGGGGTTGCCCAACCCGACAATCAGGAAGGGCCTGGGCAATAACGGGCTGCGCAAGGGATCAACCCGTTCACCGGACTCATTCTCCACGGCCAACGCTTACTTCTTCGCCGCGGGCTTCTTGGCATCGGCAGCCTTGGCTGCGTCTTCCGGCTTGCCCTTCTTGGCCACTTCGGGTTCGGCAGCAGTGGCTGCTGCGGCTGCTGCCGCCGCTGCAACTTCCGCTTCAGCCGCGGTGGGCGCTTCTTCACGGATCGAGACCACGTGGGCCACGGTCGCATCCTCGGCATTCAAATACTTCATGGCGTCCGAGTGGGGCAAATCGCTGACTCGCAAAGTCTCATAGAGAGCCAGGTTGCTGACGTCCACAGCAATGTTGGCAGGGATATCCGCAGGCAGGCACTCGATTTCGACCTCGCGCAATACCTGGTCCAGAATGCCGCCGGCGGTCTTGACACCCACCGGTATGCCCACCAGCTTGACGCGAACCTTGACCTTGAGGGTCTTGTCCAGAGCAATGCGCTTCAGGTCGATGTGGATCAAAAAGTCGTTGATCGGCTCGCGCTGCCAATCGACGATCATGGCCTTGGCCGCGGACTGGCCGGCAACTTCGACATCGAAAATTGTGTTGTGGCCGGTCTCTGAAAACAGGATCCGGGAAATCTGCTTGGGGTCCACCTCGATGGCCACCGGGGTGTGCCCGGAGCCATACAATACGGCGGGAATCTTGCCTGCTACGCGCACGCGGCGCGCCGCATTCTTGGTGAACTTGCCCTCTCGGGGCTTGGCTACGACAACTTCTGGCATTTGCTCTCTCGTTTCCTGTGTTCGGGCACGGGCCGGTTGGGGGTCCGCTCCCTTTGTTCGCGGCGGCCATTGCTGGCGGCCGGGGTGGTTCATGAGGGAGCAGGGACTGAGGGACTAGGGACTACGATTTCAAATCCAACGTAAACGTCTAGTCCCTATTCCCTAGTCCCTCAGTCCCTGCTCCTACGAAAACAGCGTACTTACGCTGGTCTCCATGTGGATGCTCTCAATGGCCGCGCCCAGCAGGCCGGCAATGGAGAGCACCTTGATCTTGGATAACTTCTGTGCCGCTTCGCGCAGCGGAATGGTGTTGGTGACAACCAACTGTTCGAGGCGCGAGTTGGCGATGCGATCGATGGCCGGGCCCGAAAGCACGGCGTGGCTGGCGCAGGCGTACACATTGGCCGCGCCTGCGGCGTAGAGCGCGTCCACAGTCTTCACCAGGGTGCCGGCCGTGTCGATGATGTCGTCGATGATGAGGCAGTTCTTGCCCGTCACGTCGCCGATCACGTTCATGACCTCGGTAACGTTGATGTCCGTGCGGCGCTTGTCCACAATGGCCAGGGGCGCTCCAACCTTCTGCGCAAAGAACCGCGCCCGCTCCACACCACCCGCATCCGGCGAAACCACAGTCAGATTGGGCAGTTTGAGGTCGCGGTAATAGCTCACCAGCACCGGGCTGGCAAAAAGATGATCGACGGGGATGTTAAAGAAACCCTGAATCTGGGCGGCGTGCAGATCGACAAACAGAGCGCGGTTGGCCCCGGCCGTGGTCAGCAGGTCGGCAATGAGCTTGGCGCTGATGGCCACGCGAGGACGATCTTTGCGGTCCTGGCGCGCGTAGCCGTAATAGGGCACAACCACGGTAATCCTGGCTGCCGAGGCCCGCTTGAGCGCGTCGATCATTACAAGCAGCTCCACCAGGTGCTGATCAACCGGATAGCAGGTGGGCTGCACCACAAACACATCCACGCCGCGCACATTCTCGAGGAGTTGGAAATAAACTTCCCCGTCCGCAAAGCGCTGGATCTTGGACTCGCCGACTTTAACGCCGATGTGAGTACCAATCTCTTCGGTAAGGGGCTTGTTGGCAGTGCCGCTGAAGAGCTTGAACCGTTTGTCCTCGCTCAGATTGCGGGTGCGCTTGCGCTCAGGAGCCAATTTGGCTTCCCTCGCCTTGGCAGCGGCCTCCGCAGCGGCAAATTGCGCGGCTTCTTTTGCCGCGGCCTGCCCGCCTTCATGCCGATCTTCTGCCGTCTCCGTCAAAATTTCCGCTTCCATCTCCGTGCACCTCCAAGCTGGTTTGCTTTGGCTGCTTCCCGGGGTTCCAATGATGAAAAATTTGGCTGGGCGACCAGGATTCGAACCTGGACAAGTGCCTCCAAAGGGCACTGTCCTACCATTAGACGATCGCCCAACTTTGCAACCGTTCGCGAGTTTCTCTCGCAGAACAGCCGCCTGTCAACCCGCCTCGTTCACAATCATTTCGCGCCAATAGGCCGCACGCGGCAGGGTACGGGTCAAGCTGCCCCGCACCTCTGACTCGTTGAACTGGTTACTCAGCCGCCCTAGCGCTGCTTCCGCATCTTCACGGGTCAGGTACAACCCGTAAAGCGCCGAACCGGACCCGGACAGCGAGGCATGGAGGGCTGCCTCCGGAGTGCCCGAAGCCGCAAGAATGCTCTTGATCTCTGCAAGGGAAGGATGCTGGGGAAAGACGACACGTTCAAAGTCGTTTTGGATCCAGCTACTGATCCCGGTGCGGACAAGCGCGGACTCTGCGGGTCCGGCCAGGTCCTCTTCGTTTGAGAGGACACCGGAGGAGCCTGCTCCCTGCCCACCCAGCGGAACTGATCCCGCAAAGGCGCTGGCATAGGCGCGGCTCAACTCACTTAGTTTAGCTTGGCTCGCCTCCGCGGTCAAACCTTCGGTGGCGCAGAGTGCGTCCCAGTCGCGAAAAGCCTGTCGCGTCGATACACCAATTTCGGGCGTAGCCACCACGCACCAGACAGGATCGATATCCGGAAGCGGATAAACCTGCTGGCCCCGGTCCAAGCCGAGCACCGTGCCCCCGACCAGGAAAAGCGGCACATCGGAGCCCACCTGGGCGGCAACCGCCAGCCGCCGCGTAAGCCAGCCCCTAACCGAGATGCCCAGCTCCGCCTCAAGCCCCACCAGCGCCGCCACGGCATTGGCTGAACCAGCGCCCAGCCCGCCCTGTATCGGCAGCCGCTTTTCGATATGGACTTCGACCTCGGCGGTGAGTCCCAGGGCGCTCAAGGCCAGTGCAACCATCTTCCAGGCCGTATTGCTGGCGTCGGTGGGCACGCGGTCGTCATTGCAGGTGATTTGCAACTCCGTCGTCAACGCACGGCGCGCTGAAACCGTCACCAGGTCAAACAGCTCGACAGTTTGATAGACAGTTGCCAGCGCGTGATACCCGTCGGGACGCGCAGCACCGAGATGCAGGCCGAGGTTGATCTTCGCGTGTGAGCGGACGGCGGTAGGCATACCGGATCATTGTAGGCGCTGGCTCAGGGCCTAATCTATTCAAAGTGAGAAACTGAGCCATGCAGCAAGATCTTGACAGGATTTGCCAGGACATCAACCGCATCGGCGCCTATCTTGCCCTCGACGACTTCAACGGCAATGGTCCGGAGCCAGAGGTCTTGAGCGGCGTCGACGTGATCGCGCTGCTCGGCAACCAGGTTATCGCCACGCTGGCCGGCGCCTGTGCCCTGATGCAGCGGTCGCCTGCCGCGACGCTTCTGGTCTCTGGCGGTGTCGGCCATTCCACCCCACTTCTTTATGACAACCTGCTTCAATCCAGATACGGAGGACTGGTTCGCCGGGGGCTCGTGAAGGAGACCATGGCCGAAGCGGAGATGGTTGCCGCCGTTGCGCAGGGCGCATTTCAGATACCGGCAGGCAGGATTCTGATCGAGATCCGGTCAAGGAACACAGCAGAGAATGCCCGTTATGGCCTGCAAATGCTGAACGAAGCCAACCGGAAGCCCGCGGCAATCTTGATTCTTCAAGACCCCACCATGCAGCGCCGGTCGATGCTGACCTGGGCGCGCGAGGCGGAGATCGCCGGTTCGGACGCCCGCACGCTGAGCCATGCCGTCTTTGTGCCTGAGGTCGCGCCCGGTCCGGATGGTTTGCCGCGCCTTGCCGTTGGGCAGGAAGCTGGAACCTGGACGATGGAGCGATTCCTGGCCCTCATCCTCGGAGAAATCAGACGCCTGCGCGACGATCGGGATGGGTACGGACCCAAGGGGCAAGGGTTTTTGCCGCATGTTGACATTCCGGAGCCGGTCCTGGAAAGCTACCAGCGGCTCTCCGCCAGCCATTTGAATGCGCTTTCGATTCGATAGAGCTTGAACCGCGGCGGATGCAGCCGCGCCCATACACTGGAACCAGCACAAGCCATGCAAGAAATCCAGAGCCGAGTTCAAGCCCTTTCCGCTCATGCCGAAAGATCATCGCCTTGTGAGCGTGCCGCTGTAATCTGCGCCATTGCACTTTCCGCCAATTACCGTCACTACCTCAAGTTGCAAGGTCGACTCACTGGAATCTGTAAACCATCCATTTACGAGGAGCGTCGATCCGTCGTTCATCGCGTAGCTCAAGGCGAAGCTATTACCGCCTATCGAATTAAGAAAGTCATTCGATGGTGTCCCGCTAGTAAAGCAGGGAGATCCGCTCACCGTAATGGTGGCGCTCAGCGGGATGTAGTAGATCGGTGGGAGTGGCGACTGCCGTGGAAATGAGGTAAACACACCCTGCGAAATTTGGGTTGCGACTGTTATGCCAGGGCCAGGTCCCTGCCCTGCAAGGGTGCCGTCATATGTTCCATCCAGTGGAGCATAGGCAGTCGCAACAAAATCGCTCGAAACATTGAAGACGCAGAGAGTCTGCGTAACCGCGTTGGTGAGCGTGAAGGTGCCTGCCCAGGATTTTGATCCTGCGGCGGGAACCTTCCCCTGAATTGCCACCTGGATACTGTCGAGCGGGGACGCGGAGTTAGTCAGCAGAAATGAACCGTCGGAGGCGATCTGACCCGTCACAGAAAGCGAACTGCCTACACTGGAACCGCTGCCCGAGCAATTCACACCGACGTCACCGCTCCCGTAAACCGTGTTTCCACTAACGACCAAGGCAAGGGTAAGCAAAGGATACTGCTGGAAAAACTCCGTCCCGGCAATATGCCAGTTACCGTTGAGGGCTGAGTAATGCTCGAAATTGCCTTGAGTGCAGGAGGTGAAAAAGAAACATGAGAACAGCAGAGGCATCAGAATCAGCTTTCCGGTCCGCATCGCACCCCTCCTAACCGCTTATCTCCAATCTTGCGTCGGATTCCAGCACCGTTCGAGAAACCGGGAGACGGGCCATTCTCTGGCCGCGTAATCTAATCATAGTGAAAAACCAGACCCATGGTGCATAGTACACCTCAGCCGTCGCGCGCCCTCAACTGGCGCCCGCGCGACTGGATCGCCGCCGCCGGGCTTTTTCTGGCCACGGCGGGCGTCGTGCTTTGGCAGAACGCGCACGTCGCGGTCCTGTTCGATGTAAGCTACATTCTCAATACCGCGGCGCGCATCGCCCTCGGCCAGATGCCGTACCGCGACTTTCCCCTGGCCCACGCGCCGCTCACGTTTCTCATGCAGGCCGCGATCATCCGTCTCACCGGCCGCGTCTTCTTTCACCACGCGCTCTACTGCGCCTTGTTCGGCGGGCTGGGCTCGGTGCTCGCGTTCAGGATCGCGCTAGGCTCACTGCGCGGGCGCGTGGCGGCGGCATGGCCTGTTGCGCTGCTCCTCGCCGCGCCGCTCGCTGTTCTGGGAATCTACTGCATCGTGCCCAATCCCGAGTACGACTGCGACTGCGGGTTCTGGATACTGGTCGCGTTTTGGATGTTGCAGAGGCTCGATGCGGAGACGAACGCTGCGTTCGGTTTTGCCGCTGGAGCAGCGCTTTGCATTCCGCTCTTCTTCAAGCAAAACATGGGCCTGCCGTTCTTGCTGGCGGCCATCGGCGCGGTTCTGCTGTCGCTCGCCCCCGGCGGCCTAAGTGATGGACGCCGGCAAAATTCCCCCGCCGCGCCCAGTTCGCCGACGCTGTTCTCCGTTCTTGCCGGCGCGTGCCTCGCGCTCGCGATCACCGTGCTTGCGCTCCATTGGACGGCGGGCATCGGCAACTACCTTCACTGGACGATCGAGTATGCCGGGCAGCGGCGCTTGCCTGGATTCAGCCTCATGCTTGGCGTTTATCGCGACCCCGCGCTGCTGTGGACGCTGCCCTGCATCGCGGTCGCCTTGGTGCTTTTGCGGGTTGGGCCTAAACTCCCTCGATTTTTGTGGGTGCCCCATTCTTTGCGCAGCTTCATCGCGCAAAGGGTGGGATCGAAGCTCCCCTTGACAAGCTTCGCGGCCTTCGCCCTGATGGCCGCGCCGTTCCTCTTCACGCTGGCCTCCTTGTTCCTCTACGACGACGCCGACGAGCGCGGCGATAGCCTACTGGCGCTGTGGCCGCTGCTGCTGGTTCTCGCCGCCGCAATGGCAATCGCCAATCTCTTCCGACTGCGCGGCACGGCATCACGGCGCGCGCTCCTGCCGCTGGTTCTCCTCGCCGCCATCCACGGCACGTTCCTGTCGCAGCAGCTTTGGGGTTCCACGTATGGCATCTGGCCGTTGCTCGTGCTGCTCGTCGCAGAGCTGCTTGCATTCCTTGAGGGATTCGCGGCGCGCGCCCCATCGCCATGGCTTGTGCCCGCGCTGGCCTCGCTCATCTCCGTCACGCTGCTGGTATGCGGCGGGTTCTACACGGCCAGCGAGGAGCGGCTCTCGTATGCGGATTTGCCCGACGGGCCGCCGATGCATTCCGCCTTTCCCCAGCTTGCCGGCCTTTCCACACCGGGGCCGTACCTGCCGCAGATCGACGGCCTTCTGCGCTACGCCCAGGCCAATATTCCCTTCGATGACGGGATTGTTCTCGTTCCCGGGGAAGAACCGTTCTACTTTGCCAGCGGCCGCGCGCCGCGCTTTCCTGTGCCGTTCTTCGATCCCACCATCGATCCCTATTCGCCCGCCGAGATCGCTTCGCTGGCGCGCTTCCGCAACATCCGCTGGCTGATTGTGAAGCGCGACTTGCAGACCAAAGAGGACCCAACCCCAGAGCGCGAAGCATTGATGAAAGCTCTGCTGGCCGAATTCAGGCCCTACGCCCGTCTCAACGGTTACGATGTTTACCGGCGGCCTTGGAACTTATCTGTAAATAGGTAGCGCCGACCTCCAGGTCGGCTGTCGTGCCGGCCCCCTGGCCCGCACCCTGAGTCTGGCGGCGAGGATGCCGCCAGTACAGCCGCTCTCCAGAGCGGCTGTACTCAAATGCGCAATTCACGGATAAGTTCTTAGTGGATAATGACTACGTTCATGCTCCAGGGAGTCAGGGTCAAAGTCAACGGCAGAGGCTGCGCTCCAAGTGTCGTGGTGATTGGCGGGAGCCAGGTGCTGGTTCCCACCGGATCCGGGAAAAAGCCCGTTGGTGAACCGGACAGGTCGTAGATCGACTTGTCGTAGGTTTCGACAGTGACGCTGGTGGCGGCGTTTTGGCCGGAAAGCGTAACCGTAACCGGCTCGCTCGTGGTTTGGTTCACGTTGAAGAGTACCAGTGCCGTTCCGCCGCTATGGGTAGCCGCATAGGCTCGCACGTAGGTTGCCTCGCCGACTACGTTCGCGGTCAGCGCATTTTCGCCGTTGACGGCCACGTTGCTGAAGAGCTGAAACGCTCGTGCCGTGGGCGACATGGTGCCGATGGGACCGGCGTTAGGGCAAGTTCCGTCGGCAGGTCCATCGGAGAAGACGTTGTAGGCCCCGAAATCCTGCCATCCATAGAGCGAAGCACTGAGATTTGCGGGATCGCTAGTGGTGCCGGTCCCGTTGCAATTGCCGAACCCAATCCACCAGGTCAAGCGCGTAATGCCGTCATTCATCATTTCGCCCAGCACCTGGCCGGCGTACAGGCCCTGAGTTATTGACCAGCTCTGCTTGCCTGGGTTGCTGTAAGGCCCGCCTATCTCGCCCACGTAAATGGGTGTGTTCGGTTTTCCGGCTGTCTTCAGTTCCGACTTGATGGTATTGATGTTTGTAGTCAGCTCCTGCGCCGCCGATTGGGTGATGAAGGTATCGCTCTCCGATCCCGGCGCCTCAGGATAGTAGTGGTATTCCACGAAATCGTAGGGCGCGCCCGCAAGCACAATCGGATCCCACGAGGGCGAGTTGCCGGGGTTGACATCGACGCCAACCAGCGTGCTCGCCGAGGCCGCCTTGACCAACGCATAGTAGCCGCTGGCTCCGGCCGTCGCCGCCGCGTAAGTTGCCGCGTCATTCTTGACGGTATGGTTGTCAAACTCCCAGCTTCCATACTCTTCGTTTCCGACGGTCATGTGGCTTACAGTTACGCCGAGAGACGATGCCTTGGTGACCCACGCGGCCGCTTCGGTGGGGTCGCCTACCCCGGTGCAGCTCTTTCCCATGCCATAATCCGCCGTAAGCGCCAGATCGACGCCAGAGGGAATCACCAGCTTGTTGACGAAATCGGTAAAATCGTCATCCGAGTTGGCAGTGCTGCCGCACTCGGTATTGGTTTCCCAATTGTATTCGTCAGACCATGAACCGCCCGGCCAGCGCACCGCCTTGATGCCCGCAGTCTGGAAGGCGGAGACGATTGCGGGGCCGTTGGTGCTGTTGGTGACGTCGTACCATGCGGCCAGATTCATTCCGAGTAGCTGGTTGGTCACAGCCGGGCCGGCAACAGCCTGGTTCACTGTTACCGCGCTCAACAGGGCAACTGATACCGCGGACGATGTGCCGGTTGCTGTGCCATAGGTGGAGGAACTGGCTGCATCTGGTGTGTAACTGGCCTGCAACACATCGGATCCAGCGGCCAGCGCACCCGTGGGAACAACGATCTGCGCGCTGCCGCTGCTGAGTGTTGTCGCCGCCGAAGAATAGGTTCCGCTGGTCAGCGTTACCGAGCCTGTGGGCGTCGGGTTCCCTGTGCCGCCACTCACGGCAATCGTCACCGTCAACGCTTGCGCGGTTGAGGTGGTAAAGGTCGCCGGTGTCACCGTGACCGTCGGCGTGATCTTTGGAAGAGCGTAGTTGGCCGTCACTGTCGTGGCGCCGGTTAACGTCACAGTGCATTTGACGGTAGCGGTCGTGGCGCATCCGGTCCATGAAGAAAAGACGTTGGCGCCCGCTGTGGCTGGCGCGGTCAAGGTCACCGTGGACCCCGTAACGTAGGTAAGAGCGAAGGCCGTCGTCCCGCTGGCGGTGGCGTTAAAGTCCGCGGGAGACGCGGTGATGGCCACGCCGCTGGCCGGGGTGGTCGAATTCACCGTGAGTATATAGTTTGGTGGAGGCGGCTCGGTTACGGTGCCTCCGCCCCCGCCTCCGCCGCAGGCCGTCATGAACAGGCCCAGTCCAATTCCGATACAAAATGCCGCGTCACGCCTCAAGCTCCGCATATCGATGCTCCTTTTCCCTCGACCTCCAGCCATGGCCAGGACAGCCCTCTATGCAAGGGATCCTGATCCTTATGTTCTTCCGGTCTGGATTGTCACGTGTACCATCCTAGAACACAGAGCAGACAAGGGGAAACGAGAATGCGGAAAGTTTGCGCTTCAATACAGAATTTCGCCAGGGCGGCTCGATAGACAAAGGTACAGGGTGCTTCCCCTCAGAACAGCTCGGGAATGCTGTGGAAGGCGATGCGGGTGGGGGCGGCCTTGTACGCGGTCAGCATGGTGGCCGGGGCCAGCGTGCTCAGGCCATACTTGTTGTTCAGCTCATCCATCGTGGCCAGCAGCCGCGTCCGGCTCAGCTCGTCCTCGGTCCCTTCAAACAAGTTGAGCGTATGCAGGCGGTTGGGCACCAGCCCGTTCAGGTGGACGCCGATGAAGTAGGGATGTTCAAACTGCGCTCCCGTGGGCCGCGAAGCCCACAGACGGCTCAGCGCGGCAATGAGCGTCTGGTTGTCCTGGCACTCGCTCAGTTTCAACTCGGTCTTCCATCCGCGCGTGGGCGTGCCAAAGTTGCCGAGCGGCACACCTTCGCCATGCGGCGCGGCAAAACCGATCGCCAAACCGATGTTGCTTGCCCACAAGCCGCCGGAACGCAGCCGCATGGCTGCCTTGTGGAGCAGCTTGTGCGCCACCGCCCAGGCCTTCTCCGGCGTGCGCATCTCCGGCCCCAGCACATGCTGATGGCTCAGGGACTTCAGATGCTCGGTCTCCGACATATCGAAGTCCTCGCCTCGCAGCCAGTGCCAAAGCCGCTCACCCCACACGGAACCCCAAAGCTGGCCGGCCTGTTCGCAGTCGAGCGCCAGCAATTGTTCCATGGTGCGGATGCCCTTCTCATTGAGCTTCTTCTCGGTCTTGACTCCGATGCCGGGCAGATCGCGTAGCGTGAGCTGGCGCAAGGCTTCAGGCAGAATGTCGAGCGGGAGCGCCACCAGGCCGTCGGGCTTCTCCATGTCGCTGGCTACTTTGGCCAAATAGCGGTTGGTCGCGAGCCCCACCGAACTGCGCAGCATGGGGCCTACGCGCTCAAGAATGCTCGCCTTCACCCGCCGGCCCAGCTCCATGGCTGCCATCAGAGGCCGTTCGCGGCCCATCAGACGGCAAGCCATCTCGTCGATGGAGAGCACGGCCGTTACCGGAAGGCAGCTTTCCACGGCTTCGACGATGCGGTGGTGGTAATCGACATAGATCTCGTGGCGCGCCTCCACCAGCACCAGGCCGGGGCACATCCGTTTGGCATCGGCGACCACGGTTCCCGTCTTCACGCCATACGCCTTGGCCTCGTAACTGGCTGCAATACAAACAGTTGTGTCGGCCATCATGGGCACAATTCCCACCGGGCGGCCGCGCAGCTCAGGCCGCACCTCCTGCTCCACCGAGGCAAAGTAGGAGTTCAGATCGACAAAGAGCCAGTTCAGGGCAGTACCCGTCTCCCGATTACCCTTAGGGGTACCCTCAATCTCCTTGGTGGCAGTCCCTGCTTCCAACTTTGGGGTATGGCGCTCCTCCGGGCTTTGGTCCACCATGGCATAGAAGGTCGAGTTGGGGATGGAGGTCATCTTATGGTAGTTTCGCTGTTTATTCGCTCGAATGCAAGTCGTGATATTTCTTTTCCCGCCGATGATCAACCCGTCAGGCAGAAATCGCGTCTAACCACCCAGGGAAAACTCTGCGTGGGCAACAACTTCGTCGTAGAGTTTTGGATTCCTGGCGGTTCAGGTTACTTGGTATGGAGCACGTAATGCATTGGTTTGCGGTCCACGGCAGTGTTCTTGCCGTGGTTGTCACAGTGGGCGTGGCTGTTTTGCTGGTCAGCTGCCTGGGATGCTCAGACTGCCCCAGCCGCGACAAGGACGATATATTCCGCCGTCACCAGCTATAACCCGAGCAAAGGGTTCCTTTATATTCCGGTCTCTCGTTTGAATTGTATTTATGTGTAGCGCGCAATTCGTAAGACGCGGGGAATGCGCCGCTTCTAGTGGGCCGATCAGATGCCAACAAGGACCATCGAATCGAAAGAGGGCGCTTCCCTGTGCCTTCTTTCGGTTACCTCTTAAGCCGCGAAATGCGGAGAGCGAGCCTACGATTTCGCGGCTCGGCAAAGCGCCCTTGTCTTTCGCATGGCAGCGAACGCAAGTCCCAGCAACCCGGTAGCCAGCAAGAGCAGGGATGAAGGTTCCGGGGTTGCTGTCAGGCTGCCCTTGAAATCAACGCCGGCGGCGCTTCCGCCCGACTGCCAATCCACAATGGTCAACGTATCGGTTGCGCCTGAAGTCAGTTTTATGAGGAACGGGACTGTCCACGGAGGGTTGCCCTCGCAGGTCGGCCCATTCTTCGACTGAGCGCAAGGTCCGTTAACGATGTTGCTGTCAAACGCTACAATCAAGGCGCCGTTGATGAAAACCTCGGCCGTGTCATCGGCATAAACCGAGATCGAGCCATAATATGAGTTGGTCTCGGCCGCCTCAAAAGTTGACGTATAGGTGTAGTAGCCGAAGGGTTCCGTGTTCCCGCCGTTGACCGTATCCCCGGTGTTTATCGAGACCCAACTCGAGCCGGGAATCGGGCCATACCAGGGAGAGAGGTTTGTCAGGTCGTAGGTCGTTCCCGTGCCCGTCAGCGACAGCGCGGTCGATGGGGTAGAGCTGTTGTACCCGGCGTAAGCAAGCGCGCTGTTGTCAGCGCCGTTGGCAAGATCGCCGCTACCATAGCTGCCGAGAGTGATAGTGTCGGCGCGCGCAGTTAATGCAACTGCAAGCAGCAATACAGGAAGGGCCAATACCTTCAACATCTTCAATTTAGTCATAGATCCTCTTGAACAACCGCTGAATGCCAATGCCCGCTCCTCAGGGGTGGTGTCTTACTCTTTCGCACGCTCCAGAGAGCGCGGCGCAAGCGCTCTCGGAAGGGTGGGCGTGCAGGAACTACATCCGCGTGACAGAACCCGACGCCTTGGCCTTGCGCAAGGCTACAACTGCCAGACCGAGCAGCCCGCTGCCGAGCAGAAGGAGTGACGATGGCTCCGGCGCTGGCGTGATGATTGGGCCAGGAGGGTCGCCAGGGTCGCCAGGGTTGTCGGAGAGGTAGTTGCCGATGCCGGTTGAGGAACTCAGGTAAGCCAGGCCAGACCCAGTTAGCGACTCCTCCAACTTGTAAGTTGTGCCGGAATCCGCCCAAAAGTTCACTTCCCACTCCGTGGGGTTGCTGGAAGGGCCTGCATAAAACAGCGGGCCTTGAAGATCGAACTGACCGCCGGTCGTGTTTGGAGCGTTCGCGGTCGGGTAGAACAGATTGTCGAAGTTCCACGAACCATCCGATGAGGTGAGGTAGTTCTCGAAACTTCCGTACCCTCCGTACAGGCTGACCGCGCCGGAAACACCGTCTCCCGAATCCGCATACGTGCCCGTGAAGGAAGTCATGATCACACCGCCATCCGGGCCATAAGGAGTCGAGGTTGTGAATACACCATTGAGGGTGACCGTTCCTGTAGGACCGTTCGTCACGGGGCCGGTGTAGTTGAATGTGAATGTATCGGCCAACCCGGCCGGAGCCATCGCAAGGGCTGTTGCCAGTGCGAACAAGGTAATTGAGAGCTTTTTCATCGTCCCTCCACAAGCCGTCCGTGAGGGTATTTGCGGTGTTGGTGTTCCCTGCATAGGACTGGCCAAAGGTAAAACCGCGGAGTCAATCGATCCGCGCGTTATGGTTCCAAGAAACATGCAACATCTTCCGCCGGAATCCGCACAGGAATCTCCTGTGAGCCTCCAGAGGCGTCGCATTCAACTTATGAGGGAGCGGGAGTCAAAAGGCCTATGCAGATCCTGCATGAACCCGCCAAATCCAGCTCACAAATTCTCATGCACCTCTAATGCCAAACCGCGACCGTTTAGAGTCAGTAGCTTAGTGGCCAGAAAATGAGAAATGCGCAAAAGTTTGCGCAGAATCTCCACGGGAAGTTCCACTTTCCGGTCAAAACAGCTCACATTGTGGGAGTGAAAATCCTGAATGACGGATCAATCGGCGGAGGTGGAGCGTCTCGTCGTTACGACCGGATCGAAGGGCGCGCCTTGTGCGCCCCTCAACTTGTTGAAGACGGACTGCGGCTTTCGTGCTACTGCGTTACTGCGTCCTGTCGGGGGTGGCTATAGGCGGCCGGGGGCACGTCGGTGAGCGGCAATGCCGGACCTTCCCAGAGCAGCCGCGGCGCGCCCTGGCTGGCGGAGTGCAAGCCCTCCAGATGAAGCACATGCTTGCCGGCGCGCAAGCCCAGCGACCCGCGATCATAGCGCATGGCGTTTCCCGGCAACCCGCAGACCTGGGCAAAGGGTGGGCCGGTTTTGGCCACTTCAACGCCGTCGATGACTAAGCGCGCGCCGTCGCGGGCCATCAGGTGAAAGGTGTAGCCGCCGTCGGCGGGAATGTCGATGAGCCCGTCCCAGGCCGCGGCATACCGAGTAAAGCCCCGCGGGTCCGCGTGAAGGTTGGGAGACTCGCCGGCGAATACGGCTTGCTGGGTATTCAGGTCCGGCAGTTCGGTCCATTCTCCGGGGTAGACCTTCCACGCGAGGCCGGCGAGCGCGGGGCTGGTTGCCGGCGAGGCGTCGCGCCATTTAGCCACGGCGACAACTCCCTGGCCGGCCCAATCCTGGTTGTCCGCAGTGTCTTCCAGTTGAAGCAGGACTCTGAAGCGGCCCGCGCCCTTGGAAGCTCCGTCCAATTGGGTACCCTCGGCGTCTGGGAAGCTGTGGCGGACCTGGCGGCCATGGGCCTGGGTTCCGTCCCCGAAGAGCCATGTGTAGTGTGCGCCGCGCGAAGCCTGTGCGGTAAACGTGACCGGCTGCCCAGGCGCAAAGACCGGCGGATCGACCGTAAACGCGGCAACGGGGTTGTGGCTGGGGGCAAACTGAGCCGGCTGTGCGCCGCCGGAAACCAGCAGAGGCAAGTCAGCGTCGCTGCCGGCGCGGGTTTGGCCGTACTTGATGTTGTCAAAGGTAATGCCGGCTACCTGGCCGATGAGCGTGGAATTGACCAGCGGCGGCTGGTCGAGCGCCCAGATATTGCGGAAGGTAAAGCCATGCAGGGCGGGCTGCTCCTGCTCCATCTGCACCAGGGAGTACCAGTCGTCGAGGAAGAGATTTTCAAAGGTGTAGTTGGAGTGGTCGCCCTTTGCGTCTTGCGCCCCCCAAAAGCCAAGCAGGCCAAAGGCCTGCCCGCAGCCGCCGATGCCCCCGTGCAAAATGTCGGAGTCGCGCAAGGTGAAGTTGCGTGAGTTGAAGGTCTTGCGCGGCCAGCCGGCGCGGACCACATTCGAGATGCTGGTGGAGACCTCGCTGTTCTCGACGAGGATGTTTTGAACGTCGTGGCCGGGACGCATCAGGTCCTCGTCTTTGTAACCGTCCCAGTTGCCCATCAAGGCAAAGTCGTCGTCCGAAGCGCGGATGAAGGCGTCGCGCACCACCGAGTCGCCGCCGCCCAGCCAGTCCATGCCGTCCTGGTTGGCGTTGCCGGGGTTGCCGCCAATGACGCGCAGGTCGTCGAAAACAAAGCCGGTGGAGTCTTTCATTTGGATTGACCAGGTGCGGGCGCGGACGATGCAGGTGAGGCCGTCGATCTCCACGTTGTGCGCTTCGAGAGAGCCGACGCAGTGCCAGTCGGGCTTCTGCATCCAGCCTTCGTCGCTGTTGGGGTCTTGCGTGCCCTCATACACAATGGTTCCGCGCCCCAGAATCTTGACGTCGTGCACCTTCCATAGGTTGAGGCTGCCAAAGAAGTAGGAGCCGGGCGCCAGATAGTAGGTTTCTCCGCTCTTGGGATTCAGGCTCTGGTGGTAGACCCCCGGCTGGTAGGCATGGATGGCCGGGTCACGGGGCAAAGGCCGGGGCGGCTTGCCTGCGAAGAGGAAGAGCATTTGCGCGTGATTCAGGAAGTCGCGCGGCCGCGAGATGGAAAGCTTGGCCGGTCCGCCGAGCCTGAAACGGATGGTCTGGCCCTGGCGTGTGGGCCGCAGGCCGAGCCGCCAGGGCTGAATGTCCACGCCTTTGTCCCAGAATCCCGGTTCGGCGGCGGTGATAGCTACATCTGTCGGCCCGGTCACGTCGAAGCTGACATACTCGTAACTCGCCGCCGCGTGAGCTACTTCGACGGGTTCGCCGTTCACAGTGACGGTGAATGCCGTCGAGCGCATCTCCGGTGGCACCGGAGCGGCTTGCACGCGGGAAGCGGCATGAGCGGCTGAAGAGAGAGCGAGGACGGCCACGAGAAGCGAACGAAGACCAGGCAAGAAAACGTTCTCCGGCGGGAAGATGGGTATAAAGCCAATGTAGCACCGGGACGGCGAGGGCCCCCGCATGAGATGCCTCCTCCATCTGGGTTTTGCAGGCCCGGTTTGGCTTGGACA
>Ga0302275_10002211_pt1 | contig 20596 bp, 21 predicted proteins | sample III_Bog_N2_2_FD_200229 | JGI IMG/M metagenome (GOLD analysis project Ga0302275, IMG submission 200229) | Peat permafrost microbial communities from Stordalen Mire near Abisko, Sweden - III_Bog_N2_2 | ecosystem: Environmental > Terrestrial > Soil > Wetlands > Peat | place: Sweden: Abisko... | reverse complement strand
TCAGAAGCGGATTCGTTTGCTCGAAGTGAGAATCGATCTCGGTCGGCCCCATAAAATCGTGGGTGCGAACCTGATTCACGCGCAACGCTTTGTATTGTTGAACCAAGTTGGGGAGGTCCGCCATCACCGGACTCGGCGGTCCGTTCAAACCTTGAAATGACCGAATCTCGCCCGACACTTTGCCAGCGTCGATCTGCAGAGAACGAAATCCTACGGTGCCTTGCGCGAACACGGGGGCGCTTAGCATGAGAATCACCACACCATAGCGGCATAGTTTTCTTAATGAGGGCTTCTTCATCGGAGACTCCGACTGTCTGGAATCAGAGAACCATTCGGGCTCGTTGTGTGGGCAAGGACTCAGTGGTCGTTTCGCTCCAATGCTCACGGATTCAGGTTTCGCTCCAGAGATTTGCGATCCCATCCCGCTAAGTCGGCTCCTGCCTCGTACGTGCTCTGGGCAAATTCCAAAATTTCTTGTCTCGGGGATTTCGCGCGCCGCACATCCCCGTACATCAGCACAAATTCTTTCAGATCGGTGGGATAGTTTGCCTCGGAGGGCCGCACCGGCCGCGCTCCGTACCCGTCAGGCTGGGGCGCGAAATAAGCGTAGAAGGCCGGTGCCGTCACAGAACCGCCCCCCGGCCACCATCCGACGCTGCTGCACTCGTGAGAATAGGATTCCGATGTAATCACGCCTTTACGGGGAGGCGCGGCGTGTCCGTTGAAGCGGGTGGTGCAAAGATCGAAACTGCCCCAGAAGAAGTGAGAGGGACTCGCCTTGCCAATGAATCGGGCGCGGAACTCCTGAAATACGATGTCCGTCGAGCGCAAAATACGCCACAGCCGGTTGGCATATTCCGGATCGTAGGAAGCATGGGTTTCATCCTGATCGAGGGAAATCGGATTTGGAACTTCTTGTGGCTTGGTATTAATTTGGACTGCAATGTCCAATTCGCGCAGCGCCGAAAATAGTTCTCGATAAAAAGCGGCAACGGATTTGGGTGCGAGTTTTACGGAACGTTGACTGTCTTCCGTTTGAATTTTGAGCAGATGGTCGACAAAGTCGAACTCGATCTCGAAAGTACGACCACGATACGGCATGGGAGAGGTCGTCAAGCCACGCGTGCTCAAAAACAGCGCCACGTTCCAGAAATGGTTTTCGAGAGGGGCGAGGCCGAGGCGAATTTTCCCTACGATTTGGCTCCACATGTGGAGCGTTTGATAGGTGGTCTCCCACTCTTCAAGGGGTAAGGAGGGCCAGTATAGGTCGGTAGTATTCATGGCTTGAAATACCGTCACGCTGAGGATTTTGCCATCCGGCTGCTCGGTTCAAGTTCTGCACGATTATGCTCCTCAAGTGTGGTGCTTGTCTGCTATCCAGCTTTACAAACATTTACCGGGACGATCGCGACGCAATTTGGTGGTCCCTTGAACCATCCAATACAACTTTTCGCGCGCTTCCGGGTTCAATAGTATGTAGGGGTATCACTGTTTGGAGGAAACCTTGAAATTCTCGCATTTGCTTCGTCCATCATTTCTGTTCTTAGTGATCGGCTCAACCTTCTTCGGCGCGATGCTACTGGTCTCAGCGACTTCGGCGAGCGCGCAGACCGGTGCCATGTCTCCCAACCAGGGAGAAGCGGACGGCGTCAGCGCGGGCGGGAATTGGCTGGAATTTGCCTCCACCGACAAGATGACGGGCGCAAACAGAGTACGTTTTGAACTGCAGTCCAACAATTATTTCAAGGAAGATTCCGATTACAAACCACGCGTGAATCTGGTTTGCGCCAACGGCAAGCTGAAGTTTGCTGATTTCAACCCGGGAGTCCGGCTGCTTCCGCCGAACCGGCCAGGATTCTGGGGACAGCCCCAACTCGAAGTTGAAGTTCGCGCCGATGACGTCCACTACTACAAGGGCTGGAATTGGATGCGCGGCCGTTTCCTCTCGATGGACAAAGGGACAGTCCGCGGCATGTTAAGCGCGCAAGTCTTCAATATCGCACTGCCCACACGCAGTGGGCGTCAAATCGCGGAGTTTTCACCGGCGGGTCTGAATTTCGACCGGATAAGACAAGCTTGTGATCTGACTCCGAAGAAGCCGAGCAAAGACTAGTTTCAGCGGTTGCTACAACTTCCTGGTGTCGAACCAGGCGCCCGGCTCGACTCTGTTTTCTCCACGGTCGCCCCCCGCTCGTGCATCCTCGAACTCTCCTGCGAATCCAATGGTGGTATTGTGGGAGGCGCATGAAGATCGGAATCACCTGTTATCCAACCTATGGGGGCAGCGGAGTCGTTGCCACCGAACTGGGACTGGAACTGGCCCGCCGCGGCCACGAGATTCATTTCATCTCGTATTCGCAGCCCATTCGCCTGACCGGGCCAGAGCCCAATATTCATTATCACGAGGTCGAGGTTACGCGCTATCCCCTCTTTGAATATCCGCCATACGACCTGGCGTTGGCGACCCGTATGGCGGAGGTCTCGCAACTTTACGAACTCGATTTGCTGCACGTGCATTACGCGATTCCCCACTCCGTGAGCGCGATGCTGGCGAAACAGATGCTGGCAGCAACTCCTCCTCGAAAGAATTTGCCCTTTGTCACCACGCTCCATGGCACCGACATCACTCTCGTGGGACTCGACCGTTCGTATTTGCCAATTACGCGATTTTCCATTGAGCAGAGTGATGGAGTCACCGCCATATCGCAATATTTGCGGAACCGCACCATCAGCATTTTCGACATCAAGAATCACATCGAAGTCATTCCAAACTTCGTGAATTGCGACGACTATATGCGCAAACCGGAGTGGCTGGCAAAGCGCGTCGAGTATGTTTCCGACGACGAACGGTTGTTGGTCCATTTGTCCAACTTTCGGCCGGTAAAGCGCGTGCTCGATGTGATTGAGATCTTCGATCGCGTCCGTAAGAAGGTTCCATCCAAGTTACTACTGATCGGCGACGGCCCGGATCGCTCGCAGGCAGAATGGCTCGCGGTACAAAAAGGAATTCACGAGCACGTGCTGTTTCTCGGAAAGCAGGATCAAATTCGCGAAAAACTTGCCTTATCCGATGTGATGCTAATGCCCAGCGAATTGGAGTCCTTCGGACTCGCGGCGTTAGAAGGAATGGCCTGCGAGGTCGTGCCGATTGCTACGCGTACCGGCGGAGTTCCGGAGGTGATCGAGCACGGCGTGAGCGGATTTCTGGCCGACGTGGGCGATGTGGACACGATGGCGCGCTATGCCATCGACGTGCTTGGCGATGAGACCGAGCTGCGAAAAATGGGGAAACAGGCGCGAGCCGCAGCCCAGGCGAAATACTGTTCGAGCAAGATTATTCCGCTTTACGAAGGCTTTTACCGAAAGGTGCTGGAGCAATCGCGGAATTCGTCATAAGCTCTTCGGGATTCGGCAGGATCGGTAACCTTAGCCGGATCAGTGTCCCGCCGCCTTCGCGGTTCTCGATGATCATCTTGGCGGCATCGCCATAAAGCACTTTCAGGCGCTCGGCTACGTTCGCCATGCCGATTCCGATCCCACCGAAACCATCGGGTCGCTCGAGCAATTGCGCAGCACCCATGCCTACTCCGTCATCTTCAACTTCAATCACGAGTCGCGACTTGATCAGCCGGCTACGCAAAGTGATGCTCCCGCCGTCCACCTTGGGAGCGAGCCCGTGCTTGATGCAGTTCTCCACCAGCGGTTGCAACAACATGCTGGGAACCATGGCGTCGAGCGAGGCAGCATCAAGATCTTTGATGACTCTCAGCTTGTCCCGCCCGAAACGCACAACCTCGATGTCGAGATAATTGTCGATGAACTCGACTTCTTCCTGCAGAGCGACAAACGAGTCGGTGCTGTGCAATAGGCGACGCAGAATGGTGGCCAGTTTCAGGATCATCTCGCGCGCCGTGTCGGGATCGAAGCGCACCAGTGACGAGATCGAATTCAGGGTGTTAAAGAGGAAGTGTGGATTGATCTGATTTTGCAGGGCTGCCATGCGCGCCTGCAGCAACAGCCGTTCCTGTTCTTCGAGTTTGATCTGGATACGGACACTGTTGAAAATCTTGAGTTCGGTGCCGACGACCATCACCACGGTCAAGTAAATCGCACTTTCGAGCAGGTAGTCGTTAAGCGTCGAGCCGACGCCTCCAATCGACAGGCCGGGGCTCTCGAGGCTGAAAATCGAGTTGGGCCAGAAGCGCCAGATCTCGGTTTGCAGAAAACGCAAGCCGACGATCGTGACAAAAAAAGCGATCTGCCAATCAAAAACGCGGGGCCGGGGTAGATTACGACGAATCATGCGATAAACGGTGAGATCGATGAAAGGCGAAAACGACCATATGTCTTCCTGCTCAGGAGCGGCTCTGCGCAACCATCCGGCAACAATTCCGGCGAACACATTCAACGGCATCGCGGCCCACTCGCCATGCAAAACAGCGGGAACCGCCATCAAGGCTCCGCCTACGCCTCCCGCAAGACGACCGCCAACAACTCCTAACAAGAGCGCTGTTTCGAGCGACAGGTCGCCGGCAAGGAAACTTTTGGCGTTGAATCGTATCCAGACGCCGAGTGCGATGGGGATCGCCATCCAAAGCGTCAGATAGATTTTGGCGCGGGTTTCGCGATGCTCGCGAAAGAGGAGGCTCTTGAATTCTTTCGAGCGCACCAGCGCGCTTGACAAGGCTGCGGCCACGCCCAACTTGATCAGGAGATTGACGAGTATCAGGCGCGGTTCGAGCATTCAATGTAGTCCTGAGCGGAAACGACTTCGAAATGTAGTTTCGATGGAATCGAAGGGTCCCTACCTCACCCTCATCGAACCGCCGCCACTCCGTCAGGATTCGATTGTACCCGCAGCCTGGCGCAGAAGTTGCTCGACATTAACTTTGCCACCGGCAGGCACGCCGCCTTGTGCGAAATCGCGACTGCCTCCGCCGCGACCGCCGACCGCGGCTAGAACTTGCTTGAGCAACGCTCCCATATCAGGAGTCTCAGCCGATACAGCGCTGGATGGCGAGGGCGGAGTCTGCGCAAAAACCAAGCTGGGAGGATCCATCGTACTCGCGACGAGCGCGATGGATGGCGTGCCCGCTCGCGTCGCTTTCTGCGCGAAAAGCTTGGCAAAATTCACATCGCGATCCGAGAATGCACGGACGATGATCTTGCGTCCATTTTTCTCGGGCTGCTCATAGAGTTCAGCCGATGCCATGAGCCCGGCGAGTTCCTCCAAGGCCTCTTCCTTTTGTTTGCGCAGTAGACGAATTTCATTGGCATTCTTGCGGATCTGTTCCGGAACATCTCCCGGCTTCGCCGAAAAAAGCGTGGCTGCTTCACTGAGTGCGATATAGTCCTGGCGCGCTATGCGCGCGGCGCGGTCACCGCAAACGAACTCCACGCGAGTTCCCTGCCGCGTCTTCTCACTCTTGCGAAGCAGAATGGAACCGATCTGTCCGCTGGCCGCGACGTGCGTTCCGCCGCAGGCCGAAAGATCGAAATCCGCAATTTCGATCAGCCGCAACTCGTCCCGATCGGCTGGAGGCAGTTTGCGCAGGCCCAACTTTTCAGCTTCCGCGCGAGTCACGTAACGAACCCGCACCGGACGGTTCTCAAAAACAATCTGATTCGCTCGTTTTTCCGCTCCGACAATCTGCTCGGAGCTTACCGACGGCGCGGCTAAATCGATCGAGCAAGAGTCGTCGCCCATGTGAAAGGAGACGGTGGGCATCTCGTAGAGCTCGATAAAGGCAGCCGAAAGAACGTGCTGCCCCGTGTGCTGCTGCATGTGTTCACGACGGCGGTCGGCATCGATACTGCCGCTAACCTTCGCGCCGACCACCGGCAGCTTGGGTGGCGTCTCCAGATAGTGGACAATCCTGCCATCTTCCGTGTCGACGACTTCGGTGACCCGCACGCGATCCGAGCGGCCGTCGCCATTTTCGACCCTCAACCATCCCGTATCGTGAATCTGACCGCCACTCGTGGGATAGAACGCAGTCTCGCGCAAGATCAGCGCGGGCCGGGATTGCTCAGGCGAGGCCGGGACGAATTCTTCGATCTGCGAATCAAATCCCAAGGTCGTGGAATTATCGTAGTAGAGGCGTTTGGTCATGATGAGGAAGTGATTCCCACAAAGCTGGGATGAACGGGCGCAGCTACCCGTCGATACGCGAAACCGCGCAAAACAAAAGCCAGGCACCGGCTCTCCACTGCACACGAAAGAGCCCGTTACCGTTGCTTCCTTCCGGACCTGGCGGGGTTGGCGGGAAAACGTCGCGCGGAACCGATGCCTGACTATCCATATTAGCAAGAGATTGCGAAAAAGAGGGAAACGGAAGCCGCATTAAGCAATCTTGTTTCGATCTGCCAAACGTCACGCCAGCGGCGGTTCTTTCAACTATCATCGGGGACATGTCCGAATCCGACTGCCCGGAATACAAGAAACTGAAAGAGCGCGAGGAGCGCGCCCATAAAACATGGACTTCTTTTCTCTTTCGCAACGAAGTGAAGCCCAAGCTATCGGATAAGGCGAAGCGGAAGCACCAGAAAGAAGAGATGGAAGCGTATCAACAGGCGCATAAGGCACGGTTGGCACATACCAGGGCTTGCTCCATCTGCAAAGCGGTCGGCGCCTGAACCTCAGCGGACGACCAGCACTTCACGAATCGCATCTCGGGCGAGAAAGAATTTGATCGACGAGAAATCGCGGAACAGCGTCTCAATATGCCGGTTATTAAACACGCGCTGCAAGCGTGGAGACTGTTTCTCGGACGCGGGGCGTCCTGGAGGCGCGAACTTGACTTCCTGCATCTCTAACATATCGCTGTCGGTGACGTGATAGCGATAACAGATGGAGTCCGGGCCAGCATCGCGGGTATGAAAAAACGCGAGCAAGAATCCGCCGGGTTTCATCACCGACCAGAGGCGGTCGATGGTGGGCTTGACCAGGCTTTCCTCCATGTAATCGGGAAGATTCCAAGCGAGCACAATGTCAAATTGATTGTTCGGGTAGACCAGATTTTCATCAAGAAACTTCTTACTGTCGACCACCGTTGTCCCGGTGCCGTCTTGCACGCGCAGGTTCGGTTCAAGAGAGGAGCGCAGTAAGTCTTCGCTGTAGTTCTTGTGGCCCCTGCCGGTGAGAAACCGGATATTACTGGCCGAGGTTGAGCCTACATCGAGCACGCACAAACCTTCTTGCGAATTCAGCAGACGCGAAATTTCGCCCATGCCACTCGACCTTCGCGTCGCCTTTTGCGGGACTGGGGGATTCGCAGTCTGGTTCGAAGAGCTCCGAAAAAATTTCATCAGATTATGAGAAACAGAAGCCATGGCTCATAGATTCATTCGCCAATCAGCGGGTTGCGCCGCCTGCGGTTCGGGCGGCAGCAACATTTACGAGGATGCGCCGCCCGCCTTGCCGGCTTCTTTTTGAACGTCAACCGTTCCTTTCAAGAACGCGCCTTCTTCAATTGCGATGCGTTGTGTACTCACGTCGCCGGTCACCGCGGCAGTCTTGCGCAATTCAACACGCTCGGAGGCAAAAATACTTCCATCCAACCGGCCTTGAATCACTACGGACTTGGCGCTGACATTGGCCTTGACCACTCCGTTAGGTCCAACCGTCAGGCTATGATTGCGCAACTCGATTTTGCCTTCCACGTTGCCGTCGACGTACAAATCTTCGGAGCCCGACAGCTCTCCCTTGATGACCACTGACTTGCCGATGTGGGCGAACTCTCCGGTTTGCGGAGCATCCATGCCTTTGGCCTCCATCTTCTCGCGCTTGGTTCGCCGCGAATGAACCGATTGTAAATCATTCCGCGCTTTGGAGTTGGGACGTAACTCGTGAAATCATTCTCCAGCATCAACTTACAGCACAACTGGTGTCAAAACGGGCCAACCTTGCCCGATTTGCTACCATCGTAGAAGGGGATGTGTGTCCCCAATTTGGTCATGGCGGTCGCCCTCTTCCTCACGCGCCGGTTGTGCATTCGGCAAATTGTCTTCGGCAGCGCGTGCGTTTGCCTGCTGGCGGGCACTTTGGCCGGACAGGCTCCTAGCGTTTCAGCGACATACGATCCGGCGGAATTGATTCGCAAAGCGGTGCAGAATGAAATCAAGTCTGCGGTCGAGGACAACAGTCGCTTCCTGTTTCGCGGCATCAAGACCACCCCCAAGGGGTCAACCACCCGAATCTACGTTGAGACTAAAGATGCGACCGCGGGATTAGTCGTAGCCTATAACGGTAATCCGCTGACGCCGCAACAGCAGCGTGATGAAGAAGCACGATTCAGTCGCTTTGTTACCAATCCCGAAGAACTGCGGAAGAAACGTCAACAAGAAAAAGAAAATGGCGAAAACACAATACGGATCACGCGGGCACTGCCTGAGGCTTTCCTCTTTGAGTATGCAGGACTAGAGTCGGGCTCGGCGGGTATCGGACGCCTCGGCTCTCCCCTGGTGAAATTGAAGTTTCAGCCGAATCCCAGATATGAACCTCCAACCCGCGTGGAAGAAGTGCTAACTGGCATGCAGGGTTACATACTCGTCGACCCCGTTCATCATCGGATCGCCAGCATCGACGGAACGCTCTTCAAGGAGGTCGGCTTCGGATGGGGAATTCTGGGGCACCTCGACCGCGGCGGCCGCTTCATTGTTCAGCAGCAGGAAGTCGACGACAATCTTTGGGAAATCTCGAGTATGACCCTCAACTTTACTGGAAAGATTCTGATGTTCAAGAATCTCAATATTAGTTCCACCGAGGTGTTCAGCGGCTTTAAGCGAGTTCCATCGGACACCACCTTCGCTCAAGCTCTGGATTTGTTGAAGAAGGAAGGGAGCAATTAACTTTTTGCGGGATGAAATGTTTCCTCCCGGACGGTGAACTTTTTTATTAAGTCTTCGCGCACTTCGTAGCCCGTGCCCGGCGCGTCGCTGATCGCGATGATCCCATCGGAACGAACTTCTACTTCCGGTTCGATGATGTCTTCTTTCCAATAACGTTTCGATGCAGAAACATCTCCCGGCAAGCGGAAATTTTCGAGAGTTGATAAGGCGATGTTGTGAGCGCGTCCCACGCCTGACTCCAGCATTCCGCCGCACCATACAGGAACATTGTGGCGCAAAGTGACGTCATGAATCTTCTTCGCCTCGGTGAAACCGCCCACGCGCCCGACTTTAATATTGATGATCCGGCAGGCACCCACTTCCAGCGCAAAGTCGGCGTCGCGCGCATTCAGAATCGATTCATCCAGACAGATCGCAGTCTGGATCGCCTTTTGCAATCGCGCGTGGAGATAAATTTCGTCATTCCATAAAGGTTGCTCGATCATGAGCAGGTGGAAGGCGTCGAAGCTGCGCAGGTGTTCGGTCTCGTCGAGCGTGTAGGCCGAATTGGCATCGACGCTCAGGACAATCTCGGCCCAGCGCGAGCGAATTTTCTCCAGCACATTCAGATCCCAGCCGGGCTTCACTTTGATCTTGATTCTGCGATAGCCAGCCGCCAGTTCGGCTTCGACTTTCTCCAACAGTTGCTCGGGACTATCTTGTATGCCGATCGAAACTCCGCAGGTGATTTCCCGCCGCGTTCCACCCAGCAACTTCCAGAGCGGCATTTTTTTCTGTCGCGCCTCGGCATCCCACACTGCGTTCTCCAGAGCGGCTTTCGCCATGCGATGTCCGCGGACCCGCGCAAAACGCGCCGCACAATCGCGGCCGGCGTGCAATTCCGCCTGCATCAGCAGCGGGGCCAGGTAATGCTTGATCGTGGGCCATGCGGTCTCCGTCCACTCCGGACTGTAATACGGATCTTCGCCGGCAACGCACTCGCCCCATCCCCGCACGCCATCGACTTCGACGCTGGCAAGTAAAATACGACGGCTATAGACGCGGCCAAAACTCGTTTCAAAAAAATGCACGAGCGGCATATGAAGCTCACGAAGCGTAACGGATTCGATTTTCATGATTTAGTTTGGAGGCACCGGGCTTCAAAGCCCTAGGGCTCGACGGAATGCAAGACCCGCAAGTATAGAAGCGGCTAATCGCGGACCGCAAGATCTAATAACGCCAGCGCTCGTCCCACTGCCCCAGCAGAAAACGACCGCTTCCGTTTTCATCCCTTCCATAACTTAAAACGCTCAATCCGTCGGCAAACGCCGTCGTAAACTGCCCACGATTGCGTTCCTGCACCGCCAGGGCCTTCGATCGCGAGGACGCATCGGCCTTCCACGCGTAGATCTCAGCAGGCACCATAATGCCCATCCGGCATTTAAAGCTTGAGCAAGCGTTATCGGCCAGGACCGCCTCGACCCGCTTCGACTTCAGCCACCACTCCGCCACCAATCGATCGGTTGGCAGATTGCCCTGCAGCGGAGACGAGGTGATTCCGTATTGATTCACGTTGTAGCGGCGGGCGATCGCCCCGAGTTTCTCAATATTCAAATAGGCGTTCTTGATTTCCAACGGATCGAAGGTCCACTCCATCAAGTCGAAGCCACGCGCCAGAGCGTCCTCCCGTTGAAAAAGCTTAATGCGCCGCCCGAGTCCTCCATTGCGATACTGCTGCCGGACCCCCAACATGTGCGAGTGCAAATAGCCATGACCATTGCGCATTCCCGGAATCGCTACGGCGAAGCCCACCAGTTCCTGGGAAACTCCCGAATCTTTATTTTTAGTTTTATCCTCATCTTTAGCTTCTGCGAACGCGCCAATCACATGGCCGCCAATCTTCGAAGCGACGACGAACATCCGGATAGGGATCAAGTCAGCATCCGAGAACTTCCATACTTCTTTCTGCAAGGCAAAGCAGGCTTCCATCTCTTCCAGCGCTTCGCACTTGCGGATCGTGACTGGCCCGGTCGGGGTGTCGGCTGAGCCTGCAACAAGGGGGCGGGATCGATCCCGCGCCTCAAAGGCAGCGTCTGTCATGCCGACTTTTCCTGCTTCTTTGCCTCTTGCCATAACTTTTCTAATTCGTCCATCCCGGCCTGCTGCGGACCTCTCCCTCCGGCATGTAGGCGCTGCTCCATCCATTGAAACCGGCGTTTGAACTTGCGATTCGTCTTGCGCAACGCCGACTCTGGATCGAGCGACAAATAGCGCGCGATATTCACCAGGACGAAAAGCATATCTCCGACTTCATCTTCCATTCGGGCACGCAGCTCCGCCGAGACCGCCGGTTTCCCTGACCCGGCGATGCCCTTGCCCGGCGGCCCATCGAGCGCAACGGACTGCAATTCTTCACGGAGCTCCACCGTTTCCTCGGCGAGTTTTTCGAACAGACCTTCGATCTCGGGCCATTCAAATCCAACTCGTGCCGCACGCGAACTCAGCTTGTAAGCCTCCATGAGCGCGGGCATTTTGGAAGAAATTCCAGCGAGCACGGACTGCACGTGCTCAGAGTTCGCGAGATCGCCGTCGCTCTTGACTGGCGCTCGTTTCTCCTTCTCTGCGGCCTTCAGCGTTTCCCAGTTGCGCAGAACCTCGGCGGAGGTGTCCGCCTTGACCTCGCCAAATACATGCGGATGCCGATCTACCAACTTTGTCGAAAGACGGTCCAACACGTCGTCCACCGAAAAATGCCCCTCTTCGCGCGCCATCTGCGAATAGAACAAAACCTGCAACAAGAGGTCGCCTAACTCGCCCGTCAGCTCCGGCCAATCGCGATTGTCGATTGCCTCGAGAACTTCGTAAGTTTCTTCCAGGGTGTAGGGCGTGATGGTGTCGAAGGTCTGTTCGCGGTCCCATGGGCATCCACCCGGACCTCGCAGACGCGCCATGATCTCGACCGCTCGTTCGAATCGTTCCCCTGTGGTGGGCATGAAGATCACTGTAAATCATGACCATCGCGCGAACAATGGCGGGGCAGTGGCCTTGCAGAGAAATCGATTCTTCGAATGGCGTTTGCTGAAAAGCGGTCGGCGCTGTGCTCAGCTTCTAACGCACGAATCCGTCCGTCACTACGTGATTCGCGATTGAACCAATCGTTCCGTTTCATCTGAAATGATCGCATCCACGCCCCACGCAGCGAACTCTTGCATGCGATCGGCGCGATTCAGTGTCCAAACCATGATTTTCTTCCCTGCGGCGTGAACCTGGTCGATCAATTCCTGATTCGCCATCTCGAAGTGGGGAATTACCCACTCCACCGGCATCTGCTGCCATGTGCGTAACTGATCTGCGCTTTCGCACAATAATCCCAGGGGAGTGCCCGAGTCTAGCTGACGAATCGCAGTTAGAACTTCCGGAAGAAACGAGGAAACCACGAATCCCCCTTGCGGAAAATTCTTTCGCAACTTGGCAATCGTCAGCGCTTCCAGGCCCGCGTCTTTCAGCTCAATATCCAGAAACGCCCGCCCCGCAAACTGCCTCAAAACGTCTTCGAGCGTTGGCAAGGACAAGTCAGCCGAAGCCGTGCGCGAGATTTCCATCCCGCCGATCGTCGGATCGTGGCAAATTACGGCCTGCCCGTCCGCGGCGAGCCGCACATCAAATTCGAACCCATCACAGCCATGCTGCAAACAGAGCTCGAACGACGCCAGAGTATTTTCTGGGATTTGCCAAAAAGCACGCGCTCCGCGATGCCCTAGTAAAAGAGGAACCGGAAATGGTCGGCTATTCCGATCGGAATGCTTTACTCGGCGGTGAATCGGCACTAGCTCAATCCAGATCGAAGTCCCGGATCGGCCTTCCCGTGTCCGGCGTCTCTTTTGCTTTCTTCACCGCTTCTTGAAATTTCTTTTCCAGCAGTTCCGAAGCGTGCTTCTGTGCGTCCAACGACTGGCGGAAGATCGAATCGCGGCGGCTATCTTGCTCTTTCATGGCGCGCGCCGCTTCTTCCATGTCGTTGAAGGTTTTCGGCTTGACCGGCGCTGTATGCGCAACAATGCTGCGCGTCGCCTGATCGATTTTCAACACCGCGCTACAGCACGGGCAGGTCACATCGAAACTGGATTCTCGTTTCACCACAGCCGATGATACCGCAATCCGGGTCAGCGCGGTGTCAGGTGAATGGGCAGGATGCCGAAGATGAACAGCATCTCCCATGCCAACAAAATGATCGATACTAGCACTACTAAAATCGCCAGAATTTCCCCGAAATTCAGTCCCCGAGCTTGTTCGAAACGGCGCGCGCCCAGACTCAGAATATTCAGAGTGGCGAAACCAAACACCAACGCCCAAAGAACGTTGTAGACAGCCTCGCGAGTTGAACGCAAAAGAAAGATTGCCGGCAGAATACCCATCGCGAACGCATGCACCGTGCGTGCGGGAACCGATGTCAAACCGCAGGCATGTCCGAGCACAAAGAAAAAAGACGAATAACTGCGCGAAAAAAAGTCCCGAGGCGCTCTCATGCGGAGATTCGATAGTACCGTGTTTGCCGCTCCAAAGTCAGCCAAAACCGCAAAAAAGCGGCACCCCACCAGTTCATACGGTTGATTTTCTTCCAGCGGTAACAGAGGATAGTACGCGATATGACACCCCGAATGTCACGCCTTAGAAATGATCATTAACTTCGCCGAGCGGGCGCACAACCACAACTGGCAGCTCGATCCGGTCACGCGATCGTTGCTCGACACCGATTTCTACAAGCTGCTCATGCTCCAGTTTATCTGGAAGCATTACCCCACGACGCACGTATCGTTCTCCCTCTTCAACCGCACGACTTCCTTCCGCCTCGCCGAAATGTTTCCCCGCGAGGAAGTGGTGCACCAGATGGAGCACGCACGCCGCCTCAAATTTCGACGGTCGGAACTGGTCTGGCTCGCGGGTAACACCTTCTACGGGCGCCGAGGAATTTTTGAACCCGCGTTCCTGGAATGGTTGGAACAGGATTTCCGTCTATCGGATTACGAGTTATCGATCGAGGACGGGCAATTCGTTCTAACTTTCGATGGCCTGTGGACCGAAACCACCATGTGGGAGCTCTACGCACTTTCGATTCTGGATGAACTCAAGACACGTGCGGCCATGAAAAAATTGCGCGAGTTCGGGTTGGACATTTTATACGCGCGCGCGAAAACAAAGCTGTGGGGAAAGATCGAGCGCCTGCGCGGCGTTCCCGGGCTCGCTGTTGCCGACTTCGGTACGCGCCGCCGTCACAGCTTCCTATGGCAGGAGTACGTGGTCAATGCGATGGCGGCGAATCTGGGCAACGCGTTCACTGGAACCTCCAATGCTTTCCTCGCCCACAAGCACGATCTGGAGGCGATTGGAACCAATGCGCACGAGATTCCCATGGTTCTAGCCGCACTTGCGCCGGACGATGAAGCTCTCAAGGCATCGCAATATCGTGTACTCGAATTGTGGCAGAGCACCTATCATGGCGCGCTCCGAATTATGTTGCCGGATACTTTCGGCACAACCCAGTTTCTAGAAAACGCGCCGGAATGGGCTGCGGACTGGACGGGACAGCGCATCGACAGCAAAGATCCGTATATCGGCGGCGATGAATATATCGAGTGGCTCAAGACCCACGGACGGGATCCGAAAGAGAAACGGATCATCGCATCCGACGCGCTCGACGTTGACGATATTCTCGGCCTGCATGCTTATTTCGGAGGAACCCTCGCTTCCGGGCTTACCGCCGCCACCGCCAAGAACGACTTTCGCAGCGCTGCCGATTTTCATGATCCGAAAAAGTGGACTGCTGGACGCCGGATTCGTTTTAGCGCCGGATGGGGAACCCTGCTGACCAACGATTTTCGCGGCTGCGATCCCGCCGGCAGCAGCGACTTCGATCCTGTCAGTCTGATCTGTAAAGTGTCCACGGTCGAAGGTAAGCCCGCTGTTAAGCTCTCCGACAATTACGCCAAGGCTCTGGGAACACCCTCAGAAATCGAACGCTACCGGCGGGTTTTTGGCTCCCGGGGGCTGAGTAATATTCCGGTGATCACGTAGACTGGATATTCGCCCTATGAACTCAATCCCCAATACTTGGGCACATCCTTGAATGAAGACTAATCAAATTTCAGCGATTCCTGATTTTGTGTACGGTACTGCCTGGAAAGAAGACCGTACTCCTGCTCTGGTCGAATTGGCGCTGCGCGCCGGTTTTCGGGCAATCGACACGGCGAACCAGCGCCGGCACTATTCTGAAGCGGGAGTCGGCCAGGCACTTGCCACCGCCTATCGCAACGGATTCGTAAAACGCGACGACCTTTTCCTGCAAACTAAATTTACTTACCAGCGCGGGCAAGATCACCGTTTGCCGTTCGATCCGGCCTCGCCGCTCGCGACTCAAGTTGCGCAGTCCATGGCCAGTTCGCTCGAACACCTGGGCACCGACTACGTTGACAGCTACGTACTGCATGGTCCGTCATCGAATTATGATTGGACGGAGGACGATGCGGAAGCGTGGGAGGCGATGCGCAGAGAACGCGATGCCGGACGCACGCTCCTTCTCGGCGTAAGCAACGTTGCCCTGGCGCATTTGCAGCGGCTGCGAACCCTACGCACGGAACTGCCCGCGTTCGTCCAGAATCGCTGCTACGCGCGTCTCGCTTGGGATGGCGCTATGCGGGATTTTTGCCGCGAGCACAAAATTGTTTATCAGGGATTTTCGCTGCTCACGGCGAATCAGGAAGTGCTTCAGCATCCGTTGATCGCCGAAATAGCGAAGGCTGCCGGCGCCAGTCCTGCGCAAGTTATCTTCAGCTTCGCGCGTAGCATCGGAATTCTGCCGCTCACCGGAACCTCGAATGCTGAACACATGAGGCAGGATCTGGCCAGCCGTGAGTTGACTCTCTCCGCCGAAGCTGTGGACACAATCGAATCAATTTCCGGCTAGTTTGATTTCGTTCGGTAACCCGCTTACTTGCCTTGTGCAACCGCTTCGCGCTCGCCAACCTGCTGGCGCCACATCGCGTAGTACAAACCCTTTTGGTCGAGCAATTCCGAATGCTTTCCAAATTCGACGATATGTCCGCGCTCCAGAACATAAATTCGATCGGCATGCATCACGGTCGACAACCGATGAGCAATCAGGATCGTGATCGCCTCCTGATTGGTCGCCACGTCGCGAATGGTCCGACTGATCTCTTCTTCGGTCAGCGAATCTAGCGACGACGTTGCCTCGTCGAAAACCAGCAGTTGCGGATGCCGCAACAAAGCGCGCGCGATCGAGAGACGCTGCTTTTCGCCTCCCGAAACTTTCACACCGCCTTCGCCAATCAGCGTATCCAGCCCGCGATCCGCTCGCGAAAGCAAACTATGGGCTGCCGCCTGATTCAACACTTCCATGCATTCCGCGTCCGTCGCCGAAGGATTCACGAACAGCAGATTCTCCCGGATCGATCCCGAAAACAACTGCGTATCCTGAGTGACGAATCCGATCTTCTCGCGCAACAAATCCAGATCGACCCGATTCGACGGAATCCCGTTGTAGAGAATTTCGCCGCTCTTCGGCGCATACAGTCCCACCAGCAGTTTGACCAGCGTTGACTTCCCCGCCCCGGACGGTCCAACAAACGCGATGGTATCTCCGCGTGCGGCGCTGAAGCCGATCTCGTCCAATGCCAGAGCGGTTGAACTCTGGTGCTGAAAACTTACCTGCTCGAACTGCAGTGTCATCAGTTCCTCGACCGGCTCCGGATCGGCGGGCCGCGGATCGCGCGGCGTATCCAAAATCTGCTGAAAGTTCTGCAGCGACACTTCCGTCTCGCGATAAATATTGATGACGTTGCCTAACTCCTGCAGCGGAGTGAAGATAAAAAACGAATAAATCATCAGCGCGAAAAACTGGCCAACCGAGATTTCCTGCCGGAAGATCAGATAAAGCATCAAAAACAGAATGCTGGTGCGCAGCGCGTTGACCGCCGTCCCTTGAATAAAACTCAGGCTGCGCAAGTATTTAACTTTCTTGAGTTCCAGATTCAGAATTTTGTCAGTAACACCGTTGAGCCTCACCACTTCCTGATGCGCCAGACCCAAGCTCTTTACCAGTTCAATATTGCGCAAGGACTCAGTTGTCGATCCTGCGAGAGCGGTAGTTTCCGCGACGATCGTCTTCTGCATTTTCTTGATGCGCTTGCTTAGAACCGAACTGATAACTCCGAGGGTCGGAACCGTAAGCAAGAACGCGGGAGCAATCGACCAATGCACTTTGAACGCGTAAATCATCACGAAGATGATGCCAATTACAGAAATAAAAAGTACGTTGATGGCAGCCGTGATGAAGCGCTCGACGTCGCTGCGAACCTTTTGCAGTTTTCCCAGAGTTTCGCCGCTGCGCTGATCTTCAAACACCTGATACGGCAGATCGAGCGAATGACGGATGCCGTCAGAGTACATTTTCGCGCCCAACCGCTGCACGATCACGTTGACGAAGTAATCTTGAAAGTTCTTGGCTACGCGCGATACGAACGCCACGCCGACCGCTGCCAGAAGCAGTAGTCCCGCTCCGCGTATGAACTGGCCCTGCGTGTACTGGTGATACTTGGTCGCATAACTATCGATGACATGGCGAAAAATCAAGGGGTCGAGCAGCGAAAAAATCTGATTGGTAGCAGCTAAGAGAAGGGCGACAACAAACAGCTTCCAGTACTGCTTGGAATAGCGATAAAGAAGATTCATAGGCGTGAGCGTGGAGCAAAGAAGAACAGGATTTAGATGGTTCAGCAGCGCTTTCGATTCATCAACGCCCATCTACAATCGGGACGGCAAGACGGGCGAGGCACCCGCCGATTCAGCCGGCTTACAACTTCACGCCGTGCCGGTGTTCGCCAGCGCTTCCACCGCTTCCCACGTAGTGCCGAAGGTTACTAGAAAATCGCTCACTTTCGTGATGTCCATAATCTTGCGCACGCGCGGCTTCACTCCGGTCAACACCAGGCATCGCCCCATCTTCTGATGGGATACGTAGGCCGCCACCAGCGAACCGAGGCCCACCGAGTCGATATAAGGAACGTCCGATAAGTCGACGATCATGGTCTCCGCGCTTTCGTGGCGCACCGCGCGATCGAAATGAGGAGCAGTTTCGATGGTGATCGGCCCCCGCAGCAGCAGTATGCGCTGATCATCCGCGACGCCTTCATAGCGTTCGACCGTCAATTCTTGCAATGCCATGATCTGCCGATTGTAGGACACTCGGCTCTCCCTGTCATCTACCCAAAAAGTCAGCCAATTGTCATGTCGGCCCATCTCTTCCGAAGCCTCACTGCGCCGATACGCTATCGGAGTCTGCCTCATTGTCCAGTCACTGCGGCTTCTTGTCGTCGCCGTGATTGTCGTAAATCGAATACTGCCCGCTCGGATGTTTCAACTTCACCGTGATCTCCATCTCGGGCTTGTTGATCTCGTAATCTTCCCCAAAGGTCTGGAAGTGCGGCATCAGCACTTGTACTCGCAACTGCCCGTACGGGATGGCATCGACGTTCGTCTTCCCGTCAACGTCAGTTTTCAATTCAATCTCCGCGGCCGACTGCTTGCCGTGACTTTTCACCGGATGCAACACGACCTGCGCGTTGCGCACTGGCTTCCCATCCGTGTCGCGTACCACTACGAACCGCAAATTGGAAGTCGGTCCTTCATCCTGGGCGCGAGCGAAACCGGTTCCCGCGATCACGAGAACCGCCATCATCGTCAAAATCGAAACAAGCTTATTCATTTGTAACCTCATCTTATGGCGAACACCTTCCGCACCCAAGAAATCCGAATCGCATCACTGCGGTTTTTGCTCCGGCGCCTTGCTCTGGTCTGGCTTTTTCGCATCTCCACTTCCGTAACTCGAATACTGTCCTTCGGGACGCTTCAGCTTCACCGTGATTTCAAGCTCTGGCTTATTAATCTCATAGTCTTCGCCAAACGTCTTGAACCCAGGCGCAAGGACCTGAATTCGCAGAGGACCATAAGGAATCCCATCAATATTTGTGCGGCCATCGTTATCCGTCTTCAGTTCCAGCCCGCCCTTCGACTGCTTACCCTTCGCGCTCACCGGATGCAACACCACCGCGGCGTTTCTCACCGGCTTGCCGTTGTAGTCTTTGATCACGACGAATTGTAGATTCGACATTGGACCATCGTCATCCTGTTGCGCCCACGCTCGGCCAAGCGACCCCATCCCCAGCATGAGCAACACCGCACCCGCCGTCGCAATCCACTTTTTCATGGCATCCATTCTAGAACGTTACAGTATTTCATCCTTTGCGAACGAAGTCCGCGAAGGACATACGCGAACGCAACCCGCCCCGCGTTTCGGACTACTTCATCCCTCTCACAACAAATGCCTGCGAAAGGATCTCATCATAGAGATAAACGTAGGCCCCGGCGTCGCCTTCGGAATACGACGCGCCATAGCTCAGCGCTCCGACCGGAAGCTCTTCTCCAAATGTTTTCCACAAGTCCGACTTTCCGGTGACAGGATTGATCCGATAGACCATTGCGGTCTTCTCGCGCCGGCGGGCCGCAGCGGCATAGATGGCTCCTCCGTCGTGCGACCAACCGCTCACGCGGTAATTCGAGTCCAGTCCTGGTATCAGGCGCAAATCGCCGCCACCAATCGGAAACACTCCCCATTTCCCGTCTGGCCCTTGCGCCGCGGTACTCCGCCCGTCCGGAGACGGAAACACACCGACGATGCCCTCACCGGTAATTGGCCTGGAATCACCACTGCTGACTTCGATCAAATAATCGCGCGCACCGTGCCCGGCATCGACTCCGCTAGCCAGTAACTGCTTGCCGTTCGCCAGCCATCGAACCTTCTCGTAGCTCACTGTGTCGTGCGTCAACTGTCTCGCCTCGCCTGCTCCTGTTGGAACCAGGCGCAGCGGCCCACCCTTCGCCGGCTGTGTAATGACCCACTTGCCGTCCGGAGAAATTGCCAGACCGACGCCTTCTCCAATTCGCACCGGGGGAGAGCCATCGGTGTCGCGGACAAATATTGTGTAGTTTGCTCCGCCACCATCGCCCGCCTCTTCGAATAGAACTTTACGCCCGTCCGGCGTGAGATCGCCCAGAATGGACCACCCGAACCACCCCAGTTCGACTTCGGCCTTTCCGCTCGGAGGCACGCCTCGAATCCCGATTCGGCGGCGGTGAGTGATCATCAGCGCCATGCCATTGCGCAGGTCCTCCAGCCACATCCCTCCCGGAACATTGGTAAGCGATCGCACTTTACCCGACAGAGTCACCGCCCGCGGGTTTGCGCCGCTTCCGGTAATGGTGGAAGTAAACCAAATCTCGTCGCTAGACGGAGGCCACACAATTCCCTCGAGTGAGGTCCATCCCGTGGAAAGCAACTTTTCTTTATTGTTACCATCGCCTTTGCCGTCCGCCGCGATCAGGGCCACGGAGCCTTCGTCGTCGCCATTCGCATTTTGATGGTCGGCAAAAGCAATCCACTTTCCATCGGGAGAAATTCGGGGATGGCTGATCCAGTTCGTGCCATCGAACAATACCTTTCCGATGGGATATTCCAGGCGCCAGTGGCCTGTTTCTGGCACAAACCTCGTGACCACCATATTTTCGCCGTCGGCCGCCCAATCCGCGTCCTCGACATTGTCGAGCACTTCTCGCGGAGCCCCTCCGCCCATCGAAATTCGCGCGAGCGTCCCGACCTGCGCAAAACCGGCCAGGATGACCGAATTTAAGCGAACCG
>Ga0302275_10002201_pt1 | contig 20640 bp, 14 predicted proteins | sample III_Bog_N2_2_FD_200229 | JGI IMG/M metagenome (GOLD analysis project Ga0302275, IMG submission 200229) | Peat permafrost microbial communities from Stordalen Mire near Abisko, Sweden - III_Bog_N2_2 | ecosystem: Environmental > Terrestrial > Soil > Wetlands > Peat | place: Sweden: Abisko... | reverse complement strand
CGTCGCACAGGCCCTCTACCGCGAAAGCGAAGCCAGCCGCGACCGTCGCCGCCAGCTCCTCGAAGACCGCAAATTAGCTCCCCAGTTCGACCCCTTCGGCGGCGCCGGCCGCCCATCCAAACGCAACCGCCGCGAAATCAACCGCCTGCGCGGCTACTAACGCTTCCCGTCCTTCCCCGCCTTCAGCCGCTTCCAGTGCCGCTCCACGGCCTCACTCAGCTCATCCAGCCCCAACCCCAGTCGCTTCGCCTCCACCACCAGATGCTCCAGCGGCTCGCTCAGCAGCTCTGTCCGCGCCGCCTTGGTCGCCTCCGGCACGGCGCACACCACCGTCCCAATCCCCGGCTTTGACGCCAGCAGCCCGTCGGCTACCAGTTGCCCCACCACCTTGTGCGCGGTATTGGGATTAATCTTCAGCTCACGGCTCAGAGCACGCACGGAAGGGAACGCCGCCCCCGCCCGCAGCTGCCCGCTCACAATCGCCTTCCGCACCGCATAGGTCACCTGCTCGTGCAAGGCTGACCCAGGACGCAACTCAACTCGAAACGGAATCATGCGTGTACTATAGCCACCAGTACGCTCCCCGGCAACGGAGATTTCCCCTTCCCGCCGCGACTGCAGATTCCAGCGGAAATGCTCCCGAAGCCACATGTACGGAAACGTCTCAGCATCCATCGAAATCTCCACCTCTGCGGTACTTCACATATCTCCCGAAAATGAAATTTCAGTAATAAATCGGGAATCCTCGCCGGGATTTCTACGTAAATTCATATTCACCGAAAATCAAACCCAACAGCGCTTCTCGCTAACTCTATATATTTCTGCACGTTGCCTATTTTTCGCGCGAAATGTAAAGTTGGCCCCAAAATTGCATCTCAGTAAAAATACCAGGACTCATTACGTCAATTCGATTCGAAAACTAAAACAAATCACCGATGTCATATCGGAAAACCCCCTAGAGACAGCAACCTCAGCCTTAGGAGGCAACAAATGGTTTCGTCCCGTACCCGCAATCTGATCGCACGCACCACAAAGCGCACCGGCATGTTCGTCCTTGCCGCCGCTCTGGCAGTCCCCGCGATCGCTTTCTTCCACGCTCAGCCCGCCAATGCCCAGGCCAGCACCGCTGCCGGCACCATCACGGGCACGGTAACCGACGCCAAGGGAGCAGTCATACCCAACGCAGCCGTCACCATCACCAACACCGCTACCAACGTAGCCAAGTCCATCACCGCTGATGGCTCGGGCTTCTACAGCGCTGGCTCCCTGGTCCCCGGCACCTACAAGGTCTCGGTCACGGCCCCCGGCTTCTCGGTTACCAACACGACCCTCGTCGTACAGATCGGCAATTCCTCCAACGGCAACGTCAAGCTCGCCGTCGGCGGCGCCACGGAGCAGGTTGAGGTTACCGCGGACGAAGTAGCGGTCAACGCCTCCCAGTCCACCGTCGGTGGCGTCCTCACCGAACAGCAGATCGAATCGCTGCCCATCTCCGGCCGCAACTTCCTCGATCTCGCACAGCTTGAGCCTGGCGTTCAGCTCCAGAGCGGCGAAACCTTCGATCCCACCAAGGCCGGCTACTCCTCCCTCTCCATCAACGGCGTCAACGGCCGTACCGCCCGCATCCTCCTCGACGGGCAGGACATCTCTGACGAGACCGTCGGAACCACCACCCTCAACGTCAGCTCGGGTTCCATCGAAGAGTTTGAGATCTCCCGCTCTTCGCTCGACATCTCCAACGAGCTCACCAGCTCGGGTTCCATCATCGTCTCCACCCGCACCGGCGGCAACAAGGTGCACGGCCAGGCCTTTGGCGTCTTCCGTGATCAGCGCGTTGGCGCCGCGGACGGCCCTGGCGGTACCGCGTATCCCTTTCAGAAGAACCAGTTTGGCGGACGCATCGGCGGCCCTATCCTCAAGGACAAGCTCTTCCTCTTTGGTGCCTCTGAGCGCATCAAGCAGGACTCCTTCAACTCCGTCCAGGTGGCGCAGCCCTTCCAGGCTTTCAGCGGCGGCTACACTTCCCCCTTCCGCGACAACTACGACGCCGGTCGTGTCGACTACAACGCTCCCAAGGGCGTTCACCTCTTCTTCCGCGGAGCCTACGAGAACAACCTCGACGACTCCACCTACGGCTACGGGTTCTCCCGCTACGGCAATAAGGACAATACCTTCGCTTTTGCCTCCGGCGCAGACTTCGTTACCGGCAAGCTTACCCACAGCGTTCGTTGGAGCTACCTCAAGTTCCACAACCTCATCGCTGACCAGTCCGCCTCCGGTGTGCCAGATATCGCCCCCGGAACCGAACTCTTCATCGACGGCCTCATCACCGGGCCCAACCTCCTGGCTCCCCAGCAGACCTACCAGTCCGACAAGCAGGTCCGTTACGACGCCGGCTTCACCGTCGGGACCCACCAGGTGCAGTTCGGCTTCAGCCTCAACCGTATCCTCGGGGGTGGTTTCGCCAGCTTCTTCGGCTTCGCTCCGGAGCTCTCCGGCAACTTCGGTGCAGGTCCCGTCGATGGCACCTCCGTATCTGATCCCACCGCATACTCCACTGCGTACATCGTGATGGGTAACGGTGAGGGCTACGACACCGAAAAGAAAACCTTCAACAACCCCGCCGGTGGCCAGGGCGACTGGCGTTTTGGTGTCTACCTCGGCGACACCTGGAAGATCAACCCCAAGCTCACCGTCAACTACGGCCTCCGATACTCGCGCGATACCGGTCGTAGCGACTCGGACCTCGCCCCCATCCCCTGCTCCGACGCCGTTGCCAACTTTGGCTCCGCATCTCCCTGCACCTCGGGCAACCTGCTCGATTCGCTCATCCCCGGTCTCGGCAAGAGCGTTCGCCAGCCCAACCTGGATTTCGGTCCCAAGGTCGGCTTCAACTACGACCCCAAGGGCAATGGAAAGACGGTTTTCCGCGGCGGCCTCGGTCTCTACTTCGAAAACAGCATCTTCAACAACGTCCTCTTCGACCGTCCGGCCAAGCTTTCTTCCGGCCTATTCTTTGGCGATGAGTACGTCCCCGGTGGTTCTTCTTCCATCAACCTCCCTGGCCAGGCGCCGCTCACGACCATCGACGGCCAGACCATCAGCTCTCTCTGGGCTGAGCCGATCAGCCAGTCTCACACCGCATTCTCTGATCTGCAAAAGGCCTATCAGGCTGCCACTAAGGCTGCTGGAGCTGCTGTCAATGGCAACTACGTAGCCAACACCCTATGCGAAGGTCCTTGCTCGGGCCTCTCCATCTATAACCCCAACTATCAGGTTGCGCGATCCGTTCAGTTCAACCTCGGTGTCCAGCGTGAAGTGTGGAAGAACGCGGTCTTCTCCGCCGACTACATCCGCAACATCGGAACCCACTTCCAGCAGGCCATCGACGCCAACCATGTCGGCGATGCGAAGTACTTCAACAAGACCGCAGCCCAGAATGCCATTGCGGCCACAACTGCCTCGTTCAATTGCGACGGCGGTTACTCCAGTGAAGCGATCGACTGCGCCATTACTGCCGGCGCCACGATCAGCGACTTCGCGGGCAACGGTCTCGACTCAGGTAACTCCTTTCTGGTCGGCTACGCTGCCTCTGTTTTCGGACTTACCCCGGATACCGGCGCGGCCTTCGGCGGCATGAACCCGCTTTGGGGCCACCTCGCAGTCAACTACGCCATGGGTCGGTCGGTCTACAACGGCCTCCAGACCAATCTTCGCCAGGGCGGACGCGTTCCGATCCGCGGACTCGTCAACTCGAACTTTGAGGTCTCTTTCACCCTCGGTCAATTCATCTCCACCGGTGGCTCTGACCAGAACTTCACTCCCACCGCAGTGGATAACAACCACCCGCTCGGTTGGGCTGGCCCGGCCGGTATCGACCGTAAGATCCAACTCTCCTACGGCGGTAACTTCGACTGGAAGGGCAGCTTCCGGACCAGCCTCATCGGTCACTACTACTCGGCTCTGCCCACCACTCTCACTCTCGACACCAACGGCGGCGGCCCCGGCGAAATCTTCAGCTCGGACCTCACCGGTGACGGCACAACGGGCGATATCCTTCCCGGATACAAGGCCGGTGCCTTCATGCGCAATATCAAGCGTGGCCAGCTCAACACTGTGATCAACGCCTACAACAGCGCCTATTCCAATCAGCTCACTCCGGCTGGCTCGGTTGTTGTCAATAGCGGCCTTATCACCGCAAACCAGATGACCGAGCTCGGCGGCGTAACCCGCACCATCGCAGACGCTCCCCTCAACAACGCTGGCAACGGTTCCTTCCGTACCTTTGACTTCGTGCTCAACCGCCCTACCAAGATCAAGCAGCTTGGCGAGTCGTTCTCCATCGAGCCCAGCGTTAGCTTCTTCAACCTCTTTAACTTCTCCAACTTCGGCACCGTAACCGGCAACCTCCTCAACGTGCAGCAGCCGAACACCGCCAACGGCACAGACACCTCGCTCTCCGGCCGCGGTTCTATCCGCAACGGCAACGGCTCCGGTGTATTCGCTCAAGGCGCTGCCCGCATCATGGAATACGGCCTGAAGATCAACTTCTAACCCACTCGGGGCCCAGACCACCCGGCCTGGGCGCCAGCCAAACGCAAAAAGGGGAGACGCCACCATCGTGGCTTCTCCCCTTTTTGCGTCTCTCAGCGAGGAACTACTTCTTTTTCGTCGCCTTCGTCGGTTTCGCGGCACTCGCCGCCAGCTCTAATCCCTGTGGGGCTGCTGCCTGCTGGACTGGCGGCTTCATCCCAAACAACGGTGCCTTTGCCTGCTGTACCGGAGGCTTCATTCCAAAGGACGGTGCCTTCGCTCCCACTTGGACTGCCGCCTTCTTGGCAACTGCCTTTTTCGCAGGTGCCTTCTTGGCAACCACTTTCTTCACAGCCGGCTTTGCCGCAGCTTTCTTGGCTGCCGGCTTCGCCAAGGCCTTCTTTGCGGGAGCCTTCTTCGCCACAGCCTTTGCCGCCGTCTTCTTCGCTGGTGCCACGGCCTTCTTTGCCACGGCTTTCTTGGCCGCTACCTTCTTGGGAGCAGCCTTAGCCACTGCGGCCTTCTTCACCGCCTTCTTTGCGCTCTTCTTTACGGAAACAGCACTCACAGTCGTTCCTCCCCCGGTTTTGATTTTCCCTGCCGCCTTGCTCGCAGCGGCTGAGCCTGAACTCTTCGCCGCAGCTCTCTTGACTGCGGGCTTTGTCGCGGCCTTGCTCACGACCTTGCTTGCCGCCACCTTCTTCACGGCAACTGTCTTCGCTGCCGGCTTCTTCGCCGTGGCCTTTTTCGCAACTGCCTTCTTGGCGACAATTTTCTTCGCTGCGGCCTTAGCGGCCTTCTTCGCCACAGCTTTCTTGGGAGCAGCCTTCACAACCGCAGCTCTCTTCGCCGCCGTGCTCTTCCGCACCGCCTTGGTTTTCGTCACCAGCGCAGTCTTCAACTCCGTCGCAAGCTCGTCCGACGTCAAGGTGCGTGCCGACTTGCGCAACCGCTCAATGTCGTAAAAAGCCCGCTTCTCCGCCAGAAACACGTGAATCACCAGATCCACATAGTCCAGCAGAATCCACTCCGCCTGGCGCCGCCCTTCCACTGAGGCCGGGTATATGCCAAACTCCTTCTTCAGACGGAACTCAATCTCGTCCGCAATCGTCACCGCTTGGCGGTCGTTGCTTGCTGAGGTAATCAAGAAATAGTCGGCCAAACCCGCGTCCGCGGCGTCCAGCTCAAGTATCCGTGTATCGTCGCCCTTCTTGTCGTCGCACGCGGCAACGGCACTCAAGAGCATTTTCTGTGTTTCCGGGGATGCCATACTGTAACAATTTCTCCTGTGTGCGCGCGGCTGCGGCACGCCTCATGGTAGCAGGATGAAAGCCGCCTGCAAGAGCTTTTTTGTACGCGTATCCGTTCGATACCGCCCGACCTGGTTTAATCGACTTCGCTTCCGCCTCAGCGATACAACCCATGCTCGCGAATATAAGCCAGAACCCGCGGATCAAAGGACTCCAGCGCAGCCGTCAAACCCTCGCTCTGCAACTGCTCCCGCAGTCCCGTGGCGCTCATCTCATAGCGCAAATCCGGCAGCACAAACAGGCTCGCTTTCCGCCCATCCGGCGCAGAAATCCCATACCGCTCCACCGCCCCATTTTCGGCTACTGCCTCATCGCGAAAAAGCAGCAATCCCTTCGGCAAACACCGTCCCAAATCCTCCAGATCCTCGCCCGGCCGCGCCACCACCACCAGCGTCGCCGCAAACGGAATCTCCCCGGCCCGATGCCACCGCGGAAGCAGGCGAAACGTATCCGCGCCCACCAGCAGAAACAACTCCAACTCCTGCGCGGCCTCTCGTCGCACTTCAGCCAGGGTATCCAGCGTGTAGTTGGGCTGCCCACCCGCCTTGGGCGCGTCCAGCAGACACACCCCAAAACCCGCCTCGTCGCCAATCGCCAGCCGCACCATCGCCACGCGATCCGCAAAGCTCGCATGAAGGTTCGTTGCGCCGTCGCTCATCTTCAGCGGCTGCAACCCCACTGGCGCAAACAGCACTTCATCCAACTCCAGCGCTGCCTTCGCCGCCCGCGCCACGCCAACATGCCCCAGGTGCGGCGGATCAAAGCTCCCACCGAAAAACGCCACGCGCTTCCGCCTCGCCCCGTCTGCTCGCTCTCGCACTTCGCGCGCTCCGCTCATCTCTCCATCGTAGTGGATGGCCGCCCCTATTTCAGAAGCACAATCCCGCCGGCCTGCCCGTCCACCGACTTGTCCGTGCTGCCGTAGTACTCCACCTGCCCCTTCAACCCTTCCAGGTCCTTGCACATATTCATCTCAGCCTTCGGCGTAAAGCCCAGCGCAGACAAATCCATCTTGTAATAGTTGCTGGAGTACAACGTCACCGTCTTCGCGGGCGCCTTCGCCGCAGGCCTCGCAGCCGTCACCACCTCGAAGTCCATCACCGCCGGATAGCTGCACACCACATGCCGCAGCACCCCAGTCACCGTGTGTTTCGGACCCGTCCGCGCCTCTGCCGGATGCTTCGGCGCAGAGTCCTTGGTTTCGGCTTCCGCCACCACCGTCACTTCCTTGCCATTCACCGTCGGCAGCGCCACAGTGGCTGTCGTGACTCCCGCACTCTCGCTTGTCACCGCCTGGCTCGCGTAGCTGCGCTCTCGCTGAATCTCACTCAGCTGGTTCTGCACCATCGCTGCCTCACCAGGGTTCTTCGCCAGCTTTGCTGCAATCTTCAGCACCCGCTCCGCATCGTCCAGCTTGCCCCGCTCCCGCAGCACATTTCCCGCATCCACCCGAAAGCGCACATTGCCGCCGTCCAGCTGCACCGCATGTGCCGACAACATCTGCGCCTCGTCCAGCTTCTCCCGCCGCATTCCAAAGTACGCCGCAAGCTCGTCGTACGCCGGCGCAAATCCTGGATTCAGCCTGATTGCCTCGCGAAGATTCTTCTCAATCGCATCGTCTCCAGCCCCATAATCCTGCAAGGACAGCGCCGCAAAGTAGTAGTGTGCCAGGTAACTCCCGGAGTCCAGCGCAATTGCATCGCTATACCACTTCCGCGCCCCAACCCGGTCCCCATTGCGAAACGCCAACGCCCCCATCGCTTCCCGTGCCGCCGCATTTTTCGGGTCCGCCAGCATCACCGCTTCCAGCAGCGCCTGCGCGTCTTTCGTGCGCCCCTCGCCCACCATAAAGTCGGCCCGCGCCACGTCATAAGCGTTTCGGTCCAGCTCCTTCACCGTAAACGTCGTCTCGTCGATCGGCGCCGCACCGCTGTTCATCACAAAATGCATGAACGCGCTCTGCTGCACATAGTACCCAAGCGCCGTCTGCAGCTTCTTCAGGTCGCCAAAGGCCTGCATCGCCGCCCCCACCGGGTCCGCTCCCTGGCTCATCAGCGTCATGTACTCGCCCAGGTGGTTGGTCTTCTGGCTCCGGTCGTTGATCAGCAGCATGTGCGTCAACGCCCAGGATTCCGCGTAGAACGCCGAGCCCTTGTCTTCCTGGTGATAGTACGGTGAATCGTGATCCACCCTCAGCAGCGTCTCCAGCGGAATCAGACGGTTCTGGCGCAGATACAGAATCTCGTTCACATCCGTCTCGCCTACCTGCACATCCTTATCGTGGATCGTCGTGTTCTGGAAAAACTCCGCCACGCCCTCAAACAGCCACAGCGGCATCCACTCCTCGGCGGCGCTGTATTGCAGGTGCGTGTACTCGTGGTACACCGTCGCAAAGGGATGATCCCCCTCCGCGTCCAGTCGCAGCAAAATGAAATTCTTGTCCTGCGTCTTCAGGAACAGCCCCGCAAGGTCAAGCTGCCCCTTGCCCAAAGCCTCTTCCGGCTCCACCGCCTGAAAGCCCTTCTTGTTCTTCATCGCCAGCACCACCATCGGCAAGGAAGGGTCTACATTCGACTTCGGGAACAGCTTCTGGAAGACCCACCGCATGCGCTCAAAGTTGTCCAGAACATGGCGCGCCTGCTTCTCGCCGGCGTCGGTAATCACGGTGAAGTGTGGGCTGGTCACCTGCAGGTAAACCGGCTCCGCAGCCAGAGCGGACAAACTACCGCACAGCATCAGCAGAAGGGACAATAAAGTGCGTCGCAGCATATATTTGGGCATCATCGCACGGCGCCTCGCTCCGGTCAACGGAATCTCTTAGCGTGTATTCGAGCTAGGGCCTGTTCACACTCCCTGGATGGATGGCGTTGCGAGCAAAAATCGGGCCAAGCAATTCTGGGCACGCAAGGGCGAGTCCGAAAGCGATGGCGACCCCACCGCCGAGGGCGAGAACGCAGTATGGCCCGATTTGCGCCGCAACCCGCAGGGACGGGGCCAGTTTTCCCCATGTCTGCGTCGCTGCTCGCTTCAGTAACCAGTTACAGCGCACTCGTCGCTTCTTGAACTGAGGAAATCTCCGCTCCCGTCGCCACCACTCAGGCAGTGGGAACAGGCCCTAATCGCCCGGCGTAGCTCCCACAGGCTCTTCCACCGTAATCAGATCGCACGCAATCGACAGGCAACAGCCCAGTTGCCGGAAGTCCGTCTCCCACCGTTCGTGATCCTCATCCGTGTGCCCCGTCAGCGAGTACGCTGAGCTCCGCAGAATCTCGTACCAGATATTCTGCGCCTGCCAAAGATTCAGCTCAAACGGCAGCTCGGTCAGCGTCCGCGCCAGCCCCAGCGCCCGATCCAGCGGGTCCAGTGACCCGGAGGACATCTGCAACTCCACCATCGCCCGCTTCATCCGCAGGTCCGCAATATACGACAGCGTCGCCGTATCCAGCGAGATTCCGTCATCCTGGGCCATCGCGATAAACGAACGCACCAGCGCCAGGTCCACCGGGTCCGACTCCAGCGCATGGCGTAGTCCCACGTTCACTGCAAATCCGGCCGCCAGCACCAGCGCAGCTGGCTTCGGCAGACCCGCATGGGCCAGATAGTGCATCAAGCTCGCATGGTCGTTGTAAATCGTCTTCAGCGAGCTCTCAATATCCCGCAGCGTCGAGTCCAGAATCAGCTTCACAATGCGACGCTGCTCATCCCGGAACAGCGATGTCAGCGAGTAGTCCATCTGGTAGTAGCGGTCCAGCAGCCGAATCACATCCGGAAAATTCGCCTGCATCACCTTCGCTCTAGCCTCGTGCGCCACCTGCTCGTAGGTCATAGCTTCCGTTGCGTCATACGCCTTCACGGCGGCGGTTATGTTCTGGTCGCCAAAGTGCAGCACCGCATACGAAAACACATCGTTCTGCCCTGTAATCGTCGACTCAATCCGCGCCAGCCCCAGCGCCAGCCGTCCCCGGCCCGACGTCGTAATCTCGTGCGTAACCCGGTGCACCTGGTAGCAGAACAGCTCTGTATCGTCGCCATACGAACTGAATACCGAGCTGATCGCGTAGTGAGCCGCCACCTGCTCCAGCGTCAATCCCAACGTCCGAGCCTGTGTCTCGTAGATCTTCGCTCCGTCGCCCGCTACCGGATCATTCGACTTCGCCCGGCTTATTGTCGCCACAAACGCCGGCTCCAGTCCATACGCGTCATGCTCGAACAGGTCGCTCGCCAGCTGCAGCACGCGCGCCGCATAGGCAATGATCTGCTCTGTCTCAATGCCCGAAATGTCGTCGAAAAACCACCCGCAGCTGGTGTACATCAGCTGCGCATGGCGCTGCATCTCCATCAGGCTCAGCGCCTGTATCCGTTCCTCAGCCGTCAGCTCATGTTCCTGGTGCGCCGCCAGAAAATGCTCCACGCTATCCGGCGTCCGATCCAGAATCACTTCAATGTATCCGTCGCGTGCCGCCCACACATCCTTGAACAGTGTGTTGCCCAGCTTCTCCGTCAGCGGCGTCAGCCCGTCGCGCAGATCGTCCAGCGCCTCCCGCAGCGGCCCCCGCCAGTTCTGGTTCCAACCCGCGTGTCCACCGTTGCATCCGCAGTTTGACCGCCAGCGCTCCACGCCGTGGCTGCAGCTCCAGCTCGTGTTCTCGTTGATCTCCGCCTCGTACCTCGCCGGAAACTCGGCCATGAAGCTGCCGTAGTTCGCCAGCCCCACTTCCGTGTCTTGCTGCAGCAGGCGCAGCGCATAGGCCAGCGCCATCTCCCCATGCCGGTGGTGGTGCCCATAGCTCTCGCCGTCCGTGGCAATGTTTACAAGTTGAGGCTGATCGTTGTCCTTGAAGCCCCGCTTCAGTCGCGAAACAAACCCTTCGCCAGAGTTCAGCAGGCCCTCAAACGCAACGCCTCGTGAAATCACCCCGTCGTAGAAAAACACCACAATCGACAACCCGGACTCAAACCGCACCAGGTACGGCCGCGTCGTATCAATCGAGGCATTCGGCGTGCTCACCCAGTCGCCGGCGCTCTGCACCACTTCGCTTGCCCGCGTCTTGCCCTCGGCCGCAATCTTCTCCACCGTAATCGGCCGGAAGCGCTTCGCCTGCACCGGCGCCAGCACCGTAAACCTGATGCCCTCCGCGGCCATCAGCTCCAGCGACTCGTTGTCCGCCGCGGTCTCCGCCAGCCACATCCCCTCCGGCGCAATTCCATACCGGTGCTTGTAATCCTGGATGCCCCAGCGTATCTGCGTCAGCCGGTCCCGGCGATTCGCCAACGGCAGAATAATGTGGTTGTACACCTGCGCCATCGCCGAACTGTGCCCCTTGAACATCCCCCGGCTACGCCGCTCCCCGTCCAGAATCATCCGGTACGTCCGCGGCGCTTTCTCCGCCAGCCAACTCAACAGCGTCGGGCCAAAGTTGAAGCTCATCCGCGCATAGTTGTTCATAATGCGCGTAATCAGGCTCTCTCTGTTCACTATCCGCGCCGCGCCATTCGTCGCGTAGCACTCCGCGCAAATCCGCTCATTCCAATCGTGATACGGCGCCGCTGAGTCCTGCGTCTCAACCGTCTCAAGCCACGGATTCTCACGCGGCGGCTGGTAGAAATGCCCATGAATGCAGATGAATCGCTTGATCGCCATCCGGACGGTCTTCCTCAACGGCCGTATCGGCTCGTATCGCCCATTGTAGGGGAAAGCTGTACAGGAATGCTCTCAACACCCTATGGATAAAAGGGAAAACAGGACAAACCGGGAACTTTTTTCCAATCCTGTCAATACAAACGGCCTATATCAGGCTCGTGGCCCCTTACTTCCCCCCGAGCTTTGCCTCTTTCAGATCCGCAGCCGCCAGGTCACAAGCACGCCACAGGTACCAGCTCGCCACGCTCCGCCACGGAGCCCACTTCTTCGCTCGCCGGTGCATCGCCTCCGCCGTCGGCAGGTCAGCCGTCGCCACCGCACGTGTCTTCGGCGCTCTCCCAAACGTCAGCAGAAACCCCTTGCGCACCCCATAATCCGTCACCGGAAACACATTCGCACGTCCCAGCCGGAAAATCAGCAGCATCTCCACCGTCCACGGCCCAATCCCCCGCACCGCCGTCAACCGCTTCACAATCTCTTCGTCCGTCATCTTCTTGATCGCGGCTAGGGTTGGCACCGTTCCGTCCAGCGTTCGCTCCGCCAAATCCCGTAACGCGCGTATCTTGTTCCCCGACACTCCACAGGCCCGCAGCTGCTCCTCCGGCGTCGCCAGCAGCGCTCCCGGGCTCGGATCATCCGCCCCATACAGGTCCCGCACGCGCCCATGAATCGTAGCCGCGGCCTTCCCGTGCAACTGCTGATACAGGATCGACTCCAGCAGCGACGAAAACGGCGTTCCCGTATGTCCAAGCTTCAGCGTGAACTCGCCGGCACGCTCCATCAGCGCAGCCAGCTTCGCGTCCGCCGCTCGCAAATGGAGCACGGCTTCCTCGGCGTCGTAGGGCAGTTTCTGGCGTCCGTTATGAATCATCCTCGCCAGTCTACCCGGCCCGCTCCCAACGCGCCAGCCCGCTCCTCAACCAAACCGGTACGCGCTGATCACCGCCTGCATCGGCGCATCGGTAAATATCCGCTTCCCCGCATCGCCGCCACCCGCGCCGGCCGACAACATCAGCGGCAGCAGGTGCTCTTCCCGCGGATGCGCATACCGCGCAAACGGCGCTTCCGCCCACGCGCACAGCAGCTTGTCCCGCTCCGCCGCCGGACCCTCCACCGCCGGCGTCAGCCAGTCGTCAAAGGCCTGCGACCGGCTAAGCGTCTCCGCCCGCATATACCCCCGCAGGTTGTGCCAGCTGTTACCGCTCCCAAGTATCAGCACGCCCTCGTCCCGCAGCGGCTCAAGGGCCCGTCCCGCCGCCAGGTGCAGTGCCGGGTCCAGCGACTGGTTCAGCGACAACGTCACCACCGGAATATCCGCCTCCGGGAACGCCACCTTCAGCGGCACAAACACCCCATGGTCAAGTCCCCGGAACCCGTTCGTCTCCGCCGCCAGTCCAGCTCCCGTCAGCAGTTCCACCACCCGCGCCGCCAGCACAGGACTTCCCGGCGCAGGCCAGCTCAGCTGGTACGTATGCTCCGGAAACCCGTAGTAGTCGTAGATCAACTCCGGCTTCACCGCCGCGCTCACCGTAAACGCTGCCTCTTCCCAGTGCCCGCTCACCACCAAAATCGCCTTCGGCCGCTCCGGCAGTGTCGCCGCCAGCCCCGCCAGGAAATCCCGCGTCCTGTCCCACGTATCCGCAGGCCCCCAGCTCCAGTCCATAAAAAAGCACGGCCCGCCCCCATGCGGCAGAAAGATCGACGGCTGGCGTTTCGCCTGGCTCACACTGCTGGTTTCGTTCCTCATCCCGGGCCTCCAAAAGACTATATCTGTTGCAACAACTATCTATCCGATGATCCACCGCAACAAAAGGATGCGCCCATTTCTCCCCATCCACACCTGTCCCTGTTGCCTAACTCAGCCCTCTGCACCTAAATTGCCCCAAAATCCTTGCTCCCCGCGCGCGCAATCCTCCTATACTGCTGGTATCGGCGTGTGGCTGCTACCCCTCCAATACTGGGGTTCCGCTCACGCCCGGAGCACTCCATGGCACCCCAGTCGGCACACAAGCGAACGGCTCCACCGGCCGAAATCCCCGACCGGCTCTACTATCGCATCGGCGATGTCGCCAAAATCTGTGCCGTCGAGCCCTACGTCCTTCGCTTCTGGGAAACCCAGTTCCCCCAGCTCAAACCCAACAAGGGAGGCACTGGCCAGCGCCTCTACCGCCGCCGCGATCTCGACCTAGCCCTGCGCATCAAGCAGCTTGTCCACGAAGAGGGCTACACCATCGCCGGCGCCCGCCAGGCCCTTGAAGCCACCGCCAGGGTTCGCAGCAAGCAATCCAATCTCTCCCTCAACAGCGAACAGACCCAGCAGCGCCTGGACACCGCCGTCGCCACAATCGGCCGCGTCCGCGCCGAACTCCGCGAAATCGCCAGCCAGCTCGCCCTGCCCGAGCCCACCCTAGCCCGCCGCAAGGCCCGTGTCACCGCTTTCAAGGTGCCCAGCGCCTCGCTTTTCCCGGAATAAACCTCGCGTCCCACCAACGTCCAGCCACTTCAGCCTGCGTACACACCTTTTTCCGCCCCGCGTCTTTACGCCCGCCCCACACCCCTGTAAAATCAAACCTGGCAGTCGCCGACGTAGCTCAGTTGGTAGAGCAACTGATTCGTAATCAGTAGGTCGCCAGTTCAACTCTGGCCGTCGGCTCCAAAAAATCTTCCATATCGCATCCGTAAATCATTGAAAATAAAGAATTAACGCAAATAACCCGATTCGGACGAAGTGTTCTTCTGTGTCCAAATTTAAAAAAGTATCTGCCTTGGGGTACAATTTTGGAACAGTGCTCATCCGGAGCACTGTTCCGGAGACTGAATGGCAACCATTTTCAAGAGGCCTTCTGGGACTTGGAAAGCTGTGGTGCGTAAGACCGGCTGGCCAATGGTCACCAAGACGTTTCGAGTGAAACGTGATGCTGAAGACTGGGCGCGGCGTACCGAAGACGAAATTGTGCGGGGCGCGTACATAGAGCGGGCGACCGCTGACAAGATGACGATCAAGGCCGCGCTCGAACGCTATCTGGCCGAGATTACACCCACAAAGCGTCCCAAAAGCCAGATATCGGAGCGTGGTTTCTCCAAGCCCCTCCTACAGCATCTAGGGAAATACTCCCTCGCCGCCGTTACGCCAACGCTTGTCGCAGGGTATCGAGACACTCGTCTTTCCGGTGAACATCGCAGAGACAAGGACGGCAACGCCGTACCGCTGGCGGCCAACACCGTTCGTCTCGAACTTGCACTGCTCGGCCACATGTTCGGAGTTGCGATGAAGGAGTGGGGTATTGCCCTTCCTTCCAATCCTGTCTTAAACATTCGCCGTCCCTCGCCGGGACCTGGACGCAACAGGCGCCTGACAGAGGAAGAAGAGGCGCGCTTGCTAGCTGCTGTTGACCGACACTCAAATCCAATGCTTGGTTGGATCGTCAGGATCGCATTGGAGACAGGCATGCGTTCGTCAGAGATCGTCACGCTCCGACGCGGACAAGTCGATCTGAGACGCCGCGTCGTTACTCTACTCGACACTAAAAACACTCAGCCAAGAACCGTGCCGCTAAGCACGGAGGCAGCGAATCTCTTTCGACGAGCAATCAATATTGCAAATCGACCGGCGGATACCGATCTGGTTTTCTTTGGAGATCCCGGCAAAGACGGAGAGCGCGCACCCTATGCTTTCAACAAAACCTGGCTCAGAATCAAGACCAAGAATGGGTTCACCAACCTTCACTTCCACGATCTACGCCATGAGGCGGTCAGCCGTTTTGTTGAATCCGGTTTCTCGGATCAGGAAGTTTCCGCAATCAGCGGCCACAAATCCATGCAGATGCTAAAGCGATACACCCATTTGAGAGCGGAAGACCTTGTGACCAGAATTGACGAAGCCTCCAAGCGCAGAAGTGCTGAGCGCACGGATCGGAGTCCAGGGTTGAAGTCCGCTGCAAGCTAGATCAGCACTGCTTGTGCAATTCCGTTGATGAGCGCTTTAGCCATGAATGGCGCTCCCCAAGTCTCGCTCCAATCGCGACATGTGCAGATGTTGACCTTCGCAGGCCACCCAAGGGTGATAGCATTGCATCCCTGACGGCGATCCACGTTCGACAAGAGGCGGCCTGTCCGCGTCAATTGTCTGGCAACCTGTCGGGAAATCAGGCGCGCTTGCCGTCAGTCTTCCGTGTTGCCCAATACGTGCGTATGTCGACGGAACACCAGAAGTATTCGACTGAGAACCAGGCGAAGGTGATTCTGGAGTATGCAAACACGCGGGGGATGGAGATCGTCCAAACGTACTCCGATCACGGGAAGAGCGGTCTAAATATGACGGGGCGCGGGAGTCTGAAAAGCCTCCTGGAGGACGTTCATAAGGCTCAGGCAGAGTTCGAAGCCCTCTTGGTCTACGACGTGAGTCGTTGGGGTCGCTTTTTAGACGTAGATGAGAGCGCATATTACGAGTACGTGCTCAAGCAGGCTGGAATACGGGTCCATTATTGCGCTGAGCCATTTGAGAACGACGGAAGTCTATCGTCCGCACTGATCAAGACTCTGAAGCGCGCGATGGCCGGCGAGTACAGCAGAGAATTGTCAGTCAAAGTATTCGCCGGACAGTGTCGCTTGATTGAGCTTGGTTTCCGGCAAGGTGGTCCCGCTGGCTTCGGCCTTCGACGGCATCTCGTCGATCAGGATAGAAATTTCAAACAAATTCTGCAAGATGGCGAGCGGAAGAGTTTGCAGACAGATCGTGTCATCCTCGCCGCGGGGCCACCCATAGAAGTGCAAATCGTCCAACGGATTTTCCAGCGCTTTACGGAAGGCAAGGAAAACGAACGAGAGATAGCCAATGCGCTCAACAGAGAGGGCGTCGTCTATTACCCAACTCGCCTGTGGACCCGCGCGGGGGTCCATCAAATACTGACGAATCCTAAGTACATGGGAAGCAATGTCTACAATCGCCGCTCTTACAAGCTCAAGCAGAAGCGGGTAAAGAACCCTCCTGAGATGTGGATATTGAAACCGGCTGCGTTTGACTCAATCGTCTCTCTGGAAATTTTTGCGAGATCGCTTGAGATCATCGAGAATCGTCACTCGAAATACACAGACGATGATCTTCTGGAGCGCCTTCGAGCACTTCTACTGCGGATGGGCCAGCTTTCAGGTTTCATCATTGACGAGGCGGACGACATGCCGTCCAGTTCGGTCTATGCATCTCGGTTTGGAAGCCTCCCGCGCGCCTACTCACTAATCGGATGGAATCCAGGCCGCGACTACGCTTTCTTGGAGATCAACCGTAAAATCCGCGCCCAGCACAAACCGCTGGTGGTTTCCATCGTTGAGCAACTGCTTGCCAGTCAGGCCACCGTCATCAGAGATGAAAAGACGGAACTGCTTACGATCAACTCTGAATACACGGCCGCATTGGTCCTAGCCCGCTGCCAGACCACACCACGCGGTAGCCAGCGCTGGTTAGTTAGGATGGATTCCGCGCTGCAACCAGACATCACGATTGTCGCGCGCCTGGCCCCAGGAAACGAGGGGGTGCTCGACTACTACATCATTCCGAGAATCGTGGACATTGGCACTTGCGTACGCCTTGCCATACACAACCCTCTCTTTTTGGAAGTATTCAGGTTTGACGACCTTTCGTTTTTCACATCAATTGCGAGGCGCGTACTGATTGAGGAGGCAGCATGAGTGTGGAAGTGATTGAACAGATTCCAGTGGATCAAATCCTGGTGGTCAATCCACGGAGCAGGAATCGTGTGAAATGGCTGGCAATCGTAGCCAGTATCAAGGCGGTCGGATTGAAAAGGCCGATCAGCGTTTCACGTCGGGAAGTTCCTGATGGACGTGGAAGGTTGTACGACCTGGTCTGTGGCCAGGGCCGCTTGGAGGCTCATATCCATTTAGGCCAGCCAACCATCGACGCGGCGATTGTGAGCGCCTCAAAGGCTGACCAGCAGTTAATGAGCCTCGTCGAGAATATTGCACGGCGTCCTTCGTCAAACAAGTCTATTTACTTTGAGGTGCGCAGCCTTCGCGAACGTGGCTATGACGGACCGACTATCGCGAAAAAACTTGGTATAGATCGTGCTTACATTCATGGCATCGTACGTCTCGTCGAGCGGGGCGAAGCCACTCTAATCGAACAGGTTGAATCTGGCACTTTGCCAATCTCAGTCGCAGTGGAAATTGCGAACGGGGATGATGCCAACGTTCAAAAAGCAATGATGGAAGGCTATGCGACGGGCGAAATTCGGGGATCGAAGCTTCTAGCCATTCGAAAGCTGATCAAGGAACAGAAAGCTAAACGTGAGGGCAAGACAGCACAAGTGGAAAAGCCTTTGACAGGTGCTGCTCTCGCCAACCTCTATAAGCAGCGAGTCCGCGAGCAACAGCGGCTCGTCGTCAAAGCGGATCAGGCGCGGGAGAGGTTGCTTATGATTGCCTCTGTTATGCGGGAACTGCTGTTAGACGAAGATCTAATCACGGTGCTCCGCGCCGAAAATCTCCTCGACATGCCCGAACAGTTGGCGATGCGTACCAGATAGGACAGTCATGAATTCACTTCCAAAGGCATTTCAGAATTTTATCGTTTCCATTCCGCTGGCACACATTATCCCGCAATCGAGTATCTCTCCAGAAATCAGAGCGGGGGTGGCCTTTCGACAGATCGCAGCGTCAGTGCGTGAGATCGGGCTGATAGAGCCGCTTGCTGTTTTTCAACGCTTGGAAAACGAATACCTCCTGTTGGATGGCCACATCCGGCTCGACGTTCTTAAAGATCGCGGGGCAACGGAGGCGAAATGCATTCTTGCGACAGACGACGAGTCCTATACGTATAACCGTAGGGTGAACTCGATTCCCCCTATCGCGCAGCACCTGATGCTGCTCGAAGCGCTTCAGAACGGTCTGACCGAGGAGAGAATCGCTAAGTCGCTCGATGTGGATATCTCTGTTATCCGTCGCAAGCGGGACATGCTCAACGGCATTTGTTCCGAAGTCGTTACGATGCTCAAAGACTTCAAGCTAAATGCAAACGTATTTTCAGTAATGAAAAAGATGAAACCGCTGCGTCAAATCGAAGTGGCTGAGCACATGATCGCCAATTCGGCGTTCAGTCTGACCTTTGTGCAAGCACTCTTGTACGGAACCAAGCCTGAGATGCTCTTGGTTAAGCCGAGAATACGGCCCGTAAAGGCCTCAGCGGAGGCCGCGTCGAACCATTTCTCTGAGGAGAGCGATTCTCTACTTAAAGATCTCAGAGGCCTGGAGGATTCGTTTGGCAAAGATGCTCTTACGCTGACAATTTGTCAACGCTATGTGGAGCGGCTACTCAAGAACCCTAAAGTTTTCCGCTACTTGGAAAGGAGACACGACCGATCACTAGGCGCTCTGCAATTGTGGCTTGAGAAGCGACAGCTGACGGGCTAACGGTGCCACGATGGTGAGTCGGCCGTCAGGGAGGCAGCTTTCGCGTTGTTGCTTTTCTGGGAACAAATCGCATTCCGGGGGCAGTTTGAGATTCCTGGCGGCCAGCTCGGGCAGTTCTGCCTTGCACGGTTCGCATTCGCTGAGCGTCCGGAACGTTCATTTTGATCTGTTTTCATAATGGTGTTCTGCGCTTCTCCAGTTCATTCTTCCTGCTGGCCCAGCAACCCTCAGGTGGTCCGCGACTGCCAAGGTGGCCTATCGGGATCGAATCCGAAAGATGATCCAGACGGCGTCTGGACAATTGAAGGACGCCAGCTCCGCGGACAATCGAATGATCGACACGGTTTCACTAAATATGCTATTTTCAACACATGCTGAAAGCGGCAAATTCAGTGAAAGATTTTGAACGACGTGCGGCCTTGTTGCTGGAGCAACTCCTGCGCCGCGTTCCGAGTCTGACTGTCAAATCAGTCGCTGTTGAGGAGCCCAGTGGCAAGGCTAGCGGAATCGATATCTTCGCCCGGGTCCGCTCAGGACAACAGGATTACTCCCTCGTCTGTGAGGTCAAACAGAACGGCCAACCACGTTTCGCGAGAGAGGCCATTAACCAGCTGAAAGCATACCTTTCCCGTTCCAAACGTGAAGAGATTCCGATCTTCATTGCGCCCTTCCTGACGGCTGCAACGCGGGAATTTTGCCAGGCGGAAGGCGTCGGCTATCTGGATCTTGAAGGCAACGCTCATATCGCCTTCGGGCCGGTCTACATCGAGAGAGCAACCGCTAATCGGCCTGAGGCCGAAAAGCGTGAGTTTCGTTCCCTCTTCAAACCGCGCTCCGCGCAGGTTTTGCGTGTTCTTCTTCGAGACCCGCAGCGAGTCTGGAAACTCTCTGAATTGGCCGAACAATCGGGAGTCAGTATCGGTCATGTCAGCAATGTCCGCAATGCGCTCGCGGATCGAGAATGGATCGAGGACCGGAGCGCGGGAATCCAGCTCAAGTCGCCAGACTTGCTCCTGGATGCATGGAGCGAAAGCTATCGAATTGAAGCAACGGAGGAGTTAAAGTTCTACACCACTCTTCACGGAAAGACTTGGGAAAAATCGGTGCGGAATTACTTCGAGGTTCGCTCATCTGACCACGCTGCATTGGCGTCCTTTTCTGCGGCACAGTGGATTGCCCCATACGGGAGATCGCCGACGCACTTTTTCTACGCCGATCCGGGAGCGATTCCGGCGCTGAAGGAGGTCCTTGAATTGAGCAAGCCCGCTATGGGAGAGAACGTCATTGTCTGGATTCCAAACGACGAGGGGGTCTTCACCGATTCGTTTGAAGTGGACGGCGCAATACGATGCACGAGCTCGCTCCAAACATACCTCGATCTATGCCAGGCCGGCGATCGAGGTCTTGAAGCGGCCGACCATCTCCGAAAGGCTAAACTGACATGGCAGAAGTAGTCCCCCAAGAACCCCAATCCGCAGATGATTACCAGGACCGCACCACTGCCGCTGTCAAAATGGTCCTCGTGGAAATTGGCCAAATCCTCGGAAGCTTCCGGGGCAAATTTGCCGTTGTTGGAGGATCTGTTCCCTGGCTGCTGTTGGAAGACTCAGAAATGGAGCATGTCGGAACCCTGGACGTGGATCTGAACCTCGATGCGGAAGTGCTTCAGAACGGCGAGTACGCAGACTTGATTAAGGTCCTAATGAGTCATCAATACCAACAGACAGAAGA
>Ga0302275_10002197_pt1 | contig 20673 bp, 17 predicted proteins | sample III_Bog_N2_2_FD_200229 | JGI IMG/M metagenome (GOLD analysis project Ga0302275, IMG submission 200229) | Peat permafrost microbial communities from Stordalen Mire near Abisko, Sweden - III_Bog_N2_2 | ecosystem: Environmental > Terrestrial > Soil > Wetlands > Peat | place: Sweden: Abisko... | reverse complement strand
TCATCCTTGCCACCACACAGACGAATGGCTGTTTTGAGTGCGCTAGCAGTTCGATCTGCCCCTTCCTCATCTTGCATGAAGATAGGTAGACGCGCATCAAGGAAAGGACCAACCGGTATAACATCATTTGCTGTAACCATGTGCGTTGTGCATTTTAACTCCTTCGGTGGAGACGTCGTTAACCAGATTGCCCAAGTCCCCTCAAGGCTATTACCAACAATGTCAATGAACACGGGATCTCTCGTGGATTCTGCGTCCTTGCTGACCTTTACTGCCGACGGACTCAGCCAGCCCAGATTCAATCCACAAGTTGTATAATCGTCCATTCCATTTCCACTCAAGCGGAAGCCGCTCAGGTAAACAAGTTGTATAGAACACGCACCATCCATTTTCATGGTGGTACTGAAGTGTTTAGTGTATTCGTTACTCGGAAAATTAAAATCAAACTTCGACCTCAATTCTATGCTCTGCCTAGCCCAAGCCAAGGCCTCATCGCGTTGCGAGTTCCTGTGATAGACGTAACCTGCGTATGCGAGTGCAGAAACCGCCGCGAGTATGAACAGACCAGCGACGATTGGCTTCACAGGTATCTTGCTCTTACCTTCGTTTTCTTCCACGTTTTCTTCTCCTCATTACCGTACATAACGAAAAGAGCCGTTGGATTGACCAATTCCGCAGTTCACCGCACCTTCAGCACAATGATCGTCTCATCGTCGAAGCGCTCCTGCTCGCCCTGAAAGCGGCTGACGTCGCCGTGAATGGCGTCCGCAATCTCCTGCGCGGACTCGTTGCGCTGGTCGCAAAGCAGGGCCGAGAGGCGTTCCTGGCCGTACATCTCGCCCTCGGCGTTCTCCGCGTCCAGTATCCCGTCGGAGACAAAGACAACGACGTCTCCGGGCTGGGTGGCTACTTCAAGCGTCTCATAACTCACGTTGGGAAACAGCCCCAGGGGAAAGCCCTCGGCGCGCACCGTCGTCGCCTCGCAGTTTCGGCACAAGATGGGCTGCACAGCTCCCGAGTTGGCCACTTGCAAGGTCCGGCTCTCGCCATTCCAGACGGCAAAGAGCATGGTTACGTACTGCGACTCCAGCTTGCGCTCCTGCAACTCGTCGTTCAGCAGCGCCAGCATCCGCGCCGGTTCCGGCCGCTGCTTTGCGGCGGCGCGCATGATGCCGCTCACCAGCGCCGCAAACAGCGCCGCCGGAGCCGCCTTGCCGCTCACATCGCCCAGCACGATCGCCGTGCGCTTGAACCCGTAATCGAGAAAGTCGTACAGGTCGCCGCCAATCGTTCGCGCGGGCAGAAAGCGCACTGCCATCTCCGCGTTGTGCTCTTCCGGAGCCTCGGTCGGCAGCAGCCTCAGCTGCACTTCGCGCGCCATGGCGATGTCCAGCTCCAATTGCCGCTCCTGGGTGCGCACCGCCTGGTAGAGCCGGGCATTCTCAATTGCAATGGCCACATGCGCGGCCAGCGTGGTCAACACCCGCTCATGCTCTTCGTTGAAGAAGCCCGTTCGCGTGTGTTCCAGATCCAGCACTCCGATGATGCGCCCCTTGTGAAACAAGGGCACAATCAACTCTGAGCGGGTCTCGGGGTTCATGGGTACGTAGCGCGGATCCTGGCTTACGTCGGGCACATTCACCAGCCGCCACTCGCGCACAGCCGCGCCCACCAGGCCGCTTGTGATGGGAAGCCGGCGCAGGGGCGCATGCGCGTAGCCGAACCTCCACGCATAGCGCGTGATCAGCGCCTCGCCTCTCTCGTCCAGCAGCATGATGGTGAACATCTGGTAGTCGATCAACCGGCGCAGCAGTTGCCCCACCCGTTCCAGCAGTTGGTCCAGGTCCAGAATCGAAATCAGCTCCGTGGCAATCTCATTCAACACCGTCAGCGTCTGCGCCTGGCGGGATACCCGCGCGTAGAGCCGCGCGTTTTCAATCGCCTGGGCGATGCGGGAGGCGGTGAAGGTCAGCAGGCGCAGGTGCTCGGGGCGAAAGTAATCCTTCTGATCGCTCTCGATGTCCATCACCCCGATCAGCCGGTTCTTGGCAATCAGCGGGACCGCCAGCTCGGAGCGCACGTCGGGATTCACTTCGACGTAAACATCCGATGTTGTCACGTCATTCAGCAGCACCGCCTGGCGGGTGAGCGCCACCTGGCCAACCAGCCCCCTGCCCGGTGGAATGTGCAGCCGCTCCACCTTCGGGGTGTGCCCGATCTGGAATCTAACCCGTAGTTCGTGGGTGCGGTCGTTCACCAGGAGAATCGCAAAAATGCTGTAGGGAAGCACGGCTCCCACCAGCTCCGAGGTGCGGCGCAGCAGGGTTTCCAGGTCCAGCGTGGTGTTCAGCGCGTCCGTAAGCCGCATCAGGTAAGCAACATCCGCCGGTTCCACGCGGAGATTCGCCAGGTCGGGGTACGCCCCTGAGGTAGTCGGATCGCTCGCCAGGCGGCCCTCCTCAGCTTCTCGTTCTTCATACCGGTATGGTGGAGTCTCTGCCATCGCTGTAGAAGGAAATCATAGCGCCTCTGCGGCGGCCCTTGCTACGGCCGGTCGACAAGGTACAGAACATCCCTGCCGGAACTGGCTATTGGGCTCAGGCGCCAGCCCGAGCTTGCCAGCCGCGAATCTGTCCAATTGAAGCGGGCAAGTCCTGAATGCAGGAGAAGAAACTGCGGGTGGCTCTTGATGAAGGTGGCGTAGTCCGTGGTTCGCAGCGGAATGTGCCCCTGTTCGCGAATCAAGGACAACTCCGGCAGAAAGTCTGTCTGCTGCAAGGCATAAGGCACGTCGGAAAGATAAACGAGCCGCTGTTTGAGAGCCGGCGGCGCATACCACCATTCCGGAACGTACTCAAACGCGCTCGCGACGACGATCGGCAGATCGCCGGGAACGTTCGCCAGCACAGGAGAAACGGCCGCCACTCCCGGCCGGGCGCTCCAGATGGGCTGGCTCATATTCTCAAGCAGCAGCGTTGTTGCGATTAGAACAAGGAAGCAGAGAGTACTTAGCGCCAGAAGAGGCTGAGCGATGATGCGCAGCCGGGCAAGGCGCGGCAATGCCCAGCCGCCCAGCAGAGCCAGCCCCAGGGAGCAACTGACGGCATATCGGGCAAGATAGTAGCCCGTTTCAAGAGCTGCCAACGACATCATCGCCGGCGGCAGAAGAGACAGCGCCCCAGCCGCGGCCCACTCATGGGCTGGAACTGGCAGGAGGACGCTTGCGCCGTTGTCGGCATTCTCTCGGGACCAGGGCAGGAACGCGAATGCGGCTACCAGGAAGAGAAGTGGCAAGGCAACCATCAACAGGTACCCCGCCAAATCAGCCAGTGAGGGCTTGCCATAGAAGTTCGTCGAGCGAAGGATGGCATCGCCGAGCTGCAGGCGGGATTGGCGCATCATGGGCAGGGTCATAGCGAGCGGAGAAAGTCCCGCTGTAATGGCGGCAACCATCCATCCGTCCAGCCGTCGCCTTTGAATCAGCCGCGCCGTCTCTCCAGCTCCCAGCAGCAGCCCGGTGTGAATCACGCCAAAATGATGGCTCAGGATGGCGCCTGCAATGCCCAGCGCCACGCCGCACAGGGGCAAGAGCCGGTTTTTCTCTCTGAGCGCCGCGATTTGCCAGCAGGCAAAGGTCAGCGCCGTGAAGGCGATCAGCAACTCATAAGGCCGTGCCGTATGCGCCTGCTTGAAGCTCATGAGGGCGCCCAGCAGCAACGAGAGCGCAAAGAGAGCCTGGACGGACGAACCGTGTCTGCGGACGATTTTGTAGGTCAGCAAACCGGCTGCCATGCATGCCAGCAGTTCAGGCAGGCGCAGGGCAAACTCCGTCTCGCCGAAGATCCGTATTGAAACGTGAGTCAGCAGATATTGCACAGGCGGCTGGTCGGCAGTCGGCATAGCCCGCAGCATCTCCGGCATCGACGTGATCCGAGAGATAAAGAGCGTGAAAAGTTCGTCGAACCAGAACGGAACGGTACATGCCTGATACGCGGCGAAGAGGGCAAAGATCGCAAGGGCAAACAACAGATACAAGCGCTCGTGCCGGGCAATCGACCGCTCGGAACGGGCGCCAAGGGCGACCAGTGAAGTGGAGATGAGGAAGGGTTTCCGGCCCTCGGTCGTGTTCATGAGATGCTCCGCGTTTTCCGCTGGATACTCAATACTATCGGGCGATCTGTTTTGTATTGCCCTTGCTCCCGTCTGCGCAGACGATGAAGCCGGGGTTCATGATCTTGGAAAGCTCCCCATGGATTCCGCGGATCGTGGCTTCAATATTCTCGCCCTCGTTATGAACCGGCAGCAACACTTCGACGTCAATGGGTGGCATAATCGGTCCTTCGTGCTGAGTACTACTGCCAGCCGGGCCAGCTCGCGAGCCGCGGCGCCTCCTATTTCGGATGGCCTGGCGCCATCAGGCAGATGACCTGATAGTACAGCATAATGAGTGAGTTGCGTGTTTTCAATGCCTGCAAGTTGCGACCGAAGCCGAAAAGGCGCTGAAATGACGAATCCTTCCGGCTGATGAGGTCTCGAAGTCTGAAAGCTCAGATTGTCGTAGCCGAATTCGGCGCGGAGCGGGATTGGGAGGATTGGCCGGAGCCTCAAAGCAAGCCAGGGAGCGCATTACGCGCTCCCCGGCCCGGGGGTTGGTTGTCAGTTGGCCTTCACGGTAAAGCTCTGCGAGACCAGCGGGGCGGCTGAGTAGGCGTTGTTGCCTGCCTGCGTTGCGTGAATCACGCAGGTTCCCGTGGTGAGCATCGTGGCCGTGGTTCCCGTCACCGAACAGACTGTGCCCGTAGCCGATGCGAAGGCGACCGTCAGGCCGGAGCTGGCTGTGGCTGCCAGAGTCACATTCGCTCCGACCACCTGGCTGGTGATCGTCGGAAAGGTAATGGTCTGGCTCAAAGGAGTTACATGGATCTGCTGCGTCACGACGGGAGCCGCGGCATAGTCTGGATTCCCGTTTTGCAGGGCGTGAAGGTAACAGTTCCCGGCGGTCAGCAGCGAGGCCGTCTTGCCTGAGACGGTGCACACCGTTGGAGTAATCGACGCGAAGCTGACCGTCAGGCCGGAAGTCGCCGTGGCCGACAGAGTCACTTTCGTTAAGGGATACACGGGTACGGCAACAGTCGCGAAGTTGATGGTCTGGAGGATGGGATGCACATCGATGTCGTAGGCGATCAGCGGGGCGACGGCATAGGTAGCGTTGCCTGCCTGCGTGGCATGAATGTCGCACGTACCGGCGATGAGGAACGATGCCGTGTTGCCGATGAGCGTGCAGACCGAGGGAGTGGCCGACGTCAGGCTGACCGGCAGGCCGGAGCTGGAGGTGGCGCTGAGGGTCAACTGCGACAGGGCGTACTGGGTTGCGGTGACGGGCGTGACGGTGATGCTCTGGTGAGCAAGGTGCACGGCGACGACCTGCGTGACCGGCAGGGCCGCGGCATAGACGCTGCTGCCCGTTTGCGTGGCCTGCAGGATGCAGGAGCCGGCGATGAGCAGCGAAACGGTGTTGCCAGCGACGGAGCATACCGTTGGCGTGGTGGTAGCGAAGCTGACCGTGAGGCCGGAGCTGGCGGTGGCGCCGAGCGTTACATTCGACAAGGCGTAGTGGGCGCCGGTGATGGTTGGGAAGCTGATGGTCTGCGAAACCTTGGCGACGGTGAAGCTCTGCGAGACCAATGGGGCAGCGAAATACAGAGTATTGCCGGCCTGCGTGGCATGAATGACACAAGTGCCCGAGGTGAGCAGCGAAGCGGTCGTTCCGGAGACGGAACAGACGGTGGGCGACGCCGAGGCGAAGCTGACGGCGAGGCCGGAAGTGGCCGTCGCCGACAGGGGCACGCTCGTCAGCGCGAACTGGGTTCCAGTGATGGCCGGGAAGGTGATCGTCTGGCTGGTTTTGACCCCCGTGCCGCTGAGCGCGATGCTCTGGGTGGCATTGGTCTGGTTGAGCGCATTGTCGGTCAGCACTACACTGCCCGGGCTGTTGCCTGCAACGGTAGGCATGAAGCTCATCGACACATCGCAGCTTGCTCCCGCGGCCAAAGGCGTGCCGGAGGTGCAGAGGTTGGTGTCGACGACGTTTTCCGGGAAGTTGGCCGGGTAGTTGGGATTGCTGCCGACGTCCGTGGCGAAGAGCAGCGGCTGGTTGCCGATGTTGGCCACCTGCACTGTCTGCGGGCTGTCGCTGCTGGTCAAACCCAGCGTTGTGGCGGCAAAGGTCAGCGATGGCGGGGTGTCGCGGTTGATCTCCTTCACCGCGCTGTTGCCGTAGTCGCCGACATAGACGTTGCCGCTGCCGTCCACCGCCACGCCTCTGGGATAGCTGAAGCCGCCGCCCAGTGTGGTCACGCAGCTCGACGAGGCGCAGCCGGCGGGCATCTCCTTCACCGCGCTGTTGCCGTAGTCGCCGACATAGACGTTGCCGCTGCCGTCCACCGCCACGCCGTAGGGTCCGTTGAAGCCGCCACCCAGCGTGGTCACGCAACTCGACGAGGCGCAGCCGGCGGGCATCTCCTTCACCGCGTTGTTGCCGGCATCCGCGACATAGACGTTGCCGCTGCCGTCCACCGCCACGCCTCTGGGATAGCTGAAGCCGCCACCCAGCGCGGTCACGCAGCTCGACGAGGCGCATCCGGTGGGCATCTCCTTCACCGCGCTGTTGTCATAGTCGCCGACATAGACGTTGCCGCCGCCGTCCACCGCCACACCTCTGGGATGGCTGAAGCCGCCTCCCAGCGTGGTTACGCAGCTCGACGAGGCGCATCCGGCGGGCATCTCCTTCACAGCGCTGATGCCAGGATCGGCGACATAGACGTTGCCGTAGCCGTCCACCGCGACGCCGTTGGGGGAGGCGAAGCCGCCTCCCAGCGTCTTCACGCAGCTCGACGAGGCGCATCCGGCGGGCATCTCTTTCACTGTGTTGTTGCCGGTATCGGCGACATAGACGTTGCCTCTGCCGTCCACCGCCACGCCCTCGGGAGAGTTAAAACCGCCGCCCAGCGTCGTGATCGGGTAGTTGAAGGATGCCGTTTGCGCCCGCGCGGCGGCTGGCAACATCAGGCTCGCCAGGGCCAGCAGCAAGAGTGAAAACAGCGTCCGAAGCGCGGACAGCGGGCTTACGCGTGCGAAGACGAGCGATTTCATGGAAACTCCTCAGTTTCGGAGAGAGGGGATTGTCGCGCGAGGAAGAAGCCCTCGCAGGTCAGGGCTGTACGTGATCCATGGTGCGGCGAGAAGATCGCGGGCGCCGCGGAATCCAAGGTTTAGGGGTGTCGATTGCCTTCTGAATGGCAGACCGCGCCTCAATGCGCGGCTCGCTCTGAAAGGAAAAGCCTGGTTTTTCGATTGCCGTGTGGCCATTGGGGATGTGCGTCGTGCATGGGGATGCTTCCGACTATACGCCCGACTATGGGCATATTAGACCATAACTGTCCACAACACAAGCAAGAACTTGATGAATAATTCTCGCTTCACAAGATCAGCGTAAAGTCTAAGCGCTGGCGGGAGTGCGCATGGCGGCTATGGCGGCGGTCAGGTCTTTGGCGAGGGATTGCTGGGCTTCTTCGGTGAGCTTGGCGCCCTGGCCAGTGAGGTAGAAGACATCGATGGCGGTTTCGCCTTCGGTGTCGACGAGGGCTACCTCAATGTTGTATTGGTGGAGGCTCAGAGTGATGGCGATCTGGCGCAGCAGGCCGGGGAACACAGGCTGTGCGTTCCCCGGCCTGCCATCGGTCGTCAGTTGGCTTTCACGGCGAAGCTCTGCGAGACCAGCGGGGCGATCGCGTGGCTATCACGGCGCGCAGCGCTGAAGTGGTCCCGGTGGCTCGCAGTACTTCACCGTGACGGCCCACTGAGAAACTAACCTGCAAGCCGGGCTCGTCCTGAACACCGAGGAAGTGTTTCACCGACCTGGCGTTCCGGTCCGAGGCCCAGGCCACAGGTCATCTTTCATGCACTTCATTGCAGTTTTCCCGCAATTCTCTTGCAAAACGCATCCAGGCAAGTTGCATTGACAGTTAAGTATTTGATTCTAAATCTATTCAGGATGGTCAGGCGTCATCAGGCAGATGTCGGGCAGGTTACGGTACCGCTCCGCGTAATCCATTCCATAACCGATGACGAAGAGGTTGGGAATGGAAAAGCCCACATAGTCAGCCTCGATCTTCTCAATGCGGCGCGAAGGTTTGTCGAGCAGAGTGGCAATGCGTAGCGTCTTGGGACGCTGCTGCAGAAAGAGCTTGCGCAGATAGGCAAGGGTGAGGCCAGTGTCGAGAATATCCTCGACCAGCAGCACGTTCTTGCCCTCGATCGGCTCGTCCAGATCCTTGATCAGCTTGACCGCCCCCGAGGAACGCTGTCCCTTGCCGTAGCTGGAGGTGGCCACAAAGTCAAATGTCGCGTCCACCTGCACAGCCCGCGAAAGATCGGCCAGAAACGGGGCCGCGCCCTTCAGCACGCCCACCATCACCAGCTTCTCGTCCTTCAGGTCACGGGTGATCTGAGCGCCCATCTCGGCGACGCGCTCGGCAATCTGCTGGCGCGTAAAGAGAACTTCAAGGTCCTGGTAGCTGACGTCAGCCATACTCCAAGTATCGCCTGAATCCGGGGCCGGGGCGCAAGAGCGCCTGTGTAAATCGCGGCCATTCGCAGACAGAACCATATCGAGGCCGCGCCGCTTCCAAAGCCCGCCCGTCTATACTTGAAGAGCGATGATTCCCTATTTGCACCTCTGGCGCTTCAATGTGCCGACCTTCGGGCTGATGATCTGGCTGGCCGCCGTTGCGGCTGCCTTCGTGATGGACCGCAGCTTCCGCCGCGCGCGGGTTACTGTGGGTGGGCAGGGAGCTGACGCCGTCGGCATGGTGGCCGTGACCGTGGTGGTCGGCATCATCGGCGCCAAGCTCTGGCACGTTCTCGACACGCCCGCCGAGTTTCACGAGATGGGCTGGCGCGTGCTGTGGGATACGGCTGGCTTCGCCTGGTTCGGCGGACTCCTCTTCGGCATCTCCGCGCTGCTCTTTCAGGGCTGGCGGGAAAAGATCGGCGGCCTCCGTACTCTTGACCTGGCCGCTCCCGCCGCTGCTGTCGGCTATGGCATGGGCCGCATCGGCTGCTTTCTCTCCGGCGACGGCTGCTACGGCATCGCCATCAAGCCGGTGCATCTGCTCTCCTTTACCTTTCAGCCCTGGGGCATGAGCTTCCCCAACGGTGAAGTGCCGATCTTCGTCCGCGTCTACCCGACCCCGCTCTATGAACTTACCGCCAACCTGCTTATTGGCGGCTGGCTATGGCTCAGGGGCGCTAAGCATCGACCCGCCGGCGCAATCCTCGGCGAGTATCTGCTGCTGAGTGGAACGGCTCGTTTTTTGGTTGAATTCATCCGCCGCAACCCCAAGGTTATGTGGGGCTTATCGAACGCGCAACTGGCCAGCGCCGGCTCGGTGATCGCGGGTGTTATCCTGCTTGCCTGGCTCGCCATGCGCCCAGCCAACAGCCCGGATGAGGCTGCTGATGCAATCGCGAAAGCGGCATAGTCCTTTGTTAAACCTGCAACTCCCGCTGGTTGTCTGCCCAGGGGTTGACCAGAACTAAATCGCACGCCATGAAGTCTTTAATGTTGCGAGTTGCGATTGCCGCTCCATGAACTCTCGCAGTGGCGGCAATCTGTGCATCCATTTCGTTGATCGGACGGCCCATTCGTTGACGTGCCGACAGGATTTGCCCGAAGCAGCGTGCCGCGGCAAGATCGAAATTGAGGATTTGTCCGTGGAAATCCTCGGCGAGCATCTCCTCGACAGCTTTTCGGAGCCCCTCTTGCTTATGTCCTGAGGGCATCAAGTCAATCCCGGAAAGCAATTCGGCCACAACAACCGAAGATGTCCAAAACTCTTTCCTTGGGAGTGATTGAACCCAAGCGATCACGGCCGGCTCCGGAACGGGCCGCATGATCTCGGAGATGACGTTTGTGTCGAGCAGGATCATCAGTCAAAGGTCGGGATCGGTCTTGAGGAAAACTGACGCGGCGGAATCTCAAGTTCTACGCCGCCGAAAGGGGCAAATCGCTTGCGAATCGCTGTCCCAAGATCTTCCTCGGGTTCAGCCGAGATGGGGTTGCTCACCACTAGTTTTGAAAGCGCTTCTCGCGCCTCGGCTTCCATCGACCGCCCATTGAGCGCCGCGCGCACCTGTAGCCTGCGCTTCACCGTTTCATCGAGATTACGAATCGTGAGTGTCGCCATGAAATCAGAATAACGCAATCTTGCTAGCATTGCAAGCAGTGACAGCAATGCATGCAAATTCGAGTTCGGCTAGAGACGCCTGATAAACGCTTGCGCCTCTCTCAGTTGCGGGAATAACTTCTCCTCAGCCTTGAACTCTCGCGAATGGACGCACCGCCGCAGTCCGCGCCTCGTGACCGGGTGTTTCAGGTGCAGCATCTCGTGGTAGAGCAAGTATTCGACGGCATAGCGCGGGCTCGACGGCCGGTCGAAGACGCGGCTGACGACGATGGTGTTGTGGGCGGCGTCATAGTGGCCCAGCGACCGCTTCGCCATCCCCTCGCTCCAGGTCAGCTCGGGCCGGCCCAGCAGCCCGCCGAAGAAGCGCAGATTGAGCGAATCGAAGACCTCCTCAAGATGGAAGAAACGGCCTTCGGGACCGAAGAACCGCTTGTTGCCGCGCGCCCCGCGAATCAGTTCCGTCTGCCGGGTGACGGCGGCGCTGGTGGAAAACCGCTTATAGCGCAGGTTTTGCGCGGCGTCGATGGGCTTCTTGTAAAGCTTGGCCAGCAGGATGTGCCCGATGGCGCGAATCACGGACTCCGGCGCACCCTCCAGTAGATCGGAAAGGCTGACCAGAATCTGCCCCTCGCGGAGGCGAATCCGGGTGTTCAGCGACGTAAACCGCCGGAAACGGACCGCGATGGGCGGCATCGGCGCCCTGGGGCGCAACGCCCGGTACTCGTCCTGAAAGATCGAAACAGCGTCAGCAGCCACTGTTCACAGCTTACAGCCTTGCAGCTAACAGCTAACAGTTCACGGCCGGCGGCAGGCAACGGACTGACAACTGTTAGTTGTCCGCTGTAAGCTGGCTTTACTTCGCCTCTTTCCGTTCCTGCCCCTTCTCGTCCTTGTGCAGCTTGAAGTACTCGGCCTGTTCGGCCAGCAAATCCATGGCTTGGCCGGCCAAGTCCTCGCCGCTCTCGATGGCCTCCTTGAGGCTCAGCTCGAAGGCCGGCTCCGCGGAGAGGGAGCGCAGTATTTCCAGCCAGTGGCCTGTGGCCTCGTTCAGCGGCTTCAACGCCTTGCGAATGTCGGACTTGCGTTCAGAGTAGACGTCAAGGTTCTCGCCGAGTTCGTCCATCAGCGCGGTGAAATTCTGTAACGCATCGTCCAGTCGGCGGCTCCGGCCTGCCGACCGCGCGCGGGTGGACAGTTCTTTGATCGCCTCCGCATCTTCATTCAGGAATTTGGTGTAGAGAGTAACGCGCTCGTTCGGATCAAGGCCCGCCTCGCGGATCTGATCGATCTGTGCGTCGGTCAGCGGCTCGCGCTTCTCCTTTTGTGCCCGCAACGGCGCGGCCAGCAACAGGCAAGCCAGAATCGCCGCTAAACAGCGCATTGAACGCATCGACTCACTCCCGCCATTCCATTCAAGCACACGCGCTCATGCCGGCGAATGGGGAAAGAACTACTGTTTACGGGGAAAGGCCGGAATCATCTTTCCGCAGTGAGCCGGCCGCCCGTTCATCTGCGGAAAACCTGCATCAGGGCTTCGCTCTGGACCTGATTCACCTGCGCCAGGGTCTCGGCTACCAGCGGCCGATCCTCAAAGCTGCTGGAGTGTAGCATCCCCGTCAGCCGGAAGGCGGTGCGGCGCAAAAGAATCTCCGTGCCCTTCAGCCGCTTGTTGTTGTCAGCCACTGAGGCGTGAATCTTGCGTGTCAACTGCTGGACCTGCCGGAGCAGATCCGCGGCCTTCGCCACGTCGCCGGCGGCGTATCGCCGCACACTGAGTTCGGTCATCTGCTGCACTAATTCGGCGTAAAGGAAACACTGTTCGCGCGGCTGTGCCTGCCGGGCCTTGACTGCCAGCGCATCAATGCTCTGTTGATCGGGGATCTTGTTGTCGAATCCAGAGGCGCAGACCGGCACTACGGTCACGGTAAGAAAGACGAGGACAGCCGGAATTACAGACCGCATGATGGACCTCCCCAGCAGCGGACTTACCCCAGACCATGATTATGGGAGCATATTGCCAGATTGTCCAACAGAAAAATTGCGCATCCCACTGGCTCGAATCCGGAGGTTCGTCTTTCAGAGCCGGCCCTGCTGACAACTTCCCGTCTTTCCTGGCTCATTTCTTGCCTTCGAGCAGAAGAAGGCGTTGGCGCGCCTGCCACTCCTGATTGGGGAACTTTCCGGCGGACGCGTCCAGAAAATGATGGTAGTAGGTCACGGCCGCAGCCTTGTCGTGGAGCGAGTCGTACGCCGTCGCCCACAGGAAGTAAGTCGAGGGGAGTTCCGGAAGATATCTTGACCGCATGGTAAGCGCGTGGAGGGTGATCGAGGGTTGATTGGTGCGCGATGCCGCAATCGCCAGGCCGCTCCAACCGTCGCCGTTGGCCGCATCCAGCCGCGTGGCTTTGTCGAAGGCCGCGAGAGCCTCGGCGTACTTGAGCAGGTGGAGCAGGTTCTGCCCGTGGCTCACCAGCAGCTCTGGGTCGTCAGGCTGGGCCGCCAGCAGCCCGACATAAAGCTTGTCTGAGCCGGCTGCGTCTCCGGCCTCCGCCAGCACCTCGGCCAACATGCGGCTGATTACGGCGTTGTTGGGGAGGGCGGTGTGCAGCTTTTGCAACAGGGGAAGTGCCTCGGCCTTGTCCTGGGCGGCCAGCACAGCGGCTAGTTGAGCGGAGAGAACCGGATCATCGGGCAATTTCTCAAGCGCGGTTCGCAACAGGGCTTCCGCCTCGGGAAACTGTTTGCGCGCAATCAGAATGTGGGCCAGACCCGCGTTGGCCGCCGCGGACTTCGGATCCTCGGCCAGAACCCGGCGGTAGGCCGCCTCTGCCGCGTCCGCCTGGCCGCTCTGGTCGGCAAGGCTGGCAGCCAGCAGCGTGTCCTCCGGGGTCTCGGGCGTCAGCTTCAGCGCTTCCAGCAAATCCGTTGACGCTTCCGCGGGATCGTTTGTACGGTCGATCTGGGCCAGCGCCCGCCATGCCCGAGCCTTGGCGTCGGGGCCGGCCACGCCAGGGGCCAGCTGGGTGGCCGCCGCAAGCTCGGGCCGCGCTTCAGCCTGCTTGCCCTGCCGCGCCAGCAGCAGCCCCATTTCCACATGTGCCTCAAACGATTGCGGGTTAGCCTCCACAGCTCGCCGGTAGAGTCCAACCGCGTCATCCGGCCGATTCTGGGCATCGGCCACGTAGCCGGCGTCAAACAGCGCCCGAGCGTCTGCGGGGTGAGCCGCAAGCCAGGTTTCCAGCTTAGTCTCCGCCGCCTTCCAGTCGGACTTCACGATGGCCGCCTCGGCCTCTGCAACTTCCTCCGAGACAGGCTGCGGCGTCGCGGCTGCGGGAGCCTGTTGTTCAGAACTCTGAGATGAACTCTGGCCGAAGGTGGCAACTGAAGCCAAAAGCAACACGAAAAAGGCTAAACGGGACACGAAATACCTCATTGCCAGTTTAATGCGCTGGCCTGTGCCATAGGGCTGTGGGTTAGACGGGCGAAAGCAGCGGACAGAATCGAGGCTGACTCGGCGGCCAGTCAGGGCCTGCCTTGTCTCCGGATTTGCGGGCCTTGCGGTCGACGGGTCGAGCGGTGGAAAATCAAAAAAGCTCTTGTCAAAGCGGCGCGAAACGGGGTCAATGGAGTATTCTTTCGCCTAAGCAGTAAGAGCGATCTCCCAAAGAGAGGTGCAATTGAAATGCGTAGTCTCAAATCCCTTGTCGTAGCAGCTTTTGCGGTGCTCACGCTTATCTTCCTCCTGCCGGCCACTCCGGCCAATGCACAGGAACCTGCATACCTTCGTGCAATCTCCAATCTGCGCACGGCGAAGGCGTATCTGGGGATGGATACCCGGCCCGCCTTCCGGGGAGACCGGATCGTGGCCATCCAGGAAATCGACGCAGCCATCGGCGAGATGCAAAGGGCCGCCGTCGATGACGGAAGGAACCCCTGGCATACGCCGCCGCCGCAATCCGGCAGCGACCCGCTGGGCCCAGTTCATTCAGCCATGCGGCTGATGAATGAAGCCCTTGGCGATGTGGAGCGAGGCGGCGATAACCCGAGGAACGCCGGGCTGCAGGCACGTTCCATCCACCACGTCAAGCAGGCGCAGGCCCGGCTGCAGCCCTGGATGTAAAAGCGGAAAGACTCAAGCAGTAGCAAACACCGCGGGGCGGCTGGCGGCCGGATGGCCGTCTGCCGCCTCGTGTCTTTATTGGAACTTCGGGATTGTGCAAGTTGGGGGCAATCGGCTCGGACCGGAAGGGAGCAGAACAGACCAGAACTGCATGCATCGGATAGTCCATAGTTGTAATCGGGAGATCGACAACGACCGAGCAATTTGAAAACCCGGATGCAGCAAAGCTGGAAAACGAAACAGCCTTGGAAACCTCAGCCGGGAAGAAGACAGGGCGCGTCGCCGAAAAGGGCGCGGAGAAACCCACAACAGCCGTGCGGCAGTTCGACACCAATAACAGCCAGCTCTTTTCCAGGTAACCGGCATTTCTTACCTCGGTCCCGAATTGAGCGGCAAGAAAGGAACTGTTAGGTGCGAGAAAAAAAGTCTGAAATCAGAACCTCCGAGACCCGGCATTTCATTCCGCTGGCCAGGGCTTATCTATGCCAGGACTGCGACTCCGTTGGAAGCAACGCGATGCAATGCCCCGCATGCGCATCGGGGGTTCTGCTGGGGCTGGCCAGCGTCTTTGACCGCAAAGAAGAGGACGTGAAATCGAATCTATTCCTGGTTCCCACATTGGCGGCCTGAACTCCATGGATTCCGATCAAACAAGGAGTGAGCTTGAGAGGCCCGGTTCCGGCGCGTTCGATTACGCCGAATCCCCAAGACGTCCCGCGCCCTATAATATGAATGGCCGATTGCGCCCTGAGCCTCGCTGAGGCCACAGAGGCGCAACGGCCCGACTTCTCGCCCGGTGTGTCCCTTGACTGACGCCATCATTATCCGCGGAGCGCGGACCCACAACCTGAAGGACATCTCCTGCGAGATCCCCCACGGGAAGCTCACAGTGATCAGCGGTGTCTCCGGGTCGGGCAAGTCTTCGCTGGCCTTCGACACGATTTACGCCGAGGGGCAGCGGCGCTATGTCGAGTCGCTCTCCGCCTACGCCCGCCAGTTCCTGGAGCGCATCGAGAAGCCCGACGTTGACCTGATCGACGGCTTGGCCCCGGCCATCGCCATCAAGCAGAAGAACTCGACGCGCAACCCCCGCTCCACCGTTGCCACGGCCACTGAGGTCTACGACTACCTGCGCCTACTCTACGCCCGCTGCGGAACAGTTCACTGCGTCCACTGCGACGGCCTGGTCAAGCGCGACTCCATCGATGAAATCGCCGAAGCCACGTTGGCGCTGGGCGAGGGAACTCGGCTCAATGCGCTCTTTCCGGTGCGCCACTCCGAGCCCGTGCCGGAAGCGGAGGCCAAGTCGCCGCGCCGTATTCTGAAACCCGCGGGCAAAGTCCAGAGCAAATCCACCGCCAAAGCCCCGGCGAGAGCAGCAGCCGAGTCCCCGCTCTCCGAGGCTCTGAAAGCCCGCCTCATCGAGTTGCGCGCCTCCGGCTTCAACCGCCTCTACCAGCAGGGCCGGATCTTCGAGTTTTCCACCCCCGAGTCTCTCCTTGACCTCGACTTCACGCTGCCGGTCTTCATTCTCCTGGACCGGATTGTTGTTGCTCCGGAGAATCGCGCCCGCATCGTGGACGCGGCGGAAATTGCCTACCGCGAGGCCGGCGAAGTCATCTTTGAAGAGGTCCCGCGCGAGGAAGACGCCCCGCGTCCGCGCCACCGCTTTTCCGCCGCCTACGAGTGCAAGAGCTGCCACCGCCCAGGCCGGGAGCCCGAACCGCGCTTATTCAGCTTTAACAACCCCTTCGGCGCCTGTCCGCGCTGCCAGGGCTTCGGCAACACCGTGGACTTCGACCTGAATCTGGTGATTCCAGACAAGGGCCTCAGCCTCAACGACGGCGCCATCGACCCCTGGAATCGCCCCAAATGCAGGCCCTGGTTCACAGATATGCGACGCCAGGCTGCCGAACTGGGCGTCCCGCTCGACGTGCCTTGGCGCGACCTGCCCGAGGCGGCGCGCGAGACGGTGCTCCGCGGAAAGGGCAGCTTTGCCGGCGTCTATGGCTTCTTCGCGCAAATGGAGCGCAAAAAGTACAAGCTGCATGTGCGCGTCATGCTCAGCAAATATCGCGGCTATGCCGAGTGTCCCGACTGCCGCGGCCAGCGGCTGAGGGCCGAGGCGCGCAGCGTGCGCATCAACGGCCTGAATATCTGCCAGTCCACGGCGCTCACCATCGCCCAGGCGGGGACATTCTTCGGCGCGCTGCGGCTCTCGCCCATGCAGGAGGAGATTGCCGGCCCGATCCTCGAAGAGGTTCGCCAGCGGCTCAAATTCCTCGATGCGGTCGGCCTGGAATACATCACCCTCGACCGCCTTGCCTCCACGCTCTCTGGCGGCGAAGCGCAGCGCATTCAATTGGCCACATCGCTCGGTTCGCAACTGGTGGGCGCGCTCTACGTGCTCGACGAGCCTTCCATCGGCCTCCACACCCGCGACACGGCCCGGCTGATCCACATTCTTCAAGAACTGCGCGACCTGGGCAACACCATTCTCGTCGTCGAGCACGATGCTGACGTGTTGCGCGCCGCCGACCACCTCCTCGACCTGGGCCCCGGCGCGGGTGAGTTTGGCGGCAAGTTGCTCGCCGAGGGGGTCCTCGCGGAGATCGAGGCCAACCCAAACTCGCTCACCGGTCGCTATCTCTCCGGCAAGGTCTCTATCCCGCTGCCTGCGCGCCGCCGCCCGCCTGGCCGGGAGCGCCTCGTCCTGCGCGGAGCCACGGCCAACAACATCCATGGGCTCAACGTCGAAATCCCGCTCGGACTCCTCGTGGCCGTCACCGGCGTCTCCGGATCGGGCAAGTCTACGCTGGTGCATCAGATCCTCTACCGGGCGGTGGCGCGGGCGCTCGGCCAATCGGACGGCTCGGACCCCTCCGGCGTTTACAAGTCACTCGCGGGGGTCGAGCGCATCAACGACGTTGTGTTGGTCGACCAGACTCCCATCGGCCGAACGCCGCGTTCCAATCCCATCACCTACATCAAGGGCTTTGACCTCGTTCGCGAGCTCTTTGCCGCGCAGCCCGAGGCCAAGCGCCTCTCGCTCACGCCCGGTCATTTTTCCTTCAATGTCCCAGGTGGCCGCTGTAACACCTGCGAGGGCGACGGCACCGTCACCGTCGAAATGCAGTTCCTGGCCGACGTCGAACTGCCCTGCGAGGACTGCAACGGCACCCGCTACCAAGCCAAAATTCTCAATGTCCAGTACAAAGGCAAGAACATCCACGAAGTGCTGCAAATGACCGTCAAGGAGGCCCTGCGCTTCTTTGCCGGCCAAACCCGACTGCTCGAAAAGCTCGCCGTTCTTGACGAGATCGGCCTCGGCTACCTCCGCCTTGGCCAGTCGGCCACGACACTTTCAGGCGGCGAGGCGCAGCGCGTCAAGCTGGCCGCCCATCTGGCCCAGGTCCGCGCCGCCAACGCCGTCGCCAAACCCTCCCAGGCCAGCCGCGTCCTCTACATCCTCGACGAGCCCACCACCGGCCTGCACTTTGACGATGTTTCCAAGCTCCTGACGGCCTTTCGCAAGCTCATCGACGGCGGAGGCTCGCTCGTCGTCATCGAACACAATCTGGATGTGATCAAGTGCGCCGACTGGGTCATCGACCTGGGCCCCGAAGGCGGCGAAGCCGGCGGCAGAATCGTGGCCGAGGGCACCCCTGAAGAGATCGCCGCAAATCTCCTCTCTCACACCGGAAAGTGGCTGGCAAGGGTGCTGTAGATCTCGGGCGCTCAAGAGTTTTGGTAATGCTCAGGTCGGCTCAAACCTGAATGACGAGCTCACTGTATTGCTTGAGTTGCGCATCGACTGTAAGCAGATGCAGCGGTTCGCTGATGGCCTGCGCAATCAGAATGCGGTCAAACGGATCGGCGTGGTGCATCGGCAGCGTCGCAACAAGCAGCGCGTGTCTGGACCAGACAGGCAGCTCCTGGAAGTCGTTTTCTTTGATCTGATCGAAGAGTTTCTGCGGGTCGGCATTCATCTTTCCGAGACGGACCTTGATAGCGATCTCCCACAGGGAGGCAGAGGAGACAAATACCTCTTCTGCCCCCTTGATCGTCTTGAAGGCTTTGCGTGAAAGACGCTTCGGCTCATAGAACCACCAGTAGAAGATATGCGTGTCGAGCAGAAGGCGCATTACCGTCCCTCAAACAGCGCCAGAATCTCGTCTGGCAGCGGCGCGTCGAAGTCCTCCGCGATCCAGCCCTGTCCTTCGAGCGCGCCAAACCCGATGAGCCTCTTTTCTTTCGTTGTGAGGCTGGTCAGCCGCGCCACAGGCTTTCCCGCCCGCGCAATCACCACGTCCGTCCCGGAAGAGGCCAGATCGACCAGCTTGGAGAGTTGCGTCTTAGCCTCGTAGATGTTCACCGTCTGCATGGCTTGCCCCCTGAACTTGACTAGGTCTAGTCTAGTCTATGTTTCTGCTCCCCGCAACTACTCTGTTTGCAAATCTCCTCTTTGCCGCCGCATCGGCAGCCCATCACGAGATTGTTGCTCTACGCGCAGAGCGCCACACCTGTGCCCGTCGAGCTTGCACGGCCGATGACCGGGGACTATATTGGACGATTGCAGGTTAACCGGCTCTTGCCGGTGAGGTGCGGTTATGACTTTTCACCTTCGGTCACTTCGTTGGATTCCCGTCGCGGGTTTTGCCATTCTCTTGATTGCGTTGACCGGGTGCGGAGGCAGCGTCAGCTCCCATCTGACGCCCGTTACCCTGGGCGTTTCCCTGGGCAGCACGACTGTCGTTGTACCGCAGGATGGAACGGCGGCACAGCTTCCCATCACCGTTACTGGGGCGACTGGATCGGCAACCGTGACCGTCAGCGGTTTGCCGGCCGGCATAACTCAACAGTTCGCGGCGGCAAACGGCGGGCCTTCTGGAACGCTGACGTTAACCGGAAGCACCTCGGCTCCGGCCGGCAGCTATTCGCTTTCCGTCAATGCGAGCGGCTCCGGCCAGGTTGCAGCGGCCAGCTTCACGCTGGTGAGTGCTGTGGTGGCCACGGTGGGCAATACTACCGATACGACTCTGGGAGTCAACGGCGTACTGAAGCAATTCATGTCCACTTCCTTCCAGATCGGAGGATGGACGACCGACTACTTCGGCTCCGGTGCCACGGAAACCGCGCGGGAGGCCACGCTGACCCAACTCGGGCCGCAGCACATTCGCGTTCAGGTGGTGGCGGGCGCCATCCCCATGGTTTCCAACACTGGTACGGCAAGCGATTGGGACTTCAGGCTGCTGGACACGACCTTGCAGCCGGTTTTGCAATCCGCCGACAACAGCCCGGAGTTGCAAATCGCCGTGGCGCCGGCCTGGATGTGCAAGAGCGACGGAACCACCCTGGATGTCGCCAACCACGTCGGCGACTTTGCCGCCATGATGGCCAATATCGTGCGCTACTACAACAAGGGCGGCTTCGATGCGGGTGGCACGCACTTTCAGTCGCCGGGCAGTCATCCCATTCAGTGGTGGGGCATCTTTAATGAGTTCAATGGCAATGGGCTCAGCGGACCCGATTACGTCAAGCTCTATAACGCCATGGTTCCGGCCATGCTGGCCGTGGACCCCACTATCAAGCTATCGGCCTTCGAGTTTTCCGACTGGGGCCTGGACACGGGAGACGGCGGCGACCCCATGGTCTATCTTCCTCCATTTCTCGCGCCGGCAAACGCGGGAGGAGTCGACACGCAAGTGGATATCATATCCACGCATTTCTATAGCTCCTGCAACCAAAAAGACACCGATGTGGACCTCTTCAACACCATTCCGCAGTTTGTGGCCAACGTAAAGTACTTCTACCAGGCCTTGCAGACTCGCCCCGATCTGGCTAACGTGCCGGTGTGGGTCACAGAGAACAACGTCAATGCCGACTGGAGCAACAATGGCATGAGCGAATGCAATCCCGGCCAGGTCTTTGTTGACGACACGCGCGGCACGAGCGCATTCTTCACCGCGTGGCGTCCCTACGTCTTTTCGCAACTGGGCAAGGCGGGCAATCAGGCGCTCTACCACTGGGACTACACGGCAGACCAGCAATACAGCGAGGTGGACTCGAATAACAGCCCCTATCTGAGTTACTGGGTAGACAAGACGCTCGGAAGCATCTATCCGTCTACAGCCGCCTCGCCGGGGCCGAACATTCTTCAGTTGAAAGCCACGGACACCTCCACCGTGGAGACGCTGGCAACCGAAAGCAGCAGCGGCGCGGTCACCGTCATGGTTGCCGATCGCGCGGTTCACTCTTCCAATGACAATAACGGAACCGGCGATCCGCGCACCGTGGTGGTGGACC
>Ga0302275_10002190_pt1 | contig 20697 bp, 17 predicted proteins | sample III_Bog_N2_2_FD_200229 | JGI IMG/M metagenome (GOLD analysis project Ga0302275, IMG submission 200229) | Peat permafrost microbial communities from Stordalen Mire near Abisko, Sweden - III_Bog_N2_2 | ecosystem: Environmental > Terrestrial > Soil > Wetlands > Peat | place: Sweden: Abisko... | reverse complement strand
CATTCACGAAGACAGATCGACCGCTCACATGCCCGGCGGCGGATTCATTCGGAATGTCCTTGCCTACCGATGGCATACTTGGCTCCCGCGCGGCTGCTGGTAGATGCCGCGTCCGCGCTCCGTGACTCCTAAGCGGTGCTTGCCTGCTTCCTGTCCACATCCAGATCGTAATACAGTTTTCGCAGAATATTTGCCGCCAGCAGATTGCGATACTCCGCCGAAGCGCGCACGTCACTGATCGGAGCGATTTCGGAGAGCGCCACTTCACCTGCCGATTCAAAAGCTTCTACCGAAACCGTTCTTCCCTTCAGATGCGCCTCGGTCCTTGGCAGACGTACAATCGTTGGCGCCACGCCGCCATAAGCGATGCGAATATCCTCAATCGACCGGCCAGAAAGCTTTAGCCAGAATGCCGCGCTGAATGTCGATATGTCCAGATCCTGGCGCTTCGATACTTTGAACAACTTGATTACCTCGCCGCGTCTAGGCCGGGGAATCCACACGCGGCTGATCAGTTCGTCGGCAGTGGCAACCGTCTTCTTGTATCCCGCGTAGAAGTCATTGATGTTCACTCGCCGAGCGCCGTTGCGACCCCATAGTTCCACCTGCGCATTCAACACGAACAGTGCCGGCATGGTGTCTCCAATGGGCGATGCGTTGGCGATGTTACCGCCCAGCGTGGCAGCGTTCCTGATCTGTGGAGAACCAAATCGCGCGATCATCGCCGCATACTCAGGGATGGCTTCCGATAAGACGGCTTCCAGTTCTGCAATGGACAGGTTTGCCCCGGCAACAATCTCATGGTCACCGATGCTCAGTCCGCCCAGCTCAACCAACGCCGCCGTACACAGCACGTTCTTAATTTCGCGGGTACCCTTGTTGACCTGCACGCCGAGATCAGTCCCGCCGGAAACAATGACGCAATCCGGATGTGCGGCCTTGAAAGCGATAGCCGCTGCAATCGTCGAGGGCTTGCACAAAACTTTTTCTGCCGATTCAAGAAAAACCGGCTGGCGGCAGGCATCCAGTAACTCCGCCAACATGGCCGGGGAATTGAAGAGGTCATTCATCCGTTTCGTGCGATGCGCGTCTATCAGGAGACCGGCGCGCACAATCGGATCGTAACCGGTGCATCGGCAGAGATTGCCCACCAAACCTTCGCGCAGGCGGCGCTCCGTCAGGATGGGGTTTGACTCAAGCAAGGCATGGATGGACATCACAATACCCGGCGTGCAGAAGCCGCACTGCGTGCCATGGTGTTGTACGAGCGCTTCCTGAACCGGGTCCAGGGCGCCGTTACCAGTGAGCCCTTCCACGGTGACCACATGATGGCCGTCGGCTTGGAATACAAACTGGACGCAGGAGCAGATGGCGCGGTATTCAAGGCAACCGTTGCGTGCGCGTCCGAGAAGCACTGTGCATGATCCACAATCGCCTTCCGAACATACGACCTTCGTGCCAGTTAGTCCCAGTTCGTCCCGCAAGTAAGTAGAGAGCGGCTGAAATACGGAAGACCCGCGTATCTCGCGCCGCCACCCATTTACATAGAGAACAATGTGATCTCGCATATGCGTTCCGAGGTGCTAAGTGTAGCATTCTCGTGGCCCCTGTTTCTGCGGCGCGGAGCGCTTGGGAGAAAGCGGAAATAACATGGGTACGCCACCTAAGTTTGTGGTTAATCTGTTCCACTTATATAAGCGCAAATAATGGCTGTGATAACAAAAAAAGGCTAGGCCAAAGTACCTCCATTCTGGTACTCTCCCGTTACTCAATACAGTAATACAGAAGAAAAGATACGAGCGAAGGCAGAGTACTTTTTAGTTGCGCTTGGACGGCAAGTGCTCGGTCGCAGTGCCCCAACTTGTCATTGAATACTCTTGTTCCTATGCGTTTACCCGGTCCCCCGGTTTCGGAGGTTGTAAATATGATTAAGAAAATCCTGGCGTCGGTCGTTTTGTTCGGCGCAACTTTTTGTACACTACCCGCTCATGCCCAGTTTCAGGACAATGCCTTCCGCTATTGGTACAGCAACGACTTCCGTGAATCAGACACGAACAACGGAAAGAACATCGCCAAGAACATTCTTTCGTTCACCCACGTTGACGCCGGCAACAAGCTTGGTAATAACTTCCTGAACGTTGACTTGCTCAAGTCCAACGCCAGCGACCCTACGGCCTCCACCGACGGCTCCACCACCGGCGCGACTGAGGTTTATATCGTCTATCGTCACGACGTGAGTCTCACCAAGGTCACGGGCTCGAAGAGCTTCGCGTTTGGCCCGGTGAAGGACGTCCTCATCACCGCCGGAGCCGACCTCAACACCAAGAACACAGAATTTGCGCCAGGCAAGCGTATGCCGGTATTCGGACCTACCTTCGCGCTGAAAGTTCCCAAGGGATTCTGGGATATTTCTCTACTCTGGGACAAGGAGTGGAATAACAACGGTTACGCCGGACACGGCGTCGAGTTCCACAGTGCGGCAATGCTCGCGACCGCCTGGGGTATCCCGTTGTTCAAGGTCGCCAAGGCTCCTGTGTCTTTTGAAGGCTTCGGACTTCTTAACAGCGCTAAGGGGCCGGATGCCTTTGGCAACGGCACCAAGCCGGAAACCCTGCTTCACCCCAAAGTGATGTACAACTTTGGCCGACTTATCAGCGAGAAGCATAACTGGCAGATTGGTGCAGGATACGAATGGTGGAACAACAAGTTCGGTAACGACAACCATAACAATCCGGGATCTTGCGCGCACGCTCCCTTTGTCGAACTTGCGATTCACCTCTAAACCAGTTTCGACTGAACGTGTGATTGACTTCGGCGGTCCTTCCCAGGGCCGCCGAGTTTTCTTGGAAACAGCCCGCTTCTGCAATACGCAACTCTACAAGGAACGGCGCTGGCCTGTGATGCGGGCAGCAATCCGCCGGTGACGCGCGAGCAGCGGTGTGAGTTCAAGCGTGGTCAGTTGGTGATCGTCCACTACAACTCGCCCTTCCACCACGAGCGTCCTCACCGTGGAAGGAGCACACAACAGTAATGCAGCCACGGGGTCTTGCGCACCCGAGTAAGCTGGGTCGCGGAGATCAAAGAGCGCAATATCCGCGCGCTTGCCGGCCTCAATGCTGCCGATATCGTTCCTGCCCAGGCATTGCGCGCCGCACACGGTACCCATGCGTAACGCCTGCTGTACTGAGATGGCGGCTGCCCCGTGGCCGAGCCGTTGCAGCAGGAGCGCCTGCCGGGCCTCGGCAATCATGTTCGAACTGTCGTTGGACGCGCTGCCGTCAACTCCAAGCCCCACCGGCGAGCCCGCGCGCTGCAATGCAAGAGCAGGCGCCAGACCTGATCCCAGGCGCATGTTTGACGTGGGACAGTGCGCCACTCCCACCCCCGCGCGACCGAGCTTCTTGATCTCTCCCCGGTTGAAATAAATTCCGTGCGCCACCCATGTGCGGCTGGAAAGCCAATCCACGCTGTCCAGTAACTCCAGCGGACGCATGCCGAAGTGTTCGTGGCAATAGGCTTCTTCGTCTTTTGTCTCCGCCAGATGGGTGTGGAGTCGCACGTTTTCGCGTTCGGCCATCTTGGCTGTTTCACGCATCAGCCTCGGCGACACGGAGAAAGGAGAGCATGGAGCAAGCGCAACCTGCACCATCGCGCCGGGGCTCGGATCGTGATAGCTGTGAATCACGCGTTCGCAATCCGCCAGAATTGTTTCCTCGTCTTGGACAACGCAATCCGGCGGCAAGCCACCCTTGCTTTCCCCAACGCTCATGGAGCCGCGAGTCGCCGTAAAACGCATTCCAATTTTTCGCGCCGCTGCGATTTCCGCGTCGATCAGCTTCGTCTGGCCTTGCGGGAACAGGTAGTGATGGTCGCTTGTCGTGGTGCAACCGGAGAGCATCAGTTCGGCCATGCCTGCCAGCGCTGCAATGTTTACCGCTTCCTCGTCGATGCGCGCCCACAAGGGATACAAAGTGCGTAACCAGTCGAACAGCTCCGCATTCGCGGCCGCTGACACCGCGCGCGTCAGCGTCTGGACAAGATGGTGGTGGGTATTGATGAGACCGGGAATGGCTACACAGCCCGACGCGTCAATCGTTCGTGCGGCCTGCAACCCGCGCGGCAGGCGCTCGCCAACCAGTTTGATGGCGCCGCCTTCGCAATAGATGAATGCACCGTGCAACTCGCGGTCGTTGGCGTCCATGGTGGCCAGCGCGTGAATGTTGCGAATCAGCAGCGAGCCGGGAAGAACCCTGCGTGTTTCAGTCATAAGAGAAGTCTAACTTCGAACATAGGCCAGCCTGACTCACGGAATGCAGCGAGGTGCTTTGCCCGGCAATGATTTTAAGTGAAAAGTCTTCTGAAGAACTACCCTAAACCGAAAGTGGCTGTTCCGGTTCGTCTGCCAGGTGAAGAAGCGGCATGCGGTCGCCGGAGTGCTTCATCGCCTCCTCAAACGGAATGCCTGCCATCATGAGGCCGATCCCCTCCACTGTCGCGTGGCAGCGGTCCACCACGCCCATGATCTTGCCCTCATACATCACCGCAATCCGATCGGAAAGGCTGCGAATCTCGTCGAGATCCTCGGAGATCAGCAGAATCGCCTTGCCCGCCGAGCGCTGTTCCAGCAGGCGCTGGTGGATGAATTCAGTGGCGCCCACATCCACGCCACGCGTCGGCTGCGCCGCGATCAGCAACTTCGGGTCGCGTGAGAGTTCCCGGGCCATGATCAATTTCTGAATGTTGCCGCCGGAGAGATTCTTGATTGGGGTCTCCAGTTGCGGCGTCTTTACGTTGAATTCCTTTACCAGTTCGCGAGCATGGGCCGCCATCTTCTTGACGCTCAAAAAAATGCCGAAGCTGAATTTGGGTGAGGAGTGATCGCGCAGGAACAGATTCTCCTGAACGGTAAACTCCTTAATCGCGCCATCGCGCATACGCTCCTCGGGAATGTATGCCGCGGCTTCCATGCGCTCTCGCAGATGCGCGTGAGTCACGTCCTTTCCGTCGATGGTGATTTCGCCGGAGGTCACTTTGCGCAAACCAGCCAGGCACTCCGCCAGTTCCCGCTGCCCATTGCCGGAGACGCCGGCAACTCCTACGATTTCGCCCGAGCGGATATCCAGGCTCACTCCGCGCAGCGCTTCTGTGCCGCGGTCGCCAACGGCGCAAATGTCCCGCACCTTTAGGCGCACCGGCCCGGCTCTCAATGGCTGGGGAGCCAATGGTTTCACTTCGCGCCCCACCATCATGGTGATCAACTCGTCGCGGGTTACGCCTGCCACCGGTCGGGTTCCAATCATCCGGCCGTCCCGCAGGGCTGATACGCGGTCACTGATTGCCACTACTTCGTTCAGCTTGTGTGAGATGAAGACCAGCCCGTGACCTTTGTCCACCATGTGCTTCAGTGTTGTGAACAGGTCGTTGACTTCCTGCGGCGTCAGCACCGCCGTCGGCTCATCCAGAATAATCAGACTGGCATCGCGATACAGTGCCTTGAGAATCTCAACCCGCTGCTGCTCACCAACCGAGAGGTGCGCAACCATCGCCGACGGATCGACCTTCAATCCATAGGCCTGCGACAGTTCACGCAAGCGTTGCGAGACCACCTTGAGGTCGAGGAACGGTTCGCGCGAGGACTTCAATCCCAGCGCCACATTTTCAGCGACGGTCAACTGCGGCACCAGCATGAAGTGCTGATGGATCATCCCGATTCCGGCGCGAATCGCATCGGCCGGTGAGCGGAACACCTGCGGAGTTCCGTCAATCAAAATTTCGCCCTCATCGGGCCGGTACAGGCCGTACAACATCCGCATCAGCGTGCTTTTGCCCGCGCCATTTTCGCCAAGCAGGGAATGAACCTCGCCGGCGTTTACGTCAAACGAAACATTGTCGTTCGCCAATACACCCGGAAAGCGCTTGGTGATGCCGCGCATTTCAACCCGGTGCAGATGGCGTTTCGTATTGGACGCTGCCGCGGATGTCATCCTGCCAATACCTCGAAGTCTGTTGAACTTGTCGTTCGTACAAAACTAACTCCCTGCCTCCAGCCGCGCCGAAGGCAGGGAGTTGGACCGGGATTACGGAGTAACTTTGATGGAGCCGTTTGAGATTCCCTGGATCGCCTTGTCGCCCGCTGCTTTCACAGAGGCTGGCAATTTGAAAGACGGGTTATACACAATCTTCAAGCCGCCGTTGCTGAGATGCAAAACAAACTTCTCGCCGCCCAGCTTGCCACCCTTGCGGTCATTGATCATCTGCTTCAGGATGCCGATCCAGTCATACTGCTGTGAAGCCACGACCAGCTCGGGTGCAATCGGAGTCTGGTTCTGCTGCGTGCCGAACCACAGAACTTTACCTTTTTCCTTCGCGGCGCCAATGGAGCCGACCACTGCCTGCGAGGAACCCGTGAGCACATCCGCGCCTGCGGCAATGTGGGTCTTGGCGGCTTCGGCCATCAAGGCAACGTTCGAGAAGGATCCGGTCCAGGTCTTGGAAACGCGAATCGACGGATCAACCGATGCAACGCCCTTCACGAATCCGCCCTCTTCCGCGGCAGCCGTGTAGGCGTAAACATTCGGCAGGCCGAAGGTGTTCACGTCCGTGCCCCATGCAAACGTCGTCTTTGGAAACTCTCGGGCAATGTCATCCACCGACGAACCATACTGCGAACCGTGCGCGATTACGATGTCGAAACCCTGGCTGGCATAGTCGCGAATCGCGGCTGCCGCATCCGGCACCTTGTACATGTTCTCTGAATAGGCAATCTGTAGAGCCGATTCGCCGCCCATCTCTTTCTGGATGGCTTTCAATGCTGAAAACATGGATTGGCTGAACGCCATGTCGGTTGTGGAACTGGGCATCACCACAGCAACGCGCAAAGGCTTTGCTTGAGCGGCGGAGACGCTGAAGGTGGTGGCCAGCAGAGCCAGGGCGAGTGCAACGATCTTAAAACTGCGAATATTCATTTCCTCTCCTCGTCGTTCAAAAGTTCCTACACCCCGCCCAACCCTTCGGGAAAACGGAGCTCAACCTGCAAGTCGTGTGTCGCGTAAACCTTCCGCGGGTACGGTCAGTGCTCGCCCCGTTCAAAAGGTTTGTTCAGCGCTACCGGCTGGCGCATCAGCTTTGGAGCCACTGCCAGCGCTACGATCGTCAACACGTAAGGCAGCATTACCGCGAGATCGGATGGGATCTTCACGTTCAGCACCTGCATCCACAACTGGAAGGCGTTTACCGTGCTGAACAGCAATGCGCCGCCCATGATTGCCACGGGCCGCCATCCGCCGAAGTACACCAGCGCGACCCCGATAAAGCCCATTCCGGCGGTAAGGTTCTCCTGGAATAAATTAACCAGCGCCAGCGAGAGCGACGCGCCCGCAAGTCCCGCCATGATCGAGCCGATCGTGACGCTGATGTAGCGCACCAGGTTCACGTTTACGCCCAGCGAATCCGCTGCGGCAGGATTGTGCCCGACGGCCTTGATCTTCAAGCCCCAGGTCGTCTTGTCCAGCAGAATCCACGTCAGCGGAACGGTCAGGAACGCGGCATACACTGGCAGGCTGTGCTGAAAGAAAATCTCTCCCACCACTGGAATATTGCCGAGGATCGGAATCTTGATCGGCCGGAATCCCACCACCGTTTTGACCGTACCCACCATGACCTTGAACAACAGGGAGGACAGGCCCAGCCCGAACATATATAACCCGATGCCGCTGATGCCTTGCTCGGCCTTCAACGTGACGCTGATCAGCGACATCAGTAGCCCCATCAGCAGCCCTACAATGACGGCTGCAAGTACTCCGAGCCACAAACTGCCCGTCGTCAGCACAACGTAGAAGGAGGCGAAAGCGCCCAGCAGCATCACGCCATCGACGCCCAGGTTGAGCACTCCCGAACTCTGGCAGATGGCTTCGCCGATCGAAGCAAAAAGGTAAGGAGTTGCCATGCGGATGGCCGCGGCGAGAATTCCCACCGCAACCGGAAGTCGGAAGATCGAGGTCTCCGTGGCAGCCTGGTACATGCTCAGTCCCCCTCGGCTTTTGCGGTCGCAATCGCCCGGCGCGCGGACCAGCGGCGGGACAAAAGGTTGGAGCCGACCACGAACATCACGATCAGGCCCAGTACGGTATCAATCAGCGCCGAGGGCACCTGCACCGCGCGTTGCATCTTGTCAGCGCCTACCAGCAGGCTGCCGAACAGCCATGAAGCCGGTATCAGCCCCAGCGGATGCAATCCGCCGAACAGCGCTGCCACAATTCCCGAGAAGCCGTATCCGCTGGTGATTCCATCCATCAGCCGGTGCTGCACTCCGATCACTTCAAAAACTCCCGCCAGTCCCGCAAATCCGCCTGCCAGCGTCAGTGCGAGCGCCTGGTAAACCGGCACGTTGATTCCCGCATGACGGGAGGCCTCGCGATTCAAACCGACGGCCCGGATGCGATAGCCGATCGTCGTTCGCCAAAGGAAGACGTAAACCAGCACGGCCAGCACCACCGCGATAATCGCTCCGGCGTGCAGAAGAGTCTGCGGCACAAGGCGGGGAAGCCATACCTGCCGCGGCAGCCGCTCTGACTGCGGAAGGAACGTTCCTTCCTGAATCCCCTGAGGGTCCATCAGCGGCCCGCGCAGCAGGAAGTTCATCAACTGGATCGCGATGGCATTCATCATTACGGTGCTGAGAATCTCATTGACGCTGAAACGAACTTTTAGAATGCCCGGTATGAAGCCCCACGCCGCTCCTGCAAGAAATCCCATTACGATGGTCGAGGGGAGAAGCAGATATCCCGGCCAGGTCCGGCAAGCCAATGAGAACCAGGTCGCCATCAACGCGCCCGCGATGATCTGCCCCTCTCCGCCGATATTGATCACACTGGCGCGGAAGGCGATGCAGATGCCCAGTCCTACCAGGAGCAACGGAGTGGCTTTTGCCAGCGATTGCGTGAATCCATACAGATTGCCGAATACGCCATTTGCCAGGGCAGCATAGGCGGTAAGCGGATTGGCCTTCAACAGCAGCAACATCAGGGCGCCAATCAGCAGCGCAACCAGCATGGCTAGCACGGGTAACGCTAGCCGCAGGCCAAGATCTTTCCAATCATACGCATGCCTGCGGGAAGATGCAGAAGCCTCTGCGGCTACGTCTGACGACATCGGCACAACCTGTCCACCACCATCGTGCGGCGAATCAAAATAGGGATTTGAGTTAGGAAGCTACAGGTTAAATAACATCATCCAGCATTGGATGCAATAAGGTTAACCACATGGGTTCTATCAAATTTTCTTATGCTGCCTGAAGGCCCTCGCTGGCGCATCCTGATTCGCTCTTAATCACAGTGAGTTACAACAGAAAGCAAGAATTTCTCTATGCAGTAGCAAGCGTTGGAACCAGTTTGGCGCAATGCTAGAATCCTCGCACAATGGCTTGTGGATGGCCACGCAGAACCATTATGACGAAAGACATCAACTCAAGTCCGGATGGGGAAGCAACTCCAAGGTTGGCGGCCATCATTCTGGCTGCCGGTTACTCCTCTCGCATGGGACGCCTCAAGCCCCTGCTCTCCATCGCCGGCTGCACGGCGGTCGAAGCCGTGGTGCGGACGTATGTCTCGGCGGGAATTCCAGATGTCTTCGTTGTGCTCGGCCATCGCGCCGGCGAACTCCGCCCAATCGTGGAGGCAGCCGGAGCTCGCTGCGTACTCAATCCAAATTTCGATCAAGGCATGTTTTCGTCCGTGAGAGCCGGAGTCGCCGCTCTGCCCCAGTGTGCGGAAGCGTGTTTCATAACTCCGGCAGATATCCCTCTCGTGCGTGTGAGCACAGTCCGCCAATTGGCTTGCTGTTTCACCACAACAAAGAAGGCGGTTATCTATCCGGTTTTTCAAGAACGCCGGGGCCATCCAACATTAGTCTCTCGCGCCATCCTTGCTGAAACCCTGGAGACATCGCTGGATGCGAAGCTCTCTACGCTGCTGGCCGCTCATGAGGCGCAGTCCTGCAATCTATTTGTCCCCGATGAGGGAATCCACATGGACATGGATACCCCTGCGGAACTAGCCGCAGTGCGTGAGCTTGCCATGCATCGCGAATTTCCAACTCCTGCCGAGTGTGAATCCCTTCTGTCTGGCAGCCAGCCCGGCGAGCGCGTTGCCAGACACTCTCGGGTAGTTGCCCAGGTGGCGTATCGGCTCGCCGTCGCATTGGCAGAGCGCGGCGTCTCCGTGGACCCCGCGCTGGTGCGAGCCGCCGGACTTCTGCACGACATTGCGAAGGGCAAGCCCGAACATGCCGCGGTAGGAGCGCAACTCCTGCGCAATCTCGATTTCCAGCGCGTTGCCGGCGTGGTTGCTCTCCATACGGACTACACTTTCAACCAACTCGATGACGCAGCCGTCGTCTATCTGGCGGACAAACTGGTGAGCGGTGACCGGTTGGTCGGGCTTGAGCAGCGCTTCCAGCGCTCGATGGAACGCTTTCAGCAGAATCCAGCCGCGCTGGCCTCTGCCCGGAGACGGCGCGCCACCGCGGAGGCAATCGCCCGCGAGATAGAAAGTTGCCTTCAAGTTGACTTACAGCAGGCGATTGGTGACCTTCCGCCTCGTGGAGATCCAACGCAGGCTTCGGATTCCGATCAAAGTCTTGCGACCGGGAAAGCGCGAGGTGGCGATGGCGTTCGTCTATCTCGACCATAACGCTACGGCTCCCATGCTGCCGGAAGTGCTCGAAGGCATGATGCCGTACTTCACCGGGCAGTTTGGAAATCCCTCGGCGCTTCATTCCGGCGGAAAGCGCGCGCTTGCGGCCATGAAGCAGGCCCGCGTCTCGGTCGCGAATCTGCTGGGCTGCCGCGCTACTGAGATCGTATTCACCAGCGGCGGAACCGAAGGCGACAATCTTGCCCTGCTCGGCATGGTCGCCCCCGGAGACCACGTCATCACCTCCGTCATTGAGCACAGCGCCATCTTGCGGACCTGCCATTATCTTGAACAGGCAGGCTGCCAGGTGACCCGGGTCAGCGCAAACTCGAACGGACAGGTTGAGCCGGATGAGGTGCGCAAGGCATTGCGCCCGAACACAAAGCTCATCTCCATCATGATGGCGAACAACGAAACAGGAGTGCTGCAACCGGTGGAGGAGATCGGACGCATCGCGACCGAAGCCGATGCGTGGTTCCACACTGACGCGGTGCAGGCCGCTGGAAAAGTGCCCATTGACGTTGACCGGATTGGCTGTGATCTGCTGACGATCACGGCCCACAAGATGCACGGCCCGCAGGGAACAGGAGCTTTGTTCGTTCGCCGCGGAACGCCGCTCCGTCCGCAACTTCACGGCGGACATCAGGAGCGGGGACGGCGCTCCGGCACGGAGAACGTTCCCGGCGTCGTCGGTCTCGGCCTCGCATCTGAATTTGCCCGGCGCGGACTGGAAGACGGCTCACAGAGTCGCATTGCTTCCATGCGGGATCAGTTGGAGTCGGCGGTGCTGGGGCACATTCCTGATACCGGCGTGAGTGGCGCGAAGGCCATGCGGGTTTCCAATACCTCCAATATCTACTTCGACCATATCGGAGCCGATGCGCTGGTCCTTGCCCTTAGCGAGCGCGGAGTGGCCGCATCACGCGGCGCGGCCTGTGCTTCCGGCGAAGCAGAGCCATCCAGCGTTCTCATGGCCATGGGCCTCAGCGGCGAGCGGTCGCGCTCCAGCGTTCGCTTCAGTCTTGGAAAAACAAACTCGGAGCAGGACATTGAATACCTGTTATCCATTTTGCCGGAGACCGTGCGCCGGTTGCGCAGTGCTTCTTCTTTCACTTCGAACCCGCATAAAATCGTGACACACGGATAAGTGCTCAGCCCGATGGGAGTCAAACGGATTCATGGATATCTATAGCGAGATATGCAACCTCAGGCGGCAGGGAAGGCGCGCCGCCCTGGCAACCATCGTGAGCGTGCATGGTTCCATTCCATCCGTCGCGGCGGCAAAGATGTTGGTTCGTGATGATGGCTCCATCCTGGGTACGGTGGGAGGCGGTTGCGTGGAAGACGATGTTCGAAAAGGGGCAATGGAAGTCATGAAAGATGAGAAGCCGCGAACCTTCAACTTCAATCTCGACCAGAGTCCTGACGATGACACGGGCCTGGTCTGTGGCGGATCGCTCCAGGTCTTCGTTGAGCCGGTGATTCCCTCGCCGGTGCTTTACATCTTCGGCGCCGGACACGTCGGTATCAACATCTACAAAGTCGCGCTCATCGCTGGTTTTGACGTTGTCGTTGTCGATGATCGGGAAGCCTTCGCCAATCGCGAGCGCTTTCCCGAAGCGCTGGATATTCATTCCGGAGACATGGACCTGGTGATGTCTCAACTGAATCCGGTGGAAAACTGCTACCTCGCAATTGTCACCCGGGGCCACCGTCACGATATGCGGGTTCTGCGCTGGGCATTGGATACGAAGGCGTACTACATCGGCATGATAGGCTCCACCCGCAAGGTGCTTACCCTCTATGAGCAGTTGGAAAACGAGGGCGTGCCGCATGAGAGTTTTGATCGCGTGTATGCTCCCATCGGACTGCAAATAGGATCGGCGACGCCGGAAGAGATCGCCGTCTCCGTGGTTGCCGAATTGATTGCGCTCCGTCGTCACTGCGCGGTTCCACAACCCCATTCGCGGAATCGAATCCGTAGCCGGGAGCAATCCGCAACCAAGCCTGGGAAATGAGCCGTGCTCATGACGTTTTTTTCACTCAAAGCGGCCCTGCCCTGAATCTTGTCAAGCGAAAATTCTTCTTGATTCCTTCCAACTAACTGATTCCAGAGTACATAGAATCTAACCCCGGGTGAGGGGATCGCACTCTGATTTTGTTATTCTGGAGTTAGGTGGATTGCACGACGCTGCCCTCTATACTTTCGGAATTAACCCTCTTGTTTTCAAATTTTTGGCGGGAAATATAGGGGGGTGGGGGGGGCCGCGCCCGGTGCGCGAATACCCCTGTTTCTGGAGCAAAAAAACTCCAAATTCACCACGGAAAATGGCGAACTTGGAGCGATGAATCTTGTAGTTTTCATTGGCTGCTTCGTGCTCAGCCTCAGACGTTTATGTCGAAGGAACTTCGGTCTTGGATTCCGCGGCGTCCTTGTGCAAGGTTCCGCCTTCCATCGCGATGCGGGCGACGCTTACGTTCAACAGCGCGGCCGCAAGGCTATGCACAAACATGTCGGTAATGCGGACCAGTGAGTTGGCTTCGATCTCGTTCATGCCAAGCTCGCCCAGTTTCGAGACGTTGAACTCGATTGGTCCTGGAAGCGCTGCCGTGATCTGGATTGCATCTTCTCGCAACGAGTTCTCACTCTTCTGGAAGAGCTCTGAGACCGTGATCGGTTTGTTGACAGTCCAATAGCTTTGCAGGAAGTCAGGCCAGCGGCCGAAAGCGCGATAGACCGTGTGAATCACGTCGGCTCCCGTGGTCGCGCGGATGTCGGCAAAGATGGCCTTCACCGCCGGACCAGTGCTGTCTTCCTCGACCATCACAATGCGGCGATGAGGCTTCTGCGCAGGCGCCGGAGTTCGGGCAACCGAAGCGCTTCCCGCAGGCCCTTCAAAGGCCTTCGAGAGCGTCGAGGACAGCAGCAGGCTCATGGGAACCGAATGGCAGAAGAAGTTGATACAGTCCCTCAACTCCTCGCAGGCGCCGGGACTGAACCTTTGGCGGCTGACTTCAGCCTTCAGGTCGGGGATCTCGAACTGCGCACGGACGCGTGCATATGCATCTGCCCGCAGGCGTTGCGCGCAGGCGAAGAAGGCCTCTGTGTCCGCGATGGGCCGGACCGCGCTCCAGTAGTGATCCAGAAAGCGTGGATAAGTGCCCAGGAACTGGAAGAAACTGCTGATGTGAGGTACGCCAAAGACCTGCTGCACATCGCGATAGACTTCCAGCACGCGGCCGGATGCCGCAGAAAGTGGAAGTAACTGAACTGCCTGACCCTTTTTCCAGCCCATAGATGACTCAGATGATAATTCCATGGGGCAGAGATTCACAAATGCGGAATGTAAAATAGCTTCCGTAACGGGAAACCATGGAGATGGCAGGTTGGCCCGGGACGTGTCATCATTACCGACCATGCACGACTTCCAGGTATTGTTCGATCACGGTGAACGCTCCGAGTTGCTGGACCCGGCGATGGCGCTCTATGGCAAGCTGGGCTTTCCCACTCCTGCCCCAGGCAAACCTTGGGTCTATGCCAACTTCGTGCAGACGCTCGATGGAATCGTCTCGCTGCTCGGTGATCAGGCGGGCGGCGCGGATATCGCCGAGGTTCCCGAGGACCGCTGGCTGATGGATCTGCTGCGCGCTCACGCCGACGCTGTGATCCTCGGAATGGGAACCTTGCGCGAGGAGCAGCGCATGGGGCGGCCGCGTCCGCGTGGTCCGGTCTTCCGCATCACCGACCCGGGAATGCAGGGGCTGCGGGCGAAGCTGCGCCGGGGCCGTGAGCGCAACATCCTGGTAACGGCCCGCGGGGAGTTCCAGATGAGCGACTTCGCGGTCTTCGACGGCGAGTTCGTGGACGTGACCGTGGTGACCACCATCGAGGGAGCCAAACGTCTGGAGTCCCAGCGCGCAACCCATCCCGCTGTGGATATTCTCCCCATAGAAGGGGCACAAAGCGTCAACGGAGGGGTGGACCTCAGGCGGGCCGTAGCCGCTCTCCATGCCCGCTACGGGATCAATTTTTTGTTGTGCGAAGGCGGACCAACGCTCTATTCGGGAATGCTTGTTGCTGAACAGATCGATGAAAAGTTCGTGACCGTCGCACCCATTGAAGTGGGGCAGTTGAGCCCGCAAGGCTTGAGGCCAACAGTGCTTCCGGATGTGGGTTTCAGCAAGGAAGACGCGGTGCGTTGGGCTTGGTTGAGCTGCCGGAAACTGGGCGATTACCAGTTCCACAGATTCCGCCGCAAGGCCAGCGGCGTTTGATAGACTCGGACTGTGAAAGGCATCCACAAGAGCGCCTGGCTGATGGCGGTCGTCTCCGGGCTGTTGCAGATCCTGATCTTCCCCCGACCTAACTTGTACTGGCTGTGCTGGATCGCGCTGGCGCCGCTGATGTATGCCCTGCTGCGCGCGCGCGAGGCAGACGCCACCGAGCTGCTGACCGACGAGACATACTCGTTCCTGGTTCCGGCGCGGGCCTGGCAGGGCTTCCTGTTAGGTTGGGCCTCCGGCACAGTCTTCTACTTCGGGACGTGCTACTGGGTCTACATCGTCATGCACTCTTACGGCGGCCTGCCGCCGGCAGTCTCATTCCTGCTCCTGATCCTCTTCTCCCTCTACATTGGATTGCACCACGGGATCTTCGGCGCGCTGATGGCCGTCGCGGGACGGTCGCGTGCGGGCTACAGCCGCAAGGCGCTGGTGCTCGCTCCATTTCTGTGGGTTGCCGTGGAGTTGCTGCGTGCCTACGTAGTGAGCTTCCCCTGGACGCTGCTCGGGACGGCGCAGGTCGATAATCTGCCGCTGGCCCGGCTGGCCAGCGTGACCGGCGTGTACGGGATATCGTTTGAGATCGCACTGGTGAATACCGTGTTCGCGGCGGCGATGCTGGTGCATCGGAAGCGGCGCTGGCCTCTGCTCATAGCGGCCCTGACGGCGGCGATTGCACTGCAGGCCACGGTGCTGGTGAAGGTGGATGCCAGCAAAGTGGATGCGCACGCCACACTGGTGCAGCAGAACGTCCCGATCGAGCGGCAGTGGACCTACGAGAGCTACAAGCGGCTGGTGGACCAGTTGAGCGCCATGAGCAAGGCTCCGCAGGCGGGCGAGGATGCGAACATAGCGCCCCTGATCGTGTGGCCGGAGACTCCGGCCCCGTTTGAGACCGACGACCGGCTGTTCTCGGAGTCCACGGCAACGCTGGCACGGGGACAGCGCTCGTGGCTGCTGGCCGGCGCGACGGCCGTGCAACCGGCGGGCAAGCCGGGCGAGGCAGAGCAGGTGTATAACTCGGCCCTGCTCCTCGCGCCCAGCGGAGCGGTAGCGCAGCGCTATGACAAGGTACACCTGGTGCCATGGGGCGAGTACGTCCCGTTCGCGTGGGCCTTCGGCTTCGCCAAGTCCCTGACGCACGAGGTAGGAACCTTTACCTCGGGAGGAAGGGAGCGCACGCCGCTGGAGGTGGGCTCCCACCGGTACGGCGTATTCATCTGCTACGAATCAGTCTTTCCGCACGAGGTTCGGCAGTTTGCCATACACGGGGCAGAGGTGTTTGTGAACATCTCCAATGACGGGTGGTTCGGCGACTCGGGCGCGCCGTGGCAGCACCTGAACATGGCACGGATGCGGGCAGTGGAGAATCACCGTTGGATACTGCGCGGGACGAACACGGGAGTAACGGCAGCCATCGACCCCCTGGGGAGGGTGGTGGCCCAGGCTCCCAGAAATCAGCGCATCTCTCTGTACGCCCCATATGGGGTGATGAGCGACACGACGTTCTACACGCGCAACGGGGACTGGTTTCCGATACTGTGTGCCATAATCTCAATCACGGGATTACTCTGGCGCGACCATCCGGAAGCCCATATGCCGCAACCAATCCCCGTTTAGAGGAGCACGCACAAGATGATCGATCAGCAGCTCGAACAAGAGTTCTTGGCATTGCGCGGCAAAGTTCGCGAGCTACAGGAGTATCTTTGACTCGCCTAAATTGAAGGTTGAGTTGGAAGAAGTTGAGAAGCTAGCCTCCGATCCGAATTTCTGGAATGACTCCGAAAACTCACAGAAGACGATGCGCGAACGCAAGCGCCTGGAGGAAGCACTGGCGACCGACAGCGAATTGACGCGGCGCGTGGAGGATATCTCCGCCTATTTTGAACTGGCCGGCGAAGGCGAACAGGTGGATGAGGAAGTCACCCGCGAGATCAATGGATTGCGCGCGGTGGTGGAGAAACTGGAGACAGAGACACTGCTGAGCGGCGAACTGGATCGCAGCAACGCCATCGTGACGATTCATCCGGGCGCGGGCGGCACGGAGTCACAGGACTGGGCAGAGATGCTGCTGCGGATGTTCCTGCGGTGGTGCGAGCGCAAAGGTTTCAGCACTGTTGTGAACGACCTGCAGCCCGGCGATGAGGCGGGAATCAAGTCCGTGACCTTCAGCGTTACGGGTGAGTTCGCGTATGGGATGCTGACCAGTGAGATCGGCGTACACAGGCTGGTGCGAATCTCGCCATTTGACCAGCAGGCGCGGCGTCATACGTCGTTTGCCAGTGTCTACGTTTCGCCGGAGATCGACGACAGCATTGAAGTGATCATCAAGCCGGATGACATTCGAATCGACACGTACCGCTCGGGCGGCAAGGGTGGGCAACACGTAAACACGACGGATTCAGCGGTGCGGATTACGCACTTCCCGACCGGGATTGTGGTGGCCTGCCAGAACGAGCGGTCGCAGCACAGTAACCGGGAACGCGGCTTCAAGATGTTGCGGTCCAGGATCTACGAATGGGAGCTGGAGAAGAAGCGGGCGGCGAGCAAGAAGGTTGAGGACTCGAAGCTGGACATCGACTTCGGCTCGCAGATTCGCTCGTACGTGTTGCAGCCCTATCGCATGGCGAAAGACCACCGCACCAAGATGGAAGTGGGCGATGTGGACCGTGTGCTGGATGGGGACATTGATCCGTTTATCCGCGCCTATCTTTTGATGCGGAGGGCGGAGCAGAGATAAGAGGAGAGAGACGATGGAGGAGCCAAGCGGTCCTAACCTGAAGAAGCGGTTGCAATGGCCGCTTGGTGTGCGCTTTGATGAAGCGCTGTTGCTCGCCTCATCGCTGCATCGGAAGCAGGTGCGAAAGGCAAGCGGCGTGCCCTACGTTGCGCACCTCCTGGGTGTGGCATCGCTGGTTCTGGAAGAGGGCGGCAGCGAGGACATGGTGATCGCCGCCCTGCTGCATGATGCGGCCGAAGATCAGGGCGGGGAAGCAACGCTGTCTGGGATTCAGGCTGCATTCGGCAGCGAAGTGGCGCGATGGGTGCGTCAGGCCAGCGATACGTTTGAATTGCCGAAGCCGGAGTGGGAGACGCGCAAGAAGAATTACCTTGCTGCGATTCCGATGGCAGATCAGGAAGCGCGGTTGATCATGCTTGCGGACAAAGTACACAACGCGCGTTCGATTCTGGCGGACCATGCGCGGGTTGGGCCGAAACTATGGGACCGCTTCAGCGTTCCGCGTGAACGCACAGAGTGGTATTACCAGACATTGCTGGAAGTTTTTGAACGGGAGCTCTCGCCGGTGCTTTACGACGAACTGAGCGGGTGTGTGATGCGAATGAAGGGACTGGACTGAAATGGCACGGATGGCCGACTTAATCCGTGAGGGTAGCGCGCCGGCCTCGATCCTGCGAAGGGCTGCCCAGGGTGGGCTTTCACTGCCGTCAAGCGAGGCGATCGAAATTCTGGTCATGCTGACCGGGCATCGAGAATTGGGGGCGGAAGCGGAGCAGACGCTGGCCAGTTGGGACGAATCTACGCTGGTCGAAGTGGTCTCCAATCCGCTGACGCCGGTTGAAGTGTTGAGGTACCTGTTACAGCATCATGCGGACCGGCCTGCGTTGGTCGCGGCCCTGTGTGAGAATCCAGTGCTGCCGCTTGGAGAACTTGAAACGGTTGCGAGCCGCGCCGATGCAGAGATGTTGAAGGCGATGATGCAGAGCGTCCGTGTGCGCAGTTCAAGCCGGTTGCTGGATCTGATGGCTGCGAATCCATCGGCCGAGCCGGTAAGACCGAAGTTGACGCAATGGTTGGCAATAGCACAGGGAAATGAAGCAGAGCAGGTTGCCGCGCACTTCCTGGTGCGGCACGCCGAAGACATTGCGCGGGAGGAAGGACAACTCTTTGAGCTGGTAGCGGGTCCGGAGGACGAAGACGATCCGCTCGACAAACTGATGACGCGCGTGAAGAAGGGCGAAACGCCCGCGCAGCCGGAGGAGAGAGAGCAGCTTTCACTATTGCAGCGGATCGGACGAATGCGTGTGGGTGAGCGCATCAAACTGGCCGTGCGCGGAAATCGCGAGGAGAGAATGGTCCTGATCCGGGACCGCTCGAAGCTGGTGTCCCTAGCTGTGCTGGAATCGCCCAAGGTGAACGACAGTGAGATGGAGAACTTCGCGGCGATGAAGAACATTCAGGAGTCAGTGCTGCGGGCAATCGCCACGAAAAGAAGCTACATCAAGAACTATGGGGTGCTGCGGACGCTGGTAAACAATCCGAAGACGCCACTGGACGTGGCCCTTCCACTGCTGGCGCACCTCCTGTTGAAGGATCAGCGGGCGCTGGCAGTAAATAAGAATGTGAACGAAACCCTTCGCAAGGTGGCTTTAAGGATGTGGCGGGTTAAATCGGAGCGGAAGAAGGATTAAATCCCAGCCGGGGGCGGCGAAGAGTGGAAGATCGCGTTTTGCAGTTACTGAAGAAAGCGAAGACGATTGCGGTGGTTGGGCTGTCGGACGACGCGAGCAAGCCGAGTTTCGGAGTTTCCAGCTATCTGCAAGACAGAGGCTATCGCATTGTGCCGATCAATCCGCAGGTGAGCGAGGTACTGGGAGAGAAGGCTTATCCGTCGCTGAGGGAGGCCGCAAAACACGAGAAGATTGATATCGTCGATGTCTTCCGGCGTCCAGATGCGGTTCCGGCAATTGTGGACGAAGTGCTGGAACTTGGGCTTCCGGCTTTGTGGCTGCAAGAAACGGTTGTGCATGAAGAGGCGGCTGAGAAAGCCCGGCAAGCCGGGGTCGTAGTGGTGATGGACAAGTGCATTCTGAAGGAGCATCGGCGGTACGGCTTGTGAACGCTCGGAACTGGCCTCCAACGCCCACTTTCCTGGATGGCTAGCCGTCTTGGAAGGCATCAAGTTCCCCGGCCGGGTGAACATGGCAAAGCGCCTGAAGCTCTAGTTTCCTGAAGAGCAAGAGTGACCCGGCCTGCCGGAGCAACTTGGCAGGCGTTTTATTTTGAGCAAAAGATGAAATTACGCTATTGCGAGGTTCGGCAGAGTAACCATCGCAGCCTGCGCCACATCGAATCTAGATACGGGTGAGGGTTGAGCGGTAGTTTCGATGGAGAGACGTCTCTGTGGAACTGCTGGCAACTGTCGCCCGATAGCGACGTGTGAGGCACTCCATGTACCATGTGACGGTTTCCGGGTGCGCGACTGTCCGTTGTCCGGTGCGGTCCAGTGCAGATGCAAGCGGCTTTCGCTGCATGCCGATAGAGGCGTTTGTCCTGCGCCTCGTGTTGCTTCTGGCGATCCTGTCCCCGGCGGCGAAAGTGGTTGCACAGGACTCCGCGCCTAACACCGCGTCCGAGTCTTCCGCAGAGAATTCTGATCAGAAGAGGACAGCAGCTCCGACAGCCGGACCTACGGGGGAGGTTTCGACTTCTTCGGTGGAAGCCTCAGAGCGTGTTGCTACCTCGGCGGATTCACCGGTTGCGGCTCCTGTGGCGGGAGGAGTGCTGCCCCCAGCAATGGCCACCAAGAGCAAAATTCCAGCCGAAGCTAACTACGACGAAGTGCATGTGAATCCAGTCGTGAAGTCGGAGGCGGCGGCGAGGTTCAACCCGAATTCGCCAGCGGCTGCGGAAGCGGAAGTGGACCCGAGCCTGAGAACGCGCACCAAGCCGATTCGCGTGGACGTGGACCTGGTGCTGGTTTCT
>Ga0302275_10002189_pt1 | contig 20701 bp, 13 predicted proteins | sample III_Bog_N2_2_FD_200229 | JGI IMG/M metagenome (GOLD analysis project Ga0302275, IMG submission 200229) | Peat permafrost microbial communities from Stordalen Mire near Abisko, Sweden - III_Bog_N2_2 | ecosystem: Environmental > Terrestrial > Soil > Wetlands > Peat | place: Sweden: Abisko... | reverse complement strand
AAGGTAAGACACGGCAAGCAAGAAGCGGTCGATAGCAATTGGATCCCGAAGATGCCATGCATGCGGGGTTTCGTCTGGGTTGACTGAATGCGCGACATTCGGTCGCAACCGAATCCATCTGCTTTCGGCCGGGAGTCGATTATCTCGAACCAACCACAACAAACAGACATTGGAATTTGACACGCAGAGGATTCGGCGCGCCCGGATCAATTTGGACGGTCCAGATTTGATGCCGATTCACGCCGCTGCTGCGGCGAGACCGTAAAGACACTGTTCGGGCCTATTCGACTTTGCAGTTTCCATGTCGAGGGAGATATATGCCAGTCGTATCCAAGAAATCGCTGCGGAGGGAAGAGATCGTCCATGTGGCGGGTCGGCTGTTTGCGTATCAGGGGTATCACGGAACCAGCACTCGGCAGATAGCTCATCTTGCGAACATGAGTGAAAACACGGTTTTCCGGCACTTCGATAATAAGGAGAGCCTCTTCTGGTCGACCCTCCGCGCACATTTCGCGGCGCTGGACATTCAGCGGGATTTGCTGGAGAAGATTGCGAATCGCGAACCTCCGGAGGTAGTTTTGCCGAAGATCCTGGAACTGTTCGCCGATACGGCGAGCTACAGGCCGGAGTTGCTTAGGCTGATCGCGGTCGCATTTCTCGAGATGCACCCAAAGGGTGAGGCATTTATTCAGGAGCGTTTATCGCCTGCTCTGTTGGCAATCAGCCAGTATCTGGAGAGGAACATCAAGGGCGGAAAAATCCGCGATCTGGATTCCACTACGGTGACAGCGGCATTGACGGTGACGGCATTGACGCACGCGGGAATCTCCCGTCTGATCGATAAGAACAAGCCGTTATTGAATCACCAGGAAAGGAACCGCGCGCAGGTTAGATTCTGGCTGGATATGCTGGCGCCGGGATTGCCTGCCCACGAATCGCCGGTTGCAGCGATCGGAGAGGAAAATACGGGCTAACACCGGGAAGAATGATTAACTGGAGCATCTGCTGGTTTTCAAGATCGTCCTGCGCGTCATCGGTGTGGTCTTTGCCGGAACCAGGTCCTGAAGCCAGCCAGTCTCGTAGTGCGCGCCCAACGGCGCTCAAGAGGGTTGAAGGGTTGAGAATGATTCATAGAGCACCTCGAAGCATCGAGCAGTCTAACTCCGGCCGGCGTTGGAGCCGAGCCTATCGTTTGTTATTTGCCGCCGCTATAACTGCTCTATTGTGCAAGCCGTTGCCTGCCCAGAACGGTGGTGGCGGCGGCCAGGCAGCGGGCCAAGGCGGAAGCGCGCAGTCGTCTGCCCAGAGCGGTAACGGGGGCGCGGCAGCATCGTCTTCTCAGAGCAGTAATGCCCAGCCGTCCTCCGATAGCAGTAACGGCCAAGCGTCTGCCCAGAGCATTGATGCCCAGGCAAATTCCACCCAGGGTGGTAATCCGCAAGCGCCCGCGCAGAATGGCAATGCCCGGACGCTAGCTCCACGCGTAGCGCCTCCTCCCGCACCAACCGCCGGCGAGGCACATCCGGCCGGGCCCCCAGGTACGCAGCTTCCCAGCCAATATTGGAATATGACTTCGCTGAACGATCTTTACACGCAGCTTCCCGCCAGGAGCGGCAGGCTGGAGCGCTTCGGCATCGATGCCTTTCAAATCAACATGGGGATCGGACCAGGCACTAGAAATGTACCCGACCCAGGCACTAGAAATGTACCCGACATTTGGAATGTATCGGGCCAGGGAGCCGGATTCAGCATGGGGGGCGGATCTGGCGCGGGTAATGCGAATGAACTTCCGATCGATCTCCCTGTCGGTCCCGATTATGTTCTTGGAATCGGCGATAGCCTGGTGGTGAACATGTGGGGCGGTCATGCCGATCGTCTCACCACATTTATCGATCGTCAGGGCCAGGTCGTGCTTCCCGAGGCCGGCCCTATTTTGATTAACGGGCTCACCATCGGCCAGGCGCAGATTGCCATTCAAAAGGCTCTCAGCACGCAGTTTCAGGATGTGCATGTCGAGATTTCGCTGGGCCGGCTGCGTACGGTGCGGGTGTATGTAGTGGGCGACGTGCAGCGTCCGGGCGCCTATGACGTCAGTTCGTTGTCCACGCCGCTGAGCGCTTTCATTGCTGCCGGCGGACCGACCGCTCGCGGGTCACTGCGCATTCTGCAGCATTACCGCGGCAAACAACTGGTGGGTCAAGTCGATCTCTACGACTTCCTGTTGCACGGTATTCGTTCTCCCGACGAACGTCTGCTGCCTGGCGATACCGTCATGGTCCCGCCGGTGGGTCCGCAGGTTTCGGTGGGAGGAATGGTGCATCATCCCGCTATTTATGAATTGAATGGCGAGCAAAACCTGAAACAGGTCATTGACCTTGCCGGGGGAGCGCTGGCCGTAGCAAGTTTGAAACAGATCAATATCGAGAGAATTGAACCCCATGACCGTCACACCATGTTAAGTCTGGATCTTCCCGACAACGCCGGAGAAGTTAGCCGAAAGCTGGAAGGATTCAAGGTGCAAGGTGGGGACGACGTCGTAATTTCTCAGATTCTGCCCTACAATCAGCAGACGGTTTATCTGGAAGGGCATGTGTATCGTCCCGGCAAGTATCCTTATCGGGATGGAATGACCATCAGCGATCTTGTGCATTCGTATCAGGATGTGCTGCCGGAGCCAGCTGACCACGCAGAACTGGTTCGTTTACTTCCGCCGGACTTCCGGCCGGAGATCATACCTTTCAATTTGCGCGACGTGCTCATCGGTAACGATTCCCTTAAACTCCAGCCCTTCGATAGCGTCCACGTTTTTGGCCGCTATGACATCGACGCGCCCAACGTGACGATTGAAGGGAATGTCCTTCGCCCCGGTACTTTTCCGCTGTCTGAAGGGATGAAGGTGACTGACCTGATGCACATGGCAGGTGACTTCACCCGGAATGCCTATCGAGCAGAAGCCGACCTTGCCAGCTATGTAATTCAAAATGGCCAAAGAGTGCTGGCCAACCATAGCGTAGTTCAGCTGCAGAACGCGCTGGATGGCGACAAGAGCGCAGATGTCCTGCTGAGGCCAGGCGACGTTCTCAGCATTCGGACACTATCCGGCTGGCAGGACATTGGGGCCACTGTGTCGATCAATGGAGAGGTAGACCATCCCGGCGCCTACGGGATTGTTCCGGGAGAGCGCCTCAGCGCGGTGCTGAAGCGTGCCGGCGGGTTCCGGGAGGCGGCCTATCCGACAGCCGCCGTGCTGGAGCGTGTGCAGGTCCGCGAGCTGGCCGAACAAGCCCGCCAACAGATGATTCTGCGGCTCGAAAACACCCCAGTCGACTTCAAGCCGGGAGCGATGAGCGAACAGGCAGCTGGGGCTATGCAAATGGCGCTCCAGGAGGAGCGGAATCAAGCACTCACTGCCCTTCGCAGCAATCCCGTCAGCGGCCGTCTGGTGATCGATATTTCCGCGGACATCGCCAAATGGGAAAACACGCCTGCGGATATTCAACTGCGAGCGGGAGACACGCTGAATATACCCAAGCGGCCAGATTTCGTAACGATCATCGGCCAAGTGTACAATCCGGTTGCAGTAAATTATGTTCCAGGGCGAGATCTCGACTGGTATCTGCGGAAGTCCGGTGGCACTACACCTTCAGGCGACAAGAAGCATATCTATGTGTTGCGCGCTGACGGGTCAGTAGTGCCACGGGCGAGCTCGAGAGGGACTATTTGGTTCGGCGACAATTTCTCTAGTCTCCACATGAGCCCCGGCGATACGATATTCATTCCCGAGAAGATCCTTGGAGGCTCGCCGCTATGGCAGAACATCATAGGCATAGCGCAAGTCATGTCGGCGGCTGCGCTCCCGATCGCCATCAGCGGAACCTTGTGATTAGCGGCACCTCCCTGAAACGTCGCTATCAAGTTATATACTCTTCCTGCGAGGAAACGGTGAACGAAAACCTGGCATGACCGCAATCGAAACGGCTTGAATTACCGTTGGTAAAACAAAGAAGGGAATGGAAAGAGCGATTATGGGGGCTCCTTCAGCTCTGTGTGTTATGGGTACGTCGGCCTGGTGGCGGCGTGTTTTTGCTGAAATGTGGATCGCGTGTTCTGTGTGGACAATGACCAGGCGGGTATCGATCTGCTGCGCAGTGTAGGAGTGCCGATCTTCGAGCGCGACTTGCCGGAGTTGCTGAGCCGTCATCGCAATTCAATTGACTTTATTGGCGATATTGAAGAAGCCCCAGAAGCATCCCTTAGCGGGGTGCTTTGATCGGATCATCGGGCGTGCCCGATACAGTCTCGGCGCGCACTCTGCAGTTTCGAATCTCGGCACACTTGGAAAGTATGTGATGAGCACTTCAAATGAAGCAATGCTTCTCTCAGGCCCGCAATCTGAGGTTGGCAAACAGGAAGAATTCAGCATGATTGCACTGATTACTCTGTTTTGGAGCCGGCGGCGTTTTTTTTTCTGGTCGATGATGGCGGGCTTGATTCTCTCAGTCGTGTACGCATACGTGACGCCTTCCCGCTATGAGTCCACGGCCTCGCTGATGCCGCCCGATCCGTTTGTCTTTTCCGGCAACGACACGCTTGGGCTGGCGGCAGGCATGGGCACAGCAAGTGGACAGAGCGCCGCGGCTATGACGGGCCGTCTTCTGGGCGAAAACACAATGGGGGATTTGTTTCTTGCAATCCTGCAAAGCCACACGGTGCAGGATGACATCATTAATCGATTCGATCTAAAGCACATCTATCATGCAAAGACCAATGATGAGGCACGCAAAACCCTGACACGGAACACGAATGCAAAGGAAGAAGCGAAGTCAAAGGTTATCAGCATCACCGTAACGGACACGGATCCGCGGCGGGCGCAAGCAATCGCGAATGCTTATATCGACGAATTAGATCACCTGGCAAGCCGCTTAACCACTTCTAAAGCGCACAGAGAGCGAGTGTTCCTGGAGACTCGGCTGCAGACGTTAAAGGTCGAACTGGATTCCGCGTCGCAGGAACTCGGGCAGTTTTCCAGCCGGAGTGGCACTCTGGACATAGAGAATCAAGGGAGAGCAATGATCGAAGCGACCGCGCATATCCAGGGTGAATTGATCGTGGCCAAAAGCGATCTAAGCGCCTTGCAATCCGCTTATGCGCCAGAGAATGCGCGTGTCCGCGCGGCCCAGGCAAAAGTCGACGAACTAGAAAATCAACTTCGCAGGATTGGCGGAGTCGGCCAGCAAGACACTGCCAGCGCTCAGCCAATGGACAGCCAGGTGTATCCTTCCCTGCGCGAGTTGCCGCTGATGGGCTCCAAGTATCTCGATCTCTCGCGGGACGTGAAGGTTCTGGAAGCAGTCTACGAAATTCTGACTCGAGATTATGAGCTGGCAAAGGTCCAGGAGGCAAAGGAGATTCCATCGGTAAAGGTGCTTGACGCTCCGGATCTGGCTGAGAACCGATCCTTTCCGCGGCGAAAACTTATCGTCGCTCTCTGGCTTTCGATCTTCTTTGCTTTCTCAGCGCTCTGGGTTTATGTCGAGGCATCATGGAAGGCGACGAACAACGACGATCCCAGGAAAAAGCTGCTTTCCGAGATGGCCATGTCCTTGAGACACGTCTTCTGGAAGAGGAAGCAATTCGCTACAACAGCATAGTGAAGGCGATGGGTTCGTATTAACGCGCTGAGGAATTATGCCCCAAGAACCTCAGCAGTCCTATTTAGAGGTATCTTGAATGAAAATAAAGCTCCTATTTCTCGTCACCGAAGACTGGTACTTCTGGTCTCATCGCCTGCCGCTCGCGCGCGCGGCCCGGGATGCGGGAATGGAAGTGTATGTCATGGCCCGGGTCAATCGGCACGCCGACGCGATTCGGGAGGAAGGGTTTAGGCTGATCCCGTGGAAAGGAATTGTTCCCGGCGGCGTCAATCCATTCCGCGAACTCAGGGCGCTTGCAGAGGTAGTCAAACAGTATCGCAGCATACGGCCGGATTTGGTGCACCATGTGCATAACAAGCCCATCCTTTATGGTGGTCTAGCCGCGAGATTCTGCCGGATTCCGGCCCTCAATACGGTTGCCGGCCTGGGCCACGTCTTTGCAGACACGTCTTTACGGATGCGAGCGCTGAAGAGTGTTCTATTGGTGCTATTCCGCTTTGCTCTCAAGGACGGTGATCGATCCCTTGTCGCGTTTCAGAACTCAGATGATTTAGAGTATTTTTTGGATAAGCAGATCAATCTGCCGAACCAGTCCCTCCTGATTCGTGGTTCCGGCGTCGATTTGGACAAGTTTTCAGCCACGCCAATCCCTTCAAGTACTCCAATTGTGATGTTGGCTGCGCGGTTGCACTGGAAGAAAGGCGTGCGTGAATTCGTGTTGGCTGCGGAAGCCATCAAGAGGCAGAAAATCGACGCGCGCTTTGTACTCGTCGGAGATCCGGATCCGAACAATCCGACTTCTGTGCCTGAGTCCATGCTGGAGAAATGGCACAATGACGGCGTGATCGAATGGTGGGGACGAAGGACGGAGATGGCAAAAGTCTTGTCGCAAGCGACGATCATCTGTCTTCCTTCCACGTATCGCGAAGGCGTTCCCAAGGTGCTGATTGAGGCAGCATCATGCTGCCGCCCCATCGTGACGACCGACATCGCTGGTTGCCGGGATATTGTTCAGGATGGTGAGAATGGCATCCTTGTCCCCCCCGGCGATACTGAGGCGCTGGTCAAGGCGGTCTGCGAGTTATTGGGCGATCGCCGCCTGCAGGAACAAATGGGCAAACGCGGGCGGCAAATTGTTGCTGAACGGTTTTCAGAGAAGTATGTCATCTCGGAGACATCGGCAGCTTACCAGCAACTGGTTCCGCACTGCCCGGCACTGATTTCAAACGCACTCTCCCAGGTCACCTAAGAACCGGCGACAGGCATGGCGATAACCTCATGCGGACTGCTGCTCTATCGCCGGGACGCCAGATGAAGCCTTCACGCATTGCTTTTTCAAACATCAGATTTGAGCGAGATTATCCATGTGCGGCATAGCAGGCTTTTGGTCATCCCCCGCAACCGAGGCAGAGCTTTTGGAGATGCTCGCCCCCATGACGAGCGCGCTTCAGCATCGCGGTCCTGACGATTGCGGGCTCTGGTGCGAACCTTCAGTAGGAATCGGACTTGGGCACCGGCGGCTTTCCATCATCGACTTGTCTCCGCAAGGTCACCAGCCGATGTTCTCCGGCTCCGGACGCTACGTGATCGTTTTTAATGGGGAGATATACAATTTCGAGCAGCTTCGCAAGGAGCTTGATTCGCAAGTATGGCGAGGGCATTCGGATACCGAGGTGATCCTTGCCGCGGTTGAGGCTTGGGGGCTGGAGAATGCGGTGAAGCGGTTCGTGGGAATCTTCGCGTTTGCCCTTTGGGATCGCGCTGAACGCACCCTCCATCTGGTTCGTGACCATCTTGGCGTCAAGCCGCTCTACTATGGCTGGAACAATCAGTGCCTTCTCTTTGCCTCGGAGGTCAAGGCACTTCGTTGTCATCCGCGATTCAGCGGGGAGTTGAATCGTGACGCCATCGCCGCCTATCTTCGCTACGGCTATATTCCCGCTCCACACAGCATCTACTGTGACATCTACAAACTTGAACCAGGTACGATTGCGACCTTCAGAAGTGCATCCCGCGCATTCCGCGTCACTCGATATTGGTCGGCAAGCGAAGCGGCACTGGCAGGAACGCGGCAGCCTTTCAATGGAAGAGCAGACGAGGCAATCGAACAGTTAAACGCTCTTCTCACTGAAGCGGTCGGCCTGCAAATGGCCTCCGATGTTCCCCTGGGGGCCTTTTTGTCGGGCGGCATCGATTCTTCTCTCGTCGTTTCGCTCATGCAGGCGCAGAGTACCAGCAAGGTTAGATCCTTCTCTATTGGCTTTACCGAGCCAAAATATAACGAAGCTCCTTACGCCGCGGAGGTCGCACGGCATCTTGGGACCGAACATACCGAGCTCTATGTAACCGAGGATCAGGCGCAGCGATACGTCCCAACCATAGCCTCTCTGTATGACGAGCCTTTTGCCGATTCGTCGCAGCTCCCCACGTTTCTCGTCTCACAAATGGCGCGTAAGCATGTCACCGTCAGCCTTTCCGGCGATGGTGGAGATGAGCTCTTTGCTGGCTATTCTCGCTACGTCTGGGCGGATCGAACATGGCGCTGGATGCGGCTCCTTGGAAGCCCTCTCCGGCGTCATCTCGGCACTTCAATCTCCAAGGTCTCACCCGCCACCGTAGATACCCTCTTGCGTCCCGTAGAGAAAGCGTTGCCCGGAGGTTACGGAGAGGGGAGTTTCGGCAATAAGGTGCACCGGCTTTCTCGCCTAATGGAGAGCTCTGATCCGGCCAACCTTTACAGGAACTTCTTATCGCACATCCAGTATCCAGAAAGGTTTCTGATCCGCGGAAGCGAGGCGGAGAGCTACTTCCACACCAATCGAGACTGGAAGGCTCTTCCTGACTATGTTTCCCAGATGCAATGCTTGGATAGTTTGACTTATTTGCCGGATGATATTCTTGTCAAGTTGGATCGGGCAAGCATGGCGGTAGGTTTAGAGGCCCGTGTGCCGTTGCTCGACCATCGAGTCTTCGAATTCGCATGGCGGCTTCCCTTGTCTATGAAGGTGCGTCAGGGCCAAGGGAAATGGCTGCTTCGCCGCCTGCTCGAAAGATATGTTCCTCCCGCTCTTATTAACCGGCCTAAGAAGGGTTTCTCTGTGCCGATCGGTCAGTGGTTGAGAGGTCCTCTTCGCGACTGGGCGGAGAGCCTACTTGATCCTGCGCGGATTCGCTCCAGCGGCTTGCTAAGAACAGAAGAAGTGAGTCGCATGTGGTTGCAGCATTCTTCAGGATCTTACGACTGGGAATATCAACTGTGGAACGTCCTGATGCTGGAATCATGGCTTGAATCCTCGCCGGCAGTTCCTCATCCGAGCCTCGTCCATTCCAATGCATACCTCGTCTCTCCTCCCCCTTCCCAGCATGATGACCCGAATCGGCCGGCCTATACCGGTCGCAAGCCCTTACTGTGATACTGCTAAATCGCCAAAGCTATGAGCCAGAATTCACAATGACCGAATCGCTGCATCCAGACAATCTGCTCAGAAGAATTGCGTACATCGCGCTATGGGCGTATTTCTTTACAGTGCCCTTTGAATACAGCTTTGTTCTCCGGGAACCCCTGGAGTCCTATGCGCGCGTGACAGGGGAGCTGGTGCTTCTGGTCGGGACCGCCGCTGTAATCGTTACCGGGCGGGCTCGTCGCTGGAAGGCTTTTCATTGGCTGGCGTTGCTTTATCTCTTGCTTGTTTCAATCAGCCTGCTTTGGGACCAATCTCCGACCGAAGAAGCCGAGCATGCATTGCGGCAATACCTTCAGGCAGTGCCAGTGCTTCTGCTTTCATGGGAGTTTGCCCGCAGCGTCAGAGAGCGGACGCACCTTATCTTCGGGTATCTAGTGGGCGGCCTCATATCGGCGTTGCTTATCATGCGTGAGGCGTTTCTTCTTCACAGAGCACTATACTCAGCCTTTCGATACAGCGTCGAGGCTTGGAACCCCAATGAACTAGCGATTGTATTCGCAGTCGGCCTGCCTCTAGCCCTCTATCTGGCTCTTGATCGATCTCTGCGCGCCTCCAGTATTCAAGTGTGGACAGGGTGGCTCTACCTGGCGCTCGGTTCACTCGGGTTATTACTGACGGGATCACGGACAGGTCTAGTAGTCGGCGTGGTGGGGTTCGGAGCGACTCCATTCTTGCTTTCCAGATCCTCGCGCGCAAGGATCTACACTCTGCTCGCGATCTTCGCTTCTCTGCTCTGTGTCGGGCTGACTCTGATACCGGCGGGCACGTGGCATATTCTGTCCACCGTAGGCTCCCAGGTGCAGAGTGGCGATCTTGACGAACGCGTGAAGGTTTGGCGGTTCGGGTGGCAGGCTTTTCTGGAAAGCCCGCTCTTCGGCTCAGGCGTAGGGAGTTTTCGCTGGGCATCAGGAACCCTTTATAACGCACACAATACATATCTTGAAGTCTCAGTAGAGCAGGGTGTCGCCGGACTTTTGCTGATCCTTGGGCTTATTTTGAGCTTATTTGCGCGGTTAAAGCATGCCACGGCTTCTGGGCAGGTGGCAGGAATCTTCCTTCTCCTGACCTGGGTTGTAGCAGCTACCGTCGGCCACCTTGCGGAGAGCCGGGTAACATGGGTCGTATTCTCTCTGGCTATTCTCTTTGCTTGCGATCAGACTTCGCAAGACGCAGGATTTCAGTTGCAGCCTGCGGACCAATGAATGTGGATTCTATTCAGATGAAGGACATTTATGAACCGCGTTAATGATCTCGTGTCGTCTCGTCTCTTCTATCCGATTCTATACGGCTTGTTGTCAACTCCAGCTCATCCCAGGTGGGGCGTTCGCGCGATGGCCGCAGAGCGAATAAGTCAGATGAAATTGCCTCGCGCTGAGATCAAGGCGTATCTGGCGCATCGTCTGCATCAAACGCTTGTCCAAGCGATGCGTCATTGCGAGTTTTATCAGGAGCGCTTCAAGCGGGCCGGATTCACCAGCGAGTCAGACCTGATTATGAAAAACCTCAAGCATATCCCCCCATTGACCAAGAAGGACGTGCAGGAGCATTTCGATGAACTTACCGCCAAAGGTATTAGTCAGAAGAACTGGCGTGAAAACTCGAGTGGCGGGTCAACTGGAAACCCTGTGGTCTTGATGCAGGATGCAGGTTATCGCAAAGAAGGCGTCGCGATTACCTTCGTAAGCGACATGATTCAGGGATGGAACTATGGCAACCGGGTTGGATATCTTTGGGGAGCGCAACGCGACACCAAGACCTTCAAGGGTGTGGTCGGCCAGCTTCGAAATTATCTGCATAATCGCAGAATCTACGATTCCTTCGACATGGGACCCGCGGAGATGCGCAAATTCCACCAGGATCTGACGGAATTTCGCCCGCACAACCTGATCGCTTATGCGAGTTCTGCATTTCTCTATGCCTCATTCTTGCTCAAAGAGGGAATCAAGCCCTCTTACCCTACGGTGTCAATCATTACCTCAGCCGAGACCCTGACGGAGGAAATGCGATTGAAGATCGAGGAATGTTTCGGCGTGCCGGTATACAACCGATATGGTAGCCGCGAGGTCGGCAATATCGCCTCAGAATGTTCTTGTCATCGCGGCCTCCATCTTCAACTGGACAAACATATCGAAGTCGTGGATTCGGAGAGTGGCAGTCCGCTAGTGGACAAGCCGGGCAAGATCCTCGTCACCCTGTTCAGCAACCTGGCGATGCCGCTGATTCGCTATGATATCGGCGATATTGGCATTCTCACTGATGCGCCATGTGAATGTGGCATTAATTCTCCTTTGCTTAAGCAGGTGCTGGGGCGAAGCTCCGATTTCATCACCAGTCCATCCGGGCGGCTTATCCACGGTGAGTACTTTACCCACATTTTCTATGGGCACAGGAACATTCGGCAATTCCTTTTTGTGCAGGAGACTAGAAGCCGTTTTAACGTAAAAATCGTATCCATGGATCATATGGAGCCGGGGCAAAAAGACAATCTTCTCCATGAGATCAAAGCAGTCTTGGGCGATGAGGCGGACGTTCGCATAGAGCTAGTTGATCGCATCCCGCCATTGCCATCCGGAAAATTCCGCTTTACAGTCTCACAGATTTCCTAAACGAAGGTGCACCTCATGTCGATTTCTCCACAAAAAGCTATCCTCTATTTCGACCCTGAGCTCTCATATGGCAAGGTCAGCCCCTTTTCCCCATCCGTGCAACATCCGGAGTATCCATTCTCCCCGTCGACGGCGGTCAGCGACAGCAACGGTTCTTATGAAGCCGTACGAAACTTTTTCCACCTCGCTGGGATGGATGGGAAGCATTTTGGAAGCCCCGACTGGAATCCTCTGGGTGATCTTATCCTGCCAGGCCAGACAGTCTTGATCAAGCCGAACCTCGTCTTGCACGAAAATCACTCTGGAAATACGGTGGAGTGTGTCTACACGCATGCTTCTTTGATTCGGGCGGTGCTCGATTACGTCCATATTGCCCTTCATGGGGAAGGATGTATCCTCGTAGGCGATGCCCCGCTCCAGAGTTGTCGCTTTCAGCAACTCTGTAAGGTAAGTGGCCTGGATGACGTGATCCATTTTTATAGGAAGAACTCCTCAATCCCCATTGAGTTATTGGACTTCCGGCAAGAACATGCGATGACGGATAATTCCGGACAAATTATGCGCGTGGCCGGGGCAGCCGGCGATCCCCGCGGATATTCGGTTGTGGACCTCGCCCAACGCAGCATGCTGGCCCCCGTGAGCGCTCGCTTTCAACGGTTCCGCGTCACCAATTACGATCCAAGCCTCATGTCGAGACATCATAACGTCGCAAAAAATGAGTATTTGGTCTCGCAAACCGTTCTCTCCGCCGATGTCGTCATTTCGATGCCGAAGATGAAGACGCACCGTAAGGCGGGAATTACGGGCGCTCTGAAGAACTTCGTCGGCATCAACGGCCATAAGGACTGGCTGCCCCACCACAGCAAAGGCTCCGCGCCTATGGGCGGCGATGAATACTTGCGTCCATCTCTATGTAAGTCGCTTGGCGATTTTGTGGTTGAGAAAGAGGATATCAGTAAATCAGCTCTGTTAAAGAAACTGCTGCGGCCCATCCGTGCAAGCCTATACCGCGCCGGCCGATTCCTTACTGGGGATAAATACATGGAGGGCAGCTGGTGGGGCAATGATACTATCTGGCGCACAGTCCTCGATTTGAACCGCATCTTGATCTACGCGGACAAGGCAGGGACTGTGCGCGACGTTCCGCAACGGAAGCTGTTCTTTCTTGTCGATGGCATCCTGGCAGGCGATCACGAAGGGCCTGTTGCGCCGGATCCGAAGCCGGCTGGAGTAATTCTTGGCGGAACATGTGCAGCGACCATCGACGCGGTAATGGCTCGCGTAATGGGTTTCGACTACAGAAAACTTCCGTTGATTCGCGAAGCATTTCGTCTTTCGGAATTACGCATCGCCTCTTTTTCGCCGCAGCAGATCGAACTCTGCACGAATTCTGCTCAATTCGAGGACCTGCGGCTCGATGAGCCAGGTTTCAATCTGCAGTTCAGGCCGAGTTCCGGATGGAGGAACCACATTGAGTTAGAGAGCCATCCTGTAACAGAACCCCTTGGATCATCGTCCAATGCAGCTTAAAGAAACTTTGCTTGTTTCATGGAGGAGGCTCAGTACAGGGGGCGTGAACGCGAGCATTTTTCGAGCTGCCATGTTAGTAGGCGGCTTCTCGGTTGTGGTGAAAGTGGCGGCCACGATAAAGGAGCTCTTGGTTGCGAATAGCTTCGGCCGATCTGATGCCGTTGACGCCTTTCTCATTGCGTTCTTAATCCCCCAGACAATAATTAATCTGACCACAAATTCTTTCGGTGCCAGCTTGGTCCCTGTCTTCGCCAGGGTCAGGGCCGAGCGTGGTCAGCTCTCCGCTCAGTCTGTATTGATGAGAACCCTCGTGGCGAGCGAGGCCGTCCTTGTCGCTTTTTCGGCATTGGTGGGATTTTGTGCTCCGTGGATCATGCGAGCTCTGGGATCGAATTTCTCTCAGATCAAGCGCGACTTGACTTGCCATCTCCTTTACTGGCTACTTCCGTATGTAGTCATCAACGGCTTCACCATCATTCTCGGTGCGGTGCTTAATGTATATCGGCGTTTTCTCGTCACTTCAATTACGCCGCTGCTCACTCCACTCCTGACCCTGCTCACCATTGCTCTGTATGCGAACCGTTGGGGCATATGGACCCTGGTGATAGGGACAGTGATTGGCGCAGCCGCCGAGGCTCTTGTCACCATTCTCGCATTTCTGGGATACGGATTGCGCCTCACATGGGGTGGCGACGATCTGGGTCACGAAGTGAAATCGGTTTTAAGGCAGTATCTGCCATTACTAGGAGGAGGTGTATTAACGGGCGGAATTGGGCTGGTCGATCAGTCCATCACTGCCGCGTTGTCTTCGGGAAGCGTCGCAGCCTTTGCCTATGGGACCAAGGTAGTCAGCGTCATCCTCACAATAATAACTGCATCGCTCAGCACCGTCCTCATTCCGTACTTTTCCGAGATGGTGGCTCAGCATGACTGGAGCGGTTGCCAGAGGACGATCCGCATTTATTCCCGCCTTCTGCTCACCGTGTGCGTGCCGCTGACGATCGGGATGATCACTTTCTCACATCCCTTAATTCGCTGTTTGTACCAACATGGGGCTTTTACCTCAAATGACACCAGGATCGTATCGGCGGTTCAAATAGCATATGCGATCTCTATTCCATTTGTGGGCTTGGGAATCATCTATGTCCGCGTTCTCTCTTCAGTGCGCCGGAATGATATTCTGATGATGAGCGCAGGGCTCAATTTGGTTCTCGATATCGTTTTTGACATCGTTTTAGGAAAGATGTTCGGGGTTGCTGGAATCGCGCTCGCTACGTCTCTCTTTTACGTGGCCTCATGCGCGTTGGTCGTCTATTATGGCCGCCGAGAATTGCGACGCCTCAGTCAAGACAGGATGCCCCTTCTATCCTGCGGATAAGCATATGCGATTGACGTTGGTTATCTCCGGCCTCGGCAGCGGTGGCGCCGAACGTGTCTTGTGCCGCTTGGCGAATTGTTGGGTACAGCGCGACCATGAGGTCACGTTGCTGACGTTGTCTTGCGAAGAGCCTTTTTATCAGCTCGACAGCCAGGTGCGGCACGTAGCCCTCGGGGTGGATTTCGCTTCCAGTAGCCTGCTCGAAGCCTTGCGCGCGAATGCGATGAAGCTGCGTAGTTTAAGAAGAGCAATCGCGGATTCCGGTCCGGACGTGGTCGTTAGTTTCCTGGATACGACCAATATCCTTACACTCTTTGCGACCCTGGGCATGCGCCTGCCCGTAATTGTGAGTGAACGGATCGATCCATTTCACAACAACGAGCTGCGACGAATCTGGCGTGTGCTCCGCCGAGTTTCCTACCCCCTAGCTGCAAAGGTCGTCGTGCAGACGGAAGCGGTGCTCGCACGCATGAAGCCACTGCTGGGAAAGATTGTCACTGCGATTCCGAATCCTGTGGTGGATTCCGGCGCGAGACATCGTGCGCACGATGCTTCACCCGCCGAGCGCAAATGGATCATTGGAATAGGCAGGCTAACTGAGCAAAAAGGGTTTGACCTGCTTCTGGAGGCATTTGCGCGAATCGCCGCCAAACATGTAGATTGGTCGTTGAGAATCCTTGGCGACGGCCCTGCCTTCGCCTCCCTGGAACGGCAAATACGAAATCTGGGATTGGAAGGGCGCGCACTTTTGCTAGGGCGCACAAGCGATCCATTTCCGTTATTGGTGGAGAGCAGTTTGTTTGTTATGTCTTCCCGCTTCGAGGGCTTTCCGAACGCTCTCTGCGAGGCGATGGCGTGCGGTCTTCCGGTTATTAGCTTCGATTGTCCATCCGGTCCGTCCGAAATCATCCGAAACAGAGTGGATGGTATTCTCCTCCCGAAAGAGGACTTATCTGCCCTTGCCGGGGCGATGGACTCGTTGATGAGCGATCCGGACAAGAGGAAGAGCCTCGCTACTCATTCACCGGAAATCATCCAGCGCTTTGGACTCGAGCGCGTGCTTGACGAGTGGGAACAACTATTTTCTGAAGCACATGAAGGGTCGTAATGGAGTTGACATATCACGGCCCCGGGGCAGAGAAGATATGATCGGAATGCCTAAGAAACGTCGTACACGCATTTTGTTTATCATTCAAAGCATGACCGGCGGAGGATCGGAGAAGGTTCTGGTCCTGTTGCTTCGTTCGCTCGACCGGAGCAGATTTGAGCCGATTTTGCTTATGACGCGAGGCGGTGGCGTGTTTATGGGCGAGTTGCCTCCGGACGTTGCCATATGCGATCTGAAGGCGTCTCGATCGCGTTATACGGTCTTTCAGTTGGTTTACCTGGTATGGAAGTTAAGACCCGATGCAATATTCTCCATGGCGCTCGATCTGACCATTTTACTTGCCGCCCTTCGGCCTCTTTTGCCACGGCGCATGCAATTCATCGCCCGGCAGAACATCAACACGACGGCATTCGTGGACGATGAGGGCTTCGGGCAATTCCGACGCCTGGTCCGGATTTTTTATCCAAAGGTTGATTTGATCATCTGTCAGACAGATGAGATGCTCGATGACATAGCCGACAATTTCGGAATTGACCGAAGGCGACTAATTCGCATCTACAATCCAATTGATCGGAAGGCCATCGAGGCTGCTGCTTCAGGCCCAAGCCCTTACGCTGGTCCCGGCCCGCATCTGGTTTGCGCGGGCAGATTGAGTCATCAGAAGGGATTCGATGTTCTTCTCAGGGCGATCGCCATTTTGAGACGTCGATCTATCATTATTGACCTTACTCTCCTTGGAGAGGGAGAGGAAGAGCAAGCACTTCGACAGCTCGCGCAGGATCTGGAAATCACTTTTTCAGTTCATTTTCTTGGCTTTCAATCCAATCCTTACATTTATTTTAAACATGCCGATGCTTTTGTTCTCTCTTCGCGCTACGAAGGGTTATCGAACGCGATGCTCGAGGCGGCCAGCCTGGCAACACCGATCGTTGCGGTTGATGTTCCCGGCGGAGTGCAAGAGGTGCTGTGCGGCAGCAATGCGGCGTGGATTGCCCCAAAGCATGATGCGGAAGATCTTGCCGATGCGATCGCCCATTGCCTCCGTGAACTGCCTCGGGTCAAGGCATCTGTTGTCCGCCATCCGATGATTGAGGATATGGAATGCGGGATGATCGCCCGGTGCTACGAGGAGGCATTGTGCAGTTGCCTCCCCGCGTAAGCTCAGAAGCGGTTAATTGCGAGGATAGGCGCATTCGCTTAGCGATCGTTGTGCATAGCATGATGCGCGGCGGCGCAGAGCGCCAGATTTTCGAGCTGCTACGAGGAATCGACCGGACTCGGTTTAACACCTCGCTGGTAGTCTTCAATACCGCACGAAATGCATATCCCGCGGAGGCATTTACCGACTGCAAAGTTCTATTGAAGCAGGAACCCGGCATGCAGCCGCTTCTGCGGCGATCCATTTCTCTTCTGTTGGCTTGCTATCGCCTGACCATCGCGCTGAAAGAATGCAAGGCGCAGGTTGTTCATGCTTATTTGCCTACGCCTTCAGCTCTCTCAGCGATCGCTTGTCTGCTGTTGCGCATCCCTGTATTCATCGTCGGCAGGCGAACTATGGCCTCTTTTCACCGGCGCGGCAACCGAGTACTACAATGGGCGGATCGATTCCCGTTGCGTTATGCAACAGCGATCGTCAGCAACTGCGATGCCATTACCAAGGAGATAGTTGAAATTGATCGCTTTCCGGCTCAACGCACATTCACGATATACAACGGCGTGGATACGGACCGCTTCGCAACTACAAGGAATCGTCCCCTCCGAGCAGAACTTGGATTTCTCGACTCAGAATTCGTTTTTGGAGTCGTCTCGAATTTCCATAAGGTGAAACGTCATATCGATTTTGTCCACGCAGCCAAAGAGATCGCAGGAGAAGTACCTCACGCGCGGTTCCTGATGATCGGAGAGGATCGCGGAACGCTCCCGGAGATCCGGCAGTGTATTGAGGCGCAGTCGCTCGCTGGCAAGTTTGTGATTGTTGCGGGGACAGCCGAGCCGGAAAAATACTACAGATGCATGGACTGCTATGTCTCTACCTCCGAAATCGAAGGACTCTCCAACTCAATTCTGGAAGCCATGGCTTCGGGACTACCTGTCATCGCTACCAACGTCGGAGGAAGTGCAGAGATCGTGAGACACGGTGAATCGGGGATTCTGGTGTCTCCCTTTGCCCCCGAGGAGGTTGCGCATTCTGCGCGGCTGCTCGCCAAGGATTTAGATTTATGCGCACGCATGGGCAGGCGTGGTCGCGCTTTGGCCGAGAGCAAGTTCTCTTTACGAAGTATGGTGGAGGCGCACGAGCATCTCTACGAAATGCTTCTATCTGGCGGGCCTCGCGCGAGCTGTTCCATACTCAAGAGTGTTCCGGCTCCCATCGAGAAGTAATGGGAAATCGCAATGATCCGGATGAATGATTTTGTAGCCACGACTTGGGAACGGTGAAAACAACAATGAGCAAGGTCCTTGTAACCGGCAGCGCCGGTTTTATCGGCTTTCACACATCTCTGCAGCTTTTGCGCGCTGGACACGAGGTTGTGGGAATTGACAATCTAAACGACTACTACGAAGTGCAATTGAAGGAAGACCGTCTGGCGATCTTATTAAAGGACCCACAGTTCGCAATGGTGCGCGGCGACCTGGCCGATCGTCGGACGATGGAGCAGCTTTTCAGCGAGCACAAGTTTGATTTTGTGATCAATCTCGGAGCCCAGGCAGGAGTTCGCTATTCGCTGACGAACCCGCATGCGTATATCGACTCCAATCTGGTTGGATTTGTGAACATCCTCGAAGGATGCCGGCATTCCGGGGTACGCCACCTGGTATACGCGTCGTCAAGTTCAGTGTACGGAGCCAACACGCGGATCCCATTCTCTGTGCATGATTCCGTCGATCATCCGATCAGCCTTTATGCGGCCACGAAGAAATCAAATGAGCTGTTCGCGCACACTTACTCGCACCTCTTCGGCCTCCCGACGACCGGGCTGCGGTTCTTTACGGTATATGGACCATGGGGGCGTCCCGATATGGCCTTCTATAAGTTCACGCGCGCGATCCACGCAGGCCAGCCTATCGATGTTTACAATCACGGTGCGATGCGCCGCGACTTTACGTATATCGACGATATTGTCGCGGGGATCCTTGCGGTTCTCAAGACCATACCGGCTGGGAATCCTAACTGGAGCGGCGATGAGCCCGATCCTGCTAGCAGTTATGCTCCCTATAAGATCTACAATATCGGCAACAGCAGCCCGGTTGAGTTGATGGATGCGATTCGCATCCTCGAGGAGATTATCGGAATTAAGGCAAAGGTAAATCTTCTTCCTATGCAGCCCGGCGATGTCCTGGTAACGTACGCGGATGTTGAGGCGCTTTGTGCCGATGCCGGTTTCCGGCCCGATACACCGCTGCAAGTTGGGTTGGAGCGGTTTGTAAACTGGTACCGAAGCTACTATCGAGTCGCCTGATTGAATCATTTCTCAATTTGCGCAGCGGGCGCGCTTTATTCCTCTATCTCACCGGTACAATAGATCGGACAGGGCAAGTCCAAATGGATAGAGCAACCGGGAAATACTGTGCAGGAGTCAGATCTATGTTCGTTGAAGGTCCACTTCTCCAACGTCTGAAAGAGGCCTGCCAGCATAGGGCGCGGAGAGTATTCGGTGTCCTGTGCCTGAGTGGAGCCAAACTTGTATTAGGACTGTTCATCGCCTTCTCGGCAATGTGCCATGGGCAGATGCCTGTCGTTGCGGATTCGTACATCTCGCAAAGCTCTCCGACCACGAACTACGGTGGCGGTGTGTCGCTATGGGTCCAGTCGAACACATGGACGTTTCTGCAGTTTGATCTATCGACGCTGCCCGCGAGTACGACGGCGGATCAGATTGAGAAGGCGACCTTGGTTCTCTTTGCTACTCAGGTCACCGCGACCGGTTCATTCGATATTTATGAGGTCGGTGCGCCATGGACCGAATCCGGCATCTCCTGGAACAGCCAGCCAGGAAGCTCTACGCTGCTCACGACGGGCTCTTGCGTCTCGCCCACAGTCCAGTGTGTCACGGATGGGAGCGCGTCAAACTACCTTGTGATCGACGTGACCCAGGCAGTAAAGGACTGGGTAGGTGGAACGGCGGCCAATAATGGCCTTCTTCTACAGCCGACGAATGGGTCGTCAGTTTCAGTGAGCTTTGCCAGCAAGGAAGATCCAACGATAAGCCATGCCGCATGGTTGAACGTAGTGCTTTATGGATCGGGCGAGCCCGGTCCGCAGGGACCGCAGGGCGAGACTGGCGCCATTGGGCCGCAGGGAGCGACTGGCGCACAGGGCGCGACCGGTCAGGGCTTCAACTTCCGCGGCGCACTGGCGTCCGGGACCAGCTACAACCCGTACGACGTCGTCACCTACGGCGGGCAGAGCTACGAGGTGATTACGGCCTACACCACGCCATCGAGCCTGAGCAGTTACAACGCGAGTACAGACCCCAATCTCAGCCTGATTGCGGCTGCCGGAGCTCAGGGTGCAACCGGTCAGGGCTTCAACTTCCGCGGCGCACTGGCGTCCGGGACCAGCTACAACCCGTACGACGTCGTCACCTATGGCGGGCAGAGCTATCAGGTCATCACGGCTTACACCACGCCGACCGATCTGAGCAGCTACAACGCGAGCACAGACCCCAATCTCAGCCTGATGGCTGTGGCCGGAGCTGCCGGAGCGCAGGGTCCGCAAGGGACGCCCGGGACACCCGGGGGACCACAAGGACCGCAGGGACCACAAGGACCACAAGGACCGCAGGGACCAACAGGTCCCGCTGGCACCGTCACTGCGACAGGAACCAATGGGGACTTTAACGTTCCTGGCAAATTATGGACAAAGTCTTTTGCGCTTGGATCTAACTGCCCGCCCAACCTAATTGGAAAGACAGGGGAACCGGCAGGTTGCTCAGTTGCGGCTTGGGTGCCAAATCCTT
>Ga0302275_10002188_pt1 | contig 20703 bp, 8 predicted proteins | sample III_Bog_N2_2_FD_200229 | JGI IMG/M metagenome (GOLD analysis project Ga0302275, IMG submission 200229) | Peat permafrost microbial communities from Stordalen Mire near Abisko, Sweden - III_Bog_N2_2 | ecosystem: Environmental > Terrestrial > Soil > Wetlands > Peat | place: Sweden: Abisko... | reverse complement strand
ACAAGTCCCTTGCACCGTCAGGTTTCTATGTCGTGACGATGAACCCGGACGGTACTATGGCAAAGCCGCAACCCATTACTGACGTCAGTGTTGGGAGCTTTTCTGATCCGGCACAGAACTCTCGCGGCAGCTCCGACCATTTGTCCACTTCTTCACCGGAGTTGCGATTTAGAGAGAATCAGTCTCTGACCTTGCTGCCGCCAGGGCAGGTGGGAGAAGTGCTCCCCACGCCGGTTTCCATGCAACATCTTGCTGGGGAAGCTCGGATCACCCCGCAGACCATCATTATCTGTTCCCCGCAGTTCGAAAACGAAGCAGGCTACCTGGCCGATGCGCTGCAACCGCTGCTTGGTGTGCGTCTGCGAATCGATTCGACTGCCACTGCTGAGGCATCCGAAAATCGGATCACGCTCGGCGCGCCAACTGACGAGGACTCCAGTCGACCTGGCAGCGATGAGAGCTACACGCTGAAGGTCACTGCGCCAGGAAGCATTGCGATCACCGGCAAGACAGCCGCCGGAGTCTTTTATGGAATTCAGACGCTGCGCGCGCTCATTCCCGTCAGATATTATCGACAAACCCATCCGGCAGTCTCACTCCGTGCCGCTCTTGTCAGCGATGCGCCCCGCTTTCCCTACCGTGGATTGACTCTGGATGTGGCACGGCATTTTCAGTCCAAAGAAACTGTTTTCAAGCTTCTGGATGCGATGGCTTTTTACAAGTTGAACAAGCTTCAATTGCATCTGACTGACGACGAAGGCTGGCGATTGGAGATTGCAGGTCTGCCGGAGTTGACCGGAGTGGGTGGAAGACGCGGGCACACCATCAACGAGACGGATCATCTTGTTCCTTCGTTCGGCTCAGGACCGGACGCGGATTCGTTGGAGTCACATGGCAGCGGTTTCTATACGCGTGCTGATTTCATAGCCATTCTGCGTTATGCACAATTGCGGCACATTGAGGTAATTCCGGAAATTGAATCGCCGGGACACGCACGAGCTGCGATCAAATCTATGCAGGCCAGATACCATCATCTCGTTGATCGGGGAATGACTGATCATGCGCAGGCCGACCTCCTGAGCGATCCGGAAGACAAATCCAGTTATCGCTCGGTGCAGGGGTGGACCGACAATGTTATCGACGTCTGCCTGCCTTCTTCGCTGCACTTTATGGAAAAGGTGTTCGGAGAAGTTGGCGCAATCTATACGCAGGCCGGCGTGCAACTGAAAACAATCCATGTGGGTGGCGACGAAGTTCCTAATGGAGCCTGGCTGCACTCTCCTGCATGCCAACTTGTATCCAAGAATGGCTTAGACAGCGGCGCGGCGGCCCGCTTGCGCAACAACTTTCTGCGGCAGATCGATGCATCCCTGCACCGAATGGGTGTGACCACTGCGGTCTGGGAAGAGGCGCTGGTCAAGAGTAATAGCAACGGCGAGATGGTTGCAGATGGCCAGCTTCTTGATCATCATATGGTCGCCTATGCCTGGAATAACGTCTGGGGCGAAGAAGACTCCGGCGCCGCCTATATCATGGCCAATGCCGGATACGATGTGGTGATGGCGCAGGCATCGAATCTGTACTTCGATATGCCGTATAGCAAGGATCCTGACGAGCCCGGCAATCCCTGGGCGGGATATGTGGACACCAGGCAGGTCTATGAATTCACGCCGATGAATTTTTATGCCGCCGCCCGTATCGACACGATGGGAAATCCCATCCATCCATGCAGTGCATTCAAGGATCGAGTGCAACTCAGTGAAAATGGTAAACGTCATATCCTCGGCTTGCAGGGGAGCCAATGGTCAGAACATGGAAGCGATCAATCCGCTACGGAATATTTCATCTTTCCCAAGCTGCTAGCGCTGGCCGAACGTGCCTGGGCGCGGCAACCTGAGTGGGAGTCCGATTGCGATGGCTTGAACTCGGTAGCCTTTGCACGCGATTGGAATGAGTTTTCCAATCAGTTAAGCCAGAGAGAGTTGCCTCGGCTGAGCTACCTGAATGGTGGATACATGTACCGCATTCCGCCGCCCGGGGCCGTCGCAAAACAGGGCACGATCACAGCCAATACAGCCCTTCCTGGCTTCTCCATCCGTTACACGATCAATGGTGACCAGCCCGATGCGAGGTCGGCGCAGTACACGCACCCTTTTGCGGCAAGGGGAAGAGTTCAACTCCGCAGTTTCAACCCCAAAGGGCGCGGAAGCCGAACCTCGCTCATCGGGGCAGACTCAAAACCTGTAGCTCGTTAAGCCATTGATACTGCGCTCTCTGTGTGCCGGCGCAACAGTAGCACAACTGTTCGTTACTTGACGATGACGCTTGCACGCCGCGATGGGGGCCACAGGCGAAATCACGTTGTGAATGACCGTCAGAAAAAATGCAGGAGAAACTCAAATGGACGCCAGATGTCGCATCGTTCTCCCACTCATCTTGCTGGCGGTGACATCGTCGAAGATGAGGTGGTTAGCGCAGACGGTCGCTACCAGGCGACCGCACCGCAATCATCTTCTGGCGGTTGGGTGATGCAGATGGTAACTTTCTATTGAGCCGCTCCACTTGTGAAGCTGCAATCAAAGGCCCAGAAACAGGATCTGTAGCTTTAATCGCGATTTTCCGTATCTGGTTCTAGCTGGACCCAATGACGAGGCTGTCCGTTCAGAGAATCTCAGGAATGCGCATATTCGCCAATCAGGATGCCCCTTTCGCCAAATACCCCTTCGAAGCGCGAGGGCCGTTTTCATCGATGAAGGTGTATCGAAACCCGGATAGTACCCTGCGATGGCGCGACTGTCGTCGGCCTCGATGGCCAGCCAAGGTCGAGCATGCTACCCGCCACAGTCGCGGCATACGTATAACCTCCCCGTTTCGAATTGTGGCGGCCGGCATCGGAAGTCACTCGTGGGAGGAATTCACTTCAATTGCGAGGAGTCGCGGAAAGACTGGGGCTCACTTCCTGCTGAACGCGCCCGCCAAAACGATTGGGTATGATCCTGTTCGTTCCGACGGGTGACGCATCAGATCGGACGCGCCCTCCCACCTTCTATGACGGCACGTTCGAATATCTCCGCTCGTGCGGAATTCCCGTGCTCGAATAAGGAATGCTTCCTCGCCGTTTCCGTATCCGAAACGAGCAGATTGGTTGTAACCCGAATGACGAGGCTTTCTCACTGAGATCGCGCCATTCCGATGAGCCGTGCAAAATATGCGATTGTATCGTATATTTTGTATATGTGGATTCCCCGCGATGTTGAGGCCCGCCTGAAACGCTCTGCGAAGACGCGGCCAGTGATCGTCCTGACCGGCGCCCGGCAGACCGGCAAGACCTCCACCTTCCTGCACCTTTTTCCGGGCTACGGGCTCGTGTCCCTGGATCTTCCCACTGAAGCCGAGCAGGCCGAAAAGGAGCCGGCGCGCTTCCTCCAGCGTCATCCGCCGCCCGTCATCATTGATGAAGTGCAGTATGCCCCTGGCCTTTTTCGGCATCTCAAGGTTGCTGTCGATGCCAACCGTACGCGCAACGGGCAATTCCTGCTTACCGGATCGCAGAAGTTCACCCTGATGAAGAACGTTTCCGAATCGTTGGCGGGCAGGGCCGACATCGTGGAACTGGAGACGCTCTCTTTTGCCGAGATTCGCGAAGCGCTGCCGAATACCGAACTCGAAACCGCCATCGTGCGCGGTGGTTTCCCAGAGTTGTACGCCAACCCGGACATCGATTCAGTGGCGTTCTACAATTCCTACCTTGCAACATACCTGGAGCGCGATGTGCGGGCCCTGGCCAACGTTGGCAGCCTCCGGGACTTTGAGAGGTTTTTGCGCGCTTGCGCCCTCCGCTCTGCCAACCTGTTGAACAAGGCGGACCTCGCGCGAGATGTGGGCATCGCACCATCGACGGCAAACCAATGGTTGTCCATGTTGGAAGCTTCCGGCCAGGCCGTATTGCTAGAGCCATGGTTCTCGAATCGAACCAAGTCCATCGTCAAGAGCCCCAAACTCTACATTGCCGACACTGGCCTGCTTTGCGCTCTGCTGAATATCCGATCTGAGGAAGCTCTTCGCCAATCGCCCGCGGCGGGCGCCGTATGGGAGACGTTCGTCTTCGCCCAGCTTCGGGACCGCGAACGCCGCGCCGGACGCACAGGCAGCCTCTTCTTCTGGCGCGACCGGACACGCGAAGTGGATTTTGTGGTGGATGCTGGCGGACGCCTCGAGCTGTTTGAGGCGAAGTGGACGGAACTCCCGGACCTCGGCGACACGGTCAATTTGGAATTCGTACGAAATGTGATCGGGAAGTCACTGGTGACCGCCGGCGGAGTCGTATCTCGAACCCCGAACAGCTTTCCATTTCCGAACGGATTTCGCGCGTTACCGGTGACGGAACTTGGGTAGATCAAACGAGGCTGGCCGATCGAACCAGAACAGCGAAACGGGAAAAGCGAAGTTGGATAGAATCAGGAGCAACCAATAACTTTACCCTGAGGCCATGCGTGAGACTCTGGTTTTCCCCGAGCAGCGAAGTTCCTATCTATCGGCAACTCGTCACTCAGGTTGTGCTAGCCATTCTTTGCGGCGACCTCAAGCCTGGCGATCGTCTCCCCAGCACCAGGGAGTTGGCCCGGCGCTTCGGTCTGCATCCCAACACCATCAGCGCTGGCTATCGCCACCTTCACCGGGAAGGATGGACAGAGAAGCGGCAGGGAAGTGGCGTCTTCGTCTGCAACAACACTGACCCGCCATCGACGCCCGAGCAAATCCTGGATTACCATATTGCTGGCTTCTTTCGAGCCGTTCGCGAGCTTGATCTTCCCTCCGCTGCTATCCGTCATCGTGTTGCGCAATGGCTCGCCGCTCCTCCACCGGACCATCTGCTTCTCATCGATCCCGATCTCGAACTGAGTAGGATTCTTCTCACCGAAATCAGACAGGCCACGACCTTTCCGGCACAGGGCATCTCCATTGAAGAGGCTGCAAGTCCAGAGAATCTAGCCGGCGCCATCCCGCTCTGCCGCCCGAGCAAGACTCAAAGCATCCGCGCAATCCTGCCATACGGTATCGAACTCATCACACTTCAGATCCGCTCTGCGCACGGCTGGCTCAACCCTTGGTTGCCCGTTCCACAAGGTCACTTGTTCGGGGTCGCATCGCATTGGCCGGAGTTTCTCTCCACGGCGCGAACAGTGCTGATCGCAGCCGGCCTTCCCAGCGACACACTGGTTTTTCGAGATGCGCGCCAACCTCGCTGGAACCGAGGCTTGGACCAGGCAACCGCCATCCTGTGCGACGCCTACACCGCAACCACACCGTCCATGCCGTCGAAGCCCCACATCCTCATCTTTCCAATCCTGGCGGACTCCACCCTCGCAGACCTTGCTCGCTATTCGAACCCCTCGACCGCTTTGTGACGATTCAGAAACTGTACTAAGCCTCATTTGTGTCCCCGCGAAACTCGGTAACTTCACCTCATCGGTCGGCTTCTTCAAGGGGTTATCAAACATGGACACTTCACTTAACCAGACGGCAATCGCTCTCGACGACCAGGCTCTGTCGAACAGCTCTCCACGCCCGGAACGCGGATTCTGGTCGCTCATCGTCACTCAGTTCCAGGGCGCCTACAGCGACAACATCCTCCGCAATCTCTTGCTTTCCATGATCGTGGGCATGGGCCTCAGCCGGAACGAGCGCGAGACGTTCGTTTCAGTGATCACGTTCCTCTTCTCCGTTCCTTTCATCCTGTTGAGCATGCCCGGCGGTTGGCTTGCCGACCACTTCAGCAAACGCCAAATCACCATCTGGACCAAAGTAATGGAGCTTGGGTCCATGCTAGTAGCAACGGCAGGGCTGGCAACGCACTCTCTCACGCTGTCACTCGTGGCACTCACCCTGGTTGCCTCGCAAGCCGCGCTCTTCGGCCCCTCGAAGTACGGTTTGCTGCCGGAACTCCTTCCGGCCAAGCGGCTCTCCTGGGGCAATGGAGTCATTGAGCTCGGAACGTTTCTTGCCATCATCATCGGCACTGTCACCGGTGCCACTCTGGCGGAGCGCCTCCATGGGCGCGAGGTGTACGCCGGCTATGTACTGTTGGGACTTGCGCTCGTTGGCCTGTTGACCAGTCTTGGCATTGACAAGGTCCCTGCCGCCGCGCCCACCAAGCAATTCCGGTTTAACATCGCCGGTGATCTCTGGCGCCAGATCAAGGTCATGCACAACGATCGACCTCTCTTTCTGGCGGTGGCCGGCAACACCTACTTCTGGTTCCTCGGCTCCCTGCTCTTTTCGACCATCGTAGTCTACGGCCCAGACGTTCTGCACATCGGCCAGACCAGGACCGGTTACCTCAATGCGACCCTGGCCCTGGGCATCGGTATTGGCAGTATGGCTGCCGGTTACCTGAGCGGCAACAAGATCGAATATGGGCTTATCCCGCTCGGCTCCATCGGAATGACCTGTACCGGACTCATTCTGGGCGCAACGCATCATGGGCTAATCGGTTCCGCCGTGCTGCTCGGTCTGCTCGGCTTCTTTGCGGGCTTCTTCGCCGTACCCGTCAACGCGCTTATCCAGCATCGTCCGGCGGAGAAGGACAAGGGTGGCATCATTGCCGCTGCCAACCTGCTTTCCTTTGTAGGCATTGCGCTCTCTGCGGGCGTCTACTACATCTTCACTACGTACATTCACCTGGATCCACGCGGAGTCATAGTAGCAGCCTCCTTCATCACAGCCGCCGGAACAATCTATGTGTTGATGTTGTTGCCCGAATGGTTTGGCCGCCTGATACTCTTCTTCGTCACACACACCATTTATCGCGTGCGCGTAATAGGCCGCGATAACTTCCCGGAGAAGACCGGCGCTCTGCTGGTCTGCAACCACATGTCGTTTGTCGACGTCGCGTTGCTCGTTGCATCGACCGACCGGCTCATTCGCTTTGTGATGTACCAGGGGATCTACGATGTGCCGATCATCAAGCCGTTCGCGCGCATGATGAAAGCCATTCCGATTTCGAGCGAACTGCATCCACGCGAAATGATTACGTCTCTGAAGGTAGCCAGCGATGCGCTTCGAGACGGCGAAATTGTGTGCATTTTCGCGGAGGGACAGATCACCCGCACCGGCCAGCTGCTGCCATTCCGGCGCGGCCTTGAGCGCATCATCAAGGGCCTCGACGTTCCCATCATCCCCGTCAACCTTGATGGCGTGTGGGGCAGCATCTTCAGCTTTGAGCGCGGACGGTTTCTCTGGAAGATGCCCCGTCGCATTCCCTATCCAGTCACCGTCAGCTTCGGCAAACCGATGCCGGCCACTTCCAGTGCAATCGAGGTGCGCGCTTCCGTGCAGGATCTCCAGGCCACCGCATTCCAAGGACGCAAGCACAGCATGAAGACACTGGACCGCGCCTTTGTCAGCACCGCAAGGCGGCATCCCCGGCGCTTCATGATGGCTGATGGGAAAACGCCTCGCGTGACCTTTGCCTCCGCCCTCACCAAGACATTGTTCGTCGCTCTCCGCCTGCGTAGACACATCGGCCAGCAACAGATGGTGGGCATGCTGCTGCCGCCGTCTGTGGGTGGAGCGCTCACCAACTACGCACTCATGCTGATGGGAAGAATCCCCGTCAACCTCAACTACACTGCATCGAGCGAAGTCATCGCCTCATGCGCGTTGCAATGCGGTATTGATACGGTCATCACTTCTAAGGCGTTTGTCGAACACTTCCCCAATCTCGTCATCCCTGGGCGGACGCTATTTCTAGAAGACGTCCTCAGTTCGCCAAAATCTCTTGAGAAGCTTCACGCCCTCGCGTTGGCGTTGCTTTCGCCTGCGTCGCTGCTAAGGCGAATGATCGGCGCGGCCGCAAAGCCTTCTTCTGCGAAGTCCGAACTCCAGGCGAATCTCGATGCTCCGGTCGATCAGCTTGCAACGGTGATCTTCTCCAGCGGCAGCACAGGCGATCCCAAAGGCGTGATGCTCACGCACTCCAATATCGTGTCGAACATTCAGCAGGTTTCGCAAGTGTTCATGCTCGGCGGCAGGGATAAGATCCTCGGCATTCTGCCCTTCTTTCACTCTTTTGGATTCATGGCTGGATTGTGGCTTCCGGCGGTGAATGGCGTCGGCGTTGTCTTCCACCCCAATCCTCTGGATGCGCAGGTCATCGGCCACTTGGTGGGCCAATATAAAGTGACCTTCCTTGTCGCGACGCCAACTTTCTTGCAGGCCTACATTCGCCGCTGTTCCCCGGAAAACTTCGGGTCCCTGCAGTATGTTCTTGTCGGCGCTGAAAAGCTGCCCGAACGCATTGCAGTCGCCTTCGAGGATATCTTCGGCATTCGTCCACTGGAAGGCTATGGCTGCACCGAATGCTCTCCGGTCGTGACCGTGAACAGCCGCGATTTTCGCGCTCCTGGCTTCCGCCAAGTAGCAGCACGGCGAGGGAAAATCGGCCATCCGCTGCCCGGCATTTCCGTCCGCATTGTTGACCTCGATACGGGCGCGCCCGCTGCGCCCGGTTCCTCAGGGATGCTGTTGGTTAAGGGCCCAAACGTGATGAAAGGCTATCTTGGCAAACCGGAAAAGACGGCCGAGGTCCTGCACGAGGGTTGGTACACGACAGGCGACGTGGCCATGATGGAAGAGGATGGCTTCCTGACCATCACAGACCGCCTTTCGCGCTTCAGCAAGATCGGCGGCGAGATGGTGCCCCACATTCGGATTGAAGAGAAGCTGCAGGAACTCGCCGAAGCGACCGAACAGGTCTTCGCTGTTACAGCACTTCCCGATGATAAGAAGGGCGAGCGGCTTGTCGTGCTCTCCACGCTCTCCGTAGACAGACTCACCCCGGTAATTGAGAGGCTAACGCGCAGCGATCTGCCTGCACTCTGGAAGCCAAAACCCAATCACTTCTTTCGCATTGATGCGTTGCCAATGCTGGGTACGGGAAAGATGGACTTGAGAGGAATTAAAACCCTAGCATCTTCTCTTGCGCCGCAGCAGGAAGCATAGAGGGGTCTTCGATTTCATCGGGCAGCAAGTTGTCTTTCTGGTCATTGGAGTTCATCAATATGGAAATCGTCGTGGTTTTGCTCGCCTGTTTCGTGCTCGGGATTCCCGTCATTGCTATCGTTGCCCTGGTTCGGTCCGGAACAATTCGCCAACTTCTCGAGGAGACGAACACCGAGCTGCGCGGAGAACTCTCCGATCTTCGTTCTGAAGTTGCGAACCTTCGCCGCGACTTTTCACGACTTTCCGGCAGCGTGTCACAACAAGCGGCATCCGCGTCCGTATATTCAACCGAGACCGTAACAGAAGCTTCGCCAGTCATGGCATCAGCGAAGGAGAGGGCCGCGGCAAAGCCGATTGCAGTAGAGCCGCCGACGCGGACTATCCCACAGGCTCCGCCTTTACTCGTTCAAACTCCTGCTATTCCTCCCCCGCCTGTTGCCGTCAAACCCGTTTCTTTTGCTGCTGAGTTGTCCGAAGCACCGGCGTCTGCGGCGCGTCCAGCAACTTCACCCATATCCAGGCTCGTTCCTGCGCATCAATTTAGAGAGGAATCGAAGGATTTCGTCGAGTCGGTCTCTACACCTATTCTCCCCGATGCGGCGCAGTCCTACAAAGATGCGGGTGTTCCTTATTCGCTCCAGGCAGCCGCGCTCTCGTTTACATCCGACCCTCCGCGCAAGACATTTGCCGATCGCCTTCGCTCCACCTTGCCGTTTGAAGAACTGCTCGGCATGAACCTCTTCGCCAAGCTCGGTATCATCCTGCTCGTTCTCGGCTTTGCGTTGCTCGGCCGCATGGCGCTGATCGCCATGGGTCCCGGTCAGCGGGTTTCTCTCATCTATACAGCTTCCATCGCGCTGCTCGGCGGTGGCGTATGGCTCGAACGGAAGGAACGCTACCGCCTCATCGGCCGCGCCGGCATTGGTGGCGGATGGGCCCTGCTCTTCTTCACCACTTACGCCATGCACCACGTCTCCGCCATGGCCGTGCTCGCATCCAACACTCTCGACTGCGTACTGATGCTACTCGTAGCCATCAGCATGGTGGCGCACACCATCCGCTACAAGTCGCAAGTCGTCACAGGCCTCGCATTTCTTCTCGCTTTTTCGACCGTGGCCCTCAGTCAGGACAGTATCTACGCTCTCGTCGCGGGCGTTATCCTCGCCCTCGGCATAGTCGCCATCGGGCTTCGGATGAACTGGTACGAACTCGAAGTCTTCGGGATCCTCGCCAGCTATGCAAATCACTTCTATTGGCTCTACAAGCTCTATCCCGATGGACTCGCTGGCCATGCCTTTCCTCAGTTCTGGACAAGCGTCATCATCCTCCTGCTCTATTGGGTCGTCTTCCGCATCTCTTACATCGTCCGCACCATTCGCAGTCCCCGCGACGAAACCATCTCATCGCTGGCAGCATTGCTGAATACTATGTCGCTTCTGGTCGTGATGAAGTTTCAATCCACGCGGCCTGAGCTGGCCTTCTACGCATTGCTTGGCTTAGGCGCAGTGGAGTTTTTCTGCGGCCAATTACCGCCCTGCCGTCGCCGTCGCAACGCATTCAAGCTGCTCACCATCGTCGGAACGATGCTAATGTTCGCCTCCGTTCCCTTCCGGTTCAGTGGCAACAGCATCGCGCTTTTCTGGATGATCGCTGCCGAACTGCTCCTGATCGCAGGCATCATCCAAGCGGAAGTCGTTTTCCGCCGCCTTGGTTTGATTGCGGGCACACTTACCGGCTTGCTGGTGATCTACGAAGCGCGCTCCATTATTGACCTGCGGCAGCACTCCGAGTCGCCCCTTACGCGCGATGGCATCCTTCTCCTTACGGTGAGCTTGCTGTTCTGCATCAATGCGCAGTTCATCCGCCGCAAGTGGGACGAGAAGTTTGTCTCCATTGATGCTCCGCTCGCCACGGTCCAGGGATACCTCGGCGCCGTCACCGCCGTCTTTGGTGTGTGGGCTGTCTTTACGGCCGACTGGACAGCCCTCGGCTGGGCAGCCCTATTCCTTGCCGCCGCAACCGGCAAGCGCCGCTTGAATGATAACCACCTGATGGTGCAGGCCGGGGCGCTTGCCGCGTTGGTGCTCTTCCGCTGCGAGGCAATCAACTGCCACTTTGATATCCAATACCCGCATCACATCGCAGCGCGTTTTATCACGCTGCCGATCCTTGCCATCGCGTTCTACACGGCTGCCTGGCTCCTCTCAGGTGTTGACGACCTGCGCATTCATTTGCGCATGTTTTCCCTCTGGGCCGCATCCCTCTTGCTGGCGGTCCTTCCCTGGCTCGACGTGTCGCAACCATGGGTGGCTCCGGTCTGGGCCGGGTTCGCCGTCGTGCTCGCTCTCATCGCTCGCCGCATCCGGCTGCCGCAATTCAGTTATCAGGAACATGCGCTCGCCGTCGCAGTGACTGCCCAACTCATCGCCGTCAATATGGACGCATCTTCCGCCGTTGTGCGCTACGTTCCGATCCTTGGTTGTGCCGCCGCCTTCTATGCCATCTCCCGCCTCTGTACGATGAAAGAGGCTCCCTATGCCCGCTCCGCTGCATGGTCTCACACCTGGTTTGCCACGGCACTCGTCGCTGCGCTCGCTTGGCACGAGTCTCCGCAGCCGTGGCTCGCCGCTATCTGGGCGCTCTTTGCCCTTGCTCTCGTTATTGTCGACCGCATCTTCAGCGTTGAAGAACTTCCATACCAGGCGCATGTTCTTGCCCTCCTTGCCGTGGTGCGCGCCGTCACGCTGAATCTCTACCTGCGCGACCAGTGGCACGGTATCGATCTGCGCCTCATCACCGTCGGCATCCTTGTTGCCGTGCTCTACGCGCTGGCACGCTGGATTCGCCTACCTGAATCGCTGCGTTATTCCGATGCTCGTCACGCGTATACGTGGCTCGCATCCGGTCTAGCCGCATGGATGATGTGGGGCGAAGTCAAGCCAGTCGGCCTGGCGCTTGCCTGGGCCGTCTTCGGCTTGCTCCTGTTCGAAATCGGTGCCTGGAAGCATGAGAGGCAGCTTCGCTTCCAGGCATTCGGATTGCTCATCGCAGCTTTCGTGCGCATCTTTTTCGTCAATCTTACGGCTGCGGCACTGCCGGGCGAAGCTCTCAGCCCACGGGTCTACACCATTGTTCCAATGGTGATGATCTACTTCTATATCTGGACCCGGCTCCAGCCCGGCAAATCCGAAGTGAACGCAAGAGGCTGGTCTCCTGCAGACCTCATCGCCTACTTCGGAACGGGGAGCATTGTCGCTCTTCTCTACTTCGAAGTGTCCTCGGATTGGATCGTGGCGGCGTGGGCCATCCTCACCCTCGTGTTAACCGCGTCTGCCCTCATCCTCGACAGATCCGTATTCCTGCAGCAGGCCATCCTCATTGCCGCCGCCGTCGTCGGTCGAAGCTTTGCTCACAACATCTTCGCAGGAAGCTACTTCACATCGGATGGCTGGCACGGCCGATTTTCCATCCTCTCCATCACCGCAGCCATTCTGTTGAGTGCGCTTCCCCTCGCCTTCCGACTGCGCGCGCGTTGTAAGGACCGTGAGTTCACCGCGATCGATCGATCTCTCGGCATCCAGCATCCCGAACAGATCTTCTTCTTCGCGCCCATACTTATCGTCAGCGTAATGATCGCCGTCAAAATGAACGCGGGCATGGTTACGCTCTCCTGGGGAATCGAAGGCTTGGCCGTGATCGTGCTGGGTCTGCTCGTCACCCAACGCAGCTATCGCCTAACGGGCCTGTTCTTGCTTCTGGTCTGTGTCGGCAAGATCGTAGTACACGATGCGTGGCTGCTCGGCGAGCGCGACCGCTACACCACCTTCATCGTTCTCGGAGCGGCGTTGACCCTCGTCTCCACCTTGTACGGCAGGTACCGCGAGACCGTGAGGAAGCTGCTATGAAGCGCCTTCTGTCTCTGCTTATCATCCTTCTCGCGGCCGGAGCCGCCCTCTATTTCGCGCAACACAGGGACGCGCGGGATGCGGTCAGCTCCAATGCCGTCGTCGATGTGGCGGCCGATCTTCAGCGTGATGTCACTCGTGTCCCCATGCGTGTCACGCGACTTTCCGACGCCGACGAGGTGCGCATTGGAGATGAACTCGCGCGGCGATACGGGCTATCCACCGCGCCCCAGACTCCAGAGATGTCCTCGGCACAGGACCACATCAACCAGGTAGGCGCGCGCGTTGCCGCCCATGCTCGACGCAAACTTCTCTTTCACTTTTACCTGGATCCAAGCCCCGATTTCATTAACGCTTTTGCCCTGCCTGGCGGCCATGTTGTAGTAGGCCTCGGACTGATCAACCAAATGAAGAGCGAAGATGAGGGCGCGAACGGCAATTCAAATTGCAACCTCCGGATTGCTGTTTCTTTATCTGGTGCCGGAGATTGTTTTTGCTTTGAAGCCCGGAGCGGGTTGGAGTCCACTGCTTCAGGAAGCCGGATGGCGCAGGCAGATCGGCGTCCAGATACTATTGCTGATTGCCGTGCCTGGAGTCTCCGCTGCAATGGAGTTTGCCGAGCGCGGCCACGGTACGCCAATCCCTTATGATCCGCCTCAGCGGTTGGTCACTAGCGGAATGTATCGATATTGCGCCAATCCAATGCAAATGTCCTGTGCTCTGGTCATGTTTCTCTGGGCCGGCATGCTCCAGAACGTCTGGTTGATTCTCGCGGCCGTGACTTCCGCTGTATACAGCGCTGGCATTGCGCAATGGGACGAAGGGGAAGATTTGGCGCACCGCTTTGGCAATGCGTGGCGCGATTACAGAGCGGCGGTGCACAACTGGCGAGTCCGATGGAGGCCATACCACAATGGCCCCAGCGCGCGCATATATATCGCCAGCAGTTGTGGGCCGTGCAGCGAACTTCGGTTATGGCTTGAGCCAAGAAGGCCCGTGGGGCTGCATTTCATCGATGCCGAGGAGCTCCCATCCGGGTCAATTCGGAGGTTGCGCTACGACCCCGGAGACGGCAGTTCCACAGTCGAAGGTGTCAGAGCGATGGGAAGGGTTCTGGAGCATCTCAATTTTGGGTGGGCAGTTGCAGGCGCCTCCTTACGACTGCCGGGCATTTGGCAAGGCGTGCAGCTCTTGATGGATGCTAGCGGTCTGGGTCCACGCACCTTGATCCCGCCGGTTCGTGGCTGATGTGAGCCTGTGCCGCGCGGAGACCGGCCTACACTTCGCCGGGTAGCCAAACCGAATTGACCGGCCCATCAAGTCGTCAAGAACCGAAAATCATCGAAGCGCACACGGACAGATCCGAACGCGCCCAAGGAACTTCATTCTGCGAAAACCAGAGTGGTTGAGCCGTGGCCTTGAATATGAGATTCCCGGAATAGCTGAATATAAGCCGAGGCTCTTAGGCCGGTGTCAAGGCTCTACGACCGCGGAACGCGGCGCGCGCAGCGCGGCCTTGACACCGGCCGGGCCTCGGCTACTCTCTGGCTATCCGGGAATGTCATCTACCTCCCCGCGGAGCTTCTTCGGCACGTTGTTTGGCGCGCTTCTCCAGTAGCTCATGCGCTTTCGCTGCCTTCGTTGACTGCGCCTGGCGGAAGAGAATAGTGATCTGATCCTGGACCATTTTTTCGCCGCGTAGGAGCGGTTCGAGCGTCCCCATCAAGAGCATCTGGATGCCTACGAGTTCGGTAAAGATGTGCATCTCCATCTCGGTGTGACTGCCGACCACGTCACTGCGCAGCAACATCTCACGCGCCCACTCGGTGGGCGTCTTGCCTGCTCGCGATGCCGCATCCTCGATAGCTTTAGCTTCGACGGCGGTAAGCTTGGTGCTCAGGTTGAGCGAGCGGCGATCACGCCCGCGCAGCTTCTCTGATCCTCGATGTTCGATTGTGTGAACTTCGGCCATTTGAATCCTCCTGTGGCGTGTTTACGCCGGTATCTGGCTAGATACCGTGTTTTGTAAACGCCCTGTGTTTTCTGCGGTATCTGTCGAGATACCAAAGTATCTGGGCAGTTCCCTAGAAGGGGTGGAGTGTCGAAATACACCCGGTGCGAAGCACCGAATCACAGCTCCCCATAGGCAAGCAGCCCTTCTTGCCACACACGCTGTACCTCTGGCATGTCCCACGCGCGACGAAATAGCTCACGAATCGACTCCCATTCCTGCGGCGTGAAGCCAAACGAAATGCCGTTACTCTGAGCACGGAACCAAGCTTGCAATTCGCCTCCATCCGCCTGGCCTGTGTAGCCGAAAAAGTAGTGTCCGTTCCACAAGGAATTCGGATAGCGAATGTCCCATCTTTCCAACATGGATCGGAACTCCGAGATCATGGGTAATGACGACATTGGATACATGGCGAAGCGTTGCTCCGGGAGAGTCATTAGAAGGGACAATTCGGATTCGTTCCCGAGCACGAAAGACAGCGCGAAGCCTCCCTCGAATACCGACGGAATTCCAGGCTGCCAGATAGAGGTTTGACTATCTTCGCCGTTGGTGTCCAAAACCCTAAGCTTTACCGGCTTCCGTTGCTCGATGAAATGCCCTCTGGCCGCAACCCGCCACATTGCCGGCCAGTGAGGCATGAGCGCTTCATTCAGCTTTTGGCGGCTTGGGAATTGCTCCTCCTCCAAGAGTTCGTAAAGGATCGTCGCAGGTGCCACCATTCGGGCGAGGTCCTGTCCGTCCTTCTTCATCGCCAGAAGAATTCGCTCTGTTGATCGCCTTCCACTTGCCTGAGGGGGTTTTTACGAGAGTAGCCATTCGGGTCTCCAGAGAGTGCGTTTGTACCTTGCTTGTACCCGCACTGCACCTGAACAGCAATGTACTACTCAATAACAGAAATTATCGAGACCTCGCACAATCCTCGAATTGCGTCTATTTTGCTCATTTTATTGAGTTTATTTTTCTATCTGTTTGGTGCCGGGAGGGGGGGTCGAACCCCCACGACCTTGCGATCGGCGGATTTTGAGTCCGCTGCGTCTGCCAGTTCCGCCATCCCGGCGCTTTCCGTATTGTACGGCGTTTCCGCCATTCTGCAACAGATCCGCCCGGCCAGCGAAGACGTCCCAGTGACGCAGCGGAGCCATTGCAAACCTCGCAATCCATAATCCGCTCTCCCAAATGCAGAGGCCCTGCCGGCGCATCCGTCGCCGCCGGCAGGGCCTCGTTCTGTTCGCAGCGCCCTACTGCTTCGGTCCGCCCTTCGGATAATCCACCCGGATGGTCAGGATCTCGTAGGGGTGAATCGGCACCTTCACCACGTCGCCGGTCACCGCCAGCGCCGCGCCCTCCGGCGTCTCCTGCATGTTCGTCACCGTGGCCCCGGTTGCGCCGGGCGGCACGTGGAACTCCGCCGTCCCATCCTTCCCCGCCCACTCATACGCGCGGAAGATCAGCCCATTGGCGTCCTCAGCCTTCTTCACCGCCGTCAGCACCACGTTCTCCGGCCCGACCGAGGCAAACGAGTGCTCCGCCGGCAGCGAGCCCGCATGAGCTGTCGTCGCAACCGCCGTCAGCGGATAGTTGTACTCGTAGCCGTGCCGCACGGTGAGCGCGTCCTTCCACGAGCCGGCATGCGGATAGAGCGCGTAGTGGAAGTGGTGATGGCCCATGTCGGCATCCGGATCGGGCCACTTGGGCGAGCGCAGCAGCGTCAGCCGCAGCACGTTCCCCGCCGCGTCGTACCCATACTTCGAGGTGTTGAGAATGCTCAGCCCATGCTTGCCGTCGCCCAGGTCGGCCCAGCGCATCGCCGGAACCTCGAACTGCGCCTTCTCCCAGCTGTTGTTGCGCGTCGTCGGCCGCTCGATCGTTCCGTAGGGAATTTCATAAGTAGCAAACGGCCCCGAAGCCGCCAGCGGAAACGCCGCCTTCAGCAGCACATGCGACTCGTGCCAGTCGATATCGTTCTCGATGTCCACCTGGTCGCCTTGCAGGCTGATCGTCTGCACAAACTTCGAGCTCTGCCAGTTGCGCACAACGCGAATCGCCGCTGGTCCCGCATCACCCTTGACCAGTTCCACCGAGTCAGCCTTGTTCAGCAGCGTCGGAGCAACATCCAGCGTGCCCGGATCGATATTCCACGCGTCGTAGTCCTTCGGCGTGTCTTTGAAGGCCTGCAACTCGTTGCCGCATGCGCCCGCTGCCAGCGTCTCGTAGCCGGACATCGACAGGCTCCTAATGCAGCCGGTGCCCTTGTCAACGGCAATCTTCAGCGCCCCCTCACTCAGAGAAATCGCGCCCGCCGTGTCCGCCGAGACCGTCTTCCCCGCCGAGGCGCTATGAGCAGCGGTAACGCGCACCAGCTTGTAGCCCAGCGCGGGCACATTGTCCACGTGCAGCGTCACCTCCTTGCTCTCCGCCGCGGAACCCTGCACGCGCACCGAAACATCGCCCGAACGCGCCCAGCCCAGCGGATTGTAGACCAGCACCGGAACGCCTGCGCCCTGGGTGTTGATCGTCTCATCTACCGCGCTCAGCGCCCCGGCCGCAATCTCATTCGTCGACCACCGCACCACGTCGTAATCCTTCTGCGCGTCCTTATAGATGATCCCGATGCCCGACCCCGCCCCCAGATCGTGGAACTGGTTAAAAAGCACCTTCTTCCAGTCCTCCGTCAGCTCTGCTCCCGGATACTTCGCTCCATAGAGCCATGCAATCGAAGAAAACTTCTCCGCGTCCAGCACCTCGACTTCCGCATCGCGCATATTCCGTTTGTGGTTGGCCTGTGTCGTGTAAACGCCCCGGTGATATTCGAAATAAAGCTCGCTCTTCCACGTCGGAATCCCAATCTGCCCAGCAACCGCCGGAGCAGGCGGCGCCGTGTACCCCTGCGCAATCGACTGGTAGTTCCACTCCTTGCTCTCCGGCGCAATCCTCTTCTCAATCGACGAGAAGAACGGCTGCGCCGTGCCGAACTGGTACTTCGGCGTCACGTGGCTGGCACCGTTCTGGTCCGGCCCTGCCCAGTGGAACGCCTCGTCGAGCACCGCGCGCGTCGGGCCGCCGCCGTGGTCGCCCGTGCCGTACAGGTCCATCATCTCCAGCTCGCCCGTCGCCTTGGCCCGCGCCTGCGTCAGGTCGTAGCTCAGCCGCACCGGGTTCATGTCCGTGTTGCCGTAGTCCTGCGGAAAATACGACAGCACCTTCGACCCATCCGGCGACTCCCACCAGAAAATCTTGAACGGCAACTGGTTCGTATCGTTCCACGTCATCTTCTGCGTCACAAAGTAGTCCACGCCGCTCTTCTTGTAGATCTGCGGCAGTTGCCACGTGTAGCCAAACGAATCCGGATTCCAACCGATGCGCACATCCACGCCGTAGTGCTGCTTGTACCAGCGCTTGCCCACCAGCAGTTGCCGCACCAGGCTCTCGCCGTCCGGCAAATTCAGGTCCGGCTCAACCCACATGCCGCCCACCACCTCCCAGCGGCCCTCCTTGATGCGCCGCGCAATATCCGCGTTCATGTCCGGATACTTCTCGGCCATCCACTCGTTATAAGCCGCCGCCGACTGCGTGTAGGTGTAGTCCGGGTACTCATACATCAGTTGCAGCGCGGTGCCGAACGTGCGCTTCACCACGTCCACGGTCTCCGTCCACGGCCACAGCCACGCCGCGTCAATGTGCGAGTTTCCCGTCAGGTGGAAGGTCGCCTGCTCCAGCAGCGGCTTCAGCGCCTGCAGCTTCTCAAGCGACGCCTTCAGGCTGGCGTCAAACTTGCCCTGGTCGTGCGCGTCCAGCGCCTTCAGGTCCACCGCGCCAATCGAGTTGTTCAACGTTTCCAATTGCGACGCATCCTTGGGCGCAAGCGACGGAATCAGCAGCGCCGCCGACAGAAACTCCTGCCGCAGATCCTCCGGGTTCGGCCGGTTCTCGGGGAACTCCACCCGCAGCGTCGCCCCGCGGAACTCCTTCTCATCCACCGTGTGCAGCAGCTTCACGGCCACAGTGATCTTGTCGCCCGGCTTCGCCTGGTCGAACAGCACAATCGGCTCCAGGTCGTCGCCCATCGCCACCCGCCGCCCGTTGAAGTAGAGAATCTGCGGCATCGGTCCATTCGCATTGGCGTGGAACTGGAACCAGATCCGCGCCCCGGTCAGGTCGTAGCCGTTCAGCGTCTGCGGCACCTCAATCGTCTGCCGGAACCACACCGCATCCTTGGGCGCTTTCGAGCCGTCGGCCGTGGGCTCCCAACTCGATTCATCCAGGCTCACCGCCTCGCCGTGCGCCATGTCGCCCGAGTGCATCTTCCAGGTGCCTTCGGTCAGCTCGTGCAGGCTGGTGAGCCGCTCAATCACTGCCTGTGATCCCGGCTGCAGCGTAGCCGCAATCTCGGCAGTCTCCTTCGCATTCTGAGCCGTTCCCCGGCCCGCAAAAACAACCATCATGGCGACAAGAACAAACAGAGCAGAGCGCCGTAATCCGGCCTTCACAACAGAATTCATGGTGGAAAATCCTCCCCAGCATAGTAAGCCATTGGTCCCACCCTCCGCACGGGCCGGCGCAGCGAGACTGAAATCCACAGCAACGCGGAATTTCGTTGTTGGGACTAAATCGATCCCTCGTTCCGAATAGTCAATCCGTGCATTCCGTCCCGGAGGAACGAGCCGAGAATAGCCCAGCCCGGGGTCCCCAAGGACAGGTCTTCGTCCGTGGGGTGGAGGGTCAAGTCCGCCGCAGCGGACGAAAACCCTGGGAATGGTGACCAATCAAGACACTCCGCCCCGTAGGCGGCGGGGCGAATTGAGGCCACGACTCCAACTCCCGCCCGCTCAATCCCGCCAACCAAGGCATCCCAAAAATCTCAATGCGACTCCCGCGGCACCCCATGCCCCCGGCACCCCAGCAGAAAATCGAAGTCCGCGCCCTTGTCCGCCCCCATCACATGCTCCACGTAGAGCGCCTGGTACCCGCTCTTGAACGCGGGCTCCGGCGCCGTCCACTCTGCCCGCCGCCGCGCCAACTCGTCGTCGTCCACTTCCAGGTGCAGCCGCCGTCCCGCCACGTCCAGCTCAATCCAGTCGCCGTCCTGCACCAGCGCCAGCGGTCCGCCCACCGCCGCCTCCGGGCTCACATGCAGCACCACCGTCCCATACGCCGTCCCGCTCATCCGCGCATCGCTGATGCGGACCATATCCGTCACCCCGCGCGCCAGCAGCTTGGCCGGCAGCCCCATGTTGCCCACCTCGGCCATCCCCGGATACCCCTTCGGCCCGCAATACTTGAGCACCATGATGCTTGTCTCGTCAATCGCGAGCTCCGGGTCCTCGATCCGCTCCTTGTAGTGCTCAATACTCTCGAACACCACCGCCCGCCCGCGATGCTGCATCAGCCCCGCCGTCGCAGCCGAGGGCTTCAGCACCGCCCCATCCGGACAAAGATTCCCGCGCAGCACCGCCACGCCGCCGCTCTCGACCAGCGGGTTCGCATAGTCGCGAATCACCTCCGCGTTCCACACCGGCGCATCCTTCACGTTCTCGCCCATCGTGCGCCCGTTCACCGTCAGCGCCCCGCCGTCCAGTTGCCCATGTTCGGCCAGCGCGCTCAACACCGCCGGAAGTCCTCCAGCATAGAAAAAATCCTCCATCAGGAACCGCCCCGAAGGCTGCAAATCCAGAATCGTCCGCACATCGTGCCCATACTTGTCCCAGTCTTCGAGAGTCAGCGGAATCCCCACTCTCCCCGCAAACGCGATCAGGTGAATCACCGCATTGGTCGACCCGCCCACCG
>Ga0302275_10002181_pt1 | contig 20723 bp, 17 predicted proteins | sample III_Bog_N2_2_FD_200229 | JGI IMG/M metagenome (GOLD analysis project Ga0302275, IMG submission 200229) | Peat permafrost microbial communities from Stordalen Mire near Abisko, Sweden - III_Bog_N2_2 | ecosystem: Environmental > Terrestrial > Soil > Wetlands > Peat | place: Sweden: Abisko... | reverse complement strand
GAAGAGGCCTTGGCCATCGCGGCTGCTGATAGCCACTTCGCCCTTGCGCTCCTCGACTATCGTATGCCCGGGATGAACGGCGATGAACTTGCCCAGAAATTGCGCCAAGCCTATCCCACTATGCGGCTGATGGCTGTGTCGGCGGTAGGTCAGCTCCCTCCTTCCTTTCTGCAAGCCGTCGATAGTCAGGTTCAGAAGGGGCACGACCCCGAAACTCTTTTGGCCGCTATCGCAAAGCTGCTCGCTCTCCCCGAAAACTCTGCTGGACATAAAACTGCTTCTCCGCGGACAGTACTTTGCGTCGAGGACGATCCCTTAGAGCTTCGCCTGCGAAAACTTTTGCTCGAATCGGCGGGCTTCCTGGTGTTACAGGCGCGCTCCGGCGGCACTGCCTTGGAACTCTTCAAATCGCACCACGTGGATGCGGTCGTGATGGATTACTGGTTGGCGGATCGAAATGGCACCTCGGTAGCGGAAGAAATGAAGCTTCTGCACCCTCGCACCCCGATCGTGATGCTGTCTGGCTACTCCGCCCTGCCCGGCGAGGGGATGATGGTTGACACATGGCTTCGTAAAGCGCAGGTCGAACCGGAAGAGATTGTGGACTGCGTTGAGCACCTCATTCATCTTCGCTCCGGTGAAAACAAAGGTACGCAGGAAGATACGGAAGAAACCAAACATTCCTAGATGAGAACTCCAGCCTCAAAGTATTCCAATGCGATCGCGCGGGCACTGTACCCCGCTGTTGCTGTAGCCATCCTGCTGCTGCCGGCCCTGGCATCCTCCAGCGAAATGGATACCGAGAATCCGGTAAAGCAACTGTCCCTCGAAGAACTCGGAAACATACAAGTTACCACCGTCTCCAAGTCTCCCTCCGAAGTCCGCAAAACTGCGGCTGCCATTTTCGTCATCACTCAGGAAGACATTCAACGCTCTGGTGTGACCACAATTCCCGACGCATTGCGCCTCGCACCCGGGGTAGAAGTCGCTCGCATCGACAGCAATAAATGGTCCGTAGGAATCCGCGGTTTCGGAACTGGCAACTCGCGGGACGTGCTCGTTCTCATCGATGGCCGCAGCGTTTACACCACTCTAGTCGCGGGCACCTATTGGGACGTTCAAAACGTGCTTCTCGAAGACGTTGACCGCATCGAGGTGATTCGGGGACCAGGCGGAACGATCTGGGGGCCAAACTCGCTCAACGGCGTAATTAACATCATCACCAAATCCAGTAAAGATACAAAAGGCGCGCTGGTGAGCGCTGGAGGTGGTGACTTCGAGCAGGGTTTTTTCAATACTCGCTTCGGCGGCGGCAACGATCATGGTCTCACTTATCGGATTTATGCCCTTGGCTTCGATCGCGGGCCCGAATACCATCCCGACGGCCAGAACTTCGACCGCTGGCGCGCCGCTCAAGCGGGCTTTCGCACCGATTGGGCCCAGAGCGCAAATAACTCCTTCACTCTCCAAGGCGACCTCTACGATGAAGGAGCGGGGGACAGCGCCACAGCTACCAGTTATGCCCCGCCCTATACTCAAACCGTCGACGCCACCGCCCGCCTCTCCGGGGGCAATGTTTTGGGACGCTGGCAGAGAACTTTTTCTGCAGGAAATGACCTCCAGTTTCAGGCTTACTACGATCGGACCAACCGGCACGATCCCAACTTTACCGATCTTCGCGATACCTTCGATTTCGATTTCCTCGATCGCTTGCGATTGCCGTGGCGTCAGCAAGTTTCCTGGGGTCTGGGAGCCCGCGCCAGCCGCGGCCGGAATCCGGTCGTAGTCTCCGGACTGACCTTCACTCCTGAAACCAGGACCGACCGCCTGCTCACCGCGTTCTTGCAGGACGATGTCGAACTGATCGAAAATCGTCTCACTCTTTCGCTCGGCTCAAAGTTTCTGCGCACAAATTTCACTCCGCTCCAACTCGAACCTAGCGCCCGCCTGCTCTGGACGCCCACGGCCACGCAGACCATATGGGCCGCGTTCACGCATGCCCTGCGCACCCCCTCTGACGCTGAGGAAAATTTCACGCTCTTGGGCTATATCGGAACGAACCAGGGTCTGCCTTTTTTTGCTCGTTTCAATCCCAATCCCAACTTCCGATCCGAAGAACTGAATGGCTATGAGTTGGGCTATCGCCGACTTCTCGGCGCGAAAGTCTATCTCGATTTAGCACTCTTCTATAACCACTACAGCGACCTGTTGAGCGAAGACATCACCGGCGCTCCAGTTCTCGAGAACAACCCGCAACCGCCCCACTATCTCTTGCCCGCCGATTTCGGCAATGGCCTTCTGGGCACTACTCGAGGAATCGAGATCGCTCCAGAATGGAAGCCTACAAAGTCGTGGCGCCTGTCTGCGTCCTATTCTTTCCTGCAATTGCAGCTAAAGCGATCGCCCAACTCTCTTGATGTCGGCACCGGCCCAATCATCGAAGGCTCCAGCCCGCGGCATCAAGTCGGCGCGAGTTCCAATTTCGATTTCGGAAAACGCTTCAGCGTTGACCTCACCTATCGCTTCATTAGCGCCTTGCCCAAAGAGGCGGTCGAGGCCTATTCCAGCGCTGACGCCCATTTCTCATGGCAGTTGGCCGAGCACTTCCAACTCTCGGTTGTTGGACAGAATCTGCTGCAACCGCATCACGACGAGTCGGCCGGCGATCCCGGCCCGCTCGTCGGAATTAAACGGAGCGTCTACGGACAAATCGCGTGGAAACAGTAAACACCACGAGCACGTGCTACTCGTGTCTTGACGCTTGCGGCAGTAACGAACTCGTGCGGCGGTTGCGACTGGTGTCTATTTTGTTCGCGATCGTCCTGTTTTTCCCGCCGAGGTCGTCCGCCCAGCAAGTTCGTCCAACGGAGCAGCAGGTCAAAGCCGCGTATCTCTTCAACTTCGGAAAATTTGTTCGCTGGCCAAGTGATCACGCCTTAAGTTCCGACTCGCTCGAAATGTGTGTGCTCGGGAAAGATCCGTTTGGTGAACTTCTCGATTCCACTGTAGCCGGCGAGAGCATTGAGGGCAGGAAAATCAACGTGCGCAGGCTGGTCCACCTGCAAGACTCGGCGCCCTGCAACATTCTGTTCGTGAGTTCTTCAGAGGAGGGCCAACTCGCTCCGATTCTGAAGGTGGCACGCCAAAACGGCACGCTTACCGTCAGCGACATTCCAAACTTTGCCGAGCGCGGCGGCATCATCGGATTCGTCATGCAACAAGGGAGAATCCGCTTCGCTGTCAATCGCGAGGCCGCCGAACAATCGCGATTGACCCTCAGTTCGGAGCTGCTCAAAGTCGCCAGCCAGGTCATCGCTAACTCCGCTCCTCCACCGGGCTCGCCGCAACCGCAGGAGCGAAAACGATGAGCCCGCGGCCGCGTTCCATCTCGACGAAGCTTACCCTGATGAACGTCCTGGTCAGCGGCACTGCCCTGATTCTTGCTTGTGCCGCCTTTTTTGCTTATGACCAGATCACCTTTCGCAATGGCCTGGTGAGGACATTATCGGCGCAAGCTGAGATTATCGGATCCAACAGCGTTTCCGCCCTGCTCTTTAACGATCCGCAGTCCGCCTCCAACACTCTCGCCGCTCTCAGCAACTCTCCCCATGTCGAATCGGCTGGCATTCTCACCCCGGATCGGCACGTTTTTGCCACTTATCTCAGACAAGATGGAGGTGAAGCTCTTAACGTCCCGACTCTTCGGCCCGATCAAGTCGAACATTACTGGTTTCGCAGCACGCATGTCATCCTGGTGCGCCAGATCGTTTTCCAAGGTCAGAACATCGGGTCCATCTACGTTCGCGCCGACCTTCGTGAAATCAATGAGCGCCTCTGGCGCTACGCGCTCATTTCTCTCGCAGTGCTTCTCGTCTCCCTCCTGTTTGCGTTGGTCGTATCGGGCCGCCTTCGACGATCCCTTGCCGGACCCATAGTGACCCTCGCTGAAACCGCCCGCGCCGTTTCGCGCGATAAGGATTACAGTGTGCGAGCCATCGCCAGCCCTCATCGCGACGAACTTGCCACTCTAATCAACTCCTTCAACGACATGTTGAAAGAAATCCAGCTGCGCGACGGCGCCCTCCAGAAGGCGCACGATGAATTAGAGCAGCGCGTGGCCGACCGCACTCGCGAACTACTTTCGGCCAATCGAGAGTTGGAAACCTTTTCCTATTCCGTCTCTCATGATCTGCGCGGTCCCCTCGATGCCATAAACGGCTTTAGCTATCTGCTGCTGAAGAACGATTCAGCCCGGCTGGATGACGCCGGCAGAGAGTCGTTGCTGAGTATCCGCGCCGCCGCTAAACGCATGTCAGAACTGATCGAAGATTTGTTGAACCTCTCCCGGGTTTCGACCAGCGCGATGCATCGCGAAGAGGTGGACCTCAGTGAGTTCGCTCGCTCCATCATCGAAGAGCTGCGCGTGGAAACCCCACTAAGGCAGGTGGAATTCGTCGCCCCTGCCACCACCAAAGTAAACGCGGACGCGCGTCTGCTCCGGATTGTGATGGACAATCTTTTGCGCAACTCCTGGAAGTACACTTCGCATCACGAGCACGCTCGCATTGAATTCGGACAGCAAACCAGAGCTGACCGCGTTGTTTACTTCGTTAAGGATGATGGGGCGGGCTTCGATCCGCGCTCGGCCGATCGCTTATTCCAGCCGTTTCAGCGCCTCCACTCTGGCGCCGAGTTCCCTGGCGACGGCATTGGCCTTGCCACCGTGCAGAGAATTATTCAAAGACATGGTGGTGAAGTCTGGGCCGAAGGCGCCGTCGAACGCGGAGCCACCATCTACTTTAGCTTGCGAAACTCGTGAGGAAAGTCCCGGAAGCACCACAGTCGCGATTTTCGGCTGGACCACCTTACCCGAGGATGCAAGAAGAAAATGGCCACGCCTGCGGAGGGGACATTCTCCGACAGATCTGCGGGGCCAACTCAGAGGCGAAAGCCAACCGCTTGGTCGCTGTTCTCCCATCGCCTACTGCTACAATTTGCAGTTCGCCATCCCGCCCCAGACTCGGCCCGCGCCGCGTCGCTGCAAAGAGGTGTCGTATGCCCGAAGCCTTGCAACTCGCGAATCCCGCGCCGCTCACCACTCTTACAGAAGATGAGATTCTGTTCCGCGATAGCGTGCGTCAGTTCGCCGACGACAAAATTCGTCCTCTCGCCAAAGAGATGGACGAGAAAGCCATCTTCGATCACAGCCTCCTTGACCAATTTTTTCAGTTAGGCCTGATGGGTATCGAGATCCCCGAGCAGTACGGTGGCGCAGGCGGCAAGTTTTTCGAAGCGATCCTGACTGTGGAAGAATTTTCGCGTGCCGACGCCTCCGCTGGCGTCATCGTCGATGTCCAGAACACATTGGTCGCAAACGCCATCCTCCGCTGGGCCAATGAAGATCAGAAAAAACGCTATCTCCCAAAGATGGCCGCGGACACGGTTGGAGCCTATGCCCTAAGTGAAGCGGGATCCGGATCGGACGCATTCGCCCTGCTAACGAAGGCCGAACCTAAAGGTTCCGATTTCATTCTGAATGGCCGCAAACTCTGGATCACCAACGGAAAAGAAGCCGGGATATTCATCCTCTTCGCTACCGTCGACGCTTCGAAGGGATATAAGGGCATCACGGCATTCCTTATCGAGAAGGATTTTCCCGGATTTGCCGTCGGGAAGAAAGAAGACAAACTCGGCATTCGGGCTTCTTCAACCTGCGAACTGATTCTCGAGGACTGCCGTGTCCCCAAAGAAAATGTTCTGGGCGAAGTTGGCAAAGGCTACAAAATTGCCATTGAAACCCTCAACGAAGGCCGCATCGGAATCGGAGCACAGATGCTCGGCGTCGCTCGCGGTGCCTGGGAATATGCCGCGAAATATGCGCAAGAGCGTACTCAATTCGGCAAGCCTATTTCAGAATTTCAGGGTATCCAGTTTCAAATCGCGCAAATGGCCACCGACATTGAAGCCGCGCGCCTCATGGTCTACAACGCCGCCCGCATGAAAGATGCCGGAGTCAATTTCGTAAAAGAAGCCGCCATGACCAAGCTCTTCACTTCCCAAGTCGCTGAACGCGTTACCTCGCTCGCCATCGAAATCTATGGTGGATACGGCTTCACCAAAGACTATCCCGTTGAAAAATACTGGCGCGACGCAAAGATCGGGAAAATCTACGAGGGCACCTCCAACATGCAACTTGCCACCATCGCAAAGCTGGTCATGGCGAAGTAGCATCTGCGGACCGGCGTCGAAACTAACTTCGTGCCCAGTGCGGCCCAGGCGCCCCGGAGACTCCCACGTTGGCCAAGACCGGATTTCTATTCCTGCCCCGGTGCGATATCTCTGTATTGGCTTCGAAAGTACAACAACGGTTCTCCGTCCCGGACCATCACTTCTTCCACTTCCGCGATGAAGATGGTGTGATCACCCGCGGGCTGCGCCGTGTGCAACCGGCATTCCAGGTAAGCGAGCGCTCCCTGCAAAACCGGTGTTCCGTGCGCCGTCCGCTCAAACCGGGCCCCCGCTTCTTCGGCATGCTGCGGCGTCTCGGTCGACCGCGCATAATATTCCGAAATCGCCTTCTGATCGTTGCGCAACACGTTCACTCCAAATCTTTTGCGCGCGTGAAGATGAGCGTGGGTGCGCGCCCGTTGATCGACGCAAACTAGAACCAGCACCGGATCGAGCGAAACTGCCGTAAAAGCGTTTGCTGTCATGCCATGCACTTCGCCCTGCTGGTCAACGGTAATCACGGTGACGCCCGTCGCGAACGATCCCATTGCCCTGCGGAAATCGCTACTAGTCACACTCATACGCAATCTCGCCAGCTACCATCCCGCCGAGCTGTTCCTTTAAACATCCTGACAGGGCAGGATTTCGCCTCGTCCGCTATCATCGTTGCCTGTAAGATTGTGCACAACATTTGCGGTCGATTCGGATTAAACGATCATCGAAGTAGCAGTACGAACGTATGGCGACTTTTTCCCCAGATGCGCTGTCCGCGATTACACCTGAGTTCTCCTACGCCGGCGAAAAATCGCTCTCTCGCGAAACCGCTTGTCGGCTGCTGCGAGCGGACGACGCAATGCTACCGTCCCTGCTCGCCGCCGCGCAACTCGCTCGCGACCGCTTCAAGCCCGCCATTATCACCTACTCTCGCAAAGTTTTTATCCCCCTGACCAACCTTTGCCGCGACTACTGCGGCTATTGCACCTTCCGCCGTGATCCCGGCGAGCCCGGCGCCCATACCATGTCTCCCGATGAAGTCATGGAGGTCGTACGCGCTGGCGAGCATATGGGATGCACCGAAGCACTTTTCAGTCTGGGAGACAAACCTGAGCTTCTCTTTCCTCAGATGCGCGACACCTTGCGTCACCTCGGGTTCAAGTCGACGCTTCATTATCTGGAAGCGATGTGCGAAAAAGTTTTAAGGGACTCCAGCTTGCTCCCGCATCCGAATCCCGGACTGATGAGCGCCGAGTGGCTGAACCGCCTGTCTCGCGTATCTCCCAGCATGGGCCTCATGCTGGAATCGACGAGCACCCGGCTACTTGCAAGAAACGCCGCCCATGACAATGCTCCCGACAAAGCGCCAGCGAAGCGTCTGCGCATGATCGAAGACGCCGGTCGACAGAAAATTCCTTTCACCACCGGAATCCTGATCGGCATCGGTGAAACATTAGAAGAGCGCGTCGATACTTTGATTGCCATCCGCGATCTGCACGAACAATATGGACACATTCAGGAAGTGATCGTGCAAAACTTCCGCGCAAAGCCTGGAACGCCCATGGCTCTCGCGCACGAACCCGACCGCGCTGACATGCTTCGAACCCTCGCCGTAGCACGCCTTCTGATGCCCAGTATGAATATTCAGGCGCCACCGAATCTCTCCGACCCCCACTATGCCGATCTGCTCGACGGTGGAATCAATGATTGGGGCGGCATTTCACCGCTGACTCCGGACTTTATTAATCCTGAAAAACCGTGGCCTCATCTCGCACAACTCGAACAGCGCTCCAACGCAAAAGGATTTGAGTTGCGGCAGAGGTTGCCGGTCTATCCAGAATTTGCAGATCACGCCGCATCCCACAGCGGCCTACTAGCCGATCGCTTGGGCACCGCATCGGATGTCAATGGATACGCCCGGAGGGCGGCATGATCACCGTCCTCACGGGCGGTACCGGCGGCGCGAAATTCGTTGACGGACTCCGCTACCTTGTTCCCCCGGAAGAACTCACCATCATCGTCAACACTGGAGACGATCTTCTCTGGTGGGGCCTGTATGTTTCTCCCGATCTCGATTCGATCATGTACATGCTGGCCGGAAGACTCAGCCAGGAGCGCGGCTGGGGCGTGAAAGGTGACACTTTTTTCTGCCTCAACGCCATGGGCCAAATGGGACAGCCGATATGGTTTCATGCCGGAGATCGCGATCTCGCCACTCACATCTACCGCTCCAAGTTGCTCGCCGACGGCAAAACTCTCAGTGATGCCACTTCAGAGATTGCCGGCCGACTGGGAATCAAGACGCGCATTCTGCCCATGAGCAATTCGCGCGTTGAAACGCGCGTCCTTACGCCCGCCGGAGACCTCAGCTTCGAAGAATATTTTGTCCAGCGCTGGTATCAGGATCCTGTCGAATCCGTTCGCTTTGCAGGTGCTTCCGATGCCGAACCCGCTCCTGGCGTGATTGAAGCAATTCGCTCCGCGGACCTTGTGCTGCTCGCGCCGAGCAATCCCATCACCAGTATTGGGCCGATTCTCGCGGTGCCAGGAATTCGCGAAGCGCTGCGCGAGAGTCGCGCGCGCTCCGTCGCCGTCAGCCCCATCGTCAAGGGCGCCGCCGTGAACGGGCCCGCTGGCACACTCATGGCCGCGCTAGGCTTTGCCGTTTCTATCGCAGGAGTCGCAGACTGTTATCACGACTTCCTCGATTTGCTGGTCGTCGATTCGCAAGACACCCTTGCCGCTGAAAAGTTAATCAAGACCGGAATGCGCGTCCACTGCACTCCCACCATCATGAAGAAGCAGGAAGACCGAATCGCGTTAGCTAAGAGCGTGCTCGAAGCTGCCATGCAGTCCCCTTTAACGCAGGTCGAAAGGGAGCTGGCGTGATTCTCGTTCCTGTTAAAAATCTCAGCACCGCCAAACAGCGCCTGGCTTCCGTTTTAAGCCCCGCAGAGCGCGTCACGTTGGCCCAGGCAATGTGCCAGGATGTTCTGCAAACCCTCGCAAGCTGGACGGAACGTCCCGGCGTTGCTGTCGTAACCAGCGACAGTTTCGCTGCAAGTTTGGCCGAACGTTTTGATTTTGATGTGATCCCAGACGACAACTCCGGCGAAACCCAAGCCATCGAAACCGCTACCGCGTCCTGTGTGGCGCGTGGAGCACAATACGCTCTCGTCGTTCCCGCCGACATTCCGTTGATGGATGCCGCCGATTTGCAGAAAGTCTTGGAGAATGCCCCTACCAATGGAAGCCTCTTGGTGCCCGATGCCGCAGGCCGCGGGACCAATGCAGCGTGGCGAGCACCCGCTGACCTCTTTCCTCTTCGCTTCGGCAATGACAGTTTTTTGCCGCACCAGGCTGCGGCGAAAGCGACCGGACTGCCCTGTGTCGTGCTTCACCTCCCAAGTATTGCGAGAGATGTCGATCGGCCCGAAGATCTTCAAGCGGTGGCGGCAGCGCCCGGAGACAGGCGATCACAACAACTATTGCGCAGTTGGAATCTCCATAATCGGGAATTGGTGCGTCACTGAAATGAAGCGGCCTATCACGAGGTCCGGCACCAAGAAGCTCGCTGCCGTCGAGGTCCGCATCATCCCGATCGTAGTCAGCGGAGAGATCCGCGCGGGAGAATCATTAAGCACAATTCTTTTAGCTTCGGCGAAGAGCGCGCACCTCAAATTTCAGGATGGCGACATCCTGGTGGTCAAGCATAAAGTTGTTTCCAAGGCCGAAGGTGCATTGGTGGCGCTAGACAAAATTCGTCCCTCGGCTTCTTCGCGAATTTGGGCTAAGCGATACGGTCTGGACGCGAGGGTCAGCGAACTGGCAGTCCGCGAAAGCCGTCGCATCGTTCGTCGGAAACATGGTGTCATGATCACCGAGACCAAACACGGCTTCATTTGCGCCAATAGCGGCGTCGACGTTTCTAATGTCGATGGAGGACAGCACGCCGTATTGCTCCCCGAAAATCCCGACTGGTCCGCCGGCAAGTTGCGCCGCGACTTCAAAAAGCATCTCGGAATCGAGATCCCAATAATCGTCAGTGACAGCTTCGGCCGACCTTGGCGCGAAGGATTGACCGAAGTCGCGATCGGTGTTTCCGGCATGCGTCCGCTCGTCGACTACCGCGGACGCCGCGACCCACACGGCTATCCTCTGCACGCGACGATCGATGCGGTTGCAGATGAACTCGCCTGCGCGGCAGGTCTAGTTTGCGGCAAGCTCGCAAATGCCCCCGCCTGCATCATACGAGGTTATTCCTATCTTCCTGGAAGTGGCCGAGCGAGCGAATTGATTCGGCCCGCCAGTAGAGACCTGTTTCGATGATATTTTTCAGGCATACTTTTAGGAGGCAGTCATGACGTCGCAATCCTCGGAGCTCGAAAAATTCCCCTCATTCACCTGGGAAGAAGTTGCACCCCAAGCCTCTGCTCCGATCCGTAGCGCCCTCGAACGCGTGCTCGCAACGCAAGACGGAGACTGCTTAAGCGACACTGAGCGTTACGCCTTGGCGAACAGCGAGAACTCTGACCTCGTCGCGTTGCTGGTTGCCGCCGATGCCTTGCGCCGCGATCTAGTCGGCAACATCGTGAGCTACGTCGTGAATCGCAACATGAATTTCACTAACATTTGTTTCGTCGGATGCAAGTTCTGCGCCTTCAGTCGCGGCCCGCGCGAGGCCGACTCTTACTTCCATTCGCTCGACGACATGGCTCGAAAAGCCGAAGAAGCTTGGGCCGTCGGCGCCACCGAAGTCTGCATCCAAGGCGGATTGCCCCACGGTCTGCCGCCCTTCTATTATCGCGACGTTCTGCGCGCCATCAAGAAGGCCGTGCCCGGCATGCACATCCACGCCTTCTCTCCCATGGAGATCGTCTACGGCGTCGAACTCACCGGCATGACTCTTCGCGACTATCTGACTATGCTGCGCGATAACGGGCTCAACACTCTGCCCGGCACCGCCGCTGAAATTCTCGACGACGAGATTCGCCATGTTCTTTCCCGCAACAAGCTTACCTCTGCTCAATGGGAAGAGGTGATCCGAACCGCGCACCAGTGCGGCATTCGCAGCACTTCGACCCTGATGTATGGACACCGCGAAACTCCCGATCACTGGGTGCGGCAACTCAATCTCTTTCGACAGATACAAAAGGAAACGGGCGGTTTCACCGAATTCGTCCCGCTCGGTTTCGTTCATCAGAATACACTCCTGTTCGAACAAGGACTTGCGCGCACTGGTCCAACGCTCGCCGAACATCTCAAGATCCACGCTCTCGCGAGAATCCTGTTAGCCGGATCGATTCCCAATATCCAGGTTTCGTGGGTCAAACTGAATCGCAAACTTTCGCAACTCTGTCTCCACGCCGGTGCCAATGACTACGGCGGAACTCTGATGGAAGAGAACATCTCTCGCGAAGCCGGAGCCACCGCCGGCCAGTACACGAGTCCGGAAGACTTCCAATCTCTCATTCTCGAAATCGGACGCATTCCCGCCGAGCGCAACACAAAATATTCGCGCATCCAGATCAAACTGCCCCTGATGAACATGAATTGCGAACCCACTTCCTCCGTCGATGGAATCGCAGACAGCCCCGAGTTTGCCATTCAATATGCGACCCCCGCGGAGTTCGCATGAGCCGTACCATCGCTGTAATTGGGGGCACCGGCCCAGCCGGCACAGGTCTCGCGTTGCGCTGGGCGCGTGCCGGAGAGACCATCATCATCGGTTCCCGCGACGCGCTCCGCGCCCAAGAGACAGCAGCGGCAATTAGTGAGAAGGCAGGCACACATACTCAAGTCTCGGGCATGGAGAATTCTGCAGCCTGCGCCGCCACCGATCTGCTGGTCCTAACTGTGCCCTTCGAAGGCCAGGCGGCGCTGCTGAAACAATTGAAGCCGGCGATCCTTCCCGGCAGCATTTTGATCGATGCCACCGTTCCCCTGGCCGCCAGTATCGGCGGACGTGCTACCCGTACACTCGGCGTATGGCAGGGTTCAGCCGCGCAGCAAGCCGCTGAACTTGTCCCAAAAGGCGTTTCCGTGGCCGCCGCATTCCACAATGTTTCCGCCGACGTTCTCAACGGCGAATCCAACGAAGACGTGGATTGCGACGTGATCGTGTGCAGCGACGATCTCCATGCCACGCAAGTCACCATGGAGCTCGCTGCAAAGATTCCGCGCATCCGAGCCATCGACGGCGGCAAGCTCGAAAATGCCCGCCTCGTCGAACAGATTACCGCTCTGCTGATCGGTCTGAACATTCGACACAAAGGCCACAGCGGAATCCGCATCACAGGTTTGCCCGATGAAGCGTTCAAGAGATGACGAAATTTGTTTCACTTTATGGGAACGAACGGCGGGGCCGTTCAGCCGGGCAAGAGCCACGCTTTGCCTCGAACAAATCCGACCGGCCTTCGTAGCATGTTTTCAGAAATAGCCCGACATGACCCTTTCCGCCAGCAACCCGGCCATCGAATTCGATCACGCATCTTTCCAACTAAACGGGCGTCCGCTACTGCAAGATCTGGTGCTCTCCGTCGAGCAGGGTGAAACCCTCGTCCTTCTCGGACGAAGTGGCTCCGGGAAAACGACATCCCTCAAACTGATCAACCGTCTCCTCCTCCCAACTACCGGCAACGTGCGCGTGAATGGACGCCCCACCACTGATTGGGATCCCATCCAACTCCGCCGTAGCATCGGCTACGTCATCCAGGACGGTGGCCTGTTCCCGCATTTCACCGTCGAACGCAACATCGCACTCGTACCTCGAATCGAAAACTGGCCGAATGCTCGGGTAGAAGCTCGAGTGCGGGACTTATTGACCACTGTCCGCCTGACACCCGATATTCTATCCCGCTATCCCAGCCAACTTTCCGGAGGTCAGCGTCAACGCGTAGGCGTTGCCCGCGCTCTCGCCGCTGATCCGCCCATCCTCATTCTCGACGAAGCCTTCGGTGCGCTCGATCCTATTACTCGGTCCGACATGCAAAAAGAATTCCGCGCGCTGCAGCAGCGCATGAAAAAAACTGTCATCTTCGTCACTCATGACCTGCGCGAAGCTCTGCTGCTCGCCGATCGCATCGCTCTTATGGAGGACGGACGCCTCATCGTTGATCTTCCCGTATCCGAATTTAAACGTTCGCAAGTTCCACTCGTACGCGTTTATATGGAAGCATTCTCCAGCTCACCAGATCGGTAGCAATCGACCGACTCGTCGCCGGCAACCAAGAGGAATCGCCATGAACTTCTTGCACTTCATGATGGCAAATCATCAGCAGGTCCTCGAACTTACCCTGGAGCACATCACCCTCGCAGGTGTCGCCACACTGCTCGCGGCGCTCGTGGGAATTCCGCTCGGCATCCTGATCACTCGCGTTCCACAACTGAGCAAACCGATCTTGGGAGGAGCCAATATCATCCAAACCATCCCCAGCCTCGCCCTCTTTGGCTTTCTCTTACCCGCTCCTTGGATCGGAGAACGCGGCAGTCGCCTCGCGATTCTGGCGCTTGCCCTCTACGCGCTGATGCCCTTGATTCGCAATACTTACGCCGGTATCCAAAGTGTCGATCCTGCCGTTGTCGAGGCGGGACGTGCCATGGGACTAACCGATCGCCAACTGCTCTTTCAGGTTGAGTTGCCGCTAGCCTCTGGTGTCATCGTTGCGGGAGTGCGAATCGCAACCGTCCTCTCCATCGGACTGGCAACCATTGCTGCCGCCATCGGCGCTGGCGGCCTTGGTGAATTTATTTTCCGCGGATTGGCCATGGTGAACAATCAAGTCATCTTGGCCGGAGCCATCCCCGCCGCCCTCTTGGCGCTCGTTGCCGACTTCGCGCTCGGAAGGCTCGAACGCCGTCTAGGCTCCCTGCGCGTGAGATCTTAGTGAGCAGCGTGTGAGAAGCTTGTGAACTACCACCGGAAAGAAGCCATGAAACGCCACAAACAAGAAGTACCCCGAGGCGCCCAATGACCTTCCTTCGTGTTCCTTTGTGCCCTTTGTGGTTAAGGTGTTGCAAGTCGACGCGCCGACCCCGGTTCACAGCCCTGATAGCCATCATCCTTCTGCTGCCAATCTTCGGCTGCACGCGTCCGGCAAACACGATTGTCGTCGGTTCCAAGAATTTCACCGAGCAACTCATTCTCGGAGAGATGTTCGCTCAAATCATCGAAGCCCGCGCTCACCTGCCTGTCGAACGCCGCTTCTATCTGGCGGGCACCTTCATTTGCCAGCAAGCGATCCTCGCCGGACGCATCGACATCTATCCCGAATACACCGGCACGGCTCTCACCGCGGTTCTTAAGCAGCAACCACGCGGCAACAAGCAGGACGTGTACCGCCAGGTCCAAAAGGCCTACCAACAACAGTTCTCTCTAACATTAGGGCCGCCTCTCGGCTTTGACGACACTTTTGCCATGGTCATCCGAGGCGAAGATGCGCGGCGCTTAAAACTGAAGACGATCTCACAGTCCGCTCAATTCACACCGCATTGGCGTGCCGGCTTCGGCTACGAGTTCATGGAGCGCCCCGATGGATACAAAGGTCTCGTCGCCAGCTACGGCCTGCATTTCGCCGAACCGCCCCGCATCATGGATCTCGGCCTCATCACTCGCGCCCTCAAAGAACATCAGGTCGATATGATCGCCGGAAACAATACCGACGGCTTGATTCCCGCCTTCGATCTATTCGTTTTGCAGGACGATCATCATTACTTCCCGCCCTACGAAGCCGTTGCGGTGATGCGTGAACAAATGCTCAAGAATCATCCGGAAGTGGCCGCTGCGCTCGACGCCCTGGCAGGAGTGATCTCCGACGAAGATATGCGCCGGCTCAATTACGCGGTTGACGGAAAGCATCACGATCCCGTCGCCGAAGTGAAAGAATTTCTCGAGCAAAAAAAACTAGTCGATTAGGCAATGTTCGCAGCGTTTTCCAAACCTCATACCTCGTAATCCCGAGCAAAGCGAGGATCTGCAGTCTTCGCCGGTCGCTCTTGACTGGCGCTATAACAACATCCGTTCACCAACAACCTCAACTAGTCTGTCCCGCCTCTTCCACCGGCTGCGCATCCAATTCCTGCGGAGGTTCCCCGCCCGACATGCCCTGCGCGATGATTAGCCGGCGCGCCTCGATCCGCAATTCCGGCAACACTCGCCAAAACCAGACCGCGCCCATGAAACATGCCACTCCTCCGACGGCAACGGTGAAAGGCGCACCCAACCGATGCGCCAAAGCCCCGCCGAAGAAGGCTCCAAACGGAGCCATGCCCATGAACATCATCGAATAGACCGACATCACCCTTCCACGCAACTCGTCGGGCACCATCGTCTGAATCAACGTATTCGAACATGCCATCTGCAACATCATCGAGTAACCCGCTGGCAACAGCAACGCCACCGACAGCCACAATGATCTCGAAAATGAAAAACAAACAAGGCTGATCCCAAGCCCCGCGCAACTGAATGCGACCCACCGTCCCAGACCCTTCACACCCGTCTTCGCGGCCAGCGTTAACGCCCCAAACAAGGCGCCTACTCCCGTTGCCCCCATCAGGATCCCAAGCCCGCGTGCTCCACCATGCAGAACTCTGTCAGCGAACACTGGCATCAACACCGTATACGGCATCGCCACCAGGCTCACCAATCCGATCAGCAAGAGCAGCGCTCGAATAATCCGCGTCTGGTTCACCCAGCGAAAGCCTTCGACGATATCCTCAATCGGAGAATGCTTGCTCACCCGCACCGGCGAATGCACATGCATCAGAAGCAGTCCCACAATTACTGCAACATAACTGATGGAGTTCGCCGCGAAGCACCAGCCTTCTCCAATCTTCGCCACCAGAATACCCGCGATTGCCGGACCAATCACCCGCGCTCCATTGAACATCGAGGAGTTCAACGCAATCGCGTTCATCAAATCTTCTTTGCCCACCATGTCCACAAGGAACGACTGGCGTCCCGGAATGTCGAATGCATTGACCACACCAAGCAAGCCTGCGAGCGCAAAAATGTGCCACACTTGGACGCGCCCACTCAGCGTGAGCCACGCCAATATCCCTGCAAGAATCATCGAAGCAGTCTGCGTGGCAATCACCAAGCGCTGGCGATTCACTCGGTCCGCGGCAATACCTCCGAAAGGAGCGACTAAGAAGACAGGAAACTGGCTGGCAAATCCCACGCTTCCCAACAGGAGGGCGGACTTTGTCATGCTATAAACCAGCCACGCCTGTGCCACGCTTTGCATCCATGTGCCAATGAGCGAAATCAATTGTCCGCTGAAAAAAAGCTGAAAGTTTCGGTGGCGTAAAGCACGCAGCGCCGTGATCCATCTCGAAGGGGCGTCAGCCCTCGCGTCCGCTTCTAAATCAGTACCGGAATTTCGTTCCTCTTCCACTCTAGAACCTTTTCACATCTCCAACATCAGGGCAACTGCGACGAAAGCAATGCAAGGAGACGAACGAATGACGCAACGCGGCGACTAGGATGCCACGATCCGATCGCACGATTTGACTTATTGCGAACATCGCCGCTATTTACTTAGCTGACAGTTTTCCACAGGCCTCCCATGTGATCGATTTACAACTTCCCCTCCCGCCCCATACGCGGTACAGTTAGTTTCCGCCAGTTTAGTAAGGTCGGCGCTCCGGGGTGCTCATCATGAACATAGTTCCGAATCGCACCGAACATCGTCATGAGAGACGAGGCGCCCAGCGCTTCGAACTTCAATTGCCCTTGTCCATCGATTACGAAGGACGAACTTTTCCTGGATTCACTCAGGATTTAAGTGGTCGCGGAATTTTTTTCTACGCCGAAAATGCGCTACCCGAGGGCGCGGTCGTCGAACTGACATTTATCATGCCCTCCGCGATCACACTCGCGGAAAACCTCCCAGTTCGATGTCGCGGCCGGGTCTTGCGCTCCTCCGCGTCACAAACAAACCCGTCCCCCTCCGGACAGCGAACCGGCATCGCCGTGCAACTCGATTCTTATCAATACTTGCCCGCGGATCAGCCGGTCGCGCAATTCGTGCGAGTTTCCTCGGCCGGCTCTCCGCCAGCTTCACCGTGTGTCGCCGTGCCGCGCTGAAGAACGCCCTGACGGCACCCGTTTTGGGCAATCCAATCGCCTCAGTTCGCCGGTCTTTTCAAGCTGCGAACTTTGCCTTACAATCATGAAACCAGCTGTCAGGCGGGCATCTCGCTATAATTCAGAACAAACCGAACGGGTCTCGCCGCCTCGTCTACCTCCTTATGTTACGAAGGTCACTTGGCCTGGACGCTGGAAGTTCGTAGCATGGCCATGAGCACTGAGAATCGAGTCATGCCCGGGATCGCCGTCGCCCTTCTCACCGAGGACCGCGAACAATCCGTCATTCTGAACAGCCGAGTCGAGAGCACCAACCTCGCTCGCGCCGTATTGAGCCATGTCGGCTTTCCGACCGGGCCCAGCGATTCCGTTCTGCGCCAGCTTCAGGACCAGCGCGCCGAGGTTGTTCTCGTAAGCATCGATCCCAAGAATCCGCAGCGCGCCATCCGCGCCATCGAGCTGATTCACTCCAACATTCCCGACGTCACGATCTTTGCCGTGGGTGAATTGAACCAACCCACCAACATCGTCTCCGCCATGCGCGCAGGAGCTCGCGAATTCCTGGATCACGCTTGCTGCCGTGAGGCCTTGGTCGAGGCTTTTGCCCGTTTCTCCGCCACCTTGAGCCGTGCCCAGCGCAGTGCCAGCAAAGCTCGTGTCTTCACTTTCCTCAATGCGAAGGGCGGCGCTGGCGCTACCACAACCGCCGTCAATACCGCTGTCGCTCTGCAAGAAGCTCACGGCAGGGTCGTCCTCGTGGATTTCGCTCCCATCGGCCACACTGCTCTGCAACTGAATCTGCGCCCACAGTTCACCTTAATCGATGCCTTGCAGAATCTTCATCGCATGGACGGCTCGCTGCTCGACGGGCTGATGACGCCGTACCGCAACGGTCTCCATCTCCTCGCCGGGGCGCAGCAGCCGCATAACAACGTCCCAACCGCTTCCGAGCTCGCGCGTCTGTTCGATCTTCTCGTCGATCAATACCACTTCGTCATTCTTGATTGCTCGGGCCGCATGGATGCTACTACCCAGATGATCTGCGACCTTTCCAATGCCGTTCTCATGGTCGCGCAAACCGATGTCGTCTCTCTCTGGAGCGCCGGACGTATTCAAACTTTCTTGCAAGAGGGCGCGGGCCGCGATCGTATGCGCCTCGTCCTGAACCGTTACAAAAAGATTCCCGGTTTCACCGACGAAGACGTAGAAAAAGCCACCAACTGCAAAGTTCTTTGGAAGATTCCCAACAACTTCCAGATCATCGGACCCGCGATCGATAAGGGCAGCCCCGTCGCCGCCCAGAGCAACCACGAAATCGGCCGTTCCTATCAGGGTTTAGCCGCCGAACTTGCCGGAGCCACGAATTCCACCGAAGGCGCTCTCTCGCTGCTCTATCAGCAGGACAAAGGCGAAAGCAAGAAACGCGCGGGCAGCCCGCTCATGGTCTCCCCCGTTCGCGCCGGACAGTAGCATTTAGTCTCGTCATCCCCATAAAATTCTTGTCATCCCGAGCAACGCGAGGGATCCGCAGTTCGCCGCGATCTTCTACGCCGTCGCCTAGAGCGGGCGATTCGCTCTCCCTTCGTGTCCTCCGTGGTAAACGCTCTTCGCCCTTCCTTCCTCCCTACTTTGTTAGAATCAAAGATTCACCCATCATGCCCATCCACACCAAGAAGCGCGTGCTCAGCGGAATGCGCTCCACCGGCAAGCTCCATCTCGGCAATTACGTCGGCGCCCTCGTCAACTGGGTCCGCATGCAGGACGAATACGACTGCTTCTTCTTCATCGCCGACTGGCACGCTCTGACCACCGACTACGCCGATCCTTCGCGCCTGAAAGAAAATTCCGTCGAGGTCCTCCTCGACTGGCTCGCCGCCGGACTCGATCCCGCCAAGTGCGTGATGTTCATCCAGTCCCACGTCCCCGCGCACGCTGAACTGCATCTGCTTTTCTCCATGATCACTCCGCTCGGATGGCTCGAGCGCGTCCCCACCTACAAAGAGCAGAAAGAAAACATCAAAGGGAAAGACCTCGACACCTACGGCTTCCTCGGCTACCCCGTCCTACAATCCGCCGACATCCTGATCTACAAAGCGGACGTCGTCCCCGTCGGCGAAGACCAGGTAGCCCACGTCGAACTGACCCGCGAAATCGCCCGCCGCTTCAACGGCTTTTACGCCGGCAAGCGCGAATACATTTTCCCCGAGCCCGCCGCTCTTCTCACACCGGCCCCCCGCCTGCCCGGAACCGACGGCCGCAAGATGTCGAAGTCCTACGGCAACGCCGTCATGCTCTCCGACCCAGAGCCTATCGTTCGTCAGAAACTCAAGACGATGGTCACCGACCCCGCTCGCGTCCGCCGCACCGATTCGGGAAATCCTGACGTCTGCCCCGTCGGCGATCTGCACAAAATCTTCAGCACCAAAGAAACGATGGCCAAGGTTTACGACGGCTGCCGCTCCGCCGGAATCGGTTGCATCGAATGCAAAGGGTGGGCTGCCGACGCCATCGTCCAGATCCTCAACCCCATGCAGGAGCGTCGCAAAAAATACGAAGACAATCCCCGCCTCGCCTGGGATATTCTGGAAGCTGGTTCAGCCCGCGCCCGCGAAATCGCCGGCGCCACCATGGACGACGTTCGCAGTTCGATGGGACTCGACTACGGTACGAACAGCGAGCCAAATGGCCAAACGGCGAAGGATTCCCCGAAGTGACCGAAAACAACGCGCCCCCTGTAGAGACGCCGCTAGCCGCGTCTCCGCCAGCCGAGCCGAAGCTTGACGGATCGAAACTTGAAGGACCGAAACTGGACGGGTCGAAGACTTCCGCGTCCAAATCGTCCCGCAAAGACGACGCTAGCGACTTCCCCTTCGCCATCGAACTCGGCGAAATCTACGAAGGTCCCCTCGACCTGCTCCTCGACTTAATTCGCAAGCAAGACATCAACATCTACGACATCCCTATCGCGAAAATCACCGCGCAATACCTCGCCTACGTCGAGCGCATACGCGAACTGGACGTCAACGTCGCCTCCGAATTCATTTACATGGCCGCGGTCTTAATCCACATCAAATCCAAGATGTTGTTGCCCCGCGACCCGCTCCTTCCCGCCGACGCGGAGGAAGATCCGCGCAACGAACTCGTCAATCGCCTTCTCGAGCACGAGAAATTCAAGTCCGCCGCTCAAATGCTCCTCCAAAAGCAGCAAATCGAAGACGCCGTCCTCAGCAATCCGGCCATCCGCGAATTCATGGACGCCGAAGGCACCGAGCCTGAACTCGCCGCCGATGTCATCGACCTCGTCAAGACTTTCCAGCAGATTTTGGATCGCGCCCGCACCCGCCCGATCCTCCAGATCGACGAAGAAACCGTCACCGTCGGCCAGATGATCCAATACCTGCACCGCCGTCTTTCG
>Ga0302275_10002176_pt1 | contig 20744 bp, 21 predicted proteins | sample III_Bog_N2_2_FD_200229 | JGI IMG/M metagenome (GOLD analysis project Ga0302275, IMG submission 200229) | Peat permafrost microbial communities from Stordalen Mire near Abisko, Sweden - III_Bog_N2_2 | ecosystem: Environmental > Terrestrial > Soil > Wetlands > Peat | place: Sweden: Abisko... | reverse complement strand
AGATCGCCTTGGCGAGAGCCTCGTCCACGGGACGGTTGGCGATGATGATGCCGCCAAAGGGAGCGGAACGGTCGGTGGCAAAGGCCTTCTCCCAGGCCTCGGTCAGGCTTTTCTCATCGCTTCCAACGCCGCAGGGGTTCGTATGCTTGAGGATGGCAACGGTCGGCTTCTCAAATTCACTGATGAGCCGTGTGGCCGCAGTGATGTCGAGAATGTTGTTGAAGGAGAGTTCCTTGCCATGGAGCTTCTCAAAGTAGTCAAAGAAGCTGCCGTAGAGTTCTGCATCCTGGTGGGGATTCTCACCGTAGCGGAGGCGACCGGCGAGCGGGTAGTCGAGAGTGAGGGCCTCACCCGGCGTGCTCTCATTGTCGAGGTAGGTGCTGATGGCGCGGTCGTAGGCGGCGGTTGTTGCAAAGGCCTTCACGGCAAGCCGGGCGCGCAATTCGGGCGTGGTCTCGCCACCACCGGCCTTCATGGCGTCAAGGATACGCGGGTAGTCGATGGGATCAACTACGACGGTGACGGAGCGGTGGTTCTTGGACCCGCTGCGAATCATCGAGGGGCCGCCGATGTCGATCTGCTCGATAGCCTCGGCCAGCGTGACCCCTTTTTTGGCGACCGTTTCTTCAAACGGGTAGAGATTCACGCACACGAGATCGATCGGCAGGATACCATGCTCGGCGGCCTGAGCGGCGTGGTTCGGATCATCACGCAGGAAGAGCAATCCTCCGTGAACCTTGGGCAGGAGGGTCTTCACGCGACCATCCATCATCTCAGGAAAGCCTGTGTAGTCGGAAATCTCGCGGACTGGGATGCCTGCGGCGGCAATCGCCTTGGCGGTGCCGCCGGTGGAGAGAAGTTCGACCCCTTGTTCGGCGAGTCCGCGGGCGAAGTCGATAAGTCCGGTCTTATCGGAGACCGAGAGGAGGGCGCGTTGGATTTTCATTCGGTAACAATGGATCGTTCGTTTTCTATCAATGGGTGAACTGGAGACGGTAGAGATTGGAATAAAGTTCCGAGGAGTTCAACAATTCGGCATGGGTGCCGGTCGCGACAATACGCCCCTGATCCATGACAACAATCATGTCGCTGCCGAGAATCGTGGAAAGCCGGTGGGCGATGGCGATGACCGTGCGGCCCTTGGAAAGCTGTTCCAAGGCATCCTGAATCATCTTTTCCGATTCCGAATCAAGCGCTGAAGTCGCCTCATCAAGCAGGAGGATCGGGGCGGCCTTGAGCAGGGCGCGGGCGATGGCCAGACGCTGCTGCTGTCCGCCGGAAAGAAGGGACCCCTTATCGCCAACGAGCGTCTCGTAACCACGCGGCTGGGCCAGGATGAACTCATGGGCATGGGCCATGCGCGCCGCCTCCTCGATTTCCGCCTTGGTGGCATCAAGCCGCCCAAAGCGGATGTTTTCATAGATGGTGTCGTGGAAGAGAAAACTCTCCTGCGTGACAATGCCGATCTGTTCACGCAGGGAATGGAGCGTGAGTTCGCGGAGATCATGGCCATCGATGAGCACCCGTCCCTGCTGTGGATCGTAGAAGCGGAGCAGCAGCGAAAGAATCGTGCTCTTCCCCGCACCGCTGGCTCCGACAAGGGCAACCTTCTGACCGGGTTGGATTGTCAGGTTGAGTCCGGTAATCGCATTTCCCTCATCAGCTCCCAGACCAATGGCCCCGTAGGAAAAATCAATCCCCTCAAAAACTATATGGCCCTGGATATCCTTGAGAGGACGGGCTCCGGAGAGATCATGAATCGTCGGCTTGGTCGCAAGCAGCTCGAGGATGCTGGTCGCAGCCCCGACGCAATTCTGAATCGTCACATGGATACGGCTGAGATTCTTGATCGGATCGTAGAGTAGAAAGAGCCCCCCCAGCAGGGCCATGAAACTCCCCATCGTCAGGTGGGAGTAATAGACATAGAAGAGGGCCAAGGCCACGCCAAAGGCGGAAACAGCCTCCATCATCGGCTGGACGATGGCCATGCTCTTCTTCGCACTCATGGTTGCGCGGAACTGCTCATCGCTTGATGTGTCAAAAAGCCGGAGCTGGAAGGTCTCGCGGGCGAAGGATTTGATCACCCGGATTCCGGCGAAGGACTCCTGCAGGATCACCGCCATAACTCCAGCCTCGTTCTGCATGGATCGCGAGGCCTTGCGGACTCGACGGCCATAAATGATCACAGGAACGAGACAGAGCGGAAAGAGCACAAGCGAAAAGAGGGTGAATTTCCAGTCGATGTGAAGCAGGACGGCGATGACACCGATGGCGGCAAGCGGCTGCTTGACCAACTCGCCGACGATGCTGACCAGAGCTTCCTGGGCAACCTGCGTGTCGTTTAGCACGCGGGAGAGAAGACGGCCTGACTGCGCCTTGTTAAAGAAATCAAGCGACTGTCCCATCAAGTGGCCAAAGACCCTTCGCCGCATGTCGCGGAGTGCACGCAAGCTGACCCAGGTGAGACAGTAGACATTCGCGTAAGCGAGCAGGCCGCGCAGGATCATCACGGCTGGGATCAGCAGGATCATCCAGATAAAATCATGCACACCGGCGCCCTGCCCCACGGCATTACCCCTCATGATGTCCGTCTGGGAAAATTTTCCCTGAAACGCCGTGTCGGCGATCTGACGGATGAGCAGCAACATTCCGCTGTTGGCTGCGGCAAAGCCCACACCCGCGAGCAAACCAAGAATCAGCCGCTGCTTGTAGGGAGCGAGGAAGCGGATGAGTTCACGGGCAGGCTCCCAACTCTCCGGAAGCAGTCCGGCAAGGAAGCTTTTTTTGGAAGGTCTTGGCTCGTTCGGTTCGGACATGGGGGAATGACCTTACACCGACAGATGAAGCAACGAGAGGAAAAAAGCCGTTTTGGGCAGTTGGGCGAAGTAGAGGCTCAAGAGTTCCGGGCCACGGATCATCCAGATCAGCGAACCAAGCGCCAGGTAGGGACCAAAGGGTATTTTCCCGCCGGATCGTCCAAAGGTCAGGAGCAAGGTCGTCACGCCGACGATTGCCCCGATGATGGATCCGGCGAAGAGAGAAAAAAGCACTCCTTTCCAGCCGATGAACGCCCCGATGCAGGCCAGAAACTTCACATCGCCGAAACCCATCGCCTCGCGGGGCAGCCGCACCTCGGTTACTTCTGCCGTTAATGCGACATCATCGGGCAACACGGAGAAATGCCACTCTCGGCTCTGGTGATATTGGAACGACCCCTTTTCCAGAAAAATTACCCGTTCATTCTCGATGAAGAGTTTCCCGGGACCAAACCGTTCTCCCAGAATCTCCAGCCAGAGGCAGGCCGCCTCCACCTTGTCCTGATCGCGGGTGTAGAAGTCTGAGAGGGCCATCGTCTCTTCGCCGAGATCCAAAAAGACATCCTCATCCCGGCCTACAAGTTCCATGATCTGAGGAGTCTTGCAGCGGATCTTGTAATGGCCGAAAGCGAGCTTGCCCAGCTCCACGACACCCCAGAGCAGGAAATAACCGAAAGCGGCGCCAAGAGCGGAAAAAAGAAAGCCCTTCCACCAGATCGTTTCACCCATCAGGGGAGGAACCAAGGTCGCGCAGAGGAGACCGGCGGCCGCTCCCCCCAGAGTGATCTCATCAGGGATAATGAGATAGTCGATGTCGATGAAGGTCGCCACCACCAGCAGGGAAAGAAAGAGCCAGAAAGCCGGAGCCAGGGGGAGTCCGAACCGCTCCCAAGCCAGCAGATAGAGTCCCGCAGTGAGCAACTCCACCAGCGGATAGCGGAGAGCAATCGGCATGTCGCATCCCGAGCAGCGCCCCCGCAGTAGGAGCCAGCTGATCACCGGGAGATTCTCATGCCACGGAATTGATTTTCCGCAATTCGGACAAAAGGACCGCTTGGGGTGCATCAGAGAAATACCCCTGGGCAGCCGATGAATCACGGCATTGAGAAACGATCCTGTAATAAGGCCCAGAACAACAATGACCAACAGCATCGGAGAAATCACCTTGGAAAATTATGCTTTTGGCAGACGCTTTTCGATCAGCTCGCAGAGGACATGGAGAAGAAACTTCTGTGCTTCCTGGATTCGGGCCGTCTCGACACCAGGGATGATCAACTCCAGATCGGCAACTCCCTTCGTGAATCCACCCCCTTTGCCAAGAAACGCGATCGTCTTCACGCCCTGATGGTGCGCTTCCTCAAGAGCCCTGAGAATATTGCGTGATTTGCCGCTGGTTGTCAGGGCAATGAGAACATCCCCTTTTTTGCCAAAGGCCGTCACCTGACGTGCAAAAACTTCCGTGAACTCAAAGTCGTTGCCGATTGCAGTCATCAGTCCCCCATCAACCGTGAAGGCCATCGCAGGATAGGGACGACGATCCTCCTGAAAACGGCAGGTGAATTCCGTGGCCAGATGGGCACTGTCACTTGCGCTCCCTCCGTTGCCGCAGAACAAGAGCTTGTTTCCGGCGAGCAGGGCATCTCCGGCAAGGGTGGCAGCTTCCTCCAGCGGCCCTTGCAAGGGGGGAAGAGCCGCGAGCACTTCCTGCAGGGCGGCGAGAGAACTCTCAAATTGACTCATAACAGGCGACATTGCCCCCCGCGCGCCCTCTCGTCAAGAATGGCCATGCGCGATCACCCATCGTGCAAAGCCTCACGACCTGCATTGACACTCCAGCACCCAACCGCTTTGATCCTCTGCCGTGATGTTTCTCTCGATTGATCTACTGCGAAGCGGGACCTCCCGCGCCGTCGCCTCTCTTTTTGTCGGCGCTGCCCTCCTTCTGATGAGCGGCTGCGCCACACCCGAACCGCCGCAGGTAAAGCTGGAACAGGCGAATATCCTGCCGCTCGCCATCAACCCCGACTTTACCTTCCGCAAGAAGACCCAGTTCCTGAACGATCCGGCGACTTATTTGCAGGACACCACGCCGAGCGAAGCAGTGAACTTCGAACGCCGCTACTACATGTGGCCCGCCACGACACAACTCGACAGGGATGCCCTGCGGGGAAACTACCTGAATTTCTTTTGGTGGAATCACGGCCAGCCCGCTGATGTCACCGTCCGCCTGGAATACCGTCAGGCCAACCTCGGCCCCTTTGTCATGGCCCGGGAAAAAACCTATCCCTCTGTGAAAGGCTCCCGCAGAACCCAGTTCACCATCATCGGCGACGATTACCTCGAGAATGGTCCCGTCACTAACTGGCGCTGCCTCCTCATCGTCGATGGCAAGATCGTTGGCCTGACTCAGTCCTACCTCTGGAAATAAGGAGATACTGAATGCAGCAAAAAGCCTTTAGCGATTTAGACTACAGGCGTTTAGGTCAGCAATCCGAACCGCTGAAAACCGAGAAACGCAAAATGCACAGGCTCGAACACAACATGCACAAGGATCAGAGGAGTTTGTCCGTTGTGTATTCTTGTGCCTCTTGTGGCCAATCCCTTTTCTCTTTGACCTAACAGTCTAACCACCTTCAGCCTAAAAGCCTCCCTTCAGTTTCATTATCATGCTCCCCGAGATCGAAAAACTCCTCACCCTCCAAAACCGCGATCAAAAACTTCGCGCCGTACTGACGGAGATCGCGGCGCTCCCCGGTGAAAAGGCAGCCCGGGAACGGGAACTCAAAGCCGCCGATGACCGCCTCGAAGCGGCCCGGTCGCGTCAGCGCGAGATCGAGATCGAGCGCAAGAAACTCGAACTTGAGGTTAAGGGGAAGCAGGATCAGATCTTCCGTTACAAGAACCAGCAGCTTGAGACACGGAAGAACGACGAGTTCTCCGCGCTCAAGCACGAGATCGAGAATGCCGAGAAGGTCATCGTTGAGATCGAAGATCGCGAGCTTGTGCTGATGGAAGAGGCGGAAAGCCTCAAGCCCGCTCTCCAGGCCGCCCAGGAGGCCCATGATACCGAGCAAAAAAAAGTCGAGACCCACATGGCCTCCCTTGTCACTCGTCGCGAAAATCTGGATCTCCGGCAGAAGGAACTCGCAGCCGAACGCGCCACCGCCGCCGCCGGCATCGAGGAAGATCTGCTCGACCGTTACACTCGGCTCTTCAAGAGCAAGAACGGCGTCGCCCTCGTCACCGTAGAACATGGCGTCTGCACCGGCTGCCACATGCAGGTGAACATGCAGACCCATTTGGAAGTCCGCGCCGAGAAGGAGATTATTGGGTGTCCGCAGTGTGGGAGGATTCTCTACGAACCGCAGTAATTGGTTCGCCATCCTGAGATGGAGATGAGGGAAGGTTGGAAAGTAAAAGGTGAAAAGTAAAAAGTAGGGAGCGGTGTCATCAACCTGCACTTGGGAACTGAATCACTCAACTGGACAAAAGTCTTTTGAGGATTGCTGAATTTCGGCGAAAGGACTTCTCGGGCAGGAGGGCAACTGTCCTCTGATGGAAACCTATGTCCTTTTCCAAAGAAGCGCCATACACATCCATTATACGGTTAAGATAGCACGCAATGATAAAATACGTTAGGCAATCCAGATACCTTTCATTAAATGAACGAAAACACTCTTGAAGAATGGCATAGAAGGGCATCAAGAGCGACATGGTGCCACCACACTTCCGCAACATTGTATTCTTGCCTGAACACTAGCCTAACGCGCAAGCGTTAGCCCTTTAGGGTGAGATGAGCAGCCACGCCGCCTTTAGAGTAAGTTCACAGAAAAACTAAACCAGTGCCGGGATTAGGCGCAGGGATTTTGGATGCGGGGCTAGTCGCGCGAACATTTAGCCATAGAGACCATTCCCCCAAGGCTTGGAAAATCGGATGGAGAGCAAGGCGTCGCGAGGGCAGCCGTAGTTTTCCTACGGCAACCGAGCAACAACGCTGCCGCCCGGGGCGCCAATACCGTGCCGTGGGAACGGCCGGGATAGCTTAACGCGCAAGCGTTAGCCCTTTAGGGCGAGACGAGCGGGCGCGAGCGAGGCAATATCCCAAGCCTTCTAAAGGCTAGACGGTGAAGAGGTCTTTCAGGCGCTCCGTAAAACTCCGATGAATCGGAGTATTATGATCCCCGCAGAGTTCGGCGAAGGTTTTTAAGGCGTTGCGCTGTTCCTCATCGAGCTTGGTTGGCACCTCGACTTCGAGTTTCGCATGAAGGTCTCCCTTGCCGTGGCTTTGGAGCCGCGTCATGCCGTGACCTTTGACTCGAAACTCGGTGCCGCCCTGGGTCCCGGCTGGGATTTTCATTTTCACCGGACCGGAAAGGGTCGGAACTTCAACTTCTCCACCGAGAGCCGCTGTCACAAAGGAAATTGGGATTTTGGAGTGAAGGTCGCTTCCATCACGAGTGAAGATCGCGTGTTCCTTCAGATGGATGACGACATAAAGATCGCCGGAGGTACTACCCCGGGCACCCGCCTCACCGCCACCGCTGCTGCGCAGGCGCGAGCCCTCGTCGATCCCGGCGGGGATGTTGAGCTTGATTCGCGAGGTTTTCTCGGCGCGCCCCTGACCGCTACAGTCGCGGCATGGCTTGTCGATGGTCTGTCCCGCCCCGTGGCACTGAGGACACGGCTGGGCAACCTGAAAGAAGCCGCGTGAGGCGATCACCTGTCCGCGCCCACGGCAGAGGGAACAGGTCGAGACCTTGGCCCCCTTCGCGGCACCGGTTCCGTCGCAGGTATCGCAGGCATCGAGCTTGCGAAGCTCGATTTCCTTTTCACAACCGGTGAAGGCCTCTTCCAAGGTGATCCTGAGGTCGTAACGCAGGTCGGAGCCTCGCCCATCCTGGGCACCGCCACCGCCTCCGCCAAAGAAGTGGTCGAAGATTCCTCCTCCGCCACCTGCACCACCGGCAGCGCCGAACATTTCACGGAAGAGATCAAAGGGATCGTGCATACCGGACGCAGCGCCACCGCCCATTCCTCCCTGGAAGGCTGCATGACCGTAGCGGTCATAGGCAGCCCGCTTCTCGGGATCACCCAGGATTTCATAAGCCTCTGAAATTTCGTGAAAGCGCACTTTGGCGGTTTCATCGCCCGGGTTTTTGTCCGGGTGATGCTTCACGGCGAGTTTGCGGTAGGAGCGTTTGATCTCCTCAAACTCCACGGTACGGTGCACTTCCAGCACCTCGTAATAGTCCCTCTTTGCCATGGGTCGTTATGCGATTCGCAGGCTAATGGTTAAGCAATTTTATTCACGATGACGCTGGCGGGACGCACGAGGCGGTCGGCCAGCCGGTATCCGCGACGAAGCTGGCGAAGGACGATGCCGTCGGCCTGTGCCTCATCGGTTTCGTGGCCGAGGGCCTCATGGAATTTCGGGTCAAAGGGCTGCCCCACAGCATCAATGGGCTGGAGGCCGCTGGACTGGAGAAAATCTCCCAACTGTCGATGGATCATGGAGAAGCCGTTGACGATCCCTTTGGCAGCCTCATCGCCCCTAGCGGCTTCGAGACCAAGTTCGAAATTATCAAGGATCGGCAGCAGTTTTTCCAGAAGTCCGGCATTGGCAAAACGGATGGCCTCCTCCTTCTCGCGGATCATGCGCTTGCGATAGTTCTCAAGGTCGGCGGCGGCTCGCAACGCAACATCACGGTAGCGCTCCACTTCGGCCTGCAGGTCGGGAGCGGCAGCACCCTCCGACTCGGCGGTCGCCTCCGCAGTGTTTTTTGTTTCGGGATCGGGAGTGGTGTGTTCTTTTTTCAAGGTACGGTGCTGTTTTGATTCTGTTTTTAAAATTTATGGAGTCCGATGAGCGTGATGTCGTCGTGCTGAGGCTGCCCTTCGGAAAAGGCCTGCACGGAGCGTGCGAGGCGATGCAGTGTCTCCACTGCGCCATCGTGGGCGCTTTCCAGCAATTCAGCGGACAGGCGCTCCACGCCAAACTCATTTCCTTCGGCATCAAGCGCCTCGGTCAATCCATCCGTGTAGAGCAGGAGGAGATCCCCCTGTCCGAAACTGAATGAAAAGTCTGAGCAAAACCTATCGAAGACCTCGCCGCTGTCAATCCCCACAGCCATCCCCTTGGGGTTAAGCCGTTCCACCTCGTTGGTCGCGGCCCGGTAAATCAGCGGTGCATCATGACCCGCTCGGGCGAGGAGCGCCTCACCCGTATGCCGGTTGACAATGACATAGGCCATGCTGATGAACATATCCTCCTTCATGTCGGGGTAGAGCTGCCGGTTGACACCCCGCAGCACGGCTGCGGGCGAGAGATGCCCGGGCGACTGACTGCGCACGGCGCTTCGACACATCGCCATGATGAGGGAAGCCGGAACACCCTTGCCGGAGACATCGGCGATGACGATGCCAAGATGATCATCATCTACCGGGAGGTAATCGAAATAGTCCCCGCTCAAGGTGCGGGCCGGGAGATTCAGTCCGCTGATTTCAAATCCGGAAAGCTCGGGCGCATCAGAAGGCAGGAGGATCTTTTGAATTTCCCGGGCAATCTGAAGATCGTGATCCAGGGCATGCTTCTCACCCGCCTGGAGATAAATCGCCTGATTGAAGAGGGCAAAAGCCGACTGCTCGAGGATGGCCTGGAAGAGTTCTTTTTTTGCCTCATGGAAAGGTGAGTGACCCACCCCCTGAGCGATGGCCAGCACTCCGAGGAGTTTTCCCCGGTAATGAAGAGGCCCCACCATTACGGATTCCAATCCCTGATCCACAAAAGCCAGCGGCAGCTGCCCGGCTTCTCCACCCACAGGCGCCGTCTTGATCTTTTCCTTGCCCTTTTCCTTGCCGGAAAGTTTTTCCGGAGCACTCAGCAAGCGCAGCTCCTTCCACTCGCTGGCAGCTCCCAGCAGCGATGTCTGCAGACTCTCCCCCCGGGGTACTGCTTGGAGACGGAGATAGCTTTCCGCAGCCTGACTGCTCTCGCCATTCCCGATGCCGCCGACGAGATTCGCGGGCAGAAGCACCAGCGGCGGACATCCTTTGGCCAGAAAGGAGGGGATGAGCTTGTCTCCGGTGCGATCAACAAGATAGAGCGCGCCCCCGTCGGCTTTGAGGATGTTCACCCCACCCTCGACGATCAGGCGGTTGAGCTCACCCGAAGGAACACCTTCGGAAAAGGCGGCACCCAGCCCATGCAGGAAATCGAAGACGCGCCTCTCTTCCTGATGGATCTCGACGGTATGCAACTTGAGTTCGCCGACCCGGCGTCTTGACCCAAAAACGATAAGCCCCAGCACCCCCATGACAACCGTCAGGAGGGCGATGACTACAGGCTCGATCGTCTGAAGAATCATTGGAAACCGCGATCATGCACCGGATCCCGACAGAAGACCAGCCCCTCTCTCGGTTCGAAAAAAGGCGGCTTAACCAGACTTAAGAGCCTCGCAGATAGTCCAGCACATCCTTGAAGCGGGCGGCATTCAGGGGATTGGCGGCGACAAGCGCTTCGTGTGCGGCCAGAACGAGTTCTTTTTCACACCCGATCTCCGAGGGGAGCACCATGAGTTCGGCCCCTTGTTCAGCCGGGGTTTTGAGTTCGGCTCCGAGCGGTTCGACGGAAAACAGAAAGTTGAGCCCGAGATTTTCAAGCAAGTCGACATTGCGCGGGCTGACATTGAGCGTGCGCAGGCTCCCCTGACCAAGTTCCCGGAGATTCTGCGAGATGCCTGTCAATGTGCCCATGAAGGTCGAATCCATATGCTCACAGGCTCCCAGATCGATGATGAATTCGCGGTATCCGCGCTGAATCATGGCATGGACGAACTTCTTCAGGGAACCGCTGCCTTGAAAATTTCCGCGCCCCTCGACGCGTATCCAAACCTCCCGGTCAAAACAGGCAACTTTTACTGTGACGGGAGAGGTGACCATTGCTGCGCGTTGGGATCGGGAAGAGTCAATGAAAGCGGGGATAGCTGCCACACACCATGGGGTTCATTCCGACAGAATTCAAGGCTTCAAGCGTCTCATGCAACAGGGGATCCTCCGCGTGTCCCTCCACCTCGAGCAGGAGATGAAGCCCTCCGCCACGGGATCTTCGGCTGTGAATCGAGAGAACATTCACCCCCGCTGAGCGAAAAGGCTCCAAGGCTGCGGCCAATGCCCCGGGCTGATCGTTCAGATGAATGAGGAGTGCGGTCTGATCATCCCCAGAAGCGGCATTCAACGCGACGCCGAGCACCAGATAACGGGCAGGCACCCCGTTCTCATCCGTTCCAAGCACGATCTGTGAACAGAGGTAAACCTTTCCGGCGGCATGACCTTCGGAGAGTAACTCGAGCAGTTCGATGCACGGCCCTTCCTCCCCGAAAGAAATCACCCCGCAATCGGCGACACCCGAAGCCACGGCCTCAAACAGGGCAGCTGGAGTATCGTGAAAGGCATAGCGCACGCTTGAGCCGAAATGCTGCTTCGCGGCAAGATGGGTGAGGCCAGCCACGCCACCCTCGACCGCGATAAGCGTGTTTTTTTCGAGAGCCAGTGACGCTGACATGATCTCCCGATAAATCGCCCTGATCGCCGGCTCGTCCAGCGGCCCCTTGCTCTGGGCAACCAGACGGCGCATCAACTGCTCCGCACGTCCCGGCACGTAGACAGGCCGACCGGCGCGCTCCTTGATCCGCCCGATTTCCTGAGCCAGCCGCGCCCGCTCATTGAGCAGATCGATCAATTGGCCATCCAAGGCGTCAATGGAATCACGGAGTCTGCCAAGTTGATCAAGATCCTTCATAATAAGACGCGTCGTTCTTTTTTTAGGCCTCGGGCATGGGCTCGGCTTCCTTTGCCGGTGGTTCTTCAGGAATGGTTGAAACCTCAGCGCCTTCTGGAAGCACTTCGGAAACTCCCGGCAGTTCCGGCATCGCCTCGTCGGCGGCAGCGGCTGTTTTCACAGTGGGTTCCGGCAGTCCCTTTGGTAACGGAATATGGCGCAACTCGGCGGCATTCGGCAGCTCGTCAAGGTGACGGAGACCAAAGTGATCGAGGAAATACTGGGTCGTGGCGTAGAGCAGGGGCCGACCGGGCACTTCGGCGCGTCCGGCGATCTTGACCAACCCGCGATCCAGCAGCGTCTGCATGACGCCATCAACGGCGACACCCCTCACCGCCTCCATGTCGGCGCGCGCGATCGGCTGCCGATAGGCGATGATGGCGAGGGTTTCGAGGGCTGGCGCACTCAGGCGGGTCGGCTTGGCCTCCGGATAGAGGGCGCGCAGCCAGGGGGCGAACCCCGCCGCACTGCTCAACAACCAGCCCGTCGCCGTCTCCCGAACCTGATAAGCGCGACCGGAGGCGGATGTCTCAGCCTGAAGTTCATCCAGTGCCTCGCGCACATCGGCCTCCTTGATCCGGGCAAAGGCGCAGGCAACGCTCTGCGGTTCGGCAGTCGCGGCGCTCTTGAGATGCGCAAGCAGTTCCTTGGGCGTGACCGCCTTCTGTGAGGCGAAAAGAATCGCTTCAATAACCAGGGAAAGACGGGGAACTTCTCCCTGCGGCACATCCCCGCTGAGTGTTCCTTCAGGCACGGCGTCCGGAAGAATGGAAGTTACTTCCTCCACCAAAGGCTCGGGGGCTTCTGAAACAGAATCGGAATCGGATGGGAAAGAATTACTCATGAATCGTGTCGGCGTCCCCAAGTTCTTCGTCGCTCGGCAGCGTGCGTTCAAGCCAGATTTCACCGAATTGCTCCTCCTGACTCACGCGAAATTGTTTCATCCTGATCAATTCAAGAATGGCCAGGAAGGTCACCACCAGTTCTGAACGGGTGGAAGCCGTGCTGAAAAGTTCCTCAAACTTCATCGAAACACCCCGATCCACGATCCTCATCAGGTGGTTGATACGATCGGTGACCGTGAAGACCTCTTCGTGAATCTCCCCTTGCTTTTCCTCGGCGGGAAGGCGCTTCAGTGCCCGCTGAAAGGCATTGATCAAATCGAAGATCCCGACATCGCCGATGAGCATGTTCTCGTCAACCACCGGGGCGTGGGCCGGATCAAGCGATGCGACTCTGGGAAAAAGGGCTGATTGCAGTTCTTCCTGATCACGGAGATGATTAGCCGCCTCCTTGAACTTCCGGTACTCGATCAACTGGCGGATCAGTTCCCATCGGGGATCATCCTCCTCCGCCTCCTCGTCGGGCATCTGCTGATCCTTGGGGAGAAGTGTGCGGCTCTTGATGTAAAGCAGGTTGGCCGCCATCACGAGGAACTCTCCCGCCACCTCGATCTGGAGCACCTCAAAGGCCTCCAGATAAGCAAGGTACTGCGTGGTGATCCGCTCGATGGAGATATCGTAAATATCAACCTCGTCCTTTTTGACGAGGTAGAGCAGCAGATCAAGAGGTCCCTCAAAGACCTCCAACTGCACTTTGTAATCAGTGTCGACCACCCTGCGTGATATCAGCGCATGAAAACCGCCGCCTTAACGGCGATAGCCGTGACGCTCGATTTCTTTGGCGACCTTGACCTTGTGCTTTTCCTTCTCCTTGGTCTTGGTCTTGCGTTTGCGCAACTGCTGGGCAAGCTTGTGAACGGTCAGGTCGATGGCAGCGTAAAGATCGTCCTCGGCATCCTCGGCATGAAGGTCGGGCCCCGGCAACGCCAGGTGGATCTTCACCTGATAATCCTTCTTCTTGGAACGGTGCTCATCGAAGAGCAGCACCACATGGGCGGCAATAATGCTATCGGTGTATTCCTCCAGATGGGCGACCTTGTCGGCCACATGGGAATGAATGGCTGCGGTGAGCTGGAGATGACGGGGGCTGAGGTGGATTTGCATGGTGTGTGTTTCTTCTAATTCCTTTCTAAGCCTCAACGTGGCTTCGCGCCACCAAAATGCTTCATCGCAATGAAGGATCAGTAAGGGCCACGGATCTGCGAGGCAACCGATTCTTCATAGAAACTCCTGAGATTTTTGTGGAGTTCGAGCGAAAGGGGTGGGAGTTCCGAGACCGAGGCGTTCAGATCAACCTGCGCGGGAGTACTGGCCCCGGTGATGACCGTGGTCACGGCATCATGGTCGAGAATCCATCGCTGAGCCATCGCGGCCATGCTGAACCCGGCAGGTACAAACGCCTTCAGTTCATCCGCGAGGGCCACGGCTTTTTCAAACGGAATACCGGCGAACGTCTCACCCACATTGAAGGCCGCGCCATCACGGTTGTAATTGCGATGATCCTTCTGACCGAAGTGTGTCTCCCTCGTGAACTTTCCCGAGAGCACGCCGCTCGCCAGGGGAAGCCGGACAATGATGGCAACTCCTCTTTTCTTTGCCTCATCCAATAGATGAAAGGCCGGCTTTTGCCGGAAGATATTGAAAATGATTTGCAACGAGGCGAGTCCCTCCTGTTTCAGACAAATCAGACCCTCCTCGACGGATTCCACGCTGGCTCCGAATCTCTGGATTTTCCCCTCCTGCCGCAACGTTCGCAGCCACCCAAAAATCTCCCCTTTACCCAGCACCCCCGGGGGAACGCAGTGCAACTGGGTCAGATCCAGAGACTCCACACCGAGTCTTTTCAGCGAATCCTCCGTCGCCTGACGCACTCCGGCTTCCGTGTAATTGGAGGGGAAAAGAGCGGAGGTTCTCCCCAGTTTCGTTGCGACAAAATACTCACTCCCCTCGTTTTTGAGAAAACTCCCGAGCAATTCCTCGCTGCGTCCCGATCCATAGACATCGGCCGTGTCAAAGAAAGTGATGCCTGCATCAACAGCCTGGCGGAGGATTGCAAACGCCTTCTCATCATCCACAAATCCCCAGTCCACGCCGCCGAGTTGCCAACAACCGAGACCGATTTCGGAAACGGAGCGTTTGGGATCTTGGATAAGGCGATGCTGCATGGAAAACTTCTGGTTGGCGGTCAAGCAATGTAGAAGCGAAGGATGGCATTCACAAGCCCGGGAATGTCGTGCTGGGAGGATTCCAAGTCAACAGAAAGCCCCAGGGTGCGCATCTCTGCAGAGGTAACCGGGCCGATGCTGGCGGTTTTCAGGCCCGCTGGCATGGGCAGGCCGAGCGATGTGAAATGTGTCGCCGTGGAGGCGCTCGTGAAAGTGATCATGTCCGCACCCTCGTCACGGAACCGTTTGATACCTCCCGTAACATCCTCTGTCTCGGGCACCGTCTTATAGACCGGCACGTCATCGACAATGGCTCCGAGTTTTTCCAATTCAACGGCAAGCACCTCGCGGGCACCTGCGGCTCTAGGCAGAAGGATGCGCAGATCCTCGACATTAAGTTCTTTAAATTCCTTCAGGAGCGATTCCGCGACAAATTCCTTCGGGATCAGATCGACAGCGTAGTGATACTCCCTCACTTTTTTTGCCGTACCGTTTCCGATCACGGCAAGGCGCGCTCCACCGAGATCGCGGGCATCCTCATAGGCGGTGAAGAAGGCGTTGAAAAAAGCCTCCACTCCATTCGGGCTGGTAAAGACAATCCAGTCGTAGCCGCGCACATCGGCCAGCGCCTCGACGAAGGCAGTCTTATCCGCCGGAGGATCGATCCGAATGGTCGGAAGTTCGTACGCATCGGCCCCCAGTTCCCGAAGCGCCTCGATCAACCCTCCTGCCTGACGACGGCTGCGTGTCACAGCAATGCGGCGACCAAAAAGGGGACGGGTTTCAAACCAGTTTAGCGATTCACGGAGATTCACCACTTCGCCAAAGACTGCCAATGCCGGTGCTTGAAACTTGGCTTCCTCGGCAAGGGCGGCAACGGTTCCCAGCGTCCCGACAAGGGTTTGCTGATTTGCCATGGAGGCGCAGCGCACCAGGGCTGCTGGCGTCTCCGCCGCCATACCCGCACGGGCGAGTTCCCGGGTCACGGTGGCCAGATTTTTGAGACCCATCAGCATGACTTTGGTACCCGGGGCCACGGCGATGGCCTTGTAATCAATGCTGGAGCTTTCCTTTCCCGGGCCCTCGTGACCGGTGAAAATTGTCAGGACAGAATTGCGCAGGCGGTGGGTCACCGGAATTCCGGCATAGGCAAGCCCTCCGATGGCGGAGGTCACACCGGGAACGATTTCAAAACGAATTCCCGCGGCGGCAAGAGCAGCTGCCTCTTCACCCCCGCGCCCAAAGAGGAAGGGATCGCCCCCCTTCAAGCGCACGACGCATTTTCCAGCACGCGTGTTGTTAACGAGCAACGCATTGGTCTCTTCCTGGTGAAGGGCATGCTGTCCGGCAATCTTGCCTGCATAGATTTTCTCCGCCCCTTCCGGCGCAAAACCGAGAAGCTCCTGATTGCTCAGATAATCATAGATCACCACATCGGCCCTACTCAGGCACTCGCGTCCGCGCAGGGTCAAGAGTCCCGGATCGCCCGGTCCGGCACCGACGAGATAGCAGATGCCTATCGATTCCTTTGATTTTGTTTGGGCGTTCTTCTTCACTGAGAAAGCAGTTGGTTGGCAACGAGGCGGGCCGCTTGCTCTGGCATGGCGGCGGCAGCCTCGGCTTTAAGCGGGTGGGAAGCAGCATCCGGCACGAAGACGGCGCGAAGCAGCACCTTGTCCTCTTGCTCCGTTGCCAGAGCACCCAGAGCCAAATGACAGCCCCCTCCGAGGTGTTTGAGGACCAACCGTTCAGCACGCACACATCGGGCGGTAGCCTCATCATGCAGTGCGGAGAGTAGTTCAATCGCACGATCTTCACTGCGCGTCTCCACGGCGATCGCACCCTGTCCAGGCGCGGGAAGCATCCAGTCGAGCGATTCGAGCGAGAGTTTCACGCCGTTCACCTCCAGCTCTCCGGTGGAGAGATCATGTCCCAGACGACCGAGTCCCGCAGCCGCAAGGATCGTGGCATCATAATTTTCTACGGCCACTTTCTGTAAGCGTGTCGGCACATTACCCCGGATCGGTTGTATCAGCAGATCGGGTCGCTCCTCCTTGAGTAACAAGGCACGGCGCGGGCTGCTCGTGCCGACCACCGCTCCGAAGGGAAGTTCTGCCAGACCCCCGGGATGGCGGGAAAGCAGAAGGTCGGCAATCGGTGCCCGCGGAAGAATCGCCGCCAGCACGAGTCCGGCGGGGGTTTCGACCGGAAGATCCTTGAGACTATGCACGGCCAGATCGATTTCACCGCTCAGCAACGCCTCTTCCAGTTGTTTGGTGAAAAGTCCGGCCCCCTCGGCCGTGGGTTCATGAAGTGCCAGTGTGGTCCGCGCATCTCCTGTTGTCGTAATGATCCTCTGTTCGATCACCAAACCGGGATGGGCGGCTTCCAGTGATTGTTTCACCAGGAGTGACTGGGCCAGCGCAAGATCGCTGCCGCGCGTGCCGAGAATGAGAGGTTGTGTCATGGCGTGGCGCGCGGTTCGTGGATGGTTTTCAGCCAGCTCAGAAATCCTTCCACATGCTCGTCGATGAGCGATTCGCAGCGGATCACCTCCTGCTTGCGGATATCGAGCGACTGGGCGGCGATCTGCTCCAGACTGTCGATATCGTAGAGAAAGACCCCGTCGAGCTCGTTGATCGCGGGATCGGCGTCACGGGGCACCGCCAGGTCGATGACAAAGAGCGGGACGCCGCGCCGCTGTTTCAGCAGTGGAGCAATTTTTTCCAGAGTCAGCAGGGCGTGCGGAGCATTCGTCGAACTGATCAGGATATCCACATCGGCCACTGCCTTCTCCCAGTGATCGAAATGGAGCGCCATTCCCCCAATCTCAGCGGCGAGGGCGGCGGCTCGTTCATAGGTGCGGTTGGAAACGATGACACTCCGCACTCCGCGTGATTGAAGACTTCGCGCGGTTCGTTCGCTGATTTCTCCGGCACCGAGGATCATGACCCGGCGATCCTCCAGCGAACCAAAGATTTTTCCCGCCAGTTCCACGGCCACTGAGCCGATTGAGGTAGGACCGCTGGTGATCTGGGTCTCCGTGCGCACTCTCTTGGCAACGCGGAAGGCGTGCTGGAAGAGTTTGTGCAAAGAACGCGTTGCCGATCCGCTCTCACTGGCAATCGAGTAGGCCTTCTTTACCTGGCCGAGAATTTCCGTCTCCCCGATGACCATCGAATCAAGCCCGCAGGCGACACGAAAAAGATGCCGCACCGCCTGTGGCGTATCGTGATGGTAGAGCGGCGCCTCGAAACCGGCGCGTTCCGCCAGGATCGAGCGGAAACCCTCCAGCGCCTTAAGTGTGCTGAGACCGGAGGCATAGAGCTCGACACGGTTGCAGGTGGAGAGCATCACGGCCCCTGAGACACCGTCGATCCCGCGCAGGCGTTCCAGCAACTCCGTCATCTCCTCCTCACGCACGGCGAACTTCTCCCTCACATCGAGTTGGGCGGTGCGATGATTGATTCCGGCGCAAAGGATATTCACGAGTGCGAGAGATGCTGGATCAGGGGAAGAAGGGCCAGGGCTAGCAAAAATGTTCCGGCAGCCAGCAGCGCGAATCGCCTGTTGCTCAGGATCCCTTTGTTTGCCGCGGCAAGAAGCAGACCGTAGAGCACCCAGATCAGGATCGAGTAGGTGAATTTTTCCCCGGAAACAAAGAGCCGCGCCTGCATTCCTGCGGCGAAGCTGAGAGTCAGCAGTAGAAATCCGACCCAAAGCAGGCGCTTGATGGCCTCTGCAAGAACGGTGATCGGCGGCAGATCATGAAAGATCGCCGAAGGACGACGGGATTTGAGTTCGCGCTCCTGAATCAGGAACATGATTCCCGCGATGCAGGCGAGTCCGAAGGCACCATAGGCAACGAGCGACAGGGCGGCGTGCATCTCCACCCAAGGATTGGGTTGAGAAATCGTGCCGATCGTTTGCGTCGGCAGCAAGAGGGCAACAATTTGCAACAGGAGCACCATTGGCGCAGTAAAGGCCCCCATGAGCGAAAGTCGGTAGGTCGACCCGATGACCAGATAGATCAGAGCGATCGACCAGCTCAAAAAGATCAGCATTTCCGGCAGCGAGCCGAGGGGACAGGCATGTTCCGCCGCGCCCCGCAGGGAGAGATACCATCCCTGCGCAATCGCCCCGAGCGCCATGGCGATGAAATTGAACCGTCCCGGATGAAATCGTCCCGATCCGAGCACGAAGAGTGTGTGCCCGAAACTGAAGAGGTAGCAGAGCGTGGCTGCCAGCAGGGCGATGCGTTCCATGGGAATCTCGCGCGGTGACTACTCGGAACGCGTGGTCCTGCGCTCGATCAGTGCGTAGGCGTTGTGATTGTGAATCGACTCGAAGTTTTCGGCCTCGACCCGATACCAGAGGATATTCTCATCCTCTTCGGCGCGACCCGCCACATTTCGGACAAGATCCTCGACAAAGACCGGATTGTCATACGCCCGCTCAGTGACGAATTTTTCATCAGGACGCTTGAGCAGGCTATAGAGTTCGGAACTCGCAGAATCCTCCACCAGACGGATCATTTCCTCGATCCACATCGGCTTGGCGCACCGGACGGAGAAGGTGACATGGCCGCGCTGGTTATGCGCTCCCGATTTGCTGATCGCCTTGGAGCAGGGACAGAGCGTCGTAACCGGAACGACGACCGTTACGACGAAATCGACCTTGCCATCAGCCTTCCTGGCAAGCCCCCCGGTCAGCGTGGCATTGAACCGAACCGTGTAGTCAAGCAACCCGATGGCTTTGGTGACGGGGGCTGCCTTTTCCAGAAAATAGGGAAACTCAAAGTCAATATGGGCCTGATCGCTCTCAAGGGACTCGGTGAGCTGCACCAGAATGTCGCGGATATTGCGGACATGGAGGATCGGACCGTGCGAGTTCAGCACCTCGACGAATCGGCTCATGTGCGTCCCCTTGAAATGATGAGGAAGATCAACCGTCATCTGAACCGTGGCAATTGTTCCCTGCTCGCTGTGATTTTTATCCCGGACACGGATGGGATAACGCAGATCCTTCACCCCGACGCGATCTATCGGAAGCTGCCGGTCATCCGGAAGATTCTGTGTGTCGGAAAGGTCATCGAAATCGTTGTCGTCCATGAAATGAAGGGAAGAGACTAGAGAAACACTGATTAAATCGCAACGAGGCTGTTGCTGAAAGAAAACTCCGCCTGGCGAACACGTTACGATGGGAACGGGTTGGGTAGATTGAATGCAAGTTCAGCGTGCTGGGTGAGCCTATCGGCAACTCTATCGACTCCGTTCCCTTGGCGCGTATTGCCTCGACGACTCCCTATGGTTTGATGCCACTTCCCTCCCGAGTGTTTGGTTGGTCCTTCGGACTGCTTCGCGGGCCACAACGCAATTCCCATTACTCGTTGTAGCCGCTGCGCATCTCGCCTTGGAATCAAGTCTCAGGGGAAGGATCAGTAGCGTCTTGCTGGAGCAAGGTTGTGTTCAAATCAACCGAATACTCTTCAGCGGCCATCATGGGTTTTCTTCAATGGCTCCCTAAAGGAAAACCTCCAAAGCAGGAGCGCAACGAGCCCCGGCAGCACAAGATAGAGTGCCGCGGGTTCAGGTACCGTGAGTAGGCCGAAGCCGATCTGTTGGTTCTGCAGATCATAGGTAACCTGATGCTGATTGAAGAGGTAGAGTCCGGCATTGAAATAATAGTTTGTGTAGGTTGAATCGGCTCCCTTGTTCTGGATCGTGACCTGCACATTGGAGGCGGCGTAATTATTCTCGGCCGTGGTCTCGACGGTGTTGAAATCGAGGAGATTGGTTGGCCCGTTAGTATTGGAGACCGAGAGCAGGAAGGAGGTTCCGTTGGTAAGCACATATTTATTGGTGCCGACTTGTGCGCTCAGTTGATTGCTCGGGAAACTTGGGTCGTTCGTCGTATTGTGCAGGGCTGGGGTGGCGCCGGTGTCAGGGGTGATCCCAAGGGTGCTCGTATAGATGGTGGTGCCGTTGGAAAGTCGCATCGTCGCGTTGAACAGCTGCTCGGACTC
>Ga0302275_10002172_pt1 | contig 20777 bp, 18 predicted proteins | sample III_Bog_N2_2_FD_200229 | JGI IMG/M metagenome (GOLD analysis project Ga0302275, IMG submission 200229) | Peat permafrost microbial communities from Stordalen Mire near Abisko, Sweden - III_Bog_N2_2 | ecosystem: Environmental > Terrestrial > Soil > Wetlands > Peat | place: Sweden: Abisko... | reverse complement strand
GGGAACGCCGGGGCTACGTCTATATCCTCGGCGTGTATCTGCTGCCCATGATCGTTCTGGTTTCGGCCGCCGAGGGTTGGGGACTGGCAAGCTGGGGCAAATGGCAGCCCAAATTTCAAAAGTATAAGACTTTTACCGACGGCAATGTCATCAGCTTTGAAATCATCCAGACGGCGCTCCTGCTGCTCATGGTGTTTTTGAGCGCCCTGCTGCTGCTGAAAATCAGCCAGACCTTCCAAAGCCGGCGCAAATATCTCGAGGCGTTCACCACCATCACCTACGCCTACAGCCCGCTGTTGCTCGTCCGCGTCCTGGACGCCGGTCCGACCGTCAGCCCGTGGGCGACCTGGGGGATCGGCCTCATGCTCACCATCTGGGTGCTTTATCAGGGCATCCCGCGGGTGATGCAACCCGACCCGACGCACGCCTTCGGGCTGTATCTTTCCGCCATATTCGTGATCATTCTGACCTCCGGCATGGTGCGCCTGCTGACGGCGTTGTATCTGCTCGGCGAAGTGAACTACCAGCATTCCTGGCTGACCCATCAGTTCCCGAGCCTCTTCCAATGAATTCATCCGTCGAACGCCAACTGCTGGCCGCCCTGACGCAACTCGATGAGACCGTAAAAGTTCTCGCCACGGCCAATCCCAAGCCCGGCCTCCTGCCGCTGTTCACGCGCATTGATGATTTAGCCGGCCAGCTTCCGCAGGGCATCGACCCGGCGCTGTTGCACTATCTGCACAAGAAAAGCTACGAGAAAGCGCGGCTGTATCTGCTGGGCCGCGACGCCGAGAACCAGGCCGGCAACTGTCGCCACGTTTGAGCTGGCCGGCCCATTGGCGCGCCCCTTTCGCATGGCACGAACCGCGTAAATTCTAAATTCTAAATCGTCAAACGCCAATGTTCACCGACGACACCATCGCCGCCATCGCCACGCCGCTCGGCGAAGGCGGGCTGGCCGTCCTCCGCCTGTCCGGCCCGCAGGCGTTGGCCGTCGCGGAAAAATGTTTTCTGCCCGTCGGAAAAAGCTCCTCCCCACCTTCCGTCGCGCCAACGCACACCATCCAGTTCGGCAAAATCGTCCGCGGCGGAAACGTCATTGATGAAGTCCTCCTCGCCGTGATGCGCGCCCCGCGCACGTTCACGCGCGAGGACACCGTGGAAATTTCCTGCCACGGCGGGCTGCTCCCCGCCAAGCTCGTGCTCGATACGCTGCTCGCCGCCGGGGCGCGGCTGGCCGAACCCGGCGAATTCACCAAGCGTGCCTTTCTCAACGGCCGCCTCGACCTCGCCCAGGCCGAGGCCGTCGCCGACCTCATCCATGCCCGCACCGAGCTCGCCCTCGCCGCCGCCAACGAACAGCTCGCCGGCAAACTGTCCCAGCGCATCAACCGTCTCCGCGACGACCTGATGCTCACCCTCGCCCACGTCGAGGCGCACCTGGATTTTCCCGACGAGGACATCTCGCCCGACACGAAGCGGCAATTGTTGCAGCGGCTCGAAGACGGTCTGGCCTTCATGGACGAACTGCTGCGCACCGCGAACGAAGGCCAGATTCTCCGGCACGGCATCCGCGCGGCCATCATTGGCCGGCCCAACGCCGGCAAGTCCAGCCTACTCAACCAACTCCTCGGTCGCGACCGCGCCATCGTCTCTCCCATCGCCGGCACCACGCGCGACACCATTGAGGAGACCGCCAACATCCGCGGCCTGCCCGTGGTCTTCATTGACACCGCCGGCCTGCGCGATGCCCGTGACGAGATTGAAGAGGAGGGCATCCGCCGCAGTCGCGAAACCCTCGCGCAGGCGGAATTCATCCTGCACGTCCTCGACGCCAGCGAACCACTCACCGTCGCGGATGAAAAGCACCTCGCCGAGTTCGCCGGCAAGAAACGGATCCTCGTCCGCAACAAAACCGACTTGCCCGTAAAATTAGTTTTGCCGGCCACGCTCAACGCTCAACCCTCAACGCTCAATCTTGAATTGTCTTGCCTGAGCGGGCAGGGGATGGACGCCCTGAAAGACGCCATCAAATCGCTGGTATGGGCGGGGGAGATCAAGGCGGAGATGTTGCAGGTCGCCATCAGCTCAAGGCATCAGGACGCGCTGAATCGCGCCCGCACTACCACCCGGATGGCGAGGGAAGCTTTGCACGCCGACGCCACGTTGGAACTGGTGGCGATGGATCTGCGGATCGCCGCCAACGCCGTCGGTGAAATCGTAGGTAAGACCACCACCGAAGATTTATTGGATTCCATCTTCAGCGCCTTCTGCATTGGTAAATAGGTGGTGAAGCCGCCAATTAATGATTCAAAGCGAAATTTCTCTGGGCAAAACTACCGCAACGACTTCTCCGTTTGGAACTTGAACGGTAAGTTTCCCGCTGCCAGCCCAAAGATGACCACTCGACTTCAACTCTGCGTTTTGCGTCGTCAGATCGGAAAGCCTTTTGGAGGACCGAAAAGTGCTCTGCCCGACATCCAGAGATTTTTTTGGGCAGCCAAAAACACTCATTACGAAACCAATAAAATTTTTATTGCCTAAAATAACATCCGCCGTACAAAAGAGTTTTTTTGGCGAGGGGCAAACCACGGCGCCCGGCGCCGGCGGCCTGCCATGCGCGTCCAAAAATTTACTAGTCGCGTGGGTTGAACCTTGATTCACGGGCGAGCTGTTCCCACAATTTCCGCTGGGCGTCGGAAATTTTCCCCGGCACGACGATTTTGTTGATGATGAGGAGGTCGCCGGCCTTGCCAAGGCCGCGGCCGCGCACACGCAGCTTCTGGCCGCTGGCGATGCCGGCGGGAATCTTGATGTTCACCTTCCCGTCGAGCGTGGGCACGGCGATCTCGGCGCCGAGGGCGGCCTCCCACGGCGCGAGTTCCAGTTCATAAACAAGGTTGTGCCCGTCCACCTCGAAATCGGGATGCTTGGCGAGGCGCACGCGCAGGTAGAGGTCGCCGCCATGTTCGCCGCGCCCGGTCATGCGAAGTTTCTGGCCCTCGGTGATGCCGGCGGGAATCTTGACCTGATGCGAATCGGTGCGGTGATCATGCCGGACGGTGACGGTGCGGAGGGACCCGCGCTTAGCCTCCTCCAAGGTGACCATAAGATCACCCTCGATGTCGCGACTTTCCTCGGCGGCGGGTTCAGCGGCCGGGCCGGCGCCGCCAAAACCATTGCCGCGCATGCGCGAGCCGAAGAGTTGCTCAAAAAAATCACTGAAACCGGTGCCGCCGAAATGCGTCTGGAAGTCCTCGCTGCTCATCGGCCGGCCGCCGCGAAACGGCTGGCCCCCAAAACCACCCCCACCCGGCGGCGGACGGAATTCCGCGCCGGATTTCCAGTTCGCGCCGAGCTCGTCGTACTTCTTACGCTTGTCCGGATCGGAGAGGACCTCGTAGGCCTCGTTGATCTCTTTAAATTTTTCCTCGGCTTTCTTCTTGTCCTTGGCCACGTCGGGGTGAAATTCGCGCGCCAGCTTGCGGAAGGCTTTTTTGATCTCGTCGGCGTTGGCGGTGCGCGCCACGCCCAGGCTTTGGTAGTAATCTTTATATTGAACGGACATTGGGAAATGAATTTGCCCGTTATGCGCGGTTTGTCAAAGCCGGATGCGCGGACTTGGCGGCCATCCCCGTAATTCGGCAATGATAACGCCGTTCAACTGTTTGAAATCCGAATCCAAAGGCGGCGACGGGCGGATCATTTCGCGCGCTTAGTATTGTCCACGCTGAGGAAACGAACCAAGGCCGTATCGCCATTGCGCCGCCAGATCTTCACGAGAATGTGCTCACCGCGGGCGGCCTTGCATAAGCGCACCGCGTCGTCGGCGCTGGCGACCGGCTGATGGTTGATCTCGATGATGAGGTCATTCGCCTGCAAACCGGCGTCGGCAGAATTGGAATCGGCACTCACATCGGTCACGAGCGTGCCCGTAACGCCAGCCGGCACGTTCAACTGCTCGCGCACCTGGGGTTCCAGATCGGCCACGGTTACGCCGTCCAAGGCGTCGACGCCGCCGCCGGCGGCAGCGGCATTGTCCGAATTGCCGCCGGTGCTTTCCGCGCCCGGCAGTTCGGCGAGCGTGATGTTTAAAGTGCGGCCCATTCCGTCCCGGATGACCTTCACCTTGACGGTGGTGCCGGGGCTGATCTGCGACACGATCAGTTGCAGGCTGTGCGCGTCGGTGATCGGCTGGCCATCTATGCTGGTGATGACGTCACCGGACTTGAGGCCGGCCTTGGCGGCGGGTGTTTCCGGCATGACATCGCTCACAAGCGCGCCGTTCTGATCCGGCAGATTAAACTCGCGGGCCAGATCCGCGTCGATGTCCTGTGGCATGATGCCAAGGTAGCCGCGCGTGACCTTGCCCCCGCTGGCGAGCCTTTCAAGGACATGCCGCGCCATGTTGATGGGTACGGCAAAACCAATGCCGTTGTTACCGCCGCTGGGGCTGACGATGGCGGTGTTGATGCCAACCAACCGGCCTTCGACGTCCACCAGCGCACCGCCGGAATTGCCGGGATTAATGGCGGCGTCCGTCTGGATGAAATTCTGGTACTGGTTGAAGCCCCGCAGGCCGTTGCGCCCGAGCGCGCTGACGATGCCGCTGGTCACGGTCTGGCCCACGCCGAAGGGATTGCCTAGCGCCAGCACGAGGTCGCCCACTTCCAGCTGATCGCTGTCAGCCAACGTGACGGCGGGGAGATTGGCCGCCTGAATTTTCAGCACCGCGATGTCGGTGGCGCTGTCTTTGCCAATGACTTTGGCGGTATATTCTTTTTTGTTATCCGCAATAAAGACCTTCACTTCGTCCGCATCGGCGACCACGTGGTTGGCGGTGAGAATATAACCATCCACCGAAACAATGACGCCGGAGCCGAGGCTCTGTTCCTTGCGGGTGCGTTCATGATCGCCGCCGTCGGGTGGAAGCTGGTCGCTAAAAAACTGGCGGAAGAACGGGTCGTTGAACATGGGATTGCGCAGCAGCCGTTCCTTGACAAAGCGCGTGGAGTAAATATTGACGACGCTGGGCGCGACCTTCTTGACGATGGGCGCGAAACTCGTGCCAAGGCGGGCGTCGCGGTTGATCGGCGTGGCGGAAACCGTAAAGGCAGGCTGGCCATCCTTGCCCCAACTGCTGAAATGCGAGATGGTCAGGACAATAACTGCGCCGGTGAAGCCGGCGAACAACCCGAACCAAGTTTTTGAAATCAATTTCATGGTGTTGAAATTGACATAACCGAGGCTGTGACGTTCAATGCAAACGAGGGGCGATCACTGGCCGCTCTGGGCCGCCTTCGCGGCGTCCTCGGCCTTTATGACCTCAACCTTAGCACCTTTATCCATTTCTGCTTTGGACGGCACCTTGATGATGTCGCTGGTGAGCGGCTGGGCTGGCGACGCGGGCGCGGGCGGCGCCATGCTGGGCGTGACGGGCGATTTGATATTGAGGAGTTCAACATCAAAGATCAGGACGGAGTTGGGCGGAATGCCGCGGTTGCCCTGCGGGCCGTAGGCCAGGTCGGACGGGATGAAGAGTTTCCATTTGGAACCGACTTTCATCAACTGCAACGCCTCGGTCCAACCACGGATGACACCCGTCACAGGAAAGGTCGCGGGCTGGCCGCGTTTGTAGGAACTGTCGAATTCGGTGCCGTCCACAAGGCTGCCGCGGTAATTGACGGTAACGGTGGAGGCGGCGGTGGGCATCTCGCCGTCTCCGTTGCTGACAACTAAATATTGCAGGCCGTCGGGCAACGTGATGACGCCGGGGTTGTTCTTGTTGGTAGCTAGAAACGCTTCGCCAGCCGCTTTATTCTTGGCGGTCAACTCGGCGCGTTTCTTCATCTGAATCGAACGGAACTCCTGCTCGTATCCGGCCAGGGTTTCCTGCGCCTCCTGCATCGTGAGGAGCGTCGGGTGCCCGTATTGCAGATCCTTAATGGCTTGGGTGTAGGTGTCAATGTCGGCGACGTTAGTGTCCAACCCCTGTTGCATCATATTATGGGCGAGGGTCATGCCGAGGGCATAGCTGACGCGCAACCTTTGGTTGCCCACCCCATTGGTGTCGTCAGCCCGGAGGACCGGGGCCAAGGCCAGAAATACAGCGGCGGTCGCCAGAATAGATTTTTTCATGCGGTTCATAAAATATTGTGAAGGTCAATGATTCCGGATTTGGTCGACAAAGGCAATCCGCTTTTTGTTCAAACTTTTGTTTAAACTTTGCGCCCGCGCGCAATTTGATTTCCCCGGTGAACGGTTTGGGGTAACTTGGGTCAAATTGTGTTCATGCCAACCACCATTCATCGAGTTCGAAATGTTTTTCTGGCCCTCCTCCTCCCGGCGGTCGCACTGGCCATCTGGGCTGGCTGCGAGACGGGCCGGTCCGGCGTGCCGGCGCTGCCGGCTTTGCCCGCCTCCAGTCTCAAACCCGGCCCCTACGACCCGCGTATCGCGCTGGTCGCGGCCCGGCTGCTGGAGAACAACCACTATTCGCAACAGCCGCTGGACGGGGAGCTGTCGAAAAAATTCTTCGACTGCTACGTGAACTCATTGGATCCGCGCCACGAGAATTTTCTCCAGAGCGACCTGGATGAATTTGCGGTTTACCGGACGAATCTCGACAAGCTGACGCTGGAAGCCGGCACGTCGGACCTGACCCCGGCCTTTGCCGTTTACAACCGCTACGCTGAACGCGTTGAACAGCATGACGCCTACGTCATGGAGTTATTGAAGCAGGACAAGTTCAAATTCAATACCGACGACCAAATCGTCCTGGACCGGCGGCACGCCGCGTTCCCGACCAACCTGGCCGACGCGGAGGCGCTTTGGAAACAGCAATTGCGCTACGAATATTTGCAGGAAAAATTGTCGCGCGAAATCGTGGAAACTAATGACAGCCTTGTCATCCGGCTGCCGCCGGACGCCGCCAAGGACATCACCGCCAAGCTGGAGAGCCGCTACCGGTGGAACCTGCTCCAGACCACAAACTGGGACAGCGGCGGCGTATTGCAGGCCTACCTCAACGGCTTGTGTCATGCCTATGATCCCCACACCGATTACATGAGCGCGCCGCACGCGCAGGACTTTTCCATCAGCATGAACCTCTCGCTGTTCGGCATCGGCGCCACGCTCGGCGAAGACGACGGCTATTGCACCATCCGTTCGCTGGTGCCCGGTGGCCCGGCGGCGAAGAGCCGGCAGTTGAATGAAAACGACCGCATCGTGGCCGTCGCGCAAGGGGCCAATCCGCCCGTGGATGTGGTGGACATGGAACTGGAAAAAGTCGTCCAACAAATCCGCGGCCCCAAAGGCACGGAGGTCCGCCTGACGCTTAGTCCCGCGACTGACCGCAGCGCGCGCCCGGTGGTCAAACTCGTCCGCGCCGAGATCAAGCTCGAGGATTCCGAGGCCAAGGCCAAGTTGATTGAGTACCCCGACGGCCGGCGCATTGGCATCATTGACCTGCCGTCGTTCTATGCCACCGTCAATCTCGGCAACAACGGCAATACCACGCCCAAATATACTTCCGTGGACGTCGCCAAGCTCATCAACCGGCTGAAGCAGGAAAAGGTTTCCGGCATCATCATCGACCTGCGCACGAATCCCGGTGGTTCGCTGGAGGAGGCCATCAAGTTCACCGGCCTGTTCATCAAATCCGGTCCGGTCGTGCTGGCCCGCAATTCTGACAATCAAGTCCAGGTGGATACCGTGCCCGGCGACCTGCAGCTTTATGACGGCCCGCTGCTTGTCATGATCAACCGCTTCAGCGCGTCCGCCTCGGAGATTGCTGCTGCCGCCTTGCAAGATTACGGCCGCGCCCTCATCGTCGGCGACATTTCGACGCACGGCAAAGGCACCGTGCAAAGCCTGAATCCGCTCCTGCCGTTCCCCGGCACTGGCACCGTAAGCAATGATCCGGGCAACCTCAAGATCACCATCCGCAAGTTCTACCGGGTCAGCGGCGCCTCCACGCAGTTCAAAGGCGTCGAACCAGACATCGTCTTGCCGGATGTGCTGAACTTTTCCAAGCAGGTCGGTGAAGCCTCCCTCGACAATCCGTTGCCGTGGGACACCATTCAGCCGGTGAATTATGACAAGCTGAATCTCGTCCAGCCTTATCTCGCCACGCTCAAGGCGCATTCCGACGAGCGCATCGCCACCAACCAGGATTTCCTCTACGTCAAGCAGGACATCGAGCAGTTCGTGAAGATGCAGGCCGACAAGACCGCCAACATCAACGAACGCGAGTCGATCAAGGATCGGCAACGCGCTTATTTGTTGAACCAGGCCCGCGAAGCTGAACGTGCCGCGCGCAAGCCTGACGGTGTGAAAGTTTACGACATCACCGTCGAAAACGCCGACCAACCGGGATTGGTGGAAGACCGGCCGGCGGTGGAAGCCGGCGCACAAACCCTGGCTCAAAAAATCACGATGCCCAACCAATTGAGCCCGATTGGCAATTCATTGGTCTCCAATCTCACCAACTCGGTAGTAACCAACGCGGTTGTCACCACCGCGTCTACCAATGCGGTCAACCCCACCGTCGTCGCCAAGAAATCAGCGCCGCCGTTTGACCCGATCTTCGACGAATCCGAGCGTATTTTGCTGGACTACATTTCGCTACTCGGCAAAAGCAGCCGGGTGGCGGTTAGCCAGTGACCTGATGCACCGCTTCGCCGCCGGGCGCAAAGGACATCTCAAACAATACCAAACCGAAAGTTGAAGTTTGGTTGGCTAAGTTGCGCACGGTAGAAATTTGTGCTTTAATTATCCCGACCCGGACGAGTCCGGTTGAATGTTTTTTCAGCCTTACTGTCTCATAACCTGATTGGATTAAATTTATGGCCCTGATGTGGGATTACAAATATCTGTTGTTCGTGATGCTCCCCGGCATATTGCTCGGCCTGTGGGCGCAGTTCAAGCTGCATGCGGCCTTCGGCAAATTCAGCCAGGTGCCGGTGGAAACCGGCCTGACGGGCGCGCAGGCAGCGCGGCGCATCCTAGATGACGCTGGCCTCCGCGACGTGCCGGTGGAGGAGGTCGAAGGCCAGTTGACCGACCATTACGACCCGACCAAGCGCGCCTTGTTCTTGTCGGCGGACAATTATCAGGGCAGCTCGGTCGCTGCGGTGGGCGTGGCGGCGCACGAAGCCGGCCACGCATTGCAACATCAGGCGGCCTACGCGCTGTTGAACCTGCGCATGGCGCTGGTGCCGGTCACGCAGTTCGCCAGCGTGGCCTACGGGGGCATCCTGCTGCTCGGTTGGGTCATGGGCCTGATGAAATTTATGCTGCCCGTAATCATTGTGGTTTTCGCGATCATCACCTTGTTCCAGCTCATCACTTTGCCCGTGGAATATGACGCCAGCGCGCGGGCCAAGGCACAGTTGTTCCGCCTCGGCCTGGTGCGCGAGGACGAACGCGCCGGGGTGAGCAAGGTGCTAGACGCCGCCGCACTGACGTATGTCGCCGCGCTGGTGAGCTCACTGCTGACGCTGCTCTACTACATCACCGCCGCGCGGGATAGCCGGAATTAACGCAAATTTGCTTGCGGCTTCGCGGCGCGAGTTTAACGTTTTCCCCTCATGGCGGCAAAAAAAGTCCAACGCAAAGCCAAACCGGTGAACCGGAAGCTCAAAGTTTCCTTCCCGGAATCACCCAAGGTCGTCGTCACCCCGCCATCGCCACCCATCACGGTGCCGTCGGATCTACCCATCGCCAAACCGGCGGAGGGCGACACCACGCAATTTCTCCGCCGCGAGGCCGAGCGGATGGACGGCGACAGCGCCATCCGACTTTACCTCCGCGAAATCGGCCTGGTGAAGCTCCTTACACCGCAAGAGGAAATTGAACTCGCGGCCAAAATCAAGAAGGGTGATAAAAAAGCCCGCGAACACATGATCAAGGCGAACCTACGCTTGGTTGTGAAGATCGCCCGCGACTACGAAGGCATCGGCCTGCCGCTGCTGGATCTCATCAGCGAGGGCAACATCGGTTTGATGAAGGCGGTGGAACGCTTTGACCCGAAGAAGGGCGGCAAGCTCTCCACCTACGGTTCGTGGTGGATCAAGCAGTCCATCAAACGCGCGCTGGCCAACCAGTCCAAGACCATCCGTCTGCCTGTGCATCTGGTGGACAAAATTTCCAAGATGCGCCGCACGGGCATGAAGCTGCAGGAGGAATTCGGCCGCGAACCGACCGACGAGGAACTCGCCGCCGAGCTCGGCACCACCGCCGCGCGCGTCGCGCAGATGCGCACCGCCTCCATCCGCCCCGCATCCCTTGACGCACCGGTGGGCGACGACGATTCCAACACGTATTCCGAGATGGTCGAGGACGACCGGGCTGTGAATCCCTACGACGAACTGGAAGACAAGACCGTCACCGGCATGTTACAAGACATGGTCAAGCACCTCGACAACCGCGAGGCGACGATTCTCCGCTACCGGTTCGGCTTGGACGGCGGCAACGAGAAGACGCTCGAGGAAGTCGGCGAGAAATTTGGGGTCACCCGCGAACGCGTCCGCCAAATCCAGAACCTCGCGCTGCGCAAGCTCCGCAAAATGATCGAGAAGCTCGAAAAAACCAAGCCGAAGGAACTCTGAGCCATGCCGGTCACCGCCGCTGAAATTGCCGCCGCCATCCGCAATGTACCGGATTTTCCCAAGCCCGGCATTCAGTTCAAGGATATCACGCCGGTGCTGGCCGACGCGCGGCTATTCGCCGGCACAATCGACCTGCTGACGGAAAAGTTTTTGCCGGGCAGCATCGACGCCGTCGCCGGCATTGACGCGCGCGGTTTCATCTTCGCCGCCGCCGCCGCCCGGAAGCTGGACGCCGGCTTCATCCCCGTCCGAAAAAAAGGCAAGCTTCCCTTCACTACCATCGAGCAGGACTACGCGTTGGAATACGGCCAAGCCACCGTCGCGATGCACACCGACGCCCTGAAGCCCGGCGCCCGCGTGCTGCTGATCGACGATCTCCTCGCCACCGGCGGGACGGCCGGGGCCGCCGCCGCGCTCCTGAAAAAGCTCGGCGCGGACATCCGGGAAATAGTTTTCCTCATCGAATTGAAATTTCTCGACGGCCGCCAGCAGTTGAAAGATTTTCCCGTGCGGTCCCTCGTGGCCTACTGAACGCGGTCGAACGGTATGATTGAAGCCCCCCTGTTGAGCGTGGTTGCCCCCTGTTTTAATGAGCAGGGCAACCTACTTCCGTTCGTCACCGCCATCCGCGAGGCGCTTGATCCGCTCCCCATCACCTACGAAATCGTTCTCGCGGATGATGGCAGCGCCGACGACTCCTGGGGCATCCTGCAAACGCTCGGGGCCGCCGACCCGCGTATCCGCGCCGTGCGGCTCGGCCGCAACTGCGGCCAGTCCGCCGCCGTGTGGGCGGGCATCCGGGCCGCCACCGGTCGGTTCATCGCCACGATGGATGCCGACCTACAAAATCATCCGCGCGAATTGCCGCGGTTCCTTGAGGCCATTCAGGGGGACAAATGCGATTGCGTATGCGGCTCGCGCGTTGCGGCCCGCGCCCGGGGCGATTCATGGGTGCGACAAGTTTCTTCCCAGATCGCCAACGGCATCCGCAACCGCATCACGCACGAAACCGTCAGCGACTCCGCCTGCGGCTACCGCATCTTCAAGCGTGAGTGCGCAGCCCGGCTAAAATTTTTCAAAGGCATGCACCGCTTCATGCCGACGCTGTTCCGCATCGAAGGCTTCGTCGTCACGGAAATCCCCATCAACCACCACCCGCGGCACGCCGGTCGGAGCCATTACGGTGTGCTGAACCGCCTGTTCGTGACCATTCACGATTTGTTCGCCGTGCGCTGGATGCAGCAGCGGATGTTCCGTTTCGAGGTGCAGGAGCGGATCAATTTTCCGCCGGATCAACCGGCGCGGTGATCGCCCCCGGCGGCACAATTGGGATTTCCAACCCCGCGGTTTCCGCTAACTTCCCCACCATGCACTGGCTGCAAACACTCGACACCAAATTATTCCTCTTCGGCAACCGTTCGCTGGTCAATCCGGGCTTCGACTGGCTCATGCCGGTGCTCAGCGGCAGCCACGGGCTGAAGACACCCTTTCTAGTGCTGGTGATCGCCATCGGCGTTGCCCTGCTTGTATTCGGCAGCAGCCGCGCGCGGATTTGTGTCGTGCTCACCGCCCTCATCGTCTCGACCAACGACGGCCTGCTCTGCAATCCGCTCAAATACGCCGTCCACCGCGCCCGCCCGTTCGTCACGCTGCCGGAGGCGCGGCTGTTCGGCGTGGTTGGCCAAGGCTATGTTACTCCCGAGTACAACACCAATGGCGTGGACATGGCGGCCGGCAAAGGCAGCCACAACAGCATGCCCTCCGCCCACGCCGCCAACTGGTTCGCCGCCACGATGGCGCTATTCCTCTTCTACCGTCGCAGCCTCTGGTTCATGCTGCCGCTGTCGCTCGGCGTGGCCTTTTCCCGCATCTACAACGGTGTGCATTACCCTAGCGATGTGCTGGCCGGCGCGATCCTCGGCGCGGGCTGGGCGGCGGCGATAGCCGTGACCGCCGAAACCGCGTGGCGGAGCTGGGGACGAAAATTTTTCCCCCGCGCCTACGCCGCCGCGCCCGCGCTCGTGCCGAATTTGAGCTGGGGAAAGCCCCCCGGACCCTGAACCATGGCCGTCACGGAGACTCTGCTGCGCGTCCGGGACTACGACCTCGCCGCCACGCTCGACTCCGGCCAAGCCTTTCGCTGGCGACGCACGGATAACACCTGGCAAGGCGTCGTCGGCTGTCACTTTGTCCGGCTCACGCCTGCGGCGGACGGGATTCACGCCGCCGTCGCCGCGCCGGTGGAATCCTGGGACTGGCTCCGCTATTTTCTCCAGGCGGACACCGACCTTGGCGCCATCCTGAAAACTTTTCCAGACGATGCCCCGATGCGCGCTGCCGTCGCCGCCTGTCCCGGACTGCGGTTGCTCCGGCAGGACCCGTGGGAATGCCTCGCGTCCTTCCTTCTGTCGGCCACGAAACAGATCGTCCAGATCCGCCAGATCGTCGCCCACCTCTGCGAACGCTTCGGCGAGCCCATGCAGCACGATTTTGCCTTTCCCACGCCGCACCGCCTGGCCGCCGCGAGCGAAGCCGAGCTCCGCGCCTGCAAGATGGGCTTCCGCGCGCCCAGTCTGCTGCAGGCCGCGCGCCGGATCAGCAACGGCCAGCTCGATCTCGAGCGCCTCCGCACGCTGGACTACGCCGCCGCCCGCGCGGAGCTGATGACCCTCCGGGGCGTCGGCGGCAAGATCGCCGATTGCGTCCTGCTCTTTGCCTACGGCTTTGACACTGCTTTTCCGGTGGATGTGTGGGTTGAACGCGCCTTACAGGAACTGTATTTCCCCCACCGCCGCGCCAGCGCAAAACGGCTGCGCCACTTTGCCGCCACGCACTTCGGCCCGCACGCTGGCTATGCGCAGCAATATCTTTTTCATTACATGCGGACGAAAATCAAATAAACTCCCGGCGCTGGCATGAACCTTGACACCCTCCTGACTCCGGGTGAACTGCCTGCGCTCGCCCGCCGCGATCTGCGCGACGCCGTCTGCGTGGTGTTTGACGTCCTGCGCGCGACCAGCACCTTCGTTACCGCGCTGCATCACGGCGCGCGCGAAATCATCCCCGTCTGCGAGATCGCCGAGGCCGTGGCACTGCGCCGGCAGCGGCCGGAAGTGCGGCTCGCCGGCGAACGCGACGGCGTGCGCATCTCCGCCGCGCTGGCGGACGGCGACGATTTTGATTTCGGCAACTCCCCGCGCGAATTCACGTCTGCCCGGGTGCGCGACCAGACCATTGTCAGCACCACCACGAACGGCACGCGCGCCCTGCGGGCCTGCGCAGCGGCGAAAACCATCCTGGCCGCCTCCTTCCTGAACCTCGCCGCCACGGCGGAATGCTTGCGCGGGGAAAACCACATTCTGCTGGTCTGCGCCGGCACCGGTGAAAACGCAGCGGTGGAAGATATTTTGGCGGCCGGTGCCTTGGTGGAAATGCTGCTACCCCGAGTGACCGACCGACCGGCCGTGTGGCAGGTCGCCGCCAGCACACAGTGGTCGTACGCACACTTGAAAGCCGATCTGGCCGCCGTGCTGGGCAACACCGAGAACGGCCGCCGACTGCTCGCCCGCCCCGAACTGCGCGACGACGTCGCTTTCTGCGCCCAGCTCAATGTCTTCAATCTCGTCGCGCGGCTTCACACGAACGGCGCGCTGCGGCGCGATTAATTCGCTAGACCCATTCTCGCCGCCGTCGCCGGTTCAGTTCGCGGTTAGCTGCTCCAACGCCACGCCTTCGCGATGCTGGATGACCGCCTCGACCTTGGGCACGTACATTTGCGTCTCCGCCGGCAGATGCGTGGATATGCCCTCGTAACTGGTCGTGTTATAACGCTGCAAGAGTCGCTGCACGGTGCCGTCGCCGCAATTGTACGCAGCCACTGCCAGCCGCCAGTCGCCGAAGCGCGCATGCAACTGTCGCAGATAGGCTGCCGCCGCGTGCGCCGCCGCGTCCGGCTGCTTCCGTTCGTCCAGCGGCCACCGGCTCAACCCCTGTGCCTTCGCTGTCGCCGGCATCAACTGGAACATTCCCACCGCCCCCGCCGGACTCCGCGCCCCCGCATCGAAACCGGACTCCACCTCCGCCAACCAGACCAGTTCCGGCGGCACGTGCTCGGCCGTGAAAATCGGCTTCAACCGGGGTACGTACTCCATCGCCCCCTTTGGCCACGGCACCGGCGAAATTTTTTTCACCCACACCGCCTGCTCCGCCGCGAACGGCGGGTTCGGCACCGGCAACGGCGCGTTCGTTCCTGGCGGCGGGGCAGGGGTGCCCGCCAGCAGCGCCTCTGCCACGTCAAAATAATCCAGCCGCGCCTTGAGCCACTTCGCGTAGGGCCGCGTCTCCGGTTGCGCCGCCAGCACCGGCAACGCCGCCTGCGCCCCCGCCTTCAGCGGCGCGAGGTCCAGCACATAATCCCCCTGAAGCACATCCTCATAATGCTTGAGAAAATCCTCGATCTGGCCGCGATCCAGCTCCGGCAACGCCCGGAGCACGTCGTCGTTAATATTATCCTTGGCGAACTGCTGCGCCGCGTCCACCCAGCCGCCGACGTCCAGTCCCAGGTCGTTGGTCTGCGCGAGGACCGGCGCACCGACGGCCAGCAGCAGCGCGAGGATCAGGGTGAGTTTCATGGCCGCAACCTAATGCGTTCTGGCGCGGATGCAATGGCGGAACCAACTTGCCGCTTGCACCCTCCGCCGCCCGCCTTAACCTGTCGCATGGCTTGGTTCACCGACCGGCATTATTTTCTGCTCGCCGTAATATGCTATGGCTTGAGCACCGTGTACTCCGTTTTTCTCTGGCGAAAAGGCTTTCGCCGGGATGAATGGGTGAATTACTGCCTGCTGGCGGCCGGCGTCCTGCTTCATACCCTGGCCATGACCAAACGGGGCCTGACAATCCATAGTTGTCCCGTCAACAACCTGTACGAGGCCACCACCTTTCTGCTCTGGGCTTTGGGTCTCGCGTGTCTGGTCTATTCGCTCCTGCCACGCTTCAAATTCCTCGCCGCCTTCACCGCGCCGGTGCTGTTCACCGTCGGCGTCTTTGCGCTCATGCCCTCGCTCGACCCGCCGCCTGGGCCGAAACCTGATTTCTCCAACTGGCTGCGCAGCCTCCATGCCGCGACCATCCTCCAAGCCTACGGTGCCTTCGGGCTCGCCGCCGCGGCGGCGGGGATGTTCCTCATGCAACGGCATGACTTGAAATTCCACAAACTCCGCGCCCTCCTCACCTTGCTGCCCTCGATCCAGCGGCTGGAACTCATCACCTTCCGGCTCGTCGGCGTTGGCTTTGCGCTCCTGACCTTCGGCCTGGCCGCCGGGTCACAGCTCCCGCGCCACGCGGGCAAGCCCTATTTCTCCGACGCCAAGGTCTTATGGTCCGCGCTGCTCTGGCTCGTGTATCTGGAAGCGATCGTGGCGTACCGGCTGTTGGGCCGTTCCAGCCGGCGCTTCGCCATTGGCATCATCATCGCCTTCGCGTATCTGCTCCTGACGTTTTGGATCACCAACATCTACTCCGGCCTGCACAACTGATGAACTCCCGGCGGCGAGCAAACGATGCCCGATGGCTAGTGGCGTGGCCCCACCGCGCGACCCGCGCCACGGCGGCTATTCCCCATTCCTCACCCGCATGAACATTGTTGTCATCGGCCTGAGCCATCGGTCCGCACCCGTGAAACTTCGCGAACGCTTCGCCTTCGCCGACGGCCGAATCCCCGGCGCGCTCCAGGCCTTGCGCGATTCCGGCCTCGCCGCCGAAGCCGCCATTCTCTCCACCTGCAACCGCGTGGAAATTTACGCCGCCACCGCCCTCGCTCCCGACGCCGCGTGCGCCGCTCTCAAAAATTTCCTCGTCCAACAAAGCACCATCGGTCGTCGTGACAGCGGCTTGGAATGCGGCACCCCTCTGCCGCTATCCGACGCCGCGGTCAAAGCGCCAGAGGACTGGCGCACTCCAAAACCTGCCGGCAGTTCAACGGCCCCGGTCTTCAGCGATGCCATCCTGGCCGGCGACGAAATTTATTTTCACGCCGAGCCGCACAGCCTGCAGCATCTCTTCAAAGTCGCCGCCGGCCTCGACTCCATGGTCATCGGCGAGACCGAGATTTTCGGCCAGCTCAAGGACGCGTACGAACTTGCCTTCACCCACCGGCACACCGGCGCGCGGCTTAACAAGGCCTTTCAACGCGCCTTCAATGTGGCCAAGCACATTCGCACCGTCACCAACATCCAGCGCGGCAGCGTCTCTGTGATGTCCGCCGCCGTGGAACTGGCCGAGAAAATTTTCAGCTCCCTCGCTGAGCACGAAGTCCTCGTCATCGGAGCCGGCGAGACCAGCGAAAAAACCGCCCGCGCCCTCCTCTCGCGCGGCGCCCGCGGCGTCATCGTTACCAACCGCTCGCCCGAACGCGCCACCGCGCTCGCCGCCGAACTCGGCGGCCGCGCCGTGCCCTTCGCCTGCTGGCCCGAGGAATTTGAGCAGGTCGATATCGCCATCAGCAGCACCGCCGCTCCCCAGCCCATCCTCGACCGCGCCCAACTCGAACCCCTCATGAAGCGCCGCAAGCACCGGCCCCTGCTGCTCATCGACATTGCCGTGCCCCGCGACATTGACCCCGCCGTCAGCGCCCTGGACAACGTCTATCTCTACAACGTCGATGACCTCCAAGTCATCGCCAACGAATATCTGGCCCTGCGCCAGGAAGAAGTGGCCCGCTGCGAAACCATCATCGCCGCCAAAGTCGCCGCCCTGCTGGCCGCGAAACCACCGCTGGCCGCCGATGAGCCAAGCTAAAAACTGGTCGCCGCCAGTTGTCGATCCTTGGTGGGGGGCTGCGCGCTTTTTGCTTGCCTGAAATTTTCTTTGCCTCATAGTAAGCGCCGCTGATTCTATAGCAATTCAGCCTATTATGCTTGGTATCCTAGCCCGAAGTCGTTTCGGGCTGTGCCGGTTGGTAGCAAGACAAAACGCCATGGGGTTAACCGATGAGGTTGGGAGTAGTTTTGCCGCTGCAATATAATCGCTGTAGGCAGCAGTTTTGGCGGTGGATGGGGTCTTAGCTCAGTTGGTAGAGCGTCTCGTTCGCAATGAGATTCTGCATTTTTCTCCCATTTGGACTCAAATGGACTCACGTGGACAAAACTGGAATAATCAATGTTTACCGACAAGATTTGACGATCAACGAAGGTCGGTTGTGGACTCAATTGGACTGAAAAACTTGTCTGGGGGGTGACAAATGGGGGTGACAACTCCCGCCCGCGCACACGAGCCGTCCAACGTAGCCAGCCATCCCTAAATCGCCCCGCGCCGGATTACCTCCTGCCAGTTTTTGCCAGATCCCCGGATTTCCCCCGTATTTACATAATCCCCAATGTTTACCGACGTTTTGCCAACTGCGTGATGACCAGTTTTACCAGTTCCCCACCGGATTTCCAGTTTTAGCCCCGTATTTGCAATATTCCCCAATCTTTACGGGGGCCGGAACAACTGGGCCGTGACCGGTTAGCGCTGACAGCAGACATGTTCTGACTTGGAGTGAGGACGGAACAGCAAAGCTGTGGGATACATTCAGTGGTGCTGAATCAGGTTATTCAATGAACCATCAGCAGACAGTCAATGGTGGCTATTTTCTGAAGGGTGGGAAAAAGGTTTTAACATGGAGTGCCGATGGGATTGCTCGGATTTGGAACATTAATAGCCAATTGACCAACATTCAAACGAATCATCTCGCAACGGTCAATGGAGCCATATTTAATAAGGATGGAACCCGTATTCTGATTTGGGGCGCTGGTGGCGCAGCGCAAATATGGGATGGAACAAGTACCATTGGCCAACCAATGATACACGGAGGAGCAGTAAACGGTGCAATGTTCAGCCCTAACGAACGCTATATTGTTACATTTAGTGCTGATGGCACTGCTAAACTCTGGAACGCCAAAGACGCAAGTCCAATTGGTCAACCGATAAAACACAACGCATCGGTTGTAGGTGCGGTATTCAGTCCCAATTCAACAAGAATCATAACATGGAGTGCGGATCGCCGCGCTCAACTAAGCCGCACAGAAGATGCAAAACCAATTGGTGATTTCATTCACCCGGTGCTGGGCGTCGAATTTAGCATTGATAGCAAAAGATTCGTAACACATGGCCAAGATTATCGAGATATCAGCGATCAATTTGCACAGATTTGGGATAGCGTTGACGGACATCCAATTGGATCGCATTTGTTGCATTCCAACACTGTTGTAAATGCAACATTTACTCCAAATGGTCAGCAAGTTATCACTGCCGGTTTAGATGCATCCGCTCGCCTCTGGGATAATAACGGTAAATTGCTTGACAAGCCATTTGTCCTCAAACCAACCGATTACAGGTCAAATTGGATGAATGAGATTGAGGGAACAATATTTAGCCCCGATGGGCGACAGGCTTTGTTATGGAATAATCTTGGGGTGGCGCAGTCGTGGAATCTAGATACTGGCAAGCCAATCACCGCTATCATGGCGCACAGATATGTAAATAAAGAAGGAATCGTGGGAGGAACATTCAGTCCAGATGGCTCAGACATCATGACGTGGGGTGCCGATGGAGTTGCGCGCATTTGGGACGCCAGAAACGGTCGTCCGATTGGTCGACCAATGACTCATGCAACCAAAATCAAAAGTGCAATCTTCGATTCGCTACAAAAGCACATTTTGACATTAAGTGATGATGGGGTCGTTAAATTATGGAATGTTGACGGTAGTGCAATTGGACAGCCACTCAAACACAAAGATACGGTTAATGGAGCAATATTTGATGCTGGTGGAAGCAAGATTTTATCGTGGAGCGATGATGGAACGGCTCGTTTGTGGGATGCGTCGAACGCTCATTGCATCGGCGTCTTTAATCACGGTGGTGCCGTTGTATCAGCTTGTTTCAGCCCCGATGGAAAACAAATATTAACGGCGAGCGCAGATGGCATGGCGCGGCTTTGGGATATATCAGTTGATGAGGCCGTTCCACTCAAAACGCGAATGCTGGAATACGAAGTGCAAAGCGCGACTCGTCTGGATACCGACGGCGAGGTTAAAGCGTTAACGCCAGAACAGTGGATTGAGGCTAAACGTTTGTTGGCACTAGCGAAAGCACCTCATTGATTTGAGAAATCAACGAACCTGTTGCCAACAATGCCGATGATCCGGAAGGCCGGTTTGGCGAAAATCAGGGCAACTAAATTTATGGAAAACCAGCCGTGGTAAACTTGTCGGTGCCCATGAGTAAATACACCTTGGTCAAGGAACTGGTTGACTAGACACTGATGATACGGCCGGCAGCTTGGGTGCGATCTGGCAACCCAATGTCAGGTAAACCCGTCAGGACTAAGGCCAATACTTTAGAATGCCCGTTTAGGAGAGAGCAGAAAAATCCTTAACATCCAAAATCTGGATGACAAGTTTACCATGTTTTTGTAGAGTAAGTTTTCTGTCAATATCGGCTTCCATAAAGTAATCCCAGACGTAGCCGCCCATTACCAAATTGATCCTTCCGCTTTGGAAAGGATCAGATTTTGGCCGCCCAATAAACTCCATGCTGTAACCAGTCGGATCGTGCAGCCGCCTCATCACGCAGGGGACTAATTGTTCGTCGTAATTCCCTGAAAGAATCGATTTGCGCATACTTTCAATAATTCGCGTCGAAGCCGTAGCTTCTTTAAAGAAATTTCCTTTTGCAACGCACGCCTTCCAAATTACGCCGATTTGAAACTGTTTGAATCGATCAAACTCAACCCACCTGATTTCCATGCCCTCCTTAAATACTTGCCCATTGCGATGCGCGTCTCGAACTAAATATCTACTCGTTTGCGTGTGTTCTTTAATCGGCTTATTGCCATAAAGTACCAGACGCACATATTTTTCTCCGCCCGAAAGCATTTGTTCACAATCCCAACACAACAAGGACTCTTTCAGACCTTCCCGTTTGTAAGCTGTTTCCTTTTGGTGGCAATATATTTCCTGCGTCGTATTGAAGTTGATGAGCCGTAGGTGAGGCTGCTTTTTGCCACTCTTTCCCTTCGGTATTGCCTCCTCCACTTCTTTGAGCATAAAGTTTGGGATTATGTGAGAGCTTTGAAGCGGTTTTACCAGCAAGCACAATGCGCAACAACCAGTGCTCATAACCTAA
>Ga0302275_10002171_pt1 | contig 20786 bp, 19 predicted proteins | sample III_Bog_N2_2_FD_200229 | JGI IMG/M metagenome (GOLD analysis project Ga0302275, IMG submission 200229) | Peat permafrost microbial communities from Stordalen Mire near Abisko, Sweden - III_Bog_N2_2 | ecosystem: Environmental > Terrestrial > Soil > Wetlands > Peat | place: Sweden: Abisko... | reverse complement strand
CAGGAGGTGAGACCATGGCCTACAAGCTCCTTCTCGCGGTCAATCCCCAGCCAGCGAGCCGAGGCTCCACTCGCTACAATCAGGGCCTTTGTCTCGACCCACTCACCGTCGACCTTGATCCGGTTGATACCATTCGTATGCTCGTATTCCTCGACCGTGCCGTATTGGAATCTCGCTCCGAAGCGTTCGGCTTGGGCGTGCATTTTCATGATCAGCTCGGAGCCGTCGATCCCTTCGGGGAAACCCGGAAAATTCTCCACTTCCGTGGTGGTGGTAAGCTGCCCTCCCGGCTGCCGTCCCTCCAGAACGAGTGGCGCTAGATTGGCGCGGCCCGTGTAGATTGCCGCCGTGAGACCGGCACATCCGGTGCCTACGATGATGACTTGTTCCATGAAAAAAAGTTAAAGGTTTCGATGAAGGCTAATGGCGGAACCACTCTTCCGTCGAGATCCGAGGCTCTATGCTGTGAATCCCGTATCCGGGGCGAACGGGGTGGGCCACCCTTTGGGCAGGCGGAGGAGACGGCCCTCGGGCATCTTCACAAAAGCCAGGGACTGCCGGCAGGTGATGAGAAGCGCTCCGTCCCTGGGTCGTCTGATCTCAAAATGGCACCAGAAGCGGGCACCGGTTGCCTCACCGAGAGAACCGTGAACTTCCAGTTCGTCACCAAGGAGCGCAGGGCGTTTATAGTCGATCTCCGTGCGGACAACAACAGGGTAGACGGAGGATTCTTTCATCTGCTTCCAGTCCATGCCGAGCTGCACGGCCATGAGTGTCCGGGCCGTCTCGATAAAGCGGAGATAGGCAATGTTGTGCACGACGCCCCCGGCATCGGTGTCAAAGAACATGATCTGAACCGGGGTGATAATGGCGGGAGAATTCAAGAGGCGCAGGCGGTTTTAGGGTTAGGCACAGGCAAGGCCCGGCTTGATCCCTTTTCTTCATGTAATTGGTATCATTCATTGGTATAATACTTCATCAGCAATTCAATCCCCCAATCATCACTTCACAACGTCCATGAATTCTTCTCTCCAACCACGCCTCGTGATCTGCCTGCTGAGCACGCTGATTCTCATCGCTGTATCCCCGTGCCGGCTCGCCGCTGCAACTGACACCCCGGCACAAGGGACAAGTCAAGGTTCCTCCCCTCTGAAATACAAGGTGATCTCCGGATTCAAAGAGGAGTTTAACGCAGCTCTTCAACTCCATCTCTCCAAGGGATGGATTCCCGTGGGGGGCGTCTCGGTAACAACCTGGAATAACACCCCCTACTTCGCGCAGCTTCTCTCGAAATCCTCGGCGCAGTAGTTTTATTTGCGATTGATCACGTAGGCTGCAATATCGCGGCTTGCAGAGGGTCGGGAGACCTGATGAAGGTTTTTTTTCCATCGCTTCCATGTGGCCTCGTGGTTGGCAAAAACCTCCTCCACAGAGGCCGCAAGTGACGCGGGATAGTGGGCGGCCAGGCGACCGATATCATGCCGCTCGATCAGTTCGATGTTTCCCTCTTCCTGGCCCGGCACGACGTGGCTTACCAAAATGGGGCAAGCGGCCGCCATCGCTTCGTGAACGATGGCGCCCCCCGCCTTCCCAATGTAGAGATGGTGGCTGCACAGGAGCTCGGGGATTTTATCCGTCCAGCCGACGAGATGGGTTTTCACCCCGTCGATCAGGTTCGATGCGCAAAGGGCTTGATGAAGACCTTCGAGCCTTCCGGTGACCACGGTGACTTCGGTCTGAGGCAGTTTCTGCAATTCCCGGATCACCTCCATCGTGTGGCTGACGCGCGAAGAGGGTAAATAGAGCACCCTTCTGGCACCATGGACGGCTGAGTTCCCTGATTTGATCGAAGCGAAACGGGGTGCCACGGGGAATCCAATCACCCGGAGGGTCGTGGGATCGACCCCTCCGCGACGCAACACTTTTTCCGTCTCATCATCAGCTACCAGGAAGGTTTCACTCCCTGCACGATACCATGAGGAATTTATTGCCGTGGAATCAGTTACCATGGTGAGAAGGGGCACCGATGCGGAACCGTGTCCTCTCCGGCGGAGCTCCCGAATCAGGTACGCGTAGAGCGGATAGGTCGAGAGCACGACATCGGGTTTGAAATCATCCAAAATCCGCCTCAGCGCTTCGCGAAGATTCCCTGCCAAGGGCAACGTCTTTTCCAGGGTACCCGGCTTGTCGAGAAACGAAAAGATCGCGCTCCAGATGAACGGGAACTTATTGATCGCCAGGCAGTATCCGGCTTGAAGCACTTTGGTAAAACGGGGAACGGTTTCCAGATAAACATCGACGACCCGGCACTCCGCCTCCGGATGTTCTTTCAGAGCCTCGGCAACACAACGGGCGGCGGTATTATGGCCTTCGCCAAACCCGGCGGTAAGAAGAAGAATACGGGGCATGGATGCAGAGTCGAAAGGAGGATTCCCGCCATATCACTACGTCAGGTCTCAAGTTTCAAGTTTCAGATCCTTTTTCACTCACTTCGTGAACAGATAATGAGAGACGATCCATTCCTCCCCGTCACGATATCCCCAAAGTTCCGCGCACGACATGAAGAAAGTGCGCCAGTACGCCCGCCATTTTTTGGCTTCGGCGCGTCCGTAGGTTTTTTCCAGAATGGGCCGGATCAGCTTGCGGTTCTGATCCATTGCATGAAGCCATGCCTCTGATGTCCGGGCATAGTGGGTTCCATTCACCCGCCAATGCCGTTCGATTTTCAGATCATTCTGGTAGTAGAGCAGAAGATCATGGGATGGCATGGTTCCCCCGGAAAAAAAATACCGCGTGATCCAGTCCGAGGGATCTTTTCCCTCGAAGTGGTAGGCATACTCACGATGCGTGAAGATATGGACGAAGAGCTTTCCGTCGGGCTTGAGCCATCCTGCAATCCGCCGCATCAGTTCGCGATAGTTTTTCATGTGTTCGAACATTTCCACCGAAACGGCACGGTCATAAGTGCCGGGCTCGGGAGCGGCAAAGGAATTCATGTCCGCAGTAATGACCCGAACATTGTAGAGTTCGCGACGATCCGCCTCCGCCTCGATATGCAACCGCTGCGTGTAGGAATTGGAAACAGCGGTAATCGAGGCGTTCGGATAATGCTCCGCCATCCAGAGCGTGAGGGAACCCCAGCCGCAGCCAAGTTCGAGAATCTTCTGTCCATCCTTGAGTTCCGCCCTCGCGCAGGTCAGCTCCAGCATGGCTTCCTCCGATTCCGCAAAGCTGGTATGCTTCGTGGGCCAGTAGCCGCTGCTGTATTTCAGCCGCGGCCCCAGCACCTGAAGATAGAACTCCGTCGGAACCTGGTAATGCTGTTCGTTGGCATCGGCCGTATTGATGGCGATCGGCGAGGCATCCAGCTCGGCGCGGAACGCGGCAAAACGGCGGTCACGCTCCTCCATATCCCCCAACCCCTCTTCACGGAGTTTTTTGGATAGAAGATGGCGGATGCCGGAACGGACCGCCGGGTCGGGCAGTAGACCGTGTGCAAGTAGGGAATCAAGGAAACTCATGAGGTGGGCAGTGAATTACTTGTTATGAAACCAAGGCACAAAGGCACTCGTGGTGCGCTGATACTCGCGGTAGGCATCTCCACGGGAGCGAAGCGACTGTTCCTCGGTGTAGGGGATTCCGGTCACGCGAAGCAAAAAGAAAAGCATCAAGGCCGGGCAGACAAGCGTCGTCCACCCCCAGGGAGCCGGAAACGCAAAGACAAAGAAGGCAACCCAGATCAGCCACTCGAAGAAGTAATTCGGATGACGCGAATAGTGCCAGAGCCCGTCGGAGCAAACCTTTCCACCGTTGGCGGGATCCGCCTTAAATGCCGCAAGCTGGCGGTCGGCCAGCGACTCACCGCAGATGGCCACGAGCCAGAGCACAAACCCGAGACCATCGGAGAAACGGAGTGAAACACGGGTATCAAAGTTTCCAAGGAGGATCGGGAGACTAAGTACCGAAAGCAACAGTGCCTGTGCCTGGAAGAACCAGAAGAAAAAGAAGTTCTCCTTCCCGGCAACCGCCGCACGCAGCTCTCGATAACGTCCGTCCTCCTCGGGATGATGCCCCATCACCCGCTTCCAGAGATGAGTGCCGAGTCGTGAGCTCCAGATCACGGCCATCAGCGTGATCAGGTTCTGTCGCGACGGTTCGCCGTCCCCGCAGGTGCGGTAGAGCACCGCCAGGGGAATGAACCCCAGCGACCAGGCAATGTCCACGATTCCGGCATTCCGGATGCGCGCCGCGATCACCCAGACCACCAGCATCAGCAGGCTGGAAATCGCCAGGCCGATCAGGAAAAGAGCCGTCGCGCCGATCATGCCGGTAGCGGCACGGCCGGGTGCCTGGAGACGGGTCTCTCCCGGTGATGACCGAGATCATAAGCCGGTGAGTAAATGTCGAGATTGTCGGGACGCGTGTAGACAGCCTGGGCAACGGCGATGTGGCGCGTGCCGAAGCCGGCCTCGCAGTAGCAGAGATAGTAAAGCCATTTCCTGATGAAGGCCTCGTCGTAGCCCTGGCCTTTCACCTGGGGGAGGGCTGCCATGAATGCCGTGCGCCACTCCTTGAGAGTCCTCGCATAGAACGGAGTCATGTCCTCGTAGTCGAGGAGGTTCAGGTCGCCGGTGGCATTCAGCGCCTGCGTGATCCTGCGCATCGACATCAGGAGGGATCCAGGGAAAATGTGCTTCTGGATAAAGTCCACCCCGTCCCGGAGGATCGCGTACTGATTGTCGGGGCAGAGGATCATCTGCAACCCGAGAAGCCCTCGGGGAGCCAGGAGATCGGAGACCTTGCCAAAGAAGGTTTCCGCGTAACGGTCGCCGACCGCCTCGAGCATCTCGATCGAAACGATCTTGTCGAAACGGCCCTCCAGATCGCGGTAGTCGCAGAAGATCACCTCGACGAGACGGGAGACACCGGCGGCCTCGACGCGGATGGCCGCTTCGCGAAATTGCTCCTCACTGATCGTGGCGGCGGTCACGCGACAACCGTAGTTCTTTGCCGCATGGATGGCGAATCCCCCCCAGCCGCAACCGATTTCGAGAACCAGATCGTGCGAGGTGAGTTGCAGCTTCCTGCAGAGTTGATCCCACTTTTTCCTCTGGGCATCCTCCATGCTCAGATCGGGAGGATCGTAGTAGGCCGAGGAATAGGTCATCGTCGGGTCGAGCCAGAGAGAGAAAAAATCGTTCCCGAGATCGTAGTGCTCGCTGATGTTGTCACGGCTCTTCTTCTTGCTGTTGGGACGCAGGGCATGACCGATTCGGTTGATCAGGCCGAGCAGGTCAAAGGCTCCGGGCGTGCGCGAGTCCTTCGTGCGGATGCCGGCGAGGTAGTCGCCGTTAAGAATGAACCAGGCAAGCGTCCTGGTGAGGTCATCCGTCTCCCACTCCCCCGCGAGATACGACTCGGCAAAGCCAATCGGCCCGAAGAGAACACAGCGCCGGTAAAAGTTGTCGTCCAGAACGGTCAACTCCGCCTGCAACTCCTTTCCCAAACCACCGAACAGTCGGCTGGCACCCCCGGGCATCGTCAGCTTGAGCTCTCCCCGCCGGGCCCGGGAGAAGGCATCGATCACGAGTTTGCGAAAAAATTTGTCGGTAAAGGCCATGGATAACTTGGTTCGGAATCATCACCGATCCCGAGAGACTGTCTGAAAAGTCCGCGCCTGGCGAGCAGAGAGGAGTTGGGGGTGCGGGCAGAAAATCTCAACAGCTTGCCTCCGCATGCGGTAAATTCGGCGACTGATTGGAAATTCTCCTCAGTGCTGCGAAACCGAACAGCAGCGCAAAAACCGCGGCACTCCAAGTGACGAGGCTGAACCCCCACCAAATCCAAGTCAGGCCGAGTTGAAAGTGCCGGATCAGGATCGTGAGGATCAGGAAGGGCCCGATGATCTGGCGGTAGAGGCCCATGGCCATGCCGTACATCGGTTTCTTCAGCCCCTGCATCATGAAGACGGTGGAAAAGAGGATCGGGTAGGCCGCAAGGGTGACTGCCGAGACAAAGAGATATTCGCAAGCGTGACCAATCACCACGGGATCCCGAGACAGCAGGCCGATGAGGCGTTCCGATGCCGCCCACAGCACCAATCCGCCGGCGACCATGAGTGAGACCGAAAACTTCAGGCAGAGCATCCAGGCCTCGCGAATCCGTTCATGGAATCCCGCTCCGAGATTCTGACCGGTTATGCTGAGCATGGCCGTGCTGATACCGATCGCTGGAAGCAGAATGATCTGCTCGATGCGGGTGCCCAAACCCATCGCCGCAACGGCCTCCGTGCCGAAGGATTTTACGAACCAGGTGAGAATGAAGACCCCGCAGGCGATCGAAACCATGTTCAACGTGGAAGGGATGGCCTGGCGGAGAATCTTTTTCTGTCGTTGAAAATCAGGTTTCCACGAGATGGGGCCATCGTCCGAGGCAGGGTCATGTCTGGAGATCACCATCCCCAGATAGAGGCACCCTCCCACCTGCACCAACACGGTGGCGAGCGCCAGTCCCCCAACACCCATGCGGGGGAGACCCAGCAGGCCCCACATGAGCACCGGGTTCAGGGCGCAGTTCGCAAAGAATCCCGCGACCAGCACGTTCCGATAGGGCGCGTTCCTTCCCGAGGCGCTCAGGTAGCTGTTGAGCACCATGACCAGGGTGAAGAACGGGCTGCCTGCGAAAATGACCCTCATGAAGAGAACAGCCGTCTCGAGATACGAACCCGATGCTCCGAGAAACCGAAGGACTGCGGGTGCTGCGATCATTCCGCATACCGCCATGCCGATTCCCGCGAAGACCGAGATCAGAAGGGCCTGATGAAAAACCCGCCGCCCCTCTTTTTCGTTGCCGGCACCGAACGCATGGGCGATCAAGGCCGTGGCACCCTGGCTGATTCCGCTTCCGACCGCAGTGATCAGGAAATAGAGGGGAAAGGAAATCGAGAGCGCCGCCACGGCCTCCGTGCCCAGCCAGCCTGCACAGACCATGTCGGCAACATTGAAGAGGGTGTTGAACAACATCCCCATGGCGGCGGGAACCGCGATCGCGACCACGAGAAGGGGCAGCGGATCGGTGGTGAGGTTCAGCGTGCCTTTTCCCATCGCAGGTCAAGGATTAGAAGCCTTTCCTGAGCATCAGCTCCAGTTGATTACGGTGAATCCCCATATGCATGGCAACCATGGCGGCCCAACCGTGTGCATCAAGAGCGCCGAACCATGGATGGCTGTAACGGGTGCTCGTGCGCAGATCACCCACCGACTGAATGGAGGCCAGCACATCCCGGCAGGAGGTCTCATAAAGGGCCTCGACAGAGGCATCGGCTGAGGGATCCGGCTTCACGCTCGCCGTGCTCGCAGAGCCGCTGATCGCGTTCCCGGCGCTCAGTTCCTTGATGATGCGTACGCACGCCGAATTCACGATCCGGAGGTGATCGAGTACCATCCAGGCCGAGTAGTGACGGCTGCTGTCCTCAAGTCCCATGGCACGGGGAATAAGGATCTGCCTTCCCCGATCCTCCGACGGAAAGAGCTCCATCACCGAGCGTATTTTTTCTTGCTCGTACCGGAAGGTCTGCTGGAAGGTGCCCCTGTCCCCCATCCGGCAGCGGATGCCGAAGAGAAGTCGTGCGACCTGCAGTTCGATCCATGGGAGACCTGCTCCAGGAGGAGCCAATCGGGGGCCGGGCGTGGTTTTCATGAATTAGTGTGTCGGTTATTATGCTTGCAATATGCAAGTAAATATACTTTTGATTTGCAAGTATTTTTTGAAGAAAATCTTTTCATGGCCAACAAATCCATCTTCTCCGAGCGACGATCGCCGTGCCCGATTGCTTGTGCCCTCGACACGCTGGGTGACAAGTGGACGCTGCTCGTAGTTCGCGATCTCCTTCTCGGCCGGAAACGGTTCAAGGACTTCACCTCCTCGCCGGAAAAGATCCCGACCAACATTCTGAGTAACAGGCTCGACCGCCTGATCCAGCGGGGACTGGTCCGGCAGATCCCCCTGGAGGAGAGCCCCGGTCGCCAAGGGTACGAGCTGACCGATAAGGGGAAGGCTCTGCAAACGGTGATCAAGGCGCTGGTTGCATGGGGACTGGAATGGGAGCCTGGAACCATCCTTGGGATGCGTCATTAGGAGGGCTGAGGCGGCGTGATTTTGCCGGGCCTTTATTCGCAAATCGATCCTCCTAAAAAACCTTCACTTCTCTGCAGTTCAACCCTTCCTCCTGACCAAGTATTCTCCGATCTCGCGGAGTCGTAAACCGCGTGTCCCCAGCAAAGAGAGTGATCGGAGAGCCTTGCGTGTCTGAATCTCCGCCTCCTTGCGCGAGGCTTCCAAACCGATCACGGCGGGATAGGTGGCCTTGGAGGCTTTCAGATCCTTGCCCGCGCTCTTGCCGAGCTGCTCGCTGGACTCGGTGAGATCAAGAATGTCGTCGATAATCTGGAACGCCAGACCCAAAGCCCTTCCGAAATCGGTCACAGCCTTCAGCTGACGCGGTGTGGCGTCGGCAGTCATCGCACCGAGCCGTAGCGAGAGCACCACCATCGCGGCGGTCTTTCGCTCATGGATGAAACGGACATCAGAAATTGAAAGCTTTTTCCCCTCTGCCTCCATGTCGGCGACCTGGCCGGCGATGAGCTGGAGACTTCCGGCAGCCTTGGCGGTTTCCTCCAGAAAAAGCGAAAGGGGATAGCGCTTGGGTGTCTTGATCCTGCCGATGAGGGCAAATGCCTGGGTCAGCAGGGCATCACCGGCGAGGACGGCCACTCCCTCCCCGAAGACCTTATGGGAGGTGGGGTGTCCGCGACGCAGATCATCATCATCCATGCAGGGGAGATCGTCGTGGATGAGGGAATAGGTGTGGATCAGTTCCACCGCGCAGGCGGCGGGCAGAACAGGGTTGAGATCCGTGGCTCCGCAGGCTTCAGCCGCAGCGAGGGTCAGGAGGGGCCGCAGGCGCTTGCCGCCTGCCAGCAGGCTGTAGCGCATCGCCCGGTGAATGGTCGCCGGCCTGACAGTGGCGGCGGGAACTGCCCGCAACAAGGCTTTTTCGACCAGTTTCCGTCGATGCTCCAGATAAAGGGAAAGGCCGTCCGGATCACGGACGGCCTTTCGGGAAGTCATGGCTGGAGCGGGAGATCCCGTTGCGCCGGAGCTTTAGAGCGTCTTGCAGAAGTCCTCGAAGCGATCGAGGCCCGGTTTGATCACATCGAGGCCGGTCGCGTAGCTCAGGCGGACGACGCGGTCATCGCCAAAGGCAATGCCGGGTACGACCGCGACATTGGCCTTGCTGAGCAGGCGGTCGGCGAAGTTGGTCGAGGAGAGCCCAAGCTTGGAGATATTGGCGAGAATATAGAAAGCACCCAGGGGCTTCACGGCAGTCACCTTGGGAATGGCCGAGAGACGCTCGTAGATGTACTCGCGACGGATGTTGAATTCCTCGCGCATGTCTGTGACACACTGCTGACTCCCGGTGAGGGCGGCGAGGGCACCCTTCTGGGCGAAGGAATTGGGTCCCGAAGTGCTGTGACTCTGCAGGGAGTCGATGGCCTTGGCGATCTTCTCCGGCGCACCGAGATAGCCGATGCGCCATCCGGTCATCGCATAGGCCTTGCTGAATCCATTGACGGTGATCGTGAGGTCGCGGGCTTCAGGAGTCAGGGAGGCGACGGAGACATGCTCGGCACCGTCATAGACGAGGCTTTCATAAATCTCATCCGAGAGAATCGTGATTTCCTCATCAGCGGCCACCTCGACGATGGCGCGAAGCTCTTCCTTGGTATAGACGGCGCCCGTCGGATTGCCGGGTGAATTGATGATGACCATTTTGGTCCGGGGGCTCATGGCCTCCTCGAACTGCTGCGCGGTCATTTTCCAACCATTCTCCTGGGTGGTCTCGACGATGACCGGTTCGGCACCGGCCAGGCGCACCATCTCGGGGTAACTGAGCCAGTAAGGGGCGGGAATGATCACTTCGTCACCCTCTCCACAGACCGCCAGAATGGCGTTGAAGCAGCTCTGCTTGGCCCCGTTGCTGACAATGATCTCACTCGGTTTGTAATCGAGATTGTTGTCGCGCTTGAACTTCTCGCTGATCGCCGAGCGCAGTTCGGGAATGCCGGAGCTGGGGGTGTATTTGGTGAACCCTTCCTTCAGGGACTCGATGGCCGCCGCCTTGATATGATCCGGAGTGTCGAAATCAGGCTCACCTGCTCCGAAGCTGAAAATTTCGATGCCCTCCGCGCGCAAAGCCTTTGCCTTGCTATCGATGGAAAGGGTGAGGGAGGGGGTGATTTGGCTGACGCGGGATGCGAGGTCCATGGGCTGCGAGGTGTTTGTGGTTTGGGTGCTTATTCGGGCTGAATTCAGATTGTATCGCTTTTTGCCCGTTACGAAAGAGCGGCGGCAATCTTTGTTTTGAAATCGTTTTCGTCCAGTCGGATGATCCCGGTTTCACGCGCGACATTTTCGACGGAGTCCGAGGCATGGGCTCCGTTGATCATGATCGTGGAGCCGAACTCCTTGCGGATCGTGCCATGAGGAGCCTGGGAGGGATTTGTCGGGCCGAGAGCCTCGCGGATCTTGGCCACCGCATTGGGACCCTGATAGATGAGGGCCACGGTCGGCTGGCTGCCGGGAAGATCCTTCTCCTCAGGAGGACACTCGGAGGGGCGTCTGCCCGACATGAAAGCGATGATTGATTCCCACTGGGCGCGGCCGTCGGGGAGTTTTTTTTCGAGAAATTCCAGGACAGGCCCGTAGAAGGCCTCGCCTTGAGACACGGAAAGATGGAAGGGCTTGAATCCCACAAGCGCGAGGCCCGTGCGGGTGAGCAGATCAATGACACCTCCGGGACGGGTATTCGGGAAAGCAAAGTTGTCGGGTTTGATGAGCACCAATGTTTTTTCCAGTTCTGTTCCCTTGGGAAACGAAGCGGAAGCATCCTGAATCCCCCCTTCTGTATCGGAAACGGCGGCAAGCAGCTTCAGTCCGGTTTCGGCTTCGGAAGCGGTTGCCGGCGCAATGACTCCCGGATCAAAATAGACAGTTCTTCCCGCATCCTCCACCAGATCACCAAAGGTGGATCGGAGTGTTTCCCCTCGACCCCCCAGGGAGTTGTCATCACCGGCAATGGCGGCAACCTTGGCCACCGCATCCTCGCCTTGAAGAACAAGCACGAGCGTGTGGGAGCCTTCCGGGAGGGACTTCAAAAAGGAGGCCGTCCTCTCCTGGCTTGGAAGGGAGTCGGCGAGCGCGGCCAATGTTTTGGCGGAAGGGGCAAAAATCCGGCCTGTAATGAGATCCAGGCCGCTTCGGGAAATCAGCCGGGCAAGGATGCCACCCGTGCGTCCCTTGTGAAGGGCGGTGGGGGTAATGATCGTGTAGGAAAGCTGGTCGGCCATAGGTAAACTGGATAACGAAAAATGATTCTGCCGCCGGAGGCGCGGCTTCAGTGCACTTCATCAATGCATTTGGGGGCGTACCAAGGCGGACGAGAAAGGTAGAGGGGCTGTCCAGGAGAGTCAAAGTCTTTCTCGGGAACGAATATGATTATTGCCTGGGTAGTGCATCAAACTGCGCCCGCCATGCCTCCAGCCGATCGGCGATGCGTATCTCTGCACCGTTTCGAATCGGGGTGTAGTAGATACGTCCTTCGGGAAGATACGCCTGCGGCACAAACCCGCCGTGGTCATGCGGATACTTGTATCCCTTGCCATGCCCCAGCTTTTCAGCCCCTTTGTAGGCACTGGAACGAAGCGCCTCCGGGACCGCCAGGGTTCTTCCCTGGGTCATGTCCTGCTGCGCCTTTCCCAGAGCCGCGTAGGCACTGTTGCTCTTGGGAGCCGTCGCCAGATAGACCGTGGCATGGGCCAGCGTGATCCTTGCCTCGGGGAGTCCCACGAACTCCACCGCCTGCTGAGCCGACATCGCCAGCGGCAGGGCCAGTGGATCGGCCAGCCCCACATCCTCACTAGCAAAAATCACGAGCCTCCTCGTGATGAAGCGAGGCTCCTCGCCAGCATGAAGCATTTTAGCCAGCCAGTAGAGCGCGGCATCTGGATCACTCCCCCGGAGGCTTTTGATAAAGGCGCTGATCGTGTCGTAATGATCGTCGCCCGTTCCGTCATAGACCACCGCCTTCTGCTGAATGCTCTCCTCGGCTACTTCCAGCGAAATACGGATTTTCCCTTCCGCATCATAGGGCGTTGTCCGCGCCGCGATCTCAAGGGCATTCAGACACTTGCGGGCATCTCCATCGGAACTCGTGGCCAGATGCCGGGCCGCCGCTTCTTCCAGCACGATCGGGAGCGTGCCAAGTCCCCGCTCCTCATCCCGCACTGCGCGCTGCTGCAGCAGGATCAGATCTTCAATGCCCAGAGGTTCAAGCTGGAAAATCTGGGAGCGCGAGATCAGGGGGCTGTTGATCGAGAAAAAGGGATTCTGTGTCGTCGCCCCGATCAGGCGTACCGTCCCGCGCTCCACATCGGGGAGGAGGGCATCCTGCTGCGCCTTGTTGAACCGGTGGATCTCGTCGATGAAGAGGAGGGTGCGCCCGCCGCGACGTGCTTCCATGGCTGCCGTGCCGACAGCCTTGCGAATATCGGCCACCGATCCTTCCACGCCGCTCAGCTCGATAAACCGACTCTTCGTGCTCCTTGCAATGACCCTGGCCAGGCTGGTTTTTCCCGTTCCCGGAGGGCCGTAGAAAATCACCGAGGAGAGACGGTCTGCTTCGATCGCCCGTCGCAGCAGCTTTCCCTCCCCGAGGATGTGGGACTGTCCCACATATTCCCCAAGCGATACCGGTCGCATCCGGGTGGCGAGGGGAGCATTGGGAGCAAACTCTGACGATTCAGCCGGGCTGCCAGAATGATCAAAGAAATCCTCCATCGCCTCACTATGAGGGCGGCGCATTTCGCTGGCAAGGAAGCCGCTTCCCTTCCATGCTGGGATCCCATGAAAACCCTCCTTGCGGCCATTGATTTGAGTCCCATTACTCCCAAAGTCATCGAGGGTGCCGCCAGCCTTGCCCTGGCTCTGGGGGCAAAACTGATCCTGCTTCATGTCGAGGAACCCCCGGCAGCCTATGTTCCGGTCGGGGCCGCCATGGATGTGATCACTGCACCCCTCCCCATGGATCCACCTGACGTGGGAGCCCTGAAGAAAGCCCTGGAGCATCTTGCCGCCCCCCTCCGTGCGCGAAACATCAGGGTTGAAACCATTGGAGTCGTCTCGATACCCATCGACGAGATCCTGGATCAGGCGAAGGCCACCGGTGCGGATATTCTTCTCCTCGGGTCACACGGCCATGGTGCGCTCTATCATCTTTTCAGTGGGAGCGTCGTGACTTCCGTCCTCAAGAAAGCCGAGATTCCCGTTACGGTCATTCCCGTTCACGGTCAATAAAAAGGCCTTGGCGGAGCAGCGACCCCATGCGGATTCTCTTCACGAAACTCCGCCATATCGGCGACAACCTTCTCATCACCCCGATCCTGGTCGCCACCCGGCGGAAGTTTCCCGATGCCGAAATCTGGATGGTCGTCCGGCGGGGGACGGAGGGCATCCTCGGGGGATGCCCTGAAATCGACCGCCTTCTGACCACGGCCCGTCCCGAAGAGGGACAGCGAAGCTGGCGGGATTCCGTGGAAGATCTCACCACGCTGTCATCCGTGGCCGTCCATCGCTTCGACTACGCTTTCGAGCTCGGTGACAACGACCGGGGACGTCTTCTGGTCGCAGCCTCCGGAGCAACCGTGCGGGCCACCCATCTCAGTGATCTGGGCCTCACTCCCTTCTGGCGCCGGCGCTTTACCCGCGTCGTCGATACCGAGCGGGGACACCTGCATCAGGTCGAGATGGATTACATGACTCCCCGCGAGATTCTGGGTCTTCCGGAGGATATCCCACCCCTTCGCTTTGCTGCCGAGTCGCTGCGGCCCTGGCCGGATGCAGACAATCAGGGCAATCTTGCTCCGGGCAGCTTCGCCGTTCTTCATGCCGCCACACGATGGGAGTGCAAATCCTGGCCACTGGAGCGCTGGCGCGAAGTCCTCATGCAGATTCTGGAGTTCACCCCGCGAGTCCTCATCAGTTGCGGCCCTTCACCCCGTGAGATCGCCGAGGCACGCGCACTCTGCGAGGGATTTGACGACAGGGTCATCACGACGGCCGGGACCGCCTCTTGGAAGCAACTTGCGTGGATTCTCCAGCGCGCCCGCTACTATGTCGGCGTCGATACCGCCGCCATGCATCTTGCCGCCGCCGTACAGTGCCCCATTGTCACTCTCTTCGGCCATAGTGTGCCCGGACAGTTCGGCCCCTGGAAATGCCCTCACCTCATGGTCGCCCCCGCGGGCCGCAAACGCGGCGAACCCTCTGAAACCCCCGGTGCCCCAGTCAATGACCGGATGCTTAACATCAGCGTCGAGGAAGTCGTGGAAGCCTGCAAAAGCGTCACGTCAGGGAGGTGGAAAGGTTGGGCAATTGACGCTACGATTTGGGGACAACCCGTCATTTGAATTTACAAACGCGCGAAAGGTTCGGCTCACTGAATTGATGCACTCGGGAATTTTCCCTAGGCGCAGGGATTTTAGATGCGGGGCAAGGCGCGCGAGCGACGCTGTATAAATTATACTGCGAGCGAGCAGCAACACCGCCCCGCGCTAAAAGCACAAGCCTATCCGCCGGAGGCCTACTGGGGTTCGTAGAGGATTCTGCCACACTGCGGACATCCCACAATTTCCTTCTCCGCGCGGACTTCGAGATAAGTCTGTGTATTGACCTGCATGTGGCAGCCGCTGCAGACGCCATGTTCCACGGTGACGAGCGCCAGCCCGTCCTTGCTCCTGAAGAGCCGGGTATAGCGATCAAGCAGATCCTCTTCAATGCCCTCGGAAGCAGCGGAGCGTTCTGCCTCCAGTTCGGCCTGGCGGCTGGCGAGGTTCTCGCGACGGGTGACAAGCGATGCCATGTGGGACTCGACTTTCTTTTTCTCGGCAACATGGGCTTCCTGCGCGGCCTGAAGCGAGGGCTTCAAGGCCTCGGCTTCTTCCATCAGCGCAAGCTCACGATCCTCGATCTCGATGATGAGCTTCTCCGCGATTTCAATTTCATGGCGCAGTGCGGAAAACTCCTCGTTCTTGCGGGTCTCCAGCTGCTGGTTCTTGTAGCGGGCAATCTGGGTCTGTTTGGCCTGAACCTCAATTTCAAGTTTCTTTCGCTCGATTTCTATTTCCCGCTGACGGCTTCGAGCAGTTTCGAGACGGGTGTCCGCGGCCTTGAGCTCCCTTTCACGGGCGGCTTTTTCACCCGGAAGGGCCGCGATTTCATTCAGGACGGCACGGAGTTTCTGATCGCGATTCTGAAGAGTGAGGAGTTTTTCGATCTGGGAAAGCATGGGGTGCCGTTTACTTCCAGAGATAGGACTGGGTCAGCCCGACGATCCTGCCGTCCACAATGAGGAGGGCGCGCCAGTTGGTGACGGGGCCGTTTTCCAGGTAATCATTTCCGATAATGGTGAACTGGGTTTTGATGGAGCCTTTCACCGCAGTGTAGGATTTTTCCCTGGCCATGACGAAGGGACCCAGGTTGGCCTGCCGGTATTCCAGGCGCACGGTGACATCCGCAGGAGGTCCATGATTCCACCAAAAGAAATTAAAGTAGTACCCGCGCAGGGTGTCCTGATCCAGTTGCGTGGTGGCGGGCCACATGTAATAACGACGCTCGAAGGCGATGGCTTCGCTGATCTGTGACGTCTGGTTTTGATCGTAGGTGGCGGGATCGTTCAGGAACTGGGTCTTTTTCCGGAAAACAAAATCGGGATTGATCGAGAGCGGCAGGACATTCGCCTGTTCGAGCTTTACCTGCGGTGGTTCGGGGTTGCTTGCACATCCTCCCATGAGAAGGAGCGAAAACCCGAGCAGGAGGAGGAAAAGAAGATGCTGAGATCGACAGGCGAGAGCTGTTATCATGCGGCGTATCACGGTGAAGCATCAAAGCGGTTGGTCGCAGGGGTGTCAACCTAGGTGTGAAGTTTCAGAAAGGTGAAGGCAATGCCATCGTCTCTGTTGCCTCTGAAGCAGGATGACAGGAGAGCCGTCCTTCTTGACGATTACCCATGGGATGAGCAATGTCCCCTGCATGAGCCAATTCATCACGTCGCTTCAATCTCTCCAGGAGGTTCTTCAGGGGCTTGCTCCTCTGCAGGGGGTACTGGAAAAGGCTGCGGCGATTGCCGGTGATGCGCTTCTTGCGGGAAACAAGCTTCTCTTCTGCGGTAACGGGGGGAGCGCCAGCGATAGTGCCCATATCGCCACGGAATTCACCTGTCGTTTCAAGGAGGACCGCCGTCCCTATCCTGCAATGGCGCTCACGGTTGACGGGGGGTTGATGACCGCCATCGGGAATGACTATGAGTTTAGCCAGCTTTTTGCACGGCAGGTTGCTGCCTTCGGGAAACCGGGTGATGTCCTGATCGCGCTGACCACCAGCGGCAAATCGCGCAACATCCTCGCCGCCCTTGAGGAGGCCCGGAATCACGGGATGAAGTCCATTGTCTTTCTCGGAAAGAAGGGCGGCTTCACCACGGGAGCCGCCGACATCGAACTGATCGTTCCGGGAATCGAGACGGCACGCATTCAGGAAGCGCAGCAGTTTCTGCTTCATGTCCTTTGCGAGATCGTCGAGGAACGGCTGCCAAAAGCCTGAGGAAGGGTGTTTTTCCAAGTGCTGCGCCCATGCTGTCGCTGATTTCCTGGATTTCCGTGGGGGCCTTGGGCCTCATCACCGGATCATTCCTCAATGCGGTGATTCACCGGTTGCCGCGCGGCATTTCGCTGCTGAATCCGAAGCGTTCCTTCTGTCCCGGTTGTGGAAAGACGATTCCCTGGCATGAGAACCTCCCCGTGGCAAGCTGGCTGCTGCTGAGAGGCCATTGCTCGGGCTGTACCATGCCGATTGCCATCCGATACCCTCTGGTCGAACTGCTCACATCCGGGCTGTATCTTCTTTCCTGGGCACTTGTTGGTCTTCCCCTGGCCCCGATTTACTGGATTTTTTTCTCGCTACTGATTGCAGCCACCTTCATTGACTTTGATCATCTGATCATCCCTGATGAGATCACCGTGGGTGGGGTGGTGACGGGGGTGGTCTCTGCAACCATCCTTCCCTCGCTGCTGGGGGCCACCGTTTGGTGGCAGGGGATGCTTCTCTCATTCCTGGGTGCCGCTATGGGCTATTTTCTCCTGTGGGGTGTGGTCGAACTCGGAAAGCTCGCTTTCGGAAAACGGCGTATCCATTCAGCGGAACCGCTTTCTCTCGAACTGGGTGAACGGGAGGATGGTATCACGCTGAAACTGGATGAGGAGGAGATGCCGTTGGAGGAATTTTTTAGCCGCAACAGTGATCGGGTGGAGGCTTCGTGCCTTTGGCTGGAGGTTGCCGGGGAACGATTCGAAGCAGGGCACTTGGTCATTGGTAGCAACCGGGTGATCTACGGGGAACGGGAGTGGTCGTTTGGAGTGCTTCCCGCCCAGCCGGCATTGCGAGCCGAGGTGACGGAATTGATCCTGCCCCGTGAGGCGATGGGTTTTGGCGATGTGAAGTTCCTCGCCTGCATCGGGGCGTTTTTGGGATGGAAAGGCGTTCTCTTCTCGCTCTTTGGAGGATCTCTGGTCGGTGCCGTCGTCGGGATCTCCATGCTCCTCGCAACGCGAGGGCGTTCCGGAGGGAAGATTCCCTTCGGCCCCTATCTGGCGCTCGGGGCCTTCATCTGGGTCATTGCCGGGCCGCAGGTCTTGGCCTTCTACCTAGGGAACCGCTGATTAAAACAGCGGTTCCCTAGCCCATCAGCATTGGGAGGTTTTTTTTCTCTCGTCCTCCCACCCGCCCGTGTAGAGTCCCACCTCCATGTCAGCATCGCAGATTGTCTCTCCGACCTCCGCTTCGGGAAACGGCCTCCTCGCCAGATTTCTCCCGGAAAGCTGGGGGCCGGCCCGGGAACTGATTCGTTTTCTGGCCCCCTACAAGCAGCGGTTGGCCCTCGGCCTGCTCGCCGGGGTCGGATACGCGGCATGTAACAGCGGCATTCTTCTGCTTGTTCAAAAGGTCATGGATACTGCATTTCACGGGAAGTTCAGCCAGGCTGAGATTCTCAAGGGAGCGGCAGCGGGACAGGGAGGGGATGTTTCCCATTTCTTCTGGATGGTGCTGCCGATTCCTCTGGTGATGACACTCCGGGGCCTCCTGGCTTATGCGAATGTCTATTGTCTTACCTGGGTCAGCCTCAAGGCACTGCGCGACATGCGCAGGAGGGTCTTTGGCCATCTGATGGGGCAGTCGCTTGATTTCTTCAACAAGTCGCAGTCGGGACGCCTCCTCTCCCGGGTGCTCAATGACACCACGGTGGCCCAGGAGGCCTTGGTGAGCATCGTCGGCGAGTTGGTGAAGCAGCCGCTGACAGCCATCGGAGTGATTGCCGTCCTGATCCACATCGACTGGAAGTTCACCCTCTTTTCCCTGGTGCTCTTTCCTCTCTTTCTTCTTCCCGTGATCGTCTACGGACGGCGTGTGCGAAAGTCTTCACGGGCGGTGCAAAATGAAGCGGGGGTGATGGCGGTGATCCTTCAGGAATCGTTTGCCGGCATACGCGTCATCAAATCGTTCGCCCGCGAGTCATTTCAGCTCCGCCATTTTGACACATCAAGCGACGAGCAATTTCGCGCCAGCATGGGGGTGAAAAAGAGCATGGCTATTGTTCAGCCGATGATGGAGAGCGTTTCGGCCTGCGGCGTTGCCCTGGCGCTTCTCTATATTCACTATTCCCATCTGAGTATCGGGAGTTTCATCGCCCTGATGCTGGGAATGTTCCTTCTCTACGATCCGATCAAGAATCTCAGCCGCATCCATGTCACGATCCAGAACTGCGTCGGAGCCGCCACCAGCATCCTTGAATTGCTGGCGACGAAAGCGACCATTCATAATCTTCCCGGTGCCCGGCCTTTGGAAAAGGCCCGTGGTCATCTCGCCTTGGAAGGAGTCAGTTTTTCCTATGGCATCCATACTGTAAATGGGGAGGAGGGGAACGCGGTAAGCGGACTCAGTCTCGTGATCCAGCCGGGACAGAAGGTGGCCCTTGTCGGGGCAAGCGGAGCGGGAAAGAGCACAGTGCTTTCGCTGTTGCTGCGTTTCTACGATCCGCAGCAGGGGCGTTTGCTCATCGATGGCCATGACCTGCGCGACGTGACGCTCGATTCGTTGCGTGAGCAGATCGGCATCGTGACACAGGAGAGTTTTCTCTTCCACGACACAATCTACGAAAACATCCGCTTTGGACGTCTCGATGCCACCAAGGCAGAGATTGAGGAGGCGGCCCGCCTCGCGTATGCCCATGACTTCATCATGGCCCAGCCGCACGGGTACCAGACTCTGGTCGGTGACAAGGGCTCGCTCCTCTCGGGAGGCCAGCAGCAGCGGATTGCCATCGCCCGCGCACTCCTCAAAGCCGCACCCATCCTGCTGCTTGACGAGGCGACCTCGGCGCTTGATTCCGAATCCGAGAAGATGATTCAGTCGGCCTTGGAGCAGCTCTCCAGGGGGCGCACGGTCATTGCCATCGCCCATCGCCTCTCCACCATCCTCGGCAGCGACCTGATCGTCGTGATGGACCGTGGGAGGATTGTCGCAACCGGAACCCATGCCGAATTATTGAACTCCTCGGAACTTTACGCCAATCTCTACAACCTCCAGTTCACACCCGCATCACCGGGTGAGTTGAACAGCAACCTGATCGCATGAAAATACAACGCGCCCTCCTCTCGGTCTCCGACAAGACCGGACTCATCGACTTTGCCCGAGGGCTCTCCGAACTCGGAGTTGAGCTTCTTTCCACGGGAGGCACCGCCAGGGCCATTGCCGCAGCAGGCATTCCGGTTCGCGAGATTTCTGATTACACCGGCTTTCCCGAGATGATGGATGGTCGTGTGAAGACACTCCTGCCCAAGGTTCACGGAGGTCTCCTCTATCTTCGCGATGATCCGCAGCATCAGGCGCAGGCCGATGAGCATGGCATTCTCCCCATTGATCTCGTCTGTGTGAATCTCTATCCCTTCGAGGAGACGGTGGCCAAGAAGGGGGTGACCCTTGCCGAGGCCATCGAGCAGATTGATATCGGAGGCCCCTCCATGATCAGGAGTGGCTCAAAGAACCATCGTTCCGTGACCGTCGTTGTCGATCCCGACGATTACCTCCGTGTCCTTGAGGCGATGAAGACGGGCAAGGGCCAGACGACCCCCGAGCTTCGCGCCCGCCTTGCCGTGAAGGCCTTTGCGACAACGGCGGCCTACGACCGTGCCATTAGCACATACCTTGACAATGAGAGCGCCCCCGGGGAGGCGCTGAGCCTCGACTTCCCGCTGGCCGGACGACTCCGTTATGGTGAGAATCCGCATCAGGAGGCCGAACTCTACGGCAGTTTCTTCGACTACTTCGAGAAACTCCATGGCAAGGAACTCTCTTTCAACAACATTCTCGACATTACGGCGGCAACCCGGCTCATCAGCGAATTCAGCAAGCCCACGGTGGCCATTCTCAAACACACCAATCCCTGCGGTGTTGGCAGCGTTGCCAATGACGGTGACCTGAGCGAAGCATGGGAGAAGGCCTTTGCGACGGATCGCGCAGCCCCTTTTGGCGGCATCATTATTGCCAATCGGGCCGTTGACGAGGCGCTCGCCAAAGCGATCTCCGAGATCTTCAGCGAGGTCATCATCGCCCCGGAGTTC
>Ga0302275_10002170_pt1 | contig 20808 bp, 13 predicted proteins | sample III_Bog_N2_2_FD_200229 | JGI IMG/M metagenome (GOLD analysis project Ga0302275, IMG submission 200229) | Peat permafrost microbial communities from Stordalen Mire near Abisko, Sweden - III_Bog_N2_2 | ecosystem: Environmental > Terrestrial > Soil > Wetlands > Peat | place: Sweden: Abisko... | reverse complement strand
GCTTTGGATGAGAGCGTAACATGTTGTAAAATCAGGCACTTGCATAATGTGTTTCTTAAGGGTGAAGCATTGGGATGGCGGCGGTTGGAGAAAGCTTGTCCGCTTGCATGCCAAGCGCGGCGCGCACGGAGTGACGCGCCCTACCACCTGTGGGTGGGCGAGGCGTTGGATGATTGTGGGTGCGTTCATGGATGTTTCAAGTTGTAAAAAGTGTTATTTCGGGGTTTTTCGATGGTTTTGCCTCGGGCACAGGCCGTGGCCGCACGAGCTGCGCGGGGCGGGAAAGCATGCGCGAGCCCCGGGCGATGCCACGCCTCAAAGTGCCTGCTCCGCAGGCAAACAGAGTCGCAGCGCGACCCTGTCCACCCAGGAGTCGGGCGCGGGAATGGTGGCCAGAGGCGACGCGGCCGAGCATCTTGGGCACTTTGGCTGCGAACGTAACATATTGTAAAACCAGGCACTTGCATAATGTGTTTCTTAAGGGTGAAGCATTGGGATGGCGGCGGTTGGAGAAAGCTTGTCCGCTTGCATGCCAAGCGCGGCGCGCACGGAGTGACGCGCCCTACCATCCGTGGGTGGGCGAGGTGTTGGATGATTGTGGGTGCGTTCATGGATGTTTGAAGTTGTAAAAAGTGTTATTTCGGGGGTTTTCGATGGTTTTGCCTCGGGCACAGGCCGTGGCCGCACGAGCTGCGCGGGGCGGGAAAGCATGCGCGAGCCCCGGGCGATGCCACGCCTCAAAGTGCCTGCTCCGCAGGCAAACAGAGTCGCAGCGCGACCCTGTCCACCCCAGGAGTCGGGCGCGGGGCCGGGCCGACGTGGCGCGGGCGGAACATGGGGTCCGGCCCGGACTTTGATTTTATGGGGGCAGCCCATGGCAATCCGGGACGAGTATGGCAGAGATCCGGGAAACCGGGTTGTTAGCGGCTAACGGATCCGTCACTTTTCCGGCATTTATTTTCAAAAATGCGTTAGCGGCTTACATTGGGAATGGGGCAAGGGGCACGGTTTGAGGGTTCAGCTTGACTCCACCCGTTGAATCGGCCTTGCAAGCCGCCGCCGATCCGGATCTCCAGATTGCCAACCGTGCCAAAAAAATTCTCACGGAAAATCACCAGAAAGAACATCCACAAAAGGTGCGATGGCTGTGTTTCTTTCTGAAGTGATGTGTGCTCCGTGGCTGTGCTCCTCATCCCGTAGAATGAAACCACTCTCGGAACCAACCGTCCCGATGCCTTTACCACCATCAAACAAAGACCACCTCATCAGCTATTAACGATTATCTAGACTATTTTAAATGGCGGCGGCATAAACGCGAATCCAAAACCCCGACTGTCCATCATTCGACATGTAAATATGGCAGCGATGCAATCGGCCACGTTGCCGAAGAAAGCGCAAGGCGTAGCCGTGATAAAGTTGGTGGCTCAGGTAATGGTGTCCGAATCGTGCCAGTACTGACCGAAAGCTCCCAAGCGACGGTGAAATTCCGACCTCAATTTCATGCGGGGCTGCGGTACCATCTCGCGGTGCGATACACCAACTAACCTCGGAATCGCTCGTGGTGTGCTCCGCACTCAGGAGTGCGCTGTCGTAGCCGAACAGGCAGGTAAGCACCATGTCCGCAAAATCAACTGCACTCTCTTCATTTGCAGAAAGTTCAGGTAGTTGTAGGACTTCTGGCACTTCGAGGGGTTCGGCGTCGCGCTCTTTCATGGCTCACTCCAAGTGTCTGCCGATTCGATGAAAAATCAAGCCCCGCCATCACGGAACAATGGCACCGTGAATCATGGGGTGAGGTTCAAACTAGGCAGCTTGGAACCCGCACTCGCAAGTTTATTCAAGTCCAAATGCGTATATAATGAGAACATCGCATGCGGTTACGCTGGCGCTCTTGGCCGTTGGAACTCCTTGCACCCTCAATCCCGACATGATCACCGATAATTTTAGTGGCTTATGTGATAGTGTTCGAAAATAAGATTAAAAGTCCAGCAAGGCGTCTTTGATTTTGCCCGGCATTCGAGCTAGTTCCCCATTCTGGATGAACCAACTTGTGAATTTGATCGCGATTTGGGTGCGGCGGAAAGGTTATGCGGGCAACGCTAAAGCCTCTTGGATTGTTGTGACTGGCAAAAACAACTCCAGTTCGTTGGATGGCATCGCCACAAAACCGAATTGCTCGTAGTAGCGTTTGGCGTCTTGATCTTTGGCATCCACGAAAAGGCCAATCCCGCCCGCCGTGTTGAAAATCTCGACGAACTTACCCATTGCCGCCACCAGCAAGGCTTTTCCGATGCCTTGCCGCTGATGTGTTTTTGACACCGCCAACCGGCCCAACCGGACACCGGCCACGTCACGGGGCAGTTTCTTGGCCTCCTGTGGGGTCAGCGACTGAGATTTGATCTGGCAGAGGTTGAGCGAGAAAAACCCCACGATGGGCTTGGGCGCGGCCGCGGCCTCCTCCACCAGCACAAAGGTCCGCGAGATTCCACGCTCCGCGTGTTGCCGGGCGGTGTGCTTGAGAAATAAATTCAGCGGCTCACTCCCGCAGTCGAACCCGCCCCGGTCGTGAGTCTTCGCCAGCAGTTCAATTTTATGCACGGACCGTGCCTTTAAAGGTTTTGACCGCGTCTTTCAATCGCTTGTTTGGCTTGGGCGGGTGGTCCAGAAGCGACAGAATTTTTTGCGCGTCTTTCTGCGACAGCCGGATGACCGACTCGCGTTCAATCACGCGCTGGGCTTCCACATACGCCGTTTGCACGACGAACTGATTGACCGTCGCGCCCAAAAGCTCGGCCGCCTGCTCCAGCGTCTCGCGCACACGGTCAGAGACCCGGGCCGTGATCCGCTTGCGCGGTTCGTCTAAAACTTGTTCCATGCCTGCATGGTGCCACTTTGGCACCGGCTTGTCAACGGCACTTGAAGCAACCTGACGGTTCGTTGCCCTTCCCCCGCTCCATTACTGTGACAGGACCCGATAGAAACCGGCTGGAACCGCCAGCCGGCTGGCATTCGTATCCGCAAACCCACCCGGACTGCCCGCGCTCGGCAGCGTCCCGATGGATTGCCAGACGTCACCCAACTGGCTGACCCATTGCACGATAAAATTGGTTGCCGCCGCGCCGGACCACTGGAGATTCAGGCTGTTGGTGGTCTTGACGGGGCTGCGGATGAACGGATGGTTGTCAAGGGAAGGCACTTTGCCGATGCGCGCATTGTCCGGCACGACGCCGGCGGTGATCTGCACTTCGTCAAGGCAACCCAAAAAGGTGCGGGGCGTCTGGTTCAGCGGATAGGAGTAACGTCCAATGAAGAGGTTGCCATTGTTTGCCGCCGGCAACGGCAGGAAACCGGCGGGCAGGTTGTTTGTTGCGCTGGCTTGAGAGCCGTCCTGATTGGCGATGGTCAGGCGCAACTGGCCGTTGCGGCCGCCCAGAGTGTCGCAAACCGCCAGCAGATAGTGCCACTGTCCATCGGCGTAGTTGGCACTCGTCAAATCCACCGCGTTCGTCTGCACCTGATCGCGGTTGGCCACCTGGAACCGGATTCCGCCTGCGGCCGATTCGTTGATATTAATGCCATAGCGAAAAGTCTGACCGGTATCGGAACCTTGCGCGACCAATTGCATCACCCCGGCGTCGCCCCGGTCGCCATCGGTTTTGAAAAACAGCTCAATCGCGAATGGGCCGGTGAAATCCAGCTCATCGCCATACTGGTCCTGCGGAAAGAACAAACAGCCATCCACGTTGGTGATGGCGGCCGCGTCGTAGGAAAAACCTCCGGCCGAGTGGCCGTTCACAAACATGGAGGCGGGGGCCACATTCGTGCTCAAGGTCAGGGCGTTGCCAATCCCGTTGAAGGTGATCAAATCGTCCACGGCGGCGGGCAGGGTGCCGGTCGTATAAATCCCTTCGCCGGCATTGGTGGCGGAATCAGCGATGCCCGGCCAGGTGGGGAGGCCGGCGTTGTCCGGCGCGGTAATCTGACCTTCCATCCGCCAATACGCAACCGGCCAGGGTGGCGTGACGATCAACGGGGCAACGCTGCTGGTCACGGAACCGCCAGCATTGCCAACCACGACTTCATAATTCACGTTGGTCGTGGGACCGGCAAACACCGAAAGCGTGCTGTTCGTCGCTCCAGCAACCGCCTCGCCGTTATTGTACCACTGATAAGACAACGGGAGGGTCGTGCTCGCGGCGGTGACGCTGAACGTGGCCGAGCCGCCGATGACCACGGTGGCAGCCGGGCCGGGTTGGGCGACCATGGCCGGCGGGGCCGCCGGCCAGGCGGACCCCAGACCATGCAAATTCAAGGAAAGCAACCGGGCCCCGCTCCCGCTGGCCACCAAACTGACCGGTTGCGCGCCCGCCACCGGCGCAACCTCCATGGGCATGTAGAGCAATCCATCGTTGCCAAATATTTCCACCAGGCCGCGATCCACCAGCATTTGCAAATGCACGACGCCATTGCTGGGGGCAAGTGGTTGCGTGATTTCATTGCAGGTGATCGTCTGACCGGCGCAATCGTAACTCACCGCCGTACCGCGCAGGTTGAACGTGACGCTGGCCGCGGTGCCGGGTTGAAAGGTCGCATCCAGATCAAAGGCCTCGCCATACGTTTGTGCCATGACGTTTGTGCCATCCCCAAGCGGTTGGGCGGGCCAAAGGTTGGTGCTAATCCGCAGCAAGGCCAGCTCCGGCACCGGGTTGGCGTACAAGCGCGCGCCGGCGGGCGACGTTTGGAGGGTCAAATTCAAGGGAAAGTTGATTTCGTTGTTGAATGGCATGCCGGGATATTGCGCTGTGCCATGCACGATGAGAATGCGCGGCGTCCCGCCGGGAATGTTATTGCAGGTCTGCGCGGCCGCGAAGCAGTCGCCGCCGCGCAAAGTGAACGGGCCGGTTTGCGGCGTGAACGTGTTGCCGTCAAACTGGCCGAGGTAATAGTTGCCGGCCCCGCCCCAAAAAATCCACTGCATCTGGCTGGGGTTGCCATCCAGCGGCAGGGGAAACAATTCCGGCACTTCCATCACGCCGGGAAACGTAAAGGTGGAAGTCTGGAACCAATTCAGCAGATTAGTGGAAGAAAAAATCCCATAGTCATTATTAATCAACCACAGCACCATCACCCACTGATTGCTGGGCGCGTACCAGAACACTTTCGGATCGCGATTGTCGCCACCGACGAGATTGGGCACGACGGGATTGTTCGTATATTTGACCCAGGAGCGCCCTGCGTCGAGGCTGTAGGCGAGGCATTGCGTGAACTTTCCGGCATTAGCCATCCGCGGAAGGTTCGGATCGGAACCCTTCGCCGCGCCGGTATAGAAGGCGATCAGGGCATTGGTGCCGAAGCCGGCCGAGTTATTCGCGTCCACAATGGCGCTCCCGGACCAGGCGGCGCCGAGCGGGTCGGGATACAGCCATTCCGGCAGCTCCGTCCAATGCACCAGGTCGGAGCTGACTGCATGCGCCCAGTGCATATTGGCCCAGTTCCAGCCATAAGGGTTGTGCTGAAAACCGAGATGATATTCGCCGTTGAAATATACCAGCCCGTTCGGATCATTGAGCCAGCCGCGGCGGGCGGTGACGTGAAAAATGGGGCGGTCCGCCTCCTGATAAATCGTGCCGGCACCCACAATTCCATTGGACCAAACAAGCGCATTCAGATTCGTGATGGTGGCCGGGGCTGAGTCCACGCGCACCAGCGCCTCCTGCCCTTGAAAATCTGACAGGTCCAGAAAGGCGTAAAAGTCAGGCGTCACCGTGTCGGCCAGTTCAATGAAAAACTCATGCGTGACGAGGCCGTTCATCACCAATTCGAAGAGATGCTTGGTTGCGCCCGTCTTCACCGGCAGACACAAGTATCGATTCGTGATGGTGACCACGGAGTCCAGCGAAGCATCGGTCTGGACGATTTGATCCACGTTGATATGGCCCCAGCCGCCGGTGGCGGTGTCGCTGATCTGAAGGGTCGCAGTTTGGTTCAGGAGCGCCTCCACGTTCCATTGGAGCGCGCTCAAGTCTTCGCGGTCGCCCATGCCGACGGCGGATCGCACGACTTGTCCGTTCACCAGCAGATTCATGCAGGTCTTGCCGCGCTGGTTGCCGGCGCCGATGAGGAAACGGATGTAATTTCGCTGAATGGTGAACGGCGGCGAAGTCAAGGCGCCAATCGCCACGTCGCCGCCAAGAAAGGAATTTACCAGGCGGCTGCCGTCGTAGCCGGTCACGGTGAGCTGGCCGGGCAAGGTGCCCAAGGCCGGACCGGAACCAAAAGCGGTGCCGGTGGCGACCCAGTTGCCGTAAGTGGGCGCTTCGAAGTCGTCGATCAGAAGGTCCTGGGCGGACAAAGAAATAACGACCATTAGAATCGCCCAGGCCAACAAACAGTGTGCGGTGCGACGCACGCGACGCACGCGACGCACGCGGTTCGACCATGGCTGGTTGGTGCTCATTGGTAATTATCCAGAATTCGTGTGTTCACCCAATAGATTTGTGCCGGCTCAGAGGTCACCCATAGTGCTGAGTTTATCCCGAACTCCGAAATGGGTGCGGGGAACTCGAAAAAGTCTTTATCGGCTGCGGGTCGGGAAGGCGACCCGGGGGGATTTTTTCACCCGCGGGTTGCAGGCGCGGCGCGCACGGAGTGACGCGCCCCACCAACGATGGGCGCGCGACAGCTCTTTTCGATTTCATTGCGGATTTTGGAGTTTAGGTTGATTGCCGCTGGCCGCTACTTCCAAACTGACTTTAACGTCCAGACCTGCGCCGAACGCACCCGGGCATCGCTTTCGGATTGGAAAAACGCCACGCCGCGGCTGTCGCTGGACGGGAAAACCAGATCGGTGAACACGCGCTCGCCGTCGTTGACAAAAACCTCCACGGAACTGGCATCCACAAAAATGTGAAGCTTCACGTTGCCGGTGATGCCCGGCAGCGGCGCGACCTGCACGCCGGAAAATTGCGGGTTGAAATCCACATTCCCGGATTTCGTGCGATCCACAAACACCTGTCCGCGACGGCGATCCACGCCGATCACCGTCTCGCATCCGGGGCCCTGCAAAACTTTGACCCCCTGGACACCGCCAGTCTGCGGGGCCAGCTCCACGAGTAATTCAAGCTGCTGGCCAGCGATCTGGTTTTGCGCCAGCCAGGCATTGGCGGCGGCCATGTCCCCACCTTTGAAGCTGACATGGCGGTCGCGCAGTCGTTCCATTTCCCGGACCGGCTGCTGCACCAGCCGGATGCCTTCGGACGTCCGGCGCAGGCCGGGCTGGCGCGGAACCGACATGGCGCTGCGCCAGGGCGAGGTGGGCTCGTCGCCGCCGTATTGCCAGTTGTTCATCCAGCCGATCCAGAGGCGGCGGCCGTCGGACTTGGGAACGTCGCTCCAAGAGACCGCCGCGTAATAATCCTTGCCATAATCGAACCAGAGCGCCGCTTCGGATGCGGGGCGGGCGGGCGCATCGGCGAGCATGATTTGATCCACATTGAGGTGGCCCCAGCCGCCAGTGGCCTGATCCACAATTTGCAACTGCGCCTGCCGGTGCAGGAATTCATGCACGTCCCACGAACTCCAGGTGAGCCGCTCGGCATCGGCGCCGGAAGCGGTGCGCACGCGCTTGCCGTCCACCCATAAATCCATCCGGGTTTCCTTTTGCGAGCCGCCGCCGATGAGGAAATTCAGGAACGGCTGGGTGACTTCAAACATGGGCGACGTCAGCGTGCCCGTGGCGGCATCGCCATGGTAGTAGCTGTTCACCAAGCCGTGGCCGCGATAGCCGTCCACCGGATTTTGGTCGCCGAGCCGGCCCTGCGCCGGGCCGGGGCCGAAAGCGTCGCCGGTGGTTTTCCAATCGCCGTAATCTTGGCCTTCAAAATCCGCAAGCACGCGGCCGGCCGGCATAAATTCAGGAGTCGGTTGCAAAATTGAATCGGGGTCGGGCAGGAAGCGCGTGCCGTCAAACTGACCGATAAAATATTGGCCGCCCGAGCCGCCGGCGATGCTGCCGGGATTCATGTTGACGGCGAGCACCCAGCGGTGCTCATGGCTGCCTTCAATCGGCAACTCAAATAAATCGGGGCACTCCCACACGCCCGCCGTTGCGCCCGCCGGACCGAACTGACTCAGCAGTTTCCAATCCTTCAAGTTGTCGGAACCATAAAAGCAAACCTTGTGTTCGGCCGAGAGGGAAACCGTCATGACCCAGCTTTTGGCCGGCGCGTACCACTGGACTTTGGGATCGCGAAAATCGGTTGAGTTGCGATTGATGACCGGATTGCCGGCATACTTGGTCCAGGTGCGCCCCCGGTCATTACTGTAAGCAATGTATTGCGACTGCAGGTGGTTGGTCGTGTGGTAGCCGGTATAAATGGCGACCAGCGGCGGCTTGCCATCCTGGCCGAAGCCGCTGGAGTTTTTCCAATCCACCACCGCGCTGCCGGAAAAAATCATCACGCCACCTTCCTCCGCGAGCGCCAGCGGCAGATGCTGCCAGTGGACCAGGTCCGGGCTGACCGCGTGCCCCCAACTCATGTGGCCCCACTTGTCGCCGAAGGGATTGTATTGGTAGAAGAGGTGGTACTCGCCCTGGTAGAACACCATGCCATTCGGATCGTTCATCCAGTTGCGTTCCGGGGTGAAATGGAATTGGGGCCGGAAAGGTTCCGAATAATAGTCGGCTGATTTCGCCGCGAGGCGGCCAGGCATGGTTCCGAGCAGCGAAGCCGAAATGATGGTCAGGGACCGCCGGCCAAAGACTTCGCGGGAAAGTCCCGCCAGGTGCCAGGACCACTTGCCATTGCGCAGCAGGCACTTAAGGTGTAACAGGATACGGCCTAAACGGTGGTCCGCCAATTTGATTGAGCTCGTTTGATTGACGCTTGGCATAGTTCAGGGTTGCAAGTTGTTGGAACATTCGACGCGGGCGACGCGCGTTACCTGGCGCGCGGCCAACCGGTCGTAAATCGCTTTCGGCAGTCGCGGGGTGGCACCCACACAGGTGCAGACGTGCCGCGCGACTTCGTCGGCCAGGGCATTGATTTCATCCAGCCCCATCTGATGCAGCAGCCCCAGAACCAAGGCGGCGGTGAAGGAATCGCCGGCCCCCACGGTGTCCACAATTTCTATGGGCACCGAGTGACAGTCGGACCACTGCCCCGACTTGAACAGCAGACTGCCATCGGGACCGCGGGTCAGTGCGACCAATCGCAGATGGAACATTTGGGAGAGCTTTTCAATTTGCTGCGGAATGGAACCGGTCAGGTTAAACAGGCTCGCCAGGACGGGCAGTTCGCCGTCATTCAACTTCAGCACATTGGCGAGTTGGAGCGACTGCTCAATCACCGCGCGGGAGAAATATCCTTGTCGCAGGTTGATGTCGAAGACCCGCAGCGCATTGGCCGGGGCGATGGCGACCAGCTCTTGAATGGACTTCCGCGACGGTTCGCTTCGTTGCGCCAGGGTGCCAAAGCAGATCGCATCCGCGCCACGAACCGCCTTCAGGGCCGCCGGCGTCACCGCCAGGTGATCCCAGGCGACATTTTCGCGGATGATATAATTGGGTATGCCCTGGTCCGAAAGCGCCACGGCCACGGTGCCGGTGGGGGCGGCATCATCCACTTGCACCGTGCCATCGGCGAGGCCCAGTTCTTCGAAGCGCCGGAGGATTTCGCGGCCCAATTGATCCGCGCCGACGCGGGTGACCACACTGGCATGCGCCCCCAGGGCCTGGGCATGATACGCAAAATTGCCGGGCGCGCCCCCCAGTTGGGGACCGGAGGGCAGCAAATCCCAGAGGACCTCGCCGATCCCGATGATTCGAAAATTCATGGTGGTTTCCGCTAAAATTTTGGCCATCCGCTCCGTCAAGACTCCTGGCCCTGCGCGAGCGGGGGCATCGGTTCAGGCTCCGAATCAATGCCCAGTTTGGATTGCATTTGCTCCAGCGGCACGCCTTTGGTCTCGGGGACCATCGTTTTCACCCAGATCAGTTGCAGCACCATCATGAAGGCAAAAAAGGAGAACACATAGCCGGGCGGGAAAACCGAAACCATTTTGGGGAAAAAGGTGGTCAGCAGCGCGGCGAAAATCCAATGGGTCGAACTCCCGAGCGTTTGCCCCTCGGCCCGCTGGCGGTTCGGGAAAATCTCCGAGATAAACACCCAGATGACCGCGCCCTGGCCGATGGCGTGCGCGGCGATGAAGGCGAAGATGCAAACGGGCACAATCGCGTAATGCTGGGTGAAGAAAGCCCACGCCGTCAGCCCGAGCGAAGCAATATAGCCAAACGAACCGATGAACAGCAAGGTGCGCCGGCCCAACCGGTCGATCAGCCACAAGCCGACGAAGGTGAAGATCAGGTTGGTGACGCCAATGCCGACGGATTGCAGCAGCGCAGCTTTGGCCCCCAATCCGGTCATTTCAAAAATGCGGGGCGCAAAATAGAGAATCGCATTAATGCCGGACAGCTGGTTGAAGAACGCAATCAAGAACGCGAGGCAAATGGGCACGCGCAACCGCCACGTCCAAAAGCGGTTGGCACTGACCCGCTGGGAGGACGCCGCGCGAATCGCGTCTGCGTCCGCCTCCACCTGGGCGGCGGTGGCACCCGGCTCAATCATTTTCAAGACCTTCACGCCGGCGGCGCGGTCGCCCTTGCGCCCGATCAGCCAGCGCGGGCTTTCGGGAATGGCGAAGCACATGACGGTATAAATCAGGGAAGGAATCGCCGCGACGCCGAGCATCCAGCGCCAGGCATTCTCGCCGATGCCCGCGAGCAGGGCGTTGGAGACGAAGGCCATGACGATGCCGAAGACAATGTTGAATTGGAACATGCCCGCCAGCCGCCCGCGATAGGCGGGCGGCGCGATTTCGGAAATGTAAAGCGGTGCCGCGACCGTGGAGATGCCGATGCCGATGCCGCCGATCACGCGCGCGGCGACAAACAAGCTGATGCCGTTGGCCAAAGCGCAGCCCAGCGCCGACACCACATACAGCACGCCGACGCAGAGCAGGGTCTTTTTACGGCCGAAATGATCGGTGGGCCAGCCGCCGAACAACGACCCCAGCACGGTCCCATAAAGCGCCGCCGCAATGGCCAGGCCATGCTCCCCGGGGCTTAAGCCCCAGAGCTGTTGAATGGTCTGCTCGGCACCCGAAATGACCACGGTGTCAAATCCGAACAGGAAGCCGGCGAGGGCCGAGGTGATGGCCCATAAAAAGATGCGGCCGTTGAACGCGTGCCGTTTGACTGGTGTTGGCGAGGCGGTGGTTGGGAGGATGTTCATTTCAGTTCAGGGTTGAGCCGGGGCGGGCCGGAATCAATGTTTTATCAGGTTGAATCATTTCGGACGGGCCGCCCAGTCCCGCCGCCGCCGCCAAGGTGGCAGTGGTAAACGGTGGTTTGATGGGCGGCATAAGGCTGGTTCCAGCGGTGGCAAGCCGGATCACAATTGGCCGGCCTTTTGCAGGGGATCCCAGTATTGCGAATTGATCAAGCCCTGGGCCGACCCGTTCTTGGGATCCACCGGCGGATTGATGTTCGCGTCTCTTCTCGATTCCGCATGCCCATCCGCAAAGCCCACATTGGCGACGCCGGGAAATTTTCCATTATTATGCCGGATGGTGTCGAGCCCTTCAAACCCGCTGCCGCTGGCGGGGTTCATGCAGGCGTCGTACCACCACAAGCTGCCGCTGGCCGTGGGATGGGAAGACGGGGCTTTGGGTTGCTTGTCGCCAAATACCAGGCAATCGACGGGATGGAGTATGCTGCTTCGCTTAAACCCTGCCTGACTGGCGTAATGGATTGATCCCGAGGCGGCCGTGGCGGAAAACGCGTCGGCCCCCGCCGCGTTGGGCGTGCAATCCAGAAAGTAGGAATTATAGCCGTAACCCACCAGGTCAAAACTGAAACCCCAGGACCAGGTCACCCCGTTTTCCGTGATCGGGGCATTGACCGCCGGGTCATGAAAGGAGTTGTAATTGTTGGTGCTGCCGCCGCAGATTTCCGCGCCCCACCAGTTGTTGTAAATGTCCGGGGTGTTCCACGAAACGGTGGCCACCGGAAACCGGTCGCTGTTGTCATCCGTATAAATCTGGCAGAACACCGACATTTGCTTCAAGTTATTCATGCAGGCGATCCGCACGGACTTCTGTTTGGCGGAGGCGAGCGCCGGCAGCAACATTGCCGCCAGGATGGCGATGATGGCGATCACGACCAGCAGCTCGATCAGGGTAAAGGCCCGGCCAAATCGAGGCTGATGCCTTAAGTGTGTTTTCATTTTCATAATTTTACTTGCTTGAAGGTTGCACGGCTTTGCCAGGGTTTCATTATTTTAGGCCGGCCTGCGGTTTTGGTCCGCAGGCCGGCCGCAATCGCTGACGTCAGTGTTTAATCTTGAAGAATTCCACGGCGCCAACCGGGGTCAGCGTGGCTTGGAACATGCCGCCCCCCAGCGCGGTCACGGTGGCGGGCACGGCCAAAAACGCGCCGGTGAGCGACGGGGAACCCACGACGGAATAGGACGACGCCGCGGCCGTTGGCGCGCCGGCAAACGTAATCACCACGGTGCCGCCGCTGGTTACGAGGCCGGCGATGTTGGGCGGTGCCGGGAGGTAGCCCAACTGACCCAAGCTGGGAGTCACCAAGCCGGCGGAGACTTGCACTTCGTCAATCGAACCGAAGAAATTGCGATTGTCGTCGCTCCACGGATAGCGATAGCGGCCAACGAACAGGTTTCCTTCCGCGTAGTTGGGCAGCGGACCATAGCCGGCCGGCAGCAGGACGGTGGCGTTGGTTCCGGTGTTGTCCTGGTTGGCGACTGATAATTTGATCGTGTTGCCAATTGAATCATATTGCGCCAGCACATAATGCCAGTTGCCATCGGCGTAGTTCGCGTTCGTCAACACCACCGACTGCACCGCCGGGTTGTTGAAGTCTTCATAACTATTGCCGGTGGCGGGGAGGGAATAGTTATTAATGCCGAACGACAGCGCGCCGGGACCCGCCTGGTTGACATTGACCCCGTAACGGAAGGTGTTGCCGCCGTCGGTGCCCTGGCAAATCAGTTCCATGGTGCCGTTGGCACTTTGGTCGCCGTAGGTCCGGAAAAACAATTCCAGGGAGAAGGAGGTCTGGAAATCAAACACATCCGGTCCCGCCGGGTAAAATACCACCCCGTCATTACCGGCCAGGTAGCCCGCATCAAAGGCGTTCGTTCCCCCATTGTTGCCGTTGATGAACATGGTGGCCGGCGGAACACTGTTGGTCAGCGGAATCTCGCCGTTGCCACCGATGCCGCTGATATTGGGGGAATTATTGAAGGTGATGAGATCATACACATTCAAGTAATTGGGGGCCAGGTCGTCCACCGTGGCTTGCGGAAAAGTGCTGGCTTCGGTGAAGTTAAATCCCCAGCGGGCGTAAGTCACAGCCGGTTCACCGATGACCACTATCGGCGCGCTGGTGGCCGAGATTCCGCCGCACGGCGTCGTCGCAATCAGGGTGTAGCTGCCGGAATTGGCAACGGTCACCGGATAAAGCGGCAGGTTGACATTGGTCTGCCCCGCCAGATTGGCACCGTTCTTCTGCCATTGGAACCGCAGTGGTCCGCCGGCCATGTTCAACGGCTGATACGCCGGGGAAAGATTCAAAGCCGCCCCGACGTTGACGATATTCGTCGTCGGCGAATTGGCGAAGGCGGGCGTGACACAGCCGGGGACATTGGCCAGCAAGTTATCGTCCGTCAACGACGCCTGCGAGAAACGCACCTGATTGATCCGGCCCAGGAACGGCGTGCCGCCGCCCTCGTCGTTGCCAATAATGAAATTACCCCCCGCCGGGTTGCCGGGATTCAGCGGAGCCCCCAAATACGACGAGGATTCGGCGGTGGTGCCGTCCTGGTTTACAACGAACAGGTCCATCGTCAAGGTGGCGTGATTCCAGCGGCACGCCACATAATGCCACTGCCCATCATCAAAGCGATGGCCGCCGTTTTGCGCGGCGGTAATGCGGACGGTGGGGAAAGTCACCACGTTCCAGCCCCAAAATAGGAGGCTGCCGATGTCGTTGGTGTTGCCGGCGGCGCTTTCGTTCAATTGCAGTTCACCATAGGCCGAGGTTTGATGATTCCAAAAGAGCGTCTGCTTGACCGTGCCCAGGGTGGGATCGTTCGCCGCGTCGGTCTTGAAAAAAACCTCCTCGGTGAAATTCTGGGGAATCCATTCATTGCCAGAAACGTTCGGATCGGCAAACGCCTCCGCGCCGTTGGGCACGTCCACCCCGGCGTCCCAGGAAGCAGTGCCCGCATTGAAACCGGCGTGGAACATCCCGCTGGGGGGAACATCTTTGGGAAACGATATGCCGAGTCCGATCATTTCAAGATTATCCACCGAAGCGGGAATGCCGAAGGTGGCGGCCGTCCCATTTGACATGCCCTGCCCCACATTGGTGGCCAGATCCAGAATGCCGACTCCGGAAATGGATTCAGCCACCGGACTGACCCCGCCAAATTTCCAATAGGCCACGGTGTTGGTGCTGGTATCTTCTTCATCGGCAACGGCAATGCCCGCCGCACTCACGAACAGCGCAGCCATGACCGCTGTCCCAAGGTATTTTGTTGTTGTTTTCATGTTTTATTTGATTGTCTGCATGCTCAGTTTCTTCGCCCATCCGGCTTTTTTAACGGGCCTGGAAAAGCTCCCGCGCGGATTGTGCCATGTCTTGCCACATTAATGGGCCAATCAATCCAGTCGCTGGGTGTGACTATGTTTTAATCCTTATCGGGTCCAGATACAAATCCAGACTAGACAGAATATGAACTTCTTGTATTGACAGGTTGTAGTGCAGTAACAACATCTTAGCTATACCTGCCTACAACCACCTGTCCATGCTGATAGCGGGAGGCATTGAAGCCGAAGTCCGAAATTCACCCCGTGATAAAGTGATAAATGTGATATTACGGGGGGTTTTAACCACGAATGGACACGAATAAGCAGGTCCGCTGATGAATGGCTGCCGACGAAAGACGGCCGCAGCACGAAGGTCGATGGCTGGCGGTGAGGATGCAGGGTTGGGGCCATGCTGGGAGGTTGTTTGATCGCGTAAAAAGTGTTATTTCGCGGTTTTTTCGATGTTTTTTTAGGATGAGCCGATTCAAAAACCGCCGGGTGGGGGCAGCCGGCCTACAGGATTTCCATGGATATCAACGATTTTGTACGGTGCCCTCACCGGGCGATTATTTCAACAGGCTGATAGGGTTGGGGTATCGGGCGCGAGGGTTCCTGGCTTGGATGTCAATAGCGGCATTCGCAAGCCATCGGCGAGGCCACGCCACAAAGTGCCTGCTCCGCAGGCAGACGGAGTCGCAGCGCGACTTCGTCCACCACCGGAGGGTCGCGCGGAAGGAGGCTCTGGATATGACCACCCCTCACCCTCAATCCCTCTCCCCGTTGAGGGGAGAGGGAAGCCAATGGCGATGCGGCCAGAATGCTTGGACGTTTTGGCTGCGAGCGTAACAGACTTACAAACAGTCACTTGCATAATGTGTTTCTTAAGAGTGAAGCATCGGGATGGCGGCGGTTGGGAAAGCTTGTCCGCTGGGATGTCAATAGCGGCGCGCACGGAGTGACGCGCCCTACCGCCCAAGGGTTGGCGACGATGCGTTGGGTAATTGTGGGGTGAGGTTTCAAAGCGTAAAAAGTGATATTTCGGGGGAAGTGTTCAGTTTTCAGTGGTCAAGTGTTCAGCCGGGACCCCGGATGGGGCTGATACAAGAAGAAACGGGAGGCGGTTCTGGATATGACCACCCCTCACCCTCAATCCCTCTCCCCGTTGAGGGGAGAGGGAAGCCAGTAGCGACGCGGCCTGCAATCTTTGGCGCTTTGGCTGCGAGCGTAACATGTTGTAAAAGCAGGCACTTGCATAATGTGTTTCTTAAGAGTGAAGCATTCAAAGTGCCTGCTCCGCAGGCAGACGGAGTCGCAGCGCGACTCCGTCCACCACCGGAGGGTCGCGCGGGCAGGGTGGTTTTTGGTTGGGGTTGGGGCATGATTTCAGATTTCAGATTTGATATTTCAAAGTGATAAAAGTGTTATTTCGGCCAGATCCGGTGGATTCTGGCGTTTTGCGGCTGGCCCAGCGGCCCAACCGCAGACCAGGCGGGGGATGGAAACATTCGCACGCCGATGGGCATGGCATCGCCACAAAGTGCCTGCTCCGCAGGCAAACAGAGTCGCAGCGCGACCCTGTCCACCCTTGGAGCCTGGCGCGGGAATGGGGGGAGAGGCGGCGCGGATGGCAGCGCTGCGGGATGAAGTGGCGGCGAAACCATGGCGTTGCGGCCAAGGGGGAGGATGACGATGATTTTTAAGTGCGAGGGGACGCGCGCGGGGGGCGCGGGGCCGGGCCGACGTTGCGCGGGCGGAAGATTGGGTCCGGCCCGGATTTTGATATCATGGTGGTAGCCCATGGCAATCCGGGATGAGTATGGCAGGAATCCGGAAAACCGGGTTGTTAGCGGCTAACGGATCCGTCACTTTTCCGGCATTTATTTTCAAAAATGCGTTAGCGGCTTACATTGGGAAAGGTTGAAGGTTGAAGGTTGCAGGGTTCAGGCGGGAAGATGCAGATTCGTAATGGGTTGCACAAGCATGGGAAGTTTAACCCACGGACTGGTCAGCACTAAGCCGAAATCCGAAATCCGAATCCCCGAAGACCGAAAGAAGACCGAAATCCGAAATGGGTTTTGAAAAAATGCGGGTGAAATCCCGCGCCGCCCATGATTCGGCATTCAAACACGTTCGCATGCGTGGTTGAAAAGACGCGGCACGCAGGTTTGGAAACCTGCGATACGACGTTGGAATGCCGTCGTGTCAGCAGAAGAATTGTTGCGCGCTTTCAGCGCTTGATGGCAACGGTCGCGGCAAACCCAGGGCGTTGCCCTGGGCTGTCATGTTGCGGCCTTTCAGGCCTGCTCTTTGCGGCGTCATGCTGGATGAAGAAAGCCATGGATTTTCCGTTGACGGAACGGCTCAGGTGTTGCGATACGGCAGGCTGGGAAGCCTGCGCTACAAGGGTTTGCCATGGTTTTGCCGGTTTCACTATGAAATATCCGGGTTAACCCGCGCCCTTACTGTTGTTCTCCCAACAGCCTCATGATTTTAGGATCGGTGAGGTTTTCGCTGGTCACCATCTCAACTCCCGTGTCAATCAGCCGCGGACTGGTTTGCCCCTTGTTCCGCAGCGCCACCACCTTCACGCCCTCATAGCCCATTTTGAAGGGATCTTGGACAATAATCGCCGAGACCTCGCCCGAGCGAAGGCCGTCGAGCAACGACTTGGCAGGATCAAACGCCACCATTTTGACGTCCGTCCGCTTGGCGGCTTCCAGCGCTTGCAGCGCCCCCACGGAAACATCCACATTGCAGGCAAACAGCCCCTGGACATCGGGATGCAGCCGGAGCATTTCTGCGGTCGCCGTTTTGGCGGTTTCCGCCGTGTCCTGGCCGGATTCCGACGCCACAATCTGAATGCCGGGAAATTCCTTTGCCAGGGTGTCCGTGAAGCCGCTCACGCGCTTGATGGTGGCATGGGATCCAGCAATATGGCGGACGACCACGACGTTGCCCTTGCCCCCCAGCACCGCGCCCATGCGCCGGGCCGCGAGCACGCCACCCTGATAATTGTCGGTGGATGCAAAGCTGAGGAAACGGACGGTGTCCAGGCCGGAATCAATAATCACGCAGGGGGTGTTTAACTGGTCCAGCTGCTCCACGGAGGGAACGAGCGCAGTCCGATCCACCGGGGCAATGACAACCCCTTCGACCCGGCGGTTGATGGCGTCTTCCACGATGGCAATCTGGCGCGCACTGTTGGTTTCACGATCCGGACCATCCCACAGGATTTCGTAGCCAAAATCCCTGCCCGCTTCCTTCGCTCCGGCCAGCACCGATCGCCAATAAACGGTGTTGGTCAGCTTGGGAATGACCGCAATGACATGCCGGGCTCCGCCGGACGTTTCGCGGGTGGCGGTTTCTTTTTCACAGCCGGCAGTGATAAGGGCCGCCAGGATGGCAGCAACCGAAAGTAATGTTTTCATAAAATAAATACCCGTCAGTTCGTTGGCACGGCCGTAACCGTGGCCGTTGGGATGTGCTTTAATCATGGATAGTTTAAGCCAAGGTCGGGTCCGGGGCAAATACAGACTAGACAGGATGCCAATTTGCTGTTATTACTGCTTTAAAGTAGTAATTATCAATTATCACCCGCAAGCATGAGCCCAAAATCCAAGCACAGTGAAATCAGCCGGCATCTGGAAACGGAGATTACCAGCGGTAAATACGGCAACGGCGCCCGCCTGCCCAGTGAAACTCAACTGGCCAAACAGTTTACCGTTTCGCGCCCCACGGTCGCCCGGGCGTTCCGGGACCTCGAAACCAAGGGGTTGATCGAGCGTCGCGCCGGCTCCGGCACCTATCTGCGCGAAGGTTCGTCTGTCCGGCAAAGCTCGCGCACACTGGGCCTCCTGGTGCCCGGCCTGGCGACGACCGAGATTTTCCAGATCATCTGCGGCGAAATCGCCAGCCTCGCGCGGGTGCAGGATTACGGACTGCTCTGGGGCGGCTCGACCAATCCCCGGGAAGATATGGACGCGAGCCTCGTGCATGCGGAAGAGCTCTGCCGCCAGTTTATTGAACGCAAAATCAGCGGCGTCTTCTTTGCGCCCGCAGAGTTGGAGCCGGGACAAAAAGAGGCCAACCGGCACTTCGCTGAATCGCTCCGCGAAGCGGGCATTCCGGTCGTGCTCATTGATCGCGATATGCTGGATTTTCCCGGCCGCAGTGAATTCGATCTGGTGGGAATGGATAATATGACCAGCGGCTACCTGGTGGCCGAACATCTCATCAAACTCGGCTGCAAACGGTTCTCGTTCGTGGCCCGGCCGCTATCGGCGGCCACCGTGGACGCCCGCATTGCCGGCGTGCGCGAGGCGCTGGCCCGCCACCGGCTCGAACCCGATCCCGGCTGGGTGCGCACCGGCGATCCCGCCGACACGAGCTTTGTCCGCGACCTGACGGCGGGAAAGCAGGTTGACGCGCTGGTCTGTGCCAATGATTTCACCGCCGCCACGCTGCTGCGCACCATGCAGTCGCTTGGCCTCCGCGCGCCCAAGGATTTCCGGGTCGCCGGCTTTGACGATGTGAAATACGCGACCCTGGTGTCGCCCCCGCTGACCACGGTTCACCAACCTTGCCGGGATATTGCGATCATCGCTTTTCGCACCATGCTGGAACGGCTGGCGGAACCCGGTTTGCCGGCGCGCAGCATTTATCTCACGCCGCACCTGGTGGTCCGGGAATCCTGTGGCGCTTACCTGCCAAGACCAAAAACCAGCTGAAAACGGCGGGGGGGGCCGCCAAAGCCGGTTGCTGGCCGGGGCCACCGGCAGATTAAATTCTGCCATCACGCCCTAACCCGGATATTTCATGGCCATTTGGGACAAGGGTTGGCCATGGTTTTGCCGGTTTCACTATGAAATATCCGGGCTAATCCACAGCCTGAAAACCGTTGATATCCCCGGCTGCCTTGTTAGACTTGGCATGGGCAAAACCGGATTTCGCGTTCGGGCGCAATTGCTTGCATCAATGAGTGACGATTTTTCTGATCGGGATGATGGGACCAGACCGGCGTCAACGGACGCGGATCTGTTGCAACAACTCATCCGCTGGGATGAGGAGGACATGCGCACCGGCATCCCGGCCATTGACGAGGAACACCGGGAACTCATCCGCAAGATCAACGAGCTATACCGGATTCATCAAACGGGTGCCACCATTGACGACATCGCGGCGGTGCTGCGGTTCCTCAACCGGTTCGTCCAGTCCCACTTCAAGCACGAGGAAGAGTTGATGGATAAAAGGAAGTGTTCGGCGCGCATGCTCAACCGCATGGAGCATGCCCATTTCCTGCAGGAGTTTCAAGAACTGGTGGCCAGCTTCACCCTGGACCTCGACACCGATCAGGCGGCCAGCAAAATTGAACGCATGACCGCGCGCTGGTTGACCGGCCACATCTGCCGCGTGGATGTCTGCCTGCGCGAGCCGCCCAAGGAACCCACAGATTGAGCCGGAGCAGGCACTTTATGGCGCGGCATCGCCGATGGCTCGCGCATGATTTCCGCCCTGCAGTGAAGCCGAAATCCGAAGTTCGAAATCCGAAATCCGAAAGAAATCCGAAATCCGAAACCCGAATCATGGGGGGTAGCAGGTGGTGGGACGACGGTATCGAAAAACTTGGCTGGTTGCATGCCAAGCGCGGCGCGCACGGAGTGACGCGCCCTACCACCCGTGGGTTGGCGAGGCGTTGGATGATTGTGAGTGCATTCACCCCGAAATCCGAAATCCGAATCCCCGAAGCCCGAAAGAAGGCCGAAATCCGAAATCCGAAATGGGTTTGTCGTGGTTTTGAAAAAATGCAGGTGAAATCCCGCTAACCCTAACCCGGATATTTCATAGCCATTTGGGAAAGAGTCGCGAAAAACCCTATGAAAAGAGGGGCGCAAACACGTTCGAATGCGTGGTTGAAAAGACGCGGCACGCAGGTTTGGAAACCTGCGAGCCGAAGCTCGGCTTGCCAACAGCAGGCTGGGAAGCCTGCGCTACGACGTTGGAATGCCGTTGTGTCAGCGCAAGAATTGTTGCGCGCTTACAGCGCTTGATGGCAATTATGGCATCAAAACCCAGGGCGTTGCCCTGGGCTGTCCTGTGGCGGCCTTTCAGGCCTTGTATTCGCACCGCCACGCTGGA
>Ga0302275_10002168_pt1 | contig 20810 bp, 11 predicted proteins | sample III_Bog_N2_2_FD_200229 | JGI IMG/M metagenome (GOLD analysis project Ga0302275, IMG submission 200229) | Peat permafrost microbial communities from Stordalen Mire near Abisko, Sweden - III_Bog_N2_2 | ecosystem: Environmental > Terrestrial > Soil > Wetlands > Peat | place: Sweden: Abisko... | reverse complement strand
CCAGATTCGAAGGCGCGAAAAACGAACGGGCAACCTCGGCCCGATGCAATCGCCGAGATCGCTTCCATCGGGCGCTAGTTACCCCGCATTTGCCGGTCCCCAGGCGGTAAACGGAAATTGATTGGGCCTTTTGCCCCATTCCGGGGTACAATCGCGGGCAAAAGCATTTCAGTTTCCGGTGCGGCCGGTAATGAATACGCCGCTTGCCTGGGACAAAATGCAGCCGTTTGCGGCAGGGCGCTGCCTTCGCGTCAGAGGGCATTGCTTCCTGTCCGGCAGCGGAATTTTCGAGAGGCGGAATCATGAGCGATCTGGAAGTGCAATCCGTGGCAGTGGCAGCCCCCGAGGCGCCCGGCCTGTCACAGTGGCAGCGCGTAGTCTACACGTTTACGGCGCCGTCGAAGACGTTTGCAGACATCAAGCGCGGAAACAAGAGTTGGTGGATGCCGTTTCTGATCCTGATCCTGATCGGCTACATCTTCTTTGGGGCCGTCACACTCAAGGTCGGCTGGGGGCAAGTGGCGGAGAATGCAATCCACATGAATCCCAAGTCCGAGGAAAAGATGGCTCAGCAGCCGCCTGAGCAACGGGACATGGCAATGAAGATCACGCAATACAGCATGGAAGGCGCGTTTGCCGCCAGCCCCATTCTGGTGCTGATCTTTGCGCTCGTCATCGCCGTCGTCCTGTGGGGCACCATCAATTTCGTGTTCGGCGGCAAGGCCACATTCGGAGGCGTGCTTGCCGTGTGGATGTATGCGGCCTTGCCTGGAATCATAAAATCGCTGCTGGGATCGGTGGTGCTTTTCGCGGGGGCCGCGCCGGAGTCGTTCAACCTGGCCAACTTTGCGCCTACCAGCGTGGGAGCCTTTCTGAACCCGCTTGAAACCAATGCCGCCCTCTACAAGCTGGCAAGCTCGCTGGATGTGACCACTATCTGGTACATCGCCCTGATGGGAATCGGACTTGCGATCGTCGCGGGGGTAAAGCGCAGTTCGGGATATATCGCGGCCTTCGGGTGGTGGGCGCTGATCGTGCTGGTCGGAGTGGGCTGGACACTGGCCTTCGGCTGAGGCTTGCTCCTGCTATGAAATGCAAACAGCGCGAACCTTTCGGGGACTCGCGCTGTTTGTCTTTTCGCGTCGTAACTGAGTTACTCGGTCCAGCGCCGAATGATGAGTGTGGCATTGATGCCGCCGAAACCGAACGAGTTCGAGAGCGCAATGTCGAAGCTGTGCGCAACAGGGTGGTTGGGCACATAATCGAGTCGGCACTCGGGGTCGATGTTGTCCAGGTTGATGGTGGGCGGAAGCTGCTGGTTGATGAGCGCCAGCACGGTGATGCCTGCTTCGAGTCCGCCCGCGCCGCCAAGCAAATGGCCGGTCATGGATTTGGTGCCGCTGATCTTCAGCTTGCGGCTCAGCGCGTGTTCGCCAAACACCAATTCGATGGCCCGCGACTCGTTGCCGTCGCCGGCTGGCGTGGACGTGGCGTGGGCATTAACATAGCCCACCTCCTCCGGTTGAATTCCGGCGTCCTTGAGAGCCGCTCTCATGGCGCGCTGCGCGCCCTGGCCTTCGGGCGCAATGCCCGTCATGTGGTACGCGTCGGCGCTCATGCCGTAGCCAATCACTTCGCCCAGAATTTTTGCCCCGCGCGCCTTGGCGAACTCCAGCTCTTCCAAAATGAGAATGCCCGCGCCCTCGCCGATGACAAAGCCGTCGCGGTCCTTATCGAACGGCCGGCTGGCTTTGGTGGGCTCGCCGTTGCGCGTGGAGAGCGCCCGCATTGCGGCAAAACCGCCCACGGAAAGCGCTGTAACCGAAGCTTCCGCGCCGCCCGCAATCATCACGTCCGCGTCGCCGTGCATAATCATGCGCGCCGAATCGCCAATGGAGTTGGCGCTGGTGGCGCAGGCCGTAGCCGTGGCGGAAATGGGCCCCTTTGCGCCGTAGCGGATGCTGATTTGCCCCGCCGCCATGTTCACGATTACAGCGGGAATGAAGAACGGCGAAATTTTGCGCGGACCGCCTGCAAGCAGGTTGGAGTGCTCGCGCTCGATTATCTCGAAGCCGCCGATGCCCGACCCGATGAAGACGCCGACCCGATCGGCGATCTCCGGGGTAATCTGAAGACCCGACTGAGCAATCGCCTCCGCGACGGCGGCGAAGGCGAAATGAATGAATCGCCCCATCTTGCGCGATTCTTTCTTGTCGACGAAATTCAGTGGGTCAAAGTTCTTGACCTCGGCGGCAAATGTAACCGGGAATCCGGTGGTGTCGAACCCCCGAATTGGCGCCATGCCGCTGGCTCCGGCCAGTAGCTGCCGCCAAACTTCGGGAGCGGTGTTGCCCACACCGCACACCAGACCGAGCCCGGTGACAACGACTCTGCGGGACAAATTGGACAAGGGCTACTTGCTGCCTTTCGCGTTCTTTTCTATGTAGTCGATCGCGTCCTTCACGGTTTTGATCTTTTCGGCGTCTTCGTCTGGAATCTCAAGATCGAATGCCTCTTCGAACTGCATCACCAGTTCGACCACATCCAGCGAATCCGCGCCCAGATCTTCCTGGAAGCTGGCGCCAGGGGTAACCTCGGCTTCGTCCACCTGCAACTGCTCAACGATAATCTGTTTCACTTTCTCTTCAACAGCCATGCCTTCTTCTCCTCGGTATTTCTTTTCGATTCAAGTTTTCTTCCGGGGTACCGTTCCATCAAGTGCCGCCAGCCTACGATAACGGCACAAGGCGGGGGAACACAACCGTTGCGCCGAAAAAAAGCGCGCAGCCCCGAATATCAAGTTTATCGGGCGGGTGGGGGTGTGTAAAGGACGAGGGACCAGGGAGTAGGGATTAGGGAATAGGGAATAGGGATTAGGGATTAGAAAACAGCGGGAACAGGGCAAGAAATGCACAGGCGGAAGGCGTACATTAGGCGAAGTGGGGAAGGGACGGGAAGATGCAGGGTTTGATTGCCGGAACGATTGCCGCTTTCGTGGGAATTCTCGTGGGCTTCTGGCTGCGCACGGCATCCACCAAGGCGGAGAAGTCGATACTGGAGCGGCGAACTCAGGAGCTTACGGTGGAGTTAGCCGCAGTGCGCAATGAGCTGGCGCAGAGCCAGGCCGATTCCGCTGCAAAATCGGGCTTTGAACCGCTGGCGGTGGAGCGGGAAAAAACGATCGCACGGCTTTCCGAGGAGCGGGATGGACTGCGCGGAGAATTACAGGCCAAGGGGCAGGTCGAGAGCCAGTCGGCGGCGCGGATTGGCAAGCTGGAAGCCGAATTGAAAAGTGAACGCGAGGGACTGGCGGAAAAGCTGGCTCTGCTTGAGAGCGCGAAGCAGACGCTGGCCCATCAGTTCGAGGCTCTGGCCGGGGAGATTTTGGAGAAAAAATCGAAGACATTTTCAGAAGGCAGCCAGAAAGAACTTGGCAACCTGCTGACGCCGCTGAAAACACAAATTGAGGAGTTCCGCAAGAAAGTGGAGGAAGCGCAGACCGACTCAACCAAGGGCGTAACCAGGCTGGAGACGCTGGTGGGCACGCTGGGCAGCCTGAACCAGCAACTCACCGAAGAAGCGCGCAATTTGACCACGGCGCTGCGCGGCTCCTCGAAGGCGCAGGGCGACTGGGGCGAGTTGATTGTGCGCAATTTGCTCGAGAAAGCTGGATTGCGGGAAGGCGAGCAGTTCCGTGTCCAGGAGACGTTTGACGCGGCTGGAAACGGCGACGATCGGCAAAGGAAGTCGCGCCCGGACGTGATTGTGAACCTGCCCGGCAGCCGCCACCTGGTCATCGATTCCAAGGTTTCGCTGAATGCGTATGCGGACTCGGTGAACGCGGCCACAGACGATGATCGCAAGGTTGCCGTCAAGCGCCATTTGGCCAGTATGCGCGGGCACATTGAAGAGCTGGCGGGGCGGCGATATCACAAGCTGGGCGGTCTGGATACGCCGGACTTTGTGGTGATGTTCGTGCCCATCGAGCCGGCGTTCCTGGTGGCGCTGCATGAGGACGAAGGGTTGTGGCGCTATGCGTATGAAAGGGAGGTCCTGCTGGTTGGCCCCACGACGCTGCTGTTCGTCATTCGCATTGTGGATAACTTGTGGCAGCAGGAGTTGCAAGCCCGCAGCGTGCAGGATGTTATGAATCGCGGAGCCGAGTTATATGAGAAGTTTGTCGGTTTCGTCAGCGATCTTGAGGCTGTGGGCAAGAGCCTGCGCTCAGCGGACCAGAGCTACGGCAACGCGATGAAGAAGCTCAGCGAAGGGCGCGGCAACCTGATCCGGCAGGTGGAGATGCTGAAAGGGCTAGGCGTGCGGACGGGAAAGGCGCTGCCGCGGAATTTGCTGGATGCGGCTGGTGTCGAGGAACCGGGCCTGGCGTTGCCGGAAGCGGTGGAATATACCCCAATTCTGGAATAGACTTCCGCTAACTGGCCAGCTCGCCAAACGCCTCCCGCATCCGCTTCCAGGTGGTTTCCAAATCTTCGGGCAACACTCGCGTCTCGCCTAACGTCGTCATGAAGTTGGTGTCGCCCAGCCATCGGGGCAGGGCGTGCAGATGAATGTGCCCAGCAACGCCCGCTCCGCCCGCCTTGCCGATGTTCAGGCCAAAGTTGAAGCCGTGCGGGCGATAGAGGCTCTGAAGAACCCGCTCCGTAAGCTGCGCCAGATCCATCATTTCGTGGGCCGCATCAGCGGGCAGTGCAGCCAAACGGTCGATGTGGGCATAGGGCATCGCCAGCACATGGCCGCTGGTGTAGGGGTAGGCGTTGAGGCAGACGAAGCAGTGTTTACCGCGCAGGATGAGGCCGCCCGCGGCCTCGGCCACGTCTCGACTCATGCCGGTGGAAGTGGCGAAGTCGATGGAAGCAATGAGGTTGCAGAAGACGCAGCCAAGGTCGCCAGGCCACGCGGCCAGACTCGATGGGACGCCGGGGCGAGCATCGGTTTCCGCCGAAGTGACGTAGGTATAGCGCCAGGGGGTCCAGAGAATATCCATGCGGGTCGCGCCGTAAAAACAGTATAGGCTTCCGATTCCCCCGCCCGGCCATCGCGATTTCCCACCCTGCGGGACATTGACTCACGCGGATCAAGAAGGGCGCCGGCGGCCCTAAGTCCATTGGTTCGCCACCGCGAATGCGAATTTGCCGATGCGAACCGCAAAATGGCCAAGCTGTTGGATTGACGCGGGAATCCAGAGGTTGCTACACTCATGAGCGTAGCCTTCTGCGCGGATTCCAGCAGCGGGCTGCGGTCGCCCTCCAGCGAGCAGTTGCCTGCCGGGTGTTTCCCACGAAGCTCAATCGCTTTCCATGCCAGCGTAAACGGCTGGGGGGACAGTGCTTCGTGAAGAACCAGCCGGAATGAACAATGCATTGGTTCGAGGTCACGGCCCAAGGTTTCCCGTCCTGCGGCGATCGCAGCGCGGGAGCCACCCTCAGCGGCAGGCGCGCCGGTCGCGAGTGCAAGGAATTCCGGAGCCGCAGTGATGCCAAACGTCCTCAATCCCGAACCAGAGAGCATAACCCTGAACACCCAATTGGAAGCCACAGTTTTAGAGCCTGCGACGGAGCAAGAGCAGCCGTTGTATGAATCCACGTCCAACACCGAGAACGCCGAAATTGCCGAACTTAACGCGCTGGACGCCGATGCCCCAACCGAGCCTGTAGAAGAGGCCGCGCCTGTAGAGATTGCCACACATGTGGAACCTACAGGGAAGGCCGCGCTCACGCCCGTAGTTGTAACGGAAGAGTCCGCGCAACCCACCCCATTTGCCGAAGCCGCGCCCGCGCATGAGCCGCACGGCCTTGAGACCATGGATGACTTTTCAGCCGCTCTGGCCGAGTTTGAGCGCGAGCAGGCAGCCGAGGCAGCCGCTGTTGAAGCCTACGGGGACAAAGTTGTTTCCGGCACTGTGATCAAGCAGACGGAAAAGCATTTGGTCATCGACGTCGGCCTGAAGTCAGAGGGCCTTGTACCTCTGGAGCAGGTGCTGGACCACACCGGCGCGGTTCGCTTCCAGCCCGGCGACGTGATCGACGTGGTGATTGAGCGCGAAGAGCCCGAAGGCGGCTATCTTGTCAACTTCGAGCGCGCGCAGCGTTTGCGCGTGTGGGACGTGATTGAAAAGGCCGCTGCCGACAAGACCCCAGTCATGGGCACGGTGGTGAGCCGGGTCAAGGGCGGCTTGACTGTCGATATCGGGCTGAAGGCATTCTTGCCCGGATCGCAGCTTGAGATTCGTCCAGTCCGCAACCTCGATGGTTATCTGGGTCAAAAGATCGAAGTCCGCGTAATCAAGCTGAACAAAAAACGCGGCAACGTGGTGGTGAGCCGCAAGGAAATTCTGGAAGAAGAGCAGAACGCCAAGCGCTCTGGCACGCTGGAGCAGTTGGGCGAGGGCGCCATTCTCACCGGGACCGTGAAGAACCTGACCGACTACGGCGCGTTTGTCGACCTGGGCGGAATTGACGGCCTGCTGCACATTACCGATATGAGCTGGGGCCGCCTGACGCATCCGCACGATCTGGTGAATGTGGGCGACGAGATCCAGGTGAAGGTGCTGAAGTTCGACAAGGATAAGCAGCGCGTTTCGCTGGGCTTCAAGCAGTTGACGCCCGATCCATGGCTTGATGCAACGGAGCGTTACCCGGTGGGTGCGCACGTCAAGGGGCGCGTGCTTTCTGTCACGGATTACGGTGCGTTTGTCGAGCTCGAACAGGGCATCGAAGGCCTGGTTCATCTCTCTGAGATGACCTGGTCCAAGCGGCTCAAGCATCCGTCCAAGCTGGTGAAGCCGGCCGACGAAGTCGAGACGGTTGTTCTCAGCGTGAACCCGGCCGACCGCCGCATCTCGCTGGGCATGAAGCAGTTGCTCGACAACCCGTGGGAGAACCTGACCGAGCGGTATCCGGCGGGGACGGTGGTTGAGGGCCGTGTGCGCAACCTGACGGACTTTGGCGCCTTCATTGAGATTGAAGACGGCATCGACGGCCTGGTTCACGTGTCGAACCTTAGCTGGACCAAACGCGTCAAGCATCCTTCTGAAGTAGTGAAGAAGGGCGAAAAGGTGAAGGCAGTCGTTCTCGGCGTTGAGCCGCAGAACCGCCGTCTGAGCCTGGGTATCAAGCAGTTGCAGCCCGACGTCTGGGAGAGCTTCTTCGCCGCGCACCGCGTGGGCGACGTGGTTCATGGAAAGGTGCTGCGGACAGCGCAGTTCGGCGCATTTGTCGAGATCGCGGAGGGCGTGGAAGGTCTGTGCCACATCTCCGAGGCCGGCGACGAGGGCGGCGGGCCGTCGAAGCTTGAGACTGGTCTGGAGCATGAGTTCAAGATCATCAAGATCAACGTGGAAGAGAAGAAGGTAGGCTTGAGCCTGCGCGCTGTGGGCCACGAAGCCAGCCGCGCCCAGGTGGAAACCTACAAGAAGGAGGCCCACAAGGCCCCCGTCTCCAGCTCGACCACGACTCTTGGCGATTTGATCAACTGGCGGAAGAACGAGCGGTAGAGCGCTACTTTAAGAACGCAACGCAGAACGGCCACCCTCCGGGGCGGCCGTTCTGCATTTTTAGGCACATTGAACCGAATCGGTGTCGAGAAGGGGGACTGCCCTCACAGGATGACGGCCCGTTCCGCGATTGCGCAAGGGACTTGCGCTGGTCAGAAATGAGGGTTCTTTTTTTGGGAAAGTGGTAAAGGTTTACCTATTTGTCAATTTGTTCTCATCTCAAGCTATTCAAAATAAAAAGGTTAAATTGGCCATTCACATGCATGAATCTAGAACATATTTTGGTATTCCTGAGGCGGGACTCTTTTCCGGGCCCCATCCCGCCAACCTTGCCAACGGCACTTCCGCCAGTCCGGATCCTGAAAGCCAACATTTCCTCCGCCCCGGAACGCCTAGACGATGGGCGTTGTGATCGTGAAAGGTACGAACATGAAGAACGCTGCAATTCTTTCGGTTTTGACGCTTGCCTTCGTTTGCGTTGTTGGAGCTGCTCCCGCATCTGCCGACGTGCTGTACAACAACCCGGGCCCAGGCACTTACACCGCCAACGGATGGGGTACGCCGACCTCGGATTCGTTCACGCTCTCGCAGAGTTCGACGATTACCGGCGCAAACCTTACCCTGTGGCTCAATACGGGGGATTCGCCGTTGAATGTGACCTGGCAGATTGACTCCAGCTTCACCGACTTTGACTCCAGCACCGAATTGGAATCGGGGACGTCGGACGCTTCGTCCATGACCCAGGCGACTACCTCCTTCGGTTATCCCATCTACACGGGATCGATTGCGATTCCAGGCCTTACATTGGATGCAGGCACCTACTGGCTCGAGCTTGACAACGTCGGTTCGGCATTCGGATACGGGGCTAGCTGGGACGAGAGCGATGGCCCATCGAGCGCATATAACGGCGATGTAGGCTCAATAAGCCAGTTTTATGGCAACGGCGCCTCTGGATCGGAGACTTTCGAAATCCTGGGCACGTCTGCCACGCCGGAGCCATCCAGCTTCCTTCTGCTGGGCAGCGGGCTGCTGGGGCTGGCTGGCCTCGTCAAACGTAAGCTAAAGGCCTGAGCTCCAAGCCGCATATGTATATCTTGAAAAGGGGCCGGCCTGGCGGCGACACGCCCGGCCGGCCCCTTTTATATTGCTATGGGGCTACGGGTTGCTTCTCAGTGGCCGGTTCCGCTGAGCGCAACCGCTGCGGTTGCGGCAGGGTTGTTTGCTGTGACGGTCAGGGCTGCTGTTGCCGCGCCTGTGGTTGCGGGTGTGAACTCAACCAGGACGAGGCAACTTGCGCCGGCTGCCAGCGCTGATCCGCAATTATTTGCCTGAACGAAGGACGCGGCTCCGGTTCCGCTGAGCGCGATAGCGGTGAGATTTACGGGCGTGGTGCTGCTGCTGTTGGTAACCGTAACTGCCTGCGCGGCGCTGGCGGTTCCCGCCGTCAGCGATCCGAAGTTTAGCGAGGTGGTGGAGAGAGTCAAAGCCGGAGCGCTGCCGCCGGTTCCGGTGAGGGCGACGGACTGAGTGGAGGGGCTTGCATTGCTGGTGAACACCAGCGTGGCCGACCGGCTGCCCAAAGTCGTGGGTGCGAATCGGGCAAGTACGGTGCAACTCGCGGAGACTGCCAGGGAAGTGGGGCAGTTGTTCATTTGCGTGAACGAGGTTGGGTTTGTTCCGCCCACAGCAATCGAACTGAGGGTGAGGGCGGCTTTGCCTGAGTTCGTGAGCGTGATGGCCTGCGCCGGGCTGTAGGCGTAGCCGGGGGTCGAGTTGACGGCGGTGACAGGGAAGCTCAGGGATGTTGCGGAGAGGGTTACGGAAGGAAGCGGGGCAACCCCGGTTCCGGTGAGCGCTACGGTTTGCGGAGAGTTTTTTGCGTTGTCGGCAAAGCTCAGCGAGGCGGTCAGTGTTCCCGCGGCGGTGGGTTTGAAAGTGACTGAGACGGTGCATGATCCGCCCGCTGTGAGGCTTCCGCAAGTGTTGGTCTGGGAGAACGAAGAGGGGCTCGCGCCACCGGTAGTAATGCTGGTGAGGGTAAGTGTTCCGGTTCCGGTGTTCTTGAGCGTGACAACTTGTGCCGCTGAGGATGAGCCGTTGTTGGTCGATGCGAAGGTGAGGCTGCTGGGCGACAGGGTGACTTGAGGCACTCCCACACCGGTTCCGGTGAGCGCGACGGTTAGCGCGGAGGATGCGGCGCTGGCGGCGATGCTTAGCGAAGCGGTGGCTGCTCCGACGGCGGTGGGGGCGAAGGTGACCGAGAAGGCGCAAGAGGAGTTTGCAGCCAGCGAGGCGCCGCAGGTGTTGGTTTGCGCGTAGGAAGCAGCGCCGGTTCCAGTGAAAGAGACGCTGGAGATGGGCTGTGCGCCGGTTCCCGTGTTCTTCATCGTGACGGTCTGTGCGGCCGACGTGGAGCCAATGCTAGTCGAACTAAAAGTGAGGGTGGTGGGCGAGAAGCTGATTGCCGGTACTCCAGCGCCGGTTCCGCTCAAGGCAACCGTTTGTGGCGAAGCAGGGCCGTTGTCGTAAAAGCTGAGAGTGGCTGTAAAGGTACCTGCCGCAGTGGGGTTGAAGGTAAATGTGACGACGCAGGACGTGCCGGCCACCAACGATGCTGCGCACGAAGTGGCGCCCTTGAACATCGAACTGTTGGTTCCGGAAATAACGGGGCTGCTGGTGAAGGTCAGTGAGGAAGTTCCCGTGTTTTTAAGCGTGACGGACTGCGATGCCGACACCGCGTTCATGGCGGTGGACGGAAAGGTGAGGCTGGTGGGCGATATGCTGACGGCGACGGTACTCGAAGACGCTCCCGTGCCGCTCAAGGCCACCGTCTGCCCGGAAGTGCCGGCGTTATCCGCAAAGACAATCTCGGCCGACAGCGCGCCCGATGCGGCAGGCTTGAACGCGACCGTAACGGTGCAGGCGGCGTTGACCGCCAGGGTTGTGCCGCAGGTGTTGGTTTGCGAGAATGAGGAAGAGTTGACGCCCGCGATGCTGACTCCGGACATGGTCATGGAAGCTGTTCCGGTGTTGGTGAGCTTGACTGTTTGTACGGTTGCCGATGAACCGACCGCAGTGGAAGTGAAAGTAAGGCTGCTGGGCGACAGGCTGGCGATTGGCCCCGCGGGTTCCGACGCTGCACCAGGCCAGCCGTTCACCACATTGGCAACGTTGAGCGAGCCAAGACCGGTTGCCTTGTCGTAGCCAGTTGTTGCGGCGTATCCGGGCAGGATTCCCAGGGTGTCGCCGGTGGTTTGCGGGGTGCAATTGGCGGTACCGCCGAAGCAGGGCGCCGCGATTGTGCCGGTGTCGATATCGTTGAAGTAACAGGAGCTTGAGTTAGTCGTCGATTCCGCGCTGCAATTTCCGTAGGTCTGCTTGGCGGCCAGGCCGTAGAGTGCGGCGTTGGGATTGCCCTGGGTTGTCCCCGCCCTTTGGTTGATGAGCGCCATGACGCCGGCCATGACGGGACTGGACACTGAGGTTCCACCCACGGCCATGTCCAGCGCGTTGGCGGGATAGCTACAGGCAATGGGGCTGGAGAAGCCCGGCGGCTGCGTATCGCAGATCAGGTAGATTGCGCCCAGAAAGCCGTTCGAGGCGAAGAATGAGACATCGGGCACAGTTCGCTTGTCGGAGGAAACAATTCCGGTAACGCCTGTCTGCCAGCCGGGCTTCGCATAGCCGCCGCCGCACGAGGAAGGAGTGTTGCCGTCCGATGTGGTGCAACTGCTTATGCCGCCCGAGCCGCCCACCGGAGGAATGAGTTCTTCATAGAAGCCGCTCGAGATTCCGTCATTCTTAAGCAGCCAATTGGCCCATTTCTCCGCGTTGTAATTGACGCCTTGCTGGCTGTTCAAAGAGCCGATCGCAATCGGATTGGTGACCGTGTCGTTCCAGGGAACCTCGGCGATGTAGCCTGTGGCGTTGGACATATTCGTGCTGCTATTGGCGCCGGCCCAGCTGGCGCTGGTGGAGTTGAAGTCGGTGCCGCCCACGGATACGTTATAGGGCGTGCTGGTCATGCCGCTGACGGTAAGGCCGAACTCCGCCGCATAGTCCGCGGAGGGGTTGTAATAGCCATCGTCGCAAACCGCAGCCACGGAGTCGCCGCTCGAGACAAACACGGCGATGCCCTGGGTGTAAGCCTGCTGCCACAGGTTGGCGTATTCCTGGTTGCCGGCCGTACCCATGCCCAACTCGCACTCGCCGTAGCTTACGCTCATGATTTTGGCTACATTGTTGTTGATAATGTAGCTTTCGCTGGCGTAAAGAGCGTCGCTGGTCTGGCTGGTCTGGCTGGATGTGACCAGCACGATCGACGCGCCGGGAGCGACCGCGCCCGACCACTCCACGTCAAGCGTGTTTTCAAAGCGGTCGTCGAGCAGGTTGATGGTTCCAGGATCGGAGTTGGTGACGATGACCCTGGGAACATTTGGAGGCAATCCCGTGGCCGAGCGGAAGGTGGCCACATCGCTCAGAACGATGTTGCTGGTTCCGGCCAGGGCGACAGTTTGCCCCGTGCCGTTGATTGGCGCCGAAGCGGTCCAGAGGGACTTGTAGTTGTAGATCGTCGCCATGTCGTAGGGAACGATCAACTCGTATCCGTCGCCGGGGTTGTATTCCGGGCTCGGGGTCGGCTGGGCGGCAGGGTTTCGGGGTGCCCGAGAAAACTCGCCGGGTTCGTTTGGCCTGGGGAGCTTTCCTGGTCCACTGAGTGGCATCCACTCGCCGGATGAGTTCCGGCGGAGCGGGGACACGGTGTGATGCATCGGCTTGGGAAAGAAGTTGTGCAGCGCCTTAACTCCAACAACCACGGGAGAAAGAGCGGTAGGAATGCCGATATCGGTCACGTTGGCGATATGCGTTTCGCCGCCGGCAACGATGGAGTGCATCTCGGTGTGGAACGCTGCCTCCACCTGGCTCACATTGCCGCTGAAGCGGATGCTGGTTTGCGATGGCGGAACTTCATCTATCGTGAAACCCTGACTCTGAAGCCAGTCGATGACTGTCTGCAGATCGCTGTCAGCGACGCCGAAGGCTGCGCCGAATTGCGCGGGCGTGAGCCAGTGATGATAGTCGGGCGAGCCCGCATCGTATTGCGCAGTATTGAAGGACTCGAGAGCGGCCTGCTGGGCGCTGGATCGCTTGAGCACAAGGATCAGATCGCCCATGGGTTCGGTTGGAGCCAGGCGGCCATTGTCAATGGCGTTGCGGACTGCTGGATGCGTACTGCCGCGGACTGTTGTCAGTTCGGAGTTGTCTACGCGGCTAACAATGCGGGCCTGTTTCGGAGCAAAAGCAAGATTGCTTTCGGTTTGGCCATAGATCGTGGCGAGGGGCAACAGAAGGAGTGTAATGGCACCTAGCAGCGCAGCAGATTGAAACGGACGCACAACTCGAAGCGCCCAACCGATGTTAAGTTCGCCTAACGTACGCATAGAAGCTCCTTGTTTCGAAACGGGCAGGAAATCGCGGCAATAGGCGTTTTATCGGAAAATTCTAATGAAGCATCAGCATTATTGGCTTTTGTCGCATTACTATTGGTTTTTTCTTAAGCCGGGATGTGGTTCGGAAAGGGTGCTTTCACTCAAGAGCTAACCAGCTCGCGCGGGCCAAGATGCTCAGGGTGAGAGTTCAGTTCTGTTGTTAACTTCAGAGGCAGGGCATTGGCTCATTTCTGTTTATCTGTTCTTTGCGTTATTTGAGTATGATTTGGGTACAGTGAAAGAGTCCCAGGTTGAGTCCGCGGCTCGTGCAAGTTCTACTGCTGTTGGCGAGTAAGCTATTGGCAATTATGGCCTTGCACGCAGAAATGCTGCATGGTACCATGCGACTTTGTTGGTGTTTCCCGGAAATCGCAATGTTCCCTCACCCCTTCAGGTATCGATTTTGAAAGGCCAATTGATCCGCCGCTTTTCCGTATCCCGCCTATCTTTGACGCTGGGGCTGCTGGCCCTGGCATTCCCGCTGCTTTGTATAGCCCAGCACAAGTCCGCGCAGCAAGAGGCGCCGGCAGAGCCAGTCGCGGAGATGGGGACGCCGGTGCTGCAGAACTACTCGGCCAGGGATTACAACAGCAGTCCCCAGATCTGGACCATTCTGCAAGACCGCCGCGGCATTATGTACTTCGGCAATTCCGGCAGCGATTTGCTGGAGTACGACGGCGTTACATGGCGAAAGATCTTCATCAATTCCACCGTCGTTCGCTCGCTTGCGATAGACGACTCCGGGAAGATCTGGGTCGGCGGCAACGGGAACTTCGGATACCTTAAGCCGGATGCAACGGGCACTCTGAGTTTTGTTTCCATCCTCGACCAGGTTGCAAGCGATCAGCGCGACTTCACCGATGTTTGGCAGACGGTGGTCACGCCGCAAGGCATCTTCTTCCGTTCCTACGAATCGCTTTTTCGCTGGGACGGCAAGCACATGCAGGTCTGGTCTTCGGCAGGTAAGGCCCGCTTCCAGGCGATTTCCTGGTTGCGCGGCCACATCTATACGGCGCAAAGCGGAATTGGCCTGGAAGAGATTGTTGGCGATGGACTGAGCCCACTTCCAGGCGGCGAGTTCTATGCGGACTACGGCAAGCTTTTCCTCAATCCCTGGGATGACACGCACATTCTGGTTTCCGCGCGCGATCAAATGCTGTCGCTCTACGACGGGCAGACTGCCACGCCTTTCCCCACCCAGGCGGATGACTACCTGAAAACCTACAGGGTCTACACATCCACCCTGCTTCCGGATGGCAGCATCTGCGTTACCACGCTGAATGGCGGCGCAGTGATACTGACGCACGACGGCAAGATACGGCAGATTATCGATCAGAGCGCAGGGCTGCTGGACTCTCAGGTTCTTTCAGCCTATTCAGATCGCGAGGGAACGCTTTGGCTGGGGCTTGCAGGCGGCATAGCCCGAGTGGAAGTGAACTCGCCGATCTCTATCGTCCTGCGCACCAGCGCCCTCGAAGTCATTCGATTCCAGGGATCTATCTACGCTTCAAATGTTTCCTCGAATGGTCTTTCGCGGATCGTATTCGATCCCAAGACCGGGCGTCCGTCCTCCGTTCCCATTCGCGGTCCCAACCAGGGCTGGAACCTGATCGACTTCAAAGACCCGGCGGGCAAGACGCCTAACCAGTTGCTGGTGGCCACCAGCGAGGGCGTGATGCTGCTGAAGGGCGACAGCATTGTGCCCGCCTTGCCGGCCGCGCATGGTCTCACCGAACAGACCTACGACCTTGTGCAATCGCGCAAGGATCCTTCCCGCATCTTCATCGGCCACTCCGATGGCATTGGCTCCATGCGCTGGGACGGCAAGAAATGGATCGATGAGGGCAGGCTTCCGAACACCGTGTACGAAGCACGCGGTTTGGTTGAAGACGGCGAAGGGAACGTGTGGGTAAGCGGCAGCAGCGGCAAGGTGCTTCGCGTTGAGGTGGGTCCCACGGGAATGGGAGATTCGAAGGCCGAACTCCTGTCCCATAACGAAGGTATTCCGGATGGCGCGAACGACGTGGAATATGTGGCGGGAAGCGTGTTGGCCACCGTGGATCGCTCGAAGAACATTTTGCGCTGGGATGGGGGAGCTCACAAATTCGTTGCCGACAACCGCTTCCTGCTGCCCATCGATGCAGCCGACGTTCAATCCTCCGTGGGCCTGTTCGATCCCAGCAAGCCTGCGGAAACGGGAAGCTTCTGGTCCGGGACCACATCGTCGGACGCCAGGCGCCTGGGCCTGTGGAGCAGGCAAGCGGATGGCACATGGCATCTGGACGAGGATTCTTATCGCCGCCTGAACCGCTTCCGTGTGTATCATTCGTTTGCCGATCCCGATGGCGTGGTATGGATTACAGGCGAGCAACTGCTTCGTCTTGCCCCGCTTACCAATCAAGCTGCGCCGCAGCCGTTCCCGACACTGGTGCGCCAAGTGGTTGCAGGCTCGAAGGTTGTATTCGGTGGTTCAAGCGCAGAAGGAGCCTCGAGCCTGCGTCTGCCGCCGGGCAGCAACGCCTTGCGCTTTCAATTTGCCGCGCTCAGTTATGCAAACCCCGCAGATACCGAGTACCAGTATTTGCTTGAGGGCGCTGACAAGGAGTGGTCCTCCTGGGGCAAGCAGAAAGAAGCGAATTACAGCGGGCTGGGCCCGGGCAGTTATCGGTTCCGCGTTCGCTCGCGTGCCGACGATGGACGCGCCGGCGATGAAGCAAGCTACGCTTTTACCATCCTTCCACCCTGGTACCGGAATGACTTTGCGTACCTGGGTTACTTTATCGTGTTTGTGCTGCTAGGTATGTTTGCGTGGCAGCTTATCAGCAAGCATGAGCGCAGAAAAGCGTATCGAAGGACGGTCGCCCTTGAAAAACAGGCCAAAGCTCTTGAAGCAACCGTGAACGAGCGCACACAGGAGATTCGCGCACAGGCCGCTGAAATTGAAGCGCAGAAGGACTCGATCGAACTGCTTAGCGAAATCGGCAAAGAGATCACGGCTTCGCTCGACTTGAACACTATCCTGTTCAAGCTTTATGAGCGGGTCAACCAGATTGTGGACGCGAGCATCTTCGGCGTTGGTCTCTACAAGCCTGAGAAGCGCCTAATCGAATACACGCTGGCGATTGAGAACGGCAGGCGTTATGCGCCTTACACTCGCAGCACCGACGACAAAAGTCAGTTCGCGGTGTGGTGCATCGATCATCGCGCGCCGATTCTGCTGAACGATGTTGCAACGGAATTCTCGAACTACATTCCATCGTACGAACACACGGGAGGCGCTCTGGAGGACGGCAGCCAGGCGCAGCCGCCCGCCTCAATGATCTATTTGCCGCTGATTGCGCAGGAGCGAGTGCTTGGCGTGCTGAGCATACAGAGCTTCAGGAAGAACGCTTATACCGAGCAGGATTTGAGCCTGCTGGAGAACCTGGCCGCTTACACCACCATCGCGCTGGATAATGCGAACGCATACCTGGTTATCAATCAGCGCGAGAAGGAAGTGCGCGAACGCGCAGCCGAACTGGTCACCATCAACCGCATCACCCAGGCGCTGGCCACGCAACTTGAAAAGGACCGGCTCATTCAACTGGTTGGCGAGCAGGTGCGCGAACTTTTCCATGCGCCCATTGTGTATGTTTCGCTGCTCGATCGCGGCACCATGATGCTCGAGTTCCCATATAGCTATGGCGAAGAGACGCCAGCCCGCCCCTTTGGCGGTGGACTCACTTCGCAGATCATCCGCACCGGCCAGCCGCTGCTGATCAACGAGGACATGGAGCGTAACCGCGCCAGGCTTGGAGTTGAGCAGGTTGGACGCAGGACGGCTTCTTATCTTGGAGTACCGATTCCATCGGGCGGGCAAACCATTGGCGTGATCAGCGTTCAATCGCTGGATCAGGAAGGGCGCTTCACGGACGCGGATCAGCGCCTGCTGTCCACTGTCGCCTCCGCTGTGGGAGTGGCTATTCACAATGCGAAGCTGTTTGAAGACGCGCGTTTGGCAAGGGCGGCCGCGGAAGAAGCCGATGCAACCAAGAGCTCGTTTCTTTCCACCGTGAGCCATGAGCTGCGCACCCCGCTCACGTCAGTGCTGGGATTCGCGAAGATCATTCGCCGCCGGCTGGAAGAGCGGCTCTTTCCACTTATCCCCGAGGTCGATCGCAAGGTGCAGATGGCCAAGCGCCAGGTCATCGACAATCTCGATGTCGTGGTGAGCGAAGGAGAGCGGCTGACCAAGCTGATCGACGACGTGCTCGACCTGGCCAAAATTGAAGCGGGCAAGTTCACCTGGAACATGGGCAAGACGTCGATCTCCGATGTGATTGAGCGGGCCATTGCCGCCACTGCTTCCTTGTTGGAACCAAAGAAGCTTAGACTGATTCGCGACGTGGCTCCCGATTTGCCGGATGTCAACGGCGATCAGCATCGGCTGATTCAGGTGGTGATCAACCTCATATCCAACGCCGTCAAGTTTACCGACTCCGGTTGCGTCGCTCTCTCCGCGCACCTTCGCGGCGAGGACATAGAAGTCGGAGTTGCGGATTCCGGCATTGGAATTGCGCCGGGCGATCAGCAGAAGGTCTTCGAGAAGTTCAAGCAGGTGGGCGATACGCTCACCGACAAGCCTAAAGGCACAGGTCTTGGCCTGCCCATCTGCAAAGAGATTGTCGAGTACCATGGAGGGCGCATCTGGGTTGAGAGCGAGCCGGGCGAGGGCAGCAAGTTCTCCTTCACCATCCCGGTTATCGGACTTCCCGCGCAGCTTGAATTGCTGCCTGCAAGACGCTCCGTGGATATTGAGAAGCTGGTGCGGCAGTTGCGCGAAACGGTGCCAACACATCAGCAGCGCGACAAGTTTGTGCTGGTGGTGGATGACGATCCGAATATCCGCTCACTGCTGCAGCAGGAGCTTACAGAAGCGGGATATGTGGTGCGTCTGGCCGAGGATGGGCGCAAGGCGCTGGCGCTGATACGCGAAGAGACGCCGGGCCTAATCATCCTGGACGTGATGATGCCGGAGATGAACGGATTCGACGTGGCGGCGGTGCTGAAGAACGATCCAGCCACCATGGACATTCCGATCATCATCTTGTCTGTCGTGGAAGACAAGGAGCGCGGATACCGTCTCGGCGTGGACCGCTATCTCACCAAGCCTATCGATACGGCGTCGCTGTTCCGCGAGGTGGATGCGCTGCTGGACCAGGGCAAGTCGAAGAAGAAGGTGATGGTGGTCGACGAGGATGCTTCCACCATCCGCACGCTCACCGATGTTCTGCAAACGCGCGGCTACGAGGTAGTGGAGTCGAACGGCAAGGAACTGGTTTCGCGAGCGGTTGTTTCCAAGCCCGACATTATTATCCTGAGCTCGATCTTATCCAGTAACGAAGCGGTTCGATCTTTGCGCTTCGAGAAAGGCATGGAGAACGTTCTGTTTCTTATCTATCAATGAAAACCATGAAGATACTGATTGTTGACGATGAACCCCATTTGCGCACGCTGATCCAGCAGTCCCTTGAGGAGCTCGAGGATGAAGGCGTTGAACTTTACACGGCAACCAACGGGGAGGAAGCACTGGAGACAATCCGCGCGGAAGAGCCGAACCTGGTTTTTCTCGACGTGATGATGCCGAAGAAGAATGGCTTCGATGTTTGCAACGCGGTGAAGAATGAATTGGGATTGAAGCACATTCACATCATCCTGCTTACGGCCAAGGGGCAGGAGTTCGATCGCCAGCGCGGCCTGGATGTGGGCGCGGATTTATACATGACCAAGCCGTTCGACCCCGACGCGCTGGTTGCCGAAGCCCGCACAGTGTTAGGTCTACCGGCGCCGGGATTGTGAGCCTATGGCGAGCGTGACTCTGCGAGTACTTGTCAGCCCCAGGTCCGGCAGTTACCCGGCTCTAACAGCGCTGAGAGGGACATTCGGCGGCAGCATTGGTGTCGTCGATCCAACCGGCAAACTGTTGTTTGGCGAGCTTCCCGTCGATAGCTCAACTGGCCGTGTCCCGGTGCTATTTGAAGACACGACGCTCGGGTTCGTGATCGGCATTCCGGATCAAGCTGCCGCAATGGCTTCGCTGCTGACGCACTTGGCGGCCCGCGAGTCGGAAGGCCGCGCACTGGCTTCCGAGGTTCTTCATCTCTATCGCGAAGTTCACTTGATCGAGCAACTCTCTGAGCAGCTTGCGGCGATGCTCAATTTGTCTACGGTAGGCCAGTCCGCGCTTGCGCAGGCGCAGCGGCTAATCCCCGCCACACACGGCGGCATTCTGGTGATGGAGAAAGCCGACGGTCCGCTCTCGAATGCCGCGTCGTTCGGGCCTTCGTCGAGCGGTTCCGACAGCATGACCGGCCCGCTGTTGCCTGACTCGCGATTTGCCGCCTCCATTCTGGAACGTGGAATCGCGGAGATCGTCAACGACTGCGCGTCCGATGCACGCGCACAGGATGCGGAGCGCAGTCTGAATGCGCTGATCTGCGCGCCTCTTCGCGCCGGGCAGCGCACGGTTGGAGTTATCGCTCTGGCTAACACGGCGGACGGGGCATCTTACTCCGCTGCCAATCTGAAGCTGCTGAACACCATCGCTCTGCAAACGGCCGCCGCCATTGCAAACTCCATTCTCTGCGCCGAAATGGTGGATGCCGCCCGGGCGCGCGCCGCATTCGCGGCGGAGTTGCACGCCGCCAGCACAGTACAGCAACTGCTGCTCCAGAGCGCTTCGCGGCCAACGCCGGGCTTTCAGTTGGAGACGGTGTATCTGCCCGCCAGCGAGGTGGGCGGCGACTTCTTCTTTGTGTCCTCAGCGCCCGACGGTTCCCTTACCGCCGTTGTGGGGGATGTCTCGGGAAAAGGCCTGACCGCAGCGATGCGGGTGGCTATGATTCTCGGCGTGCTGAGAAGCGAAACCTCGCACGATCCAGGCGATATTCTCTTCGGACTGAACAACGCGCTCATTGTGCAAGGGCAGCTTGGTTTCACCACAGCGTGCTGCATTCGGATTTCGCTCACTGGCGAATACACGCTGGCTAACGCAGGGCACATCGCACCGTATGTATCCGGGCGCGAACTCGATACGCCGCCGGCGCTGCCGCTGGGGCTGGTTGCGGACCAGAGTTATGAGCTGGTGCATGGCCGTCTGGCGAGCAGGGAACGCCTTGTTCTGATGTCGGACGGTGTTCCGGAAGCGCGTTCTTCCTCGGGAGAGCTTTACGGGTTTGAGCGCCTTGCGAGTTTGACATTACTTCCCGCGCGGCTGATTGCCGAAGCAGCGCAATGTTTCGGTCAGGAAGATGACATTACTGTGCTGACGCTGGCTTTGGTCGCCAGCTAGCAGAGATCTGTTCCCGGCTTCTAGAACTCGCTCTCTCGCTCTTCCGACATCAAGCTCTGCTCCTCGGGAGAAGGCAGCCGCACTACGCGGTCGATGGAATACGGCGCACGGTTCTGCACCGCGTGATAATGGCGTACCTGCAACTCACCCAGCAACCCGATGGCCACCATTTGAATGCCGGCTACGATTAGGACCGCCGCAACCACAAACATGGGGCCATGCTGATCCATCAAGCTTGCGTGGGGGTTCAGGACCTTGATGCCAAGCAGGATTGAGGAAAGAATGCTGCCTGCCATCATTCCCAAAACGCCGAAGCCGCCGAAGAAGTGCAGCGGCCTGCCCATATAGCGCAGCAGAAAGCGAATCGTCATCAGGTCGAAGAACACGTGAAAGGTGCGCCCGATGCCGTAGTGGCTCCTGCCCCGCTCGCGATTCACGTTCTTGATGGGTATCTCGCAGATCGACGCGCCATACCAGC
>Ga0302275_10002165_pt1 | contig 20827 bp, 15 predicted proteins | sample III_Bog_N2_2_FD_200229 | JGI IMG/M metagenome (GOLD analysis project Ga0302275, IMG submission 200229) | Peat permafrost microbial communities from Stordalen Mire near Abisko, Sweden - III_Bog_N2_2 | ecosystem: Environmental > Terrestrial > Soil > Wetlands > Peat | place: Sweden: Abisko... | reverse complement strand
AAGGCGCCATGAGGGCGAGGCTCAACGGCATGGCCGTGAGCAATAAACCGGATTTGGCCACCGAGAAACCGCGCAGTTCCTCAAAATAGAACGGCAGAATGAATCCGACCGCAAACACGTCATCAATCTCTTTATCTGGCCCGTGAACGAAAAGGATTCCACCCCCGCCGTGCCCCCGCCCCTTCAGGGTTACCATGTCATCCACTGGACCAACGCAGGCATGACCTTCTGGGCGGTGTCGGATTTGAACGAAAAGGAACTGATGGAATTCGTTCAAGACTATGAAGCAACGGGGCTGCTTAAATAGCCTTGAAATTGATGCCATTGACCCGCTCTTTTTCAACGGCATCGTGACGGCGGGCGCATCCTGCTGCCCCCGGGTTCCACCGGCCGGAGGCCAAGTACCGCCGACTTCCAAGTCTGCTGTCTCGCCGGTTTCCAAACCCAATGCCACTAACTTTTCAACCCCTCAATCAGCCCAATGCCGTTGATTTTCCATCCGCTGCCCCACTTTTCAGGCCGGCACCGGCTCAGGCCCAGCGGCCTGGGTGGGGCCAGCCCCCGCGTCTGGCGGCCTGAAAGGCCGCGATCACGACCGTAACCGTTTGATTACCAACCGTGTTTCGACCAAATCTGAGCCTTGAAAAGGGAGTGGCATTGGGTTTCCAAGCCTGCAGGCCGTTGAACCCCGTGGGGCTCAGAATCTTCGGATCATCCGCCGATTTGGATATGGGCGATTCGGGGGGAGTGTCAGGATGCACCCGGTGACGGCCAGGGCTTGGGGGTTCAGGTCGGCGCCGGGGGGGGCGGCCCCAGCTTTTCCGCCATCCGCACAAGCTCGGCGAGCGATTCCGCCCGCATCTTCTGCATAATGTGGGCGCGATGAAATTTGATCGTCCGCTCGGTGGTGGTGAGTTCGCCGGCAACTTGCTTGTTGAGCCGTCCGGCGACCACCAGCGCCATCACTTCCCGCTCGCGCGTGGTGAGTTGTTCGTAACGCCGGCGCAATTCGCCGGCTTCCACTCGCGCTTGTTGCGCGGCCCGGTCCCGCTCGAGGGCGGCGCGGATGGCGTCCAGCAGACTGCGGCTGCGGAACGGCTTGGTCAGGAATTCCACGGCCCCCGCTTTCATCGCGCGCACCGACATCGGGATGTCGCCATGTCCCGTGATGAAAATAATGGGAATTTGAATTCCTGATTGCGTCAACTCGCGTTGCAGCTCCAGGCCGCTCAAACCCGGCATGCGGACGTCCAGCACGAGACAAGCCGGCCCTTCAAACCGCCCTTGCTCCAGGAATTCCCGGGCGCAGGCAAACGTCTGCACCTTCAGTCCGGCCGCTTGCACCAACCGCTCCGTGGAACGACGAACCGATAAATCGTCATCCACGATAAAGACCATGGCATCAGGATCGGTCATGAGGCGGCCGGGTTGGCGGCCGGCAGACGGAACTGAAAAGTCGCCCCGGGTCCTTGGTTTGGTTCCGCCCACAATCGGCCCCCGTGAGCCTCGATGATCGAGCGGCTGATGGCCAACCCCATGCCCATCCCCTGGGGTTTGGTCGTATAAAAAGCTTCGAAGAGCCGGTCCATCTCCTCCGGTTTGAACCCGGGCCCGGCATCCTGAACCCTCAGCAAAACCGCCGGCCCGCCGTCCCCGACCTCGCTGCGCGCGCCAATGACCAGGACCCGCCGCCATTCCTCCACCGTGTTCATGGCCTCCATGCCATTTACGATCAGGTTGAGCAAAACCTGCTGGAGTTGCACCCGATCCCCTGAAACCGCCGGCAACTCCGGCGGCAATTCAGTGCGGAAGGTGACCCCCCGGGTCGCGGACTCATGCCGGGCCAGCGCCATGACCTCCGTGACCACCTCCCGCAAATCCAGCCGGGTCCGTTCGACCGGCGCCTTTTTCGCCCATTGCCGAATCCGCTGGATGACGACACTCGCCCGGTCGGCATCCTCGATTATTTCCGTTAACGCCTGACCAACTTCCGCCAGGTTCGGCCCCGGGTTTGCCAGGAGGCTGATGCAGGCATTGGCATTATTGACCACGGCGGTGAGCGGCTGGTTGACTTCATGAGCGATCGACGCCGTCAGTTCGCCCATGGTCGTGATGCGCGTCACCCGCGCCAGATTTGCCTGGGCCTCGCGCAGCGCGTTCTCGGCCTGCCGGCGCTCGGTCACATCCACCGCCGTCCCCACCAATTCAGTGACCTCGCCCGCCCCATCCAGCCTCGGGTGCCCGATGGTGTGGATGAATTTCACCGCTCCATCGCGCAGCACGATGCGAAAGTCCGCCGCAAAATCCTTTTTATCCCCGAGGGCCGTCCCCAGCTTTTGCTGGAATCCCGCCCGATCCTCCGGGTGCAGCATTTGAAACGCCTGTTCATAACTGTCATCATCCTTTTCTGGATCCAAACCGAAGATGCGATAATGCTCATCCGACCAGAAAACATTCTCCCGGCGCGCCACATTCCAAGCCCAACTGCCCGTATGCGTCAACCGCTGGGCCTCCGCCAAATACCCTTCAATCTGTTGCAGCTTCGCTTCGGCCAGCTTGCGCTCGGCGTTTTCCGCCTGCAACGCCGCGTTCGTGTGGTTGAGCGCTTGAACTTTTGCCGCCAGCTCATCGCGGGTCCGCCGGAGCGATTCGGTCGTGCCCCGCTGCTGGGAGGCCAGCAGCCCCACCATCAGCGAAGTCACCACAAAGAGAATCAGCCGGGGCCATTCGTTCGCCTTCACCGCCAATGAATGCGTGGGCGGCAGAAAATAATAAGCAAACGCCAGCACCGAGAGCGTGATCGCGAGCAAACCTGGTCGCCGGCCGCCGAACCAGGCGCTGAACAGGATGGCGCAAATGAACAGCGAGGCAAACGGGGTGGAGTGCCGGTAGTGTTCCAGTATTTGTGAGAGGAGGAGAGCCAGGGCCACCGTCCCGATCGGCAACAGCCACCGAACAGCCGCCGCCGGCCAAAACCACGGTGGCGCGCCGCCGCTCTTCAAACCCTGACTTCCACGCTGCGTCAAGTCCGACCTCAAGGCAACCTAACTTGCCGCATTAGCGCGGGTGGAGCAAGCACAACCTGCCGGTTCCCCGTGGTGAACCCCCCAGCTCGTAAAATATGCAACTATCTGCTCTAAATCTATTGACAGAAAGCAAATCATGGTGTAGGGTGGGCTCAGGATAACGCATGAACGCGACCGCATCAACCTCCTTTATTCTCTTTGGGTTTCGCCGAACATGCTGTCGTCGCCCGCCGCGCGGTCGCATCTTGCGGTGTGGTATAAATATGCTTAAAATAGAAAAAACAGCAACTTTAATTGAAAAACCCAGCCGCCCAACCCCAATGACCCCCCAAAATCCAACCCGCCCCCTCCCGGGCGCGAATTTAACCAGCCACGATTCAACGCTTTTCACCACGCTTTTCACCCTGGTAACCAAGGATTTCAACGCCTTTAAACACCATTCAACACCATTCAACACCTTTTTTTAACGCTTTTTAACGCTTTTTAACGGTTTTAACACTTTTTTACGAATCTATGAAATGGGAATTGGGAGCGGCGTGTGATGCGCGAGGAGGAGCGGTTGACGCGTTAAAGTGTTCAACTGCCCGGCAGTTTACGGATCCAGTGCATGGTTTTTTCGGCCAGACGGTCGAAGGCGGTGACGGCGAGGGCCAGGTGGTCTTCGCGGGTGTCTTCCTGCGGGTTATGGCTGAGGCCGCGCAGGCTTTGCACAAACAGCATGGCGGTCGGCACGCCGGCGCGCGCCATTTCGGCGGCGTCGTGCAGGGGGCCGGAGGGCAGGCGGTGGCTGCGCCCGCAGGTTTCCCGGATGGCGGCCTCGGTCAGGGCGATGAGTTCATCGCAGAACGGCACGGGGGCGATTTGTTGCAGGCGTTCCCAGGTCACGGTGACCCCGCCTTCGGCGGCGAAGCGTTCGCCGGCGGCCTTGGCTTCGGCCAGCATTTGCGCCAGGGCGGCCGGGTCCAGGTGCCGTTGATCGAGGGTGAGGCGGCATTCGCCCACGACGCTGGTGACGATGCCGGGGTGGGTGATGCAGGAGCCGATGGTGCCCACGCCGCCGGGGTGGCGTCCGGCAATTGCGTATATTTCCTGGCACATTTTGGCCGCGGCCAGCAGGGCGTCGCGGCGGCGGTTCATCGGGGTGCTGCCGGCATGGGCCGCCTGGCCGTGAAAGGTGAGGGCGTGCCGTTCCACGCCCAGCGTGCCGAGCACGGCGCCGAGGGGCAAATCCAAGTCGAGCAAAACCGGCCCCTGTTCAATGTGCAGTTCCAAATAGGCCGCCGCCTGTTTCAGTTCCGCACCGCTGTCCTTGACCCGTTCAAAATCCACGCCCGCGGTGCGCAGCGCCTCGGGCAGGGAAACGCCGTCGCGGTCGCGGAGGCGGCGGGCTTCGTCGAGATCAAGGTGGCCGGAACAGGCGGAGGAGCCAAACAGGCTTTTGCCAAAGCGCGCGCCTTCTTCATCCGCCCAGGCCACCAGCCGCACGGTGACCGGGGGGCGGCCGGGGTATTGTTGATGGACACGGCGCAGGACTTCCACGCCGGCCAGGACGTTCAGGCAGCCATCGAGCCAACCGCCGTCGGGCACGGAATCAAGGTGGCCGCCGAGGAGCAGGGCGCGTTCGGATTCGCCGGCGAGGGTGACCCAGAGGTTGCCGGCGGCGTCAGTGTGGATTTCCACGGGCAGGCCGGCGAGCTTTTGCCGGAGCCATTGGTGGGCGGCGACCCACAACGGAGTGAAGGCCACGCGTTGTGCGCCCTGGGCATTGCCTGTCAACGCGCGCAGTTCCTTCAATTCGGCAATGGTCCGTTGCGGGTTCACCGCAGTCTGGCTGTGGGTCATGGTTCGCTTTTTCCGATAGATTGAAATTATTGTCGCCATGGCCGCCAAAGCGAGTTAAAAATAAAAAACCGGGGTGCCACCGGCGTGCCGGTTGCCCCCGGTTGAATTATGCCGACATTAGCCACAAACATTGACGGACTGGCGCTGCCGAATCCGTTCATCATCGCCTCGGGTCCGCCGGGAACGAACTTGAACGTGATCGCACGGGCGTTTCAGGCGGGGTGGGGCGCGGTGATCGCCAAGACGGTGAGCCTGGACGCCGCCAAAGTGGTCAATGTCACGCCGCGCTATGCGAAGTTGCTGTCCCGTGATGGTGAGGTGATGGGTTGGGAAAACATCGAACTGATCAGCGACCGGCCCTTGAAGATTTGGGAGGAGGAATTCAGGCAGTGCAAAGACCGGTTCCCCCACGGGGTGCTCCTGGCGTCCGTCATGGAGGAATACCGTCGGGATGCCTGGATCGAAATCATCCAGCGCTGCGAAGCGGCCGGCGTGGATGGTTTTGAGTTGAATTTTTCCTGCCCGCACGGGTTGACCGAGCGCCACATGGGTTCGGCGATGGGCGAGGATTTGGAAATTTTGGAAACGGTCTGCGGCTGGGTGAAGGCGGCCACGCGCAAACCGTTTTGGGCCAAGATGACGCCCAACATCACGCACATTGAAGCGCCCAGTCGCGCGGCGTTGCGCGGGGGGGCCTCGGGCATCAGCGCCATCAACACCATCCGCTGCCTCATGGGGGTGAATCTGGAAACGTTGCGCCCGGAACCGACGGTGGAGGGTTACAGCACGGTGGGCGGGTATTCGAGCCGGGCGATCCGGCCCATCGCCCTGCGCATGGTGATGGAAATCGCCACGATGCTGCGCCGGGAATTTCCGGGCCGTTCCCTCTCCGGCCTGGGGGGGATCGAAACGGGCGGCGACGCCGCGCAATTCCTGCTCCTGGGCGCTGATACGGTGCAAGTTTGCACCGGGGTGATGAAGCACGGTTATGATTGTGTGCGACAGATGCAGGCGGACCTGCTGGCCTTCATGGCGAAACACCAGTTCGAGACACTGGCGGATTTCAAGGGGCGGAGTTTGGATTACATCACGACGCACGCGGATTTGGTCCAACGGCAGGCGGCGCGCAAAAGCGGGAAACCGGTCTCCGGGGATGGCGAGTGGAAGGGAGAGAATTTTCCTGGGCAAACCGATATGCTCACGCAACAGTGAAAGATCAAGAATCAAATATCAAAATTCAAGGAAAATCCAAACTCCAAAATTCAAACTTGGCGCGGCATCCGGCGATCAAGGCTGAAGCTTGGATTTTGGGGGAAGCTTTTGAGGTTGGGGCGTTGCCGGTGCGGGGATTTTGAATTTTGTATTTTAAAATTTTAACTTTTAAAAAATGAGCCTCTTAATTAAAAACGGTGAAATCATCACCGCCGATTCCCGTTATCATGCGGACATCTATTGCGAAGATGAAACCATCACCCGGATCGCCCGCGACCTTGCGCCGCCGCCGGGGACGGAGGTCATTGACGCGGCCGGTAAATACGTGTTCCCGGGGTTCATTGATCCGCATGTGCATGTGTATATGGCGTTCATGGGGACGTTCGCCAAGGATACGTTCGAGACCGCCAGCCGGGCCGCGCTCCTGGGCGGCACCACCACGCTGATTGAGATGTGCTGCCCGCCCCGCCAGGATGACGCCCTGGCGAGTTTTGAAGTGTGGCTGGACCGGGCCGCCGGACATTCCGCCTGTGATTTCAGCTTTCACATGGGCGTGACCCGGTTTGACGACGGGACTGCGGCCCAACTCCGCGAGATTGTGCGGCGCGGCATCAGTTCCTTTAAAATTTTCCTGGCCTACAAGGGCGCGTTTGGCATTGACGACACGGAGTTATACCGCACGCTCACGCTGGCGAAGGAACTCGGGGTGATCGTCGCCGCGCATTGCGAGAACGAGACGCTCGTCGCCGAGCGCGCGCGCGAATTGCTCGCGGCCGGCCGGACCGGTCCCGGCGAGCATCACACGAGCCGTCCGCCGCGGGTGGAGGCGGAGGGGGTGCATCACCTGATGACGTTTGCAGAACTCACGGGGGCGGCCACGTATATCGTCCACCTGAGCTGCGCGGAGGCCCTCGCGGAAGCCGTGGCCGCGCGCCAGCGCGGGGTGCGGGTGGCGGTGGAAACCCTCATCCAACATCTCACGCTCGATCAGACCCATGCCGAGCGGCCGGATTTCGAGGGTGCCAAATATGTGATGTCCCCGCCGTTGCGCGACCGGCGTCATCACGAAGTGTTGTGGCATGGCCTGCGCGACGGCCTGATTCAAACCGTGGCCACGGACCATGCGCCGTTTGATTTCAAAACACAAAAAATCCTGGGGCGCGATGACTTTACGAAAATCCCCAACGGCATCCCTTCGCTGGAGGAACGGATTAAATTGTTATACACTTACGGCGTGCAGGCCGGGAAACTGGATTTGCATGCGCTGGTGAACTGCGCCAGTACGCAGGCGGCGAAACTGTTCGGCCTGTTCCCGCGCAAGGGGACCATCCAGCCCGGCGCGGATGCGGACTTGGTGGTGTTCGATCCCGCGCATCGCGGCACGATTTCTGTTCAGACGCAGAGCATGAATGTGGATTACAGCGCGTTTGAAGGCTGGCCCGTGGCGGGTCGCCCGGACACGGTGACCGTGCGCGGCCGGGTGGCCGTGCGGGCGGGGATATATGAGGGGCAGCCCGGGCGCGGCCGGTTTCTCCGGCGGACGCCGGCTCATTTTTGAGGCGGTTGGAAAGAGTGGGGTGCGCTTTACCCGGGCCTTGCGCCCACGCATTAATAGGGTGGACTTGCTGTCCTGAAGCCCGATCCAAAGCGTCTTCATAAGGGCCAGAATGGCAGGTGAGATTCATTTCCCAAGGGCTGAAAGCCCGTGAGGTTAAAGCCCGGGGTGAAGCCCCGGGGGAAGCGTCCCGAACCTTCCCTGCGGCCCTGAAAGGGCGGGACAGGGCGCGACGGCAGGATGAATCAATCCCGCGAATGGGACCGGTCCGATGATGAGGTGACGATGGGGGCGAAGAAGTGCCGGCCTTACCGGCCGGAAATGGTTGAGGGACGCTTTACCCAGGCCTTCAGCCTGGGCCGTAACCTGGCGGGCTTGCACCCCTGAAGACCGGAACCAAAGTTCAGAACGTTCGCCGCCGCTTTTAAACGTATAACGAAGAATTCATTCGGGCTTCCCGGTATGTTCTTAACCAATACCGGGGAGGTTGGCGCCGGTTTTCCCCCGCCGCCGCCCCCAATTCACCCATCATGGCATTCGCAGACATCCGCAAGGGACACTATACTTTGAGTAGTAATGAAAATGAATTTGACAATCAAAGCCGGGGACGGCGGGGCGAATGCGCGTGCCGGCGGTTCGGTTCCGGCGAAGTTTCCGGCATTGACAGGGTCCGGGTTCGGCGGCTGGCCGGCCCAACCTGCGGGTGTGATCCTCCCGCTGGCGGCGGCTGGGTGCCGGCGCGGCGGGCCCGCCCGCCGGATCTCCCTGCGGGCTGCGGGGCGCGCTTGCCCCAAATTGGTTAAATCCACCGCCGGGCAGTCGGTCGGGACCGCAAATTGCCCGATTATGCCCCTTACAGTTTCCTCCGGGGTGGCCGATAACTATTTATTATTTGAGCGTTGATGCAACCAGCGCTTGGATGTAGGAAAAACAAACAAACAAAAAACAAAAACAACAGTCAAGAGAGAGGCAGATATCATGAAAATCAACATTGCGTTAAATAACAACGGGCAGCGGAAATCCTTAGGCTTCACCCTGATCGAAATGATCGGCGTGCTGGCGGTCATCGCCATTCTGGCGGCCCTCCTCGTGCCCAAGGTCACGAGCGCCATCAGTGACGCGAAAGTCAACAACGCCATCAGCACTTACCAGACCGTGCAGACGGCCGCCGCAAGTCATTATTCCAAATATAATGCGTTCAATATCATCACCAACGGCGTGGTTACCATTACCGCCGGCGGTTGGGGTGGGTGGGACACCAACTGCCTGTTGATCGAAGGGTTTCTGGATTCGCCGGTCTCTTTGAAGATTGGCACGAGTTCGGTGGTCCAAGTGGTCGCCGGCGAAGGCAATGAGGTCTCCGGCGCCGCTGCTGGTTATCTACTGGATGGCACGGATAATGGCACGGCCAACAATGCCTATACGGTTGAACTCGTCATCAACGGCATCACCCGGCAGGATGCCTATGACCTGGCTTCCCGCATTGATGGGACCACGCTGGCGGGCGCCGCTCCGTCCGCCTCCATCAACGGTGGCCGCGTCGTCTACAAGGATGGCTCCACGGCTGGCACTGGATCGGCGTATTTGTATGTTGCCGGGCGTTAAGCCGGGTCGCATCAGGGGTGACTCCTGATGCCCGACCATCATGAAGGCGGACGCCAGGGAGTTGGCGTCCGCCTTTTCAGCATAAAGATGTTTTACACGGGAACAGGGCGCGGCCGGCCGGCCGGCGAGGGGAACGAAGGATAGGGTGGGTTCTCGGGAGTGATGGCACGGTCGACAACGATTTTATGATTCAGCAAACCGGCGCATTTTGGGAACAGTTCGTGGAGGCGGGCATGCTCACCTCCGAGCAGCTCGAACTGGCCCGGCGCGAACAACAGCGCAGCGGGAGCCGCCTGGGCCAGATCCTGGTGCAGCTCTGTTTCGTGCCGCCGGAAGCCCTCGCCCATTTTCTGAGTGAACAGGCGGGTACCACCGTGGTCAAACTCGGCCGCACCACCCTGGACCAAAAAGTCCTCGCGCTGGTGCCCGCGGATGTGGCGCGGCGTTGTCTGGCCGTGCCCATCGCGCGGGAAGGCGGCTCCCTGACGGTGGCACTGGCCGATCCTTTTGACGTGATGACCGTGGATTTGCTGCAGCAGATGACGGGGCTGCCCATTCATGTGGTCACCGCCAGCGAGGAGGACATCCTCAACTGCATCGAGGTCTATTACAGCACGGGCGACAGCATTGGCACCTCGATCGAAAAGATTCTGGACGAAAAAGAGCGGCAGAATGGGAAGTCGCTGGACGAGGCGCTGAGTAAGATGGCGAACAAGAATGAAGATTCGCCGGTCATCCGGGTGGTGCGCCAGATCATCACCCGGGCGGTCAACCACCGCGCCAGCGACATTCATTTCGAGCCCGAGGAACACATGATGCGCGTGCGCACGCGGGTGGACGGTGTGTTGGTGCAGGATGTGTTGATCCCCAAGGCCATGCAGTCGGCGGTGATCACGCGGATGAAAATCATCGCCGATCTGGACCTGGCGGAAAAACATGCGCCGCAGGACGGGCGGGCCAGTCTGATTGTGGGCGGGCGGCAGGTGACCCTGCGGGTGTCCAGCCTGCCCACAGCCTATGGCGAAAACGTGGTGGCGCGGATTCTGGATCCGCAATCGCAGACACTGAGTTTGGACACCGTGGGCTTTGCACCCAGCGTCCTCGAAACGTTTCGCAAAGTGGTGAACGAACCCTACGGGGTGATGCTGGTGACGGGGCCGACGGGCAGCGGCAAGAGCACGACGCTTTACTCGGTGCTGGGCGAAGTCAGCACCATGGATGTGAGCATCTTCACGCTGGAAGACCCGATTGAATACCGGATCTCGCTGGTGCGCCAGACGCAGGTGAACGAAGAGATGGGGTTGAGCTTCAGCACCGGCCTGCGGGCGCTGTTGCGGCAGGACCCCGACATCATCCTGGTGGGTGAGACGCGCGACACGGAAACCGCGCAATTAATGGTGCGCGCGGCGCTGACGGGGCACTTGGTGTTTTCCACACTGCACACGAACGATGCGGCGGGGGCCATTCCCCGGTTGATTGACATGGGGGTGGAGCCGTATTTGCTTCCGGCCGCGCTGTTGGCGGTGCTGGCCCAGCGGCTGGTGCGCAGTCTGTGCCCCCATTGCCGGGAGGAGATGCCCGATCCCGCCGGGGAACTGGTCAAATTAAAAGTGCCGCCGCCTCCCGGACAGGATCCGCTGAAGTTATGGCGCGCCAAGGGCTGTCCGGTGTGCAAACAGTCTGGCTACAAGGGCCGGCGCGGGATTTTTGAACTGATGACCCTGGACGACCGGTATCATGATCCGATCGTCCACCGGGCGGGCGCGCCGGAATTCCGGCGGCTGGCCCGGGAGCAGGGGATGCTAACCATGTTTGACGACGGGTTGGCCAAGGCGGCCAAGGGGGTTACCACGGTGGAAGAATTGTTACGGACAACGCGGCTATCGCCGGGATAAAGGAAGATCATTTATGCCAGTATTTACCTACCAAGCCATTGACAAGACGGGACGCAACCTGAATGGGAGCATGCCCGCAATTGATGAGTCGGACCTGCACAAGAAGCTCAAGGTGCTGGGCCTCTGGCTCTCTGATTTCCAACTCAAGAGCGGGGCCGCCGGCCACGCCGCCGTATCCGCGCCCAAATCCAAGTTGGCCGGGTTCATTGAAGGGCTGATGCACCCCAAGAAAAAGTTCTCGCGCCGTGAGCTGATTGATTTTTGCACCCTGATGACCTTCCAAATCAAGGCGGGCGTCCCCATGGTGCAGGCGCTTACGGCGACCGGGGAGGACTGCGCCGATCCGCAGTTCCGCGAAATCATCAGTAAAATGAAGGCGCACATTGAATCCGGCATGGAGTTTCACGAGGCGCTGGCGCTTTTTCCCGAGGCGTTTGACTCCCACTTTGTGAACGTGATTCACGCCGGCGTGATCAGCGACAAGCTGCCGGAAATCATGGAAAACCTGAAGCACTACCTCGAATGGGTGGATGGGATGATGGCCGACGTGCGGCAGGCGGCGACGTATCCGGTCATTGTATTGATCGTGGTGGCGGGTTTCACGGGCTTTTTGTTCACCGGCGTCGTGCCCAAGTTCGGCAAATTGCTGACCGATCTCCATGTGAAACAGCCGGCGCTCACGAAGGTCGTCATGGGGATCTCCGATGTGGCCAAACACACCTGGTGGATCTGGCTGCCGCTGTTGGTGCTCGCCGTCGTGGCGCTGCCCCTGGCCCGGCGCTTTTCTCCCCGGGCCGCCGTGGAAATGGACCGGGTGAAACTGAAAATCCCCATTTTCGGGGACATCAATCTGATGCTATCGTTGTCCCGGTTCAGTCATAACCTCGCCATTCTTTACCAATCGGGCATTCCCATCCTCGAGGCCTTGAAGCAGTGCCAGAAAGGCCTGATTGGCAACCTGTATATCGAGGATGCCGTCGGCAAGATGGCCAACGACATCAAAACCGGCAGCACCATCAGCGAAGCCATGCACCGGCAAAAGGTGTTCTCCTCGATGCTCGTGCGCATGGTCGCCCTGGGCGAGGCCACGGGTTCGCTGGACAAATCCCTTATCACCGTGGGCGACTTTTACAACGAGGTCATTCCCCAGCGCATCAAGAAGTTGTTCGCCGTGCTCGAACCGGTGTTGATGCTGTTCATCATTTTCCTCGTGGGGGCCGTCGCGCTGGCCATTTATCTCCCGATCATCTCCCTGATGGGCAGCATCAAGTGATTTCCATGGAAACTGTGAACCAAACCAAACCAAACCAATGAACCTATAATGCTATGAAACTAACCAATCTGTCCCGAATGACCGTCCGGTTCCAACCGGTGCGTGCGCGCGCCGTTGGCGGCGCGGCAACCTCCGTCTGTCCCTGCGCTCCGCCGTTGCCGCTTGCGGCTGGCACCCGGCGGTGTGCCGGGATCTCTCTTATTGAATTCATCGGCGTGTTGGCGATCATTTCCATTCTGGCGGCGGCGGTCGTCGGTGGCGTCGTTACGGACATGACCGGCTCGCAGGTGACCACCGAGGCCGCCAACCTGGCCAGCATGAATCAAGCCTTGGTGGCCGAGGTGCTGCACACCTATCAGATCCCCGGTGCCAACAACTGGGCGACCAACCTGGGGAGCTGGCTCATGCTGCCCTCCACGCAAATCGCCACCAACGCCGTTGGTTTCAAGCGCGTCTTTCTTTATGACTCGACCGGCTTTGGCTCCATCTCGCTGCCTTACACCCAGGCCGGCGGCGTGACGACCTTTCCAGCCAATCCCCGGATCATGATCATTTCCTCGCTGGACGGCAATATCCCCGATACCAGCGGTGGCACCAACTCAGCCGAGTTTAACGCCGTGTGGAACACGACGGCCGGCAGCCTGCCCAGCACTTGGACGACCTGGGCGACGAACCACACGGTGAGCGCGAGCCGCCTCTTGATTCAACGCATCAATCTGCTGCCGCTGTTCAAGCAAGTGATTCTCAGCGCGGTGGACACGAACGACTTTGGCGGTTTCACCGTACAGAGCGGTTCGGTGGCCAACACCACCTCCGCCCAGTATGTGCAGCGGTATTCCGCCACCAACTGCTGGTATCTGCTGGGGACGGTCATCGGCTTGTATGACACGAACTACAACGCCAGTTTGGGCACCTGCGGCCTCAACCTTGAATCCCAGTATGTGGTGCAGGGTGACATCAGTTTTGTGTTTGAAGACCAGGCCTGGCGCGGCCTGCTGACGGGCTGGGGCACGAACGGCCCGGCCGGTTTGTATGCCGCCTCGTCGAGTTCCTCCAATGTGGTGACGGCGGCGGCGGCGGCGGTTGTGGCGGCCGCCACCCCGGCCAGTTATGCAACGTGCGCGCACGGTTTCAAGCAATGTTCCACCAACTGGCGCGACAATAACGGCGGCGATTGCTGTGAGTCCTGTCAGGCGTGTTTTGACGACCTCATGTCCCACTACAATTCGTGGTGCCAGCAGGGCTTCCCCGTCAACAACTACAACAGTTGCGCCACTTCCTACGTGCTGAGCCAGGATTGCAGTAAAATCAACAATCTAACCTGGAACATGTGCCAATGAACCTTTCCCTCACTCAACGAATTGACTCACCCGATAAGCTTATGAAAACCAATTGTTCCCCTGTTTCCGGCCAGCCGGCCCGCCGCGCCTTCACCCTCATTGAAATGATCGGTGTCATGGCGGTGATCGCCATCACCGCCGCCATGATCCTGCCCCCGTTGATTTCGCAAACGGACAGCCTCGTGGCCGGCCAGGAACTCGCCACCACGCAAAGCTTCATCACGGCGCTGCAGAACAACATCCAGCGCAACCATGTCATCCCCAGCGCCACCAACTGGGTTTCCATTGTCGCCACGGAATTGGGCATGAACCCCACCAACGTCGCCTATACCGTGCGCAACACGCCGCGCGTGCTGCTCATTGATACGAATGGTTTCGGCAAAATGACCCTGCCTTACACGGAAAACAGCGCGGGCATGCCCGATGCCCTCACCAACTCGACGCTGCCGCGCTTTCTGATTGTCTCGAGCCTCGGCTCGACCCTGCCGGCGGCGTTGACCACCTCCAACAACGTCAACGGTTATCTCGGCCTCACTGATTTTAACAATCTGTGGAGCGCCGCCAACGGCACCGTGCCCACCAACGGCGCCTGGACCGGTTGGCGGGGAAAGGCCAGCGACATCACCGTGCAGCGCCTGAACGTGGGTTATTTATTCGCGCACCTGGTGTTGAGCAATCTTGACCCGACCAACGCGTTTTTCAGCGTGAACGGCTCGGCGCTCATCACCCTGCCGGCCAACACCGCGTCGAACTCCTACTACCTGACCGCCACGGTGCTGAGCCTTTATCTGGCCAACACCAACCTGGAAGCCACGCAAGTCCTGAATAATGACAGCAGTTGGGTGTTCTCGGGTGGCGGTTGGCGCAATTCCGCCGCGCCGGCACCCGGCATCAGCGGCGTCAACCTGGGCACCAATAGCGCCGCCGCCGCCGTCCTGTCCTCGGCCGCCAGCGCGGTGGTGGCCTGCAGCGGCGATTGTCGCGATTGTTCCCGCCAGTGCTGCGCTCAGTCGTTTTGCACGAACTGTGTTAACCATTGGACCAGCCGGAACCCCAACGACATTTGCAACGACATCACCAATTACATGGGGCTTTACCAGCAATATGTGAACAACAACTGTCAGCACAATTCCACCTGGACCGCGCTGCAAACCTGTTGCAACAAGCTCAATAGCGACTGCGGCTCGCTCTGCCAGACTCATTATTGAGGCGCGCCTTTAAGGATTAGCCCGCCATGGACCTTCGGGCGGCGGCTCCCCGAGCCGCCGCCCGATTGGTTTTGGAAGGACCAAAATGGGGATTTGGAAAAAAGACGACCAAGCGAGCAGGCGTTTCGTTTTTTGGGCCGACCCCGCCAGGACGCGCGTGGCGGACGGGTTGAGGGTTGAATATTGAAATTTCCTTGGAATTTGGAGTTTGAACCTTGAAATTTCGAATCCTTCATCCCCATCCGATGGGCCGAAATCCGCGCACTACTCCGGGCTCCACCGCCCTTTCCCCAACCGTTTAAAAAGACTTTACACCCACCGTGTGAATAACTACGATGTGCCATCCTAATTGATATGGAAGCCAAGACAAAGACGATTGAACAGTTTAAGTTGCATGTTAAAGACACCGGTTCCGCCGATGTTCAGATCGCGCTGCTCACGCAGCGGATCAATCATTTGACCGAACATTTGCAGACTAACAAGAAAGACCACAGCTCCCGCCGCGGACTGCTGATGATGGTCGGCCAGCGCCGCCGCCTGCTCGAATACCTCGAGCTCAAGGATGTGAGCCGTTACCAGACCGTCGCCAAGAAATTGAAACTGCGCCACTGATTTTTTACGGGGGAGCGGCGGGCCACTTTCAGCCCGCGTTTCCTCGTTTTCCTGGATTTGGTCCGGCCACGCGACTGGTTCAAGTCCTCAACCAAACCAAAACCTCGCGCCTAAAATTCCGCCGCCTTCGGGCAATTTCATTCAACTCCGCGAACCCCGCCGGGTTTGACTGAAGTTTCTCTGGGGGCGGTGGGCCTTACCGTAATATGTCTGAAAAAATAACCGCCCAGGTGGGCGACAAGCAGATCACCATCGAAACCGGCAAGCTGGCCAAACAGGCCGACGGTGCCGTCACCATTCAACTCGGCGAGACCATCGTCATCGTCGCCGCCGTGGCCGCCACCAAGGCCAAGCCCGGCCAGGACTTCTTTCCCCTGACCGTGGATTACCGCGAAAAAGCCGCGGCGGCCGGCAAATTCCCCGGCGGCTACTTCAAACGCGAAGGCCGCCCCACCGAGAAGGAAATTCTCACCTGCCGCCTCACCGACCGTCCCATCCGCCCGCTCTTCCCCAAGGGCTGGTATAATGAAGTGCAGGTGCAAACCGTTGTCCTGAGCGCCGACGGCGAAAACGATCCCGACATTTTGAGCATCATCGGCGCCAGCGCCGCGCTGATGGTCAGCGATATTCCCTGGGCCGGCCCGCTGGGCGCCGTGCGCGTGGGCCGCATCAACGGCCAGTTCATCGCCTTCCCCACCCATGCCGAACTCGCGGACAGCGATCTGGACTTGGTTTACGTCGGCAATGAACATGACATCGTCATGTATGAAGGCGCCGCCAACGAAATTTCCGAAGCGGATTTCAATGCCGCCCTCAAATTCGGCCAGGAAGCCTGCCTGCCCCTCATTGCCGCCCAGAAGGAACTGGCCGCCAAAGCCGGCAAAACCAAGCGTGAAATCACCCTGAACATCGTTCCCGAGGAGATTTTGCTGGAAGCCAAGAAGCTCGCCGGCGACCGGTTCGTGCCCGCGCTGCTCACCCCGGGCAAGCTCGCCCGCGAAACCGCCTGCAAAGCCATTCAAAACGAAGTCGGCGCCAAACTCACCGAGAAATTCGGCGCGGAAAAGGTCACCGATTTTGTCATCAACGACGCGTTCTACTACATTCAAAAAGAAGCCGTGCGCAGTTTGATTTTGAACAGCGGTAAGCGCCTCGATGGCCGCGGATTTGACGCCATCCGGCCCATCTCCAGCGAAGTCGGCATCCTGCCCCGCGCCCACGGCTCGGCGCTCTTTGCCCGCGGTGAAACCCAGGCCGTCACCCTCGCCACCCTGGGCACCGGCGACGACACCCAGGAGTTTGACTCCTACACCGGCGGCGGGAACGAAAAGAAATTCATCCTCCATTATAATTTCCCCAACTTCTCCGTTGGCGAAACCGGCCGCATCACCGGTCCCGGCCGCCGTGAAATCGGCCACGGCGCCCTGGCCGAACGCAGCATCGAACCGATGATCCCCTCGGAAAATTATCCCTACACCATTCGCGTCACCAGCGAGATCATGGAATCCAACGGTTCCACCTCCATGGCGAGCGTTTGCGGCGGAACCCTGGCGCTCCTCGATGCCGGCGTGCCCCTCATCCGTCCCGTCGCCGGCATCAGTGTCGGCATCTGCACCGAATATGACGCCCACCACGCCATTTCCCGTTATCAGTTGCTCACCGACATCATCGGCTGGGAAGACGCCTACTGCGACATGGATTGCAAGATCGCCGGCACGGAAAAAGGCATCACCGGTTTTCAACTCGATCTCAAGCTCAAGGGCATCCCCCACGCCTTGATGGCCGAGACCATTGAACGCGCCCGGGTCGCCCGGCTGTCCATCCTGGCCGACATGGCCAAAACCATTTCCGCCCCCCGCAAGGAATTGAGCAAGTATGCCCCGCGCATCGAAATCATCCGCATCAATCCCGAGAAGATTGGCGCACTGATCGGACCCGGCGGCAAGAACATCAAACGGCTGGTGGAAGAAACCGGCTGCGAAATTGACATTGAAGATGACGGCACCGTCAACATCTTCTCCGTGTCCGCCGAAGGCATGAAGATGGCCCGCGAATCCATCGAGGGCATGAGCGCCGAGGCTGAAATTGGCCGGATCTACCGGGGCAAAGTCGTGACCGTGAAGGAATTCGGCGCGTTCGTGGAATTCCTGCCCGGCAAGGACGGCTTGGTCCACATCAGCGAACTGGCCAACTTCCGCGTCAAAAAGACCGAGGACATTGTGAAAATCGGCGACGACATCACCGTCAAGTGCCTGGGCGTGGATGAAAAGGGCCGGGTGCGCCTCTCCCGCAAGGCCGCCATGGAAGACCGCGACAAAGAACTTGCCGCCGCTCCGGCCGATAAATAACCCCACTGGGACACCTTCAGGCGCGGACGGGCAACCGTTCGCGCCTTTTGTTTGCCGCCCCCAAGCCCCGCGTTTGTCTCCAAAATCGAATTTCATGGTTTTTGTCATGGGGGTGAAAGCGTTAAAATGCGTTAAAATGCGTTAAAATGCGTTAAAATGCGTTAAAATGCGTTAAAATTGGAGCGGCCAGGGCACCGCAAATTAAAATTTTTACGGTGAATAGTGATGAATGGTGTTGATTAACGTTTAAGGCGTTAAAAAGCGTAAAATTCGTAACTTCGAGATGGCAGGCGGGCGCAGAAGTTACCGTTTTTATTGATTTAATCGGCATTATTATGCTATTCATGGATGCGTGACCGCCGGGCGGGCGGCGGAGGCGGGTCGGGCTTGAACTGTGGAGAACGTAGGAGTTTGATGCTGGCGCGTTCATGCGTTATCCTGAATTCACCATACGTCATTTTTGCATATTGTCAATAGTATAAGAGCATAAATATGCTTATTTATATGAGGGGGAGGTAGGAACACGGCCAGGCCAGGAGATGATCGCGCAGAGGGCGCAGAGCCGAACTGAGGCGGGGAGTTTGTGACCACGGATTTCTCGGATGGACATGGATGGGGTCGAGCCACGGAAAACCAAAGCGGAAAGCGGGAAATCCGCCGTCGCTAAAGCTTCCCCCTGCGCTAAAGCCACGGCGGACAAGACGGCGAACAGGGCGGGAACGGAGGCCGGGAACTCCAACCGCAAAGAACGCAATGGCCGAACCTCGGCTTGGCTATGAGGGAAATCAACCACGGAGGCACGGAGGGAAAAAACGGGGAGTTAAACCATGAAATACGTTTGGACAGAATGACAGAATGGACAGGATGGATTGTCCCGGGAAAACGCCGGGGGAGATGCGGGGTGGCCCGGCCCGCCCATTGGCACCCCTGATCCGCGAAAGCGCCCCGCGCCCCCCTCCGAACCATGGGAACCAGGACCGGGCCGGTTGCGCCGCGCGGCGGCGGGGGGAAAAGATGATAACCTGAAAATGGATCGCCGAACGGTTGCGGATGGGCGCGCCGGGATAGGTCAGCCACCTCGCATACCGTCAGCGAAAAGAAATATGACAATACCATTAACTGACCCCTTTGTGACCCCTTTGACCCTCTTTTCGGAGGCGCCATGGGGGCAGTGGCGATGCCCCCACCGGCCGTGGGGGGGGCAAATCAACTTGCCCGTCCCCGGGTTTCGGCTCATGCTGGCAGCGACATGGCGGCGGCAATTTCACCCACCCGACCCGGACTCCGGTCCGGCACGAAGACTTTTTTAGTCCTGCTGCTGGCCGGCATCCTGGCCTTCAAGCTGGTCTGCGCCCTGGCCGGTTATCCGCGGGTTTGGGGTGACGAAATCGCTTATACGGAACCGGCGATCCAATGGGTCTCGACCGGCGTGTATGCCACCCCCGGGCTGGCCCGGCAGTTGGAACTCAAAGGGGTGCCGGGATTGGAGCGGAATAGTTTCATGAGTGTGCCGCTGGGCGCTTATGCCCGCGTGCCGGTCAACCGGCTTTTGGGCACGGACCAAACCCGGCGCCGCGTGGCCGACTGGCTGTTTCTAGTGCTCGCCACCGGAGTTTTGTTTTGTGCGCTGCGCCCCTGGGGTTCCGGCGAAATCGCCCTGTTTTGCTGCCTGGTTTTCTGCCTGCACAAATTCACGGGCAATGACACCGGCCGGCCGGACACCTTGTCGCTGGCGTTTGGGCTCGCCGCGCCGGCCGTCTGGTCGGGCTGGTGGCGGCGGCACACGCATGAAACGGCCGCCCGGCCGCCGGCCGGTCTGGCTTTGCTCACCGGCTTCCTCATCGGCTTGAGCGGATTGACGCACCAATTCGGCGGGGTGTTTTGGGCGGTCATGGTCGTCGCGCTCGTGATCGCCCAAGCCGGACGGACGCTGGGCTTGGCCGGCTGGGCCCGCTGGCTGTTCTTTTTCGGTTTGGGGGGGCTGGCGGGAATCTGCCTGTGGCTGCCGCAAATCTGGACCGCGCCGGACCTCTGGTCGCGCCAGTTCTTCTATATGTTGCACCTCAAACAACATCTGGATAAAAGTTTCACCGGCTCCCTGCTGGAGCAATTGCAGGATACGCTCCTGCGAAACCCCGCCGTGCTGCTGGTGCTGGTTGCCGGTCTGGCGGTCACGCGCCGGCGCTGGTCCTCCGCCAACCCGGTGATCGTCCTGCTCGGGTGCCTGGCGGGGCTGACGGTCTGGCGCTGCACCGCTTTCGAAGTCTATCAGCATTTTTACTCCATCCATTTTTGGGCGGTGATCTGCCTGCTGCTGGGGCTGCTGACCCCGGACGTGGTCGCTTTCATCGCCGCCCGGCTGCCGGACCGCCACCGGGGGTGGATCCGGCCCGCCGTTTTCGCCGGGGTGCTCCTGCCCGGTTTATTTTCGCTCTACGAACCGTTCGTGGAAGTGTTCGTGCTGCCCTCGGCCCAAGTCCGCAGCACGGTCATCCATTTGTTGCAAGCCCGGATTTCCCCCGGGGACCGGGTGCTGGCCTCGCCGGATTTCTATTTCGACGTCCCCGCCACCCACAAGTCCGTCTGGATGTGGGCGGAAACGCTGGACTTGAAACAATATGATGCGCTCGTGGTCACCTTTCCGTCCAAAGCGTCCATCCAGGTCTTTGAACACCGGGATCAATGGGACCAGTGGTTCACGCCGCAACAGGCGCGGGATTTCGCGGCCAACTACGAACTGACGGACCGGCTGCCGCCGCCCCCGACCCGCCCGGGTTTGCCGGCCGATTTTGACGCCGACATCAACACCCTCGCCCGCAAGTTGGGGATGAATTTCCACCGGGGACCGCACATCGAAGGCTGTTACATTTACCGCAACCGGCACCCCGCGCCCGCTCCGTAGCGGCGTCGC